>Ga0209347_1001480_pt1 | contig 37831 bp, 35 predicted proteins | sample AutmiccommuBRH23_FD_187382 | JGI IMG/M metagenome (GOLD analysis project Ga0209347, IMG submission 187382) | Deep subsurface microbial communities from Mt. Terri, Switzerland - Autotrophic microbial communities BRH/23 (SPAdes) (version 2) | ecosystem: Environmental > Aquatic > Deep subsurface >... | reverse complement strand
CCCACCGAGTTCCGCCTGCTCGAGTTCCTGATGGAGAGCTCGGGCCGCGTGCTCTCGCGCGCGCAGTTGCTCGACGGCGTCTGGGGCCGCGACGCCTTCGTCGACGAGCGAACGGTCGACGTGCACATCGGCCGCCTGCGCAAGGCTTTGATCCGCGGCAACGAGCGCGATCCCATCCGCACCGTCCGCTCGGCCGGCTACGTCTTCGGCGACCACATGGGCCTTTGAGCCTGTACGGCGCCCGACCGCCGATGCGTCTCGCATCGGCATCCTTTGCTGACCGCGTTTGCAAATGAAAACAGCCCCGGGCTCAAAAAGAGCACCGGGGCCGCTGCGCCATTGCAGGCTGCAGGAGCTCGTTATGTGGCTCAGGCGTCCTCTTTGCGCGTGGCAGACGCCGGTTCCAGCGCGACCGGCTCGGCGATCTCGCGCTCGCGGCGGCGCGTCTGCGGCGGCTGGAAGGCGCGACGCGCGTGAAATTCGCAGTAGGGCAGGCCCATCACTTTCTTCTTGCCGCAGAAGTGGAACTCGGCCGTTTGCGGATCGCCGATCGGCCAGCGGCAGCTGCACTCGGTCAGCGTCTGGATGGTCTTGCGCTCGTTGACCGGGATCACGAGTTCCTCGGCCGGTGGCTGATAGACCTCGGTCTCCTGGTAGAGCGCGCGCAGCGCCGGATTTCCGACGGGCGCAAAGCGCGTCTTGGCCATCCGCTTCTGGGCCATGCGTGGCCGCGGGCGGTGGCTCTTCATGCGAGAGGTGGTTGCGCGGCCGGAAAGTCCAAGCCGGTGGACCTTGCCGATGACGGCATTACGGGTGACGCTACCGAGGCGCCCCGCGATTTGACTAGCGCTCAAGCCTTCGGCCCAGAGCTTCTTCAGGAGCTCCACGCGCTCGTCCGTCCAAGCCATAAATTCGCTCCGTGAACATCAAGGGCGCACTCGAAGAGGCGCCGACGATTGACGTTCGGTACGAGCATCGCGACACGCCATCCGCGCGCTGAAAGCGCATGCGAGCAGCGGGAGGCACGGGGCCCGACCGATTTGAGATACGCGGAACTGAAAGAGACGCAGGGAACTAGACGCCTGGACGGAGTCGCTCTGACGGGACGCCAGAACAAGCACGCCAGAAACGCGAACGCTTACGCTTATAAAGCTAGGTACGCAGATACGTCTGGGCGCCGCCAATACGGGACACGACGCCATCCACGGGCCGAAGACACACGGCCCATGCTATCGGAGCTACTCGGGCGAGGGCGGTGGGCCCTCGTGCTCTCGACAGGGGCGAACCTACAACAGGCGGATTTGAGGCTACAAGTTCAGCGGCCTGCGCTGAGGCGCCATTGCCGGGGCAGGTGGCATATTCGCAACAGGCAATTGAATAGCCTTGGCAGTGCCATAGGGGCCACGATCCGCTGCTGGCCCCCGGTTATCGGGGCTCATCGGTGCACGGAGCCCGCTTCCTGGCCCCCTCTGCTCGCGTTGACACAGGCAAATCCCGCGCGTATCAACAGAAGTTCCAGGGCCGCCGCGGAAGGCGGCTTTTTTGATTTTCAGCCAGCGATCGCTGCGAAGGGACGGGCGCCGATGTCCGCATCCTTGGCGGCCTCGGAGACCCCCAAGGCCGCAGCACATACAACGGGGCCGTCACCTGCCGTGATGGCCACCTACGCGCGCCAGGATCTGGTCTTTGAGCGCGGCGAGGGCACCTGGCTGGTGACCGCAGAGGGCGAGCGCTACCTCGACTTCGCCTCCGGTATCGCCGTCAACGTCCTGGGCCATGCCCATCCGAGCCTCATCGCCGCCCTAACCGAGCAGGCGCACAAGCTCTGGCACACCTCCAACCTCTACCGGGTTGCTGGTCAGGAGCGGCTGGCTGAGCGTCTGGTGGCCGCCACGTTCGCCGACCGGGTCTTCTTCTGCAACTCCGGCGCGGAGGCCTGCGAGGCCGCCATCAAGGCCGCGCGGCGCTATCAATACGTGACCGGCCACCCCGAGCGGTGGCGGATCATCACCTTCGAGGGGGCCTTTCACGGCCGGACGCTGGCGACCATCGCTGCCGGCGGCAATCCCCGCTATCTGGAGGGCTTCGGACCGCCGGTCGAGGGCTTCGACCAGGTTCCGTTCGCCGAACTGGCCGCCACCGAGGCCGCGATCGGGCCCGAGACCGCCGCGATCTTCATCGAGCCCGTCCAGGGCGAGGGCGGCATCAACGTGGCGCCGCCAGAATTCATGCGCGATTTGAGGGCCTTGTGCGACAAGCACGGGCTGCTCCTGATGCTTGACGAGGTCCAGTGCGGCATGGGCCGCACGGGCAAGCTGTTCGCCCACGAATGGGCGGGGATCACACCGGACCTGATGGCAGTCGCCAAGGGCATCGGCGGCGGCTTCCCGCTCGGCGCGCTCTTGGCCACCGAGGAGGCGGCAAAGGGGCTCGTCGCGGGCACCCATGGCTCGACCTTCGGCGGTAATCCCCTGGCCATGGCCGTGGGCAACGCCGTGCTCGATGCGGTGCTGGAGCCGGGCTTCCTCGATCAAGTGCGCCAGCGGACGCTGCGGCTGAAACAGGCGCTCGCCGCGGTCCAGGACCAGCTCCCCGACCACGTCGAGGAGGTGCGCGGCGAAGGCTTGCTGACGGGCCTGAAGCTCAAGGTGCCGGTGCCGGCGGTGATAAAGGCCGCCATCGGCGAGAAGCTTCTGGTTGCCGGCGCGAGCGGGAACGTCGTGCGCATGCTGCCGCCCCTGAACATCACCGACGAGGAGATCGCGGACGCCGCCGAGCGCCTTGCGCGCGCGCTGGAAACCGTTCCGGTCCAGACCTGACGCCAATTCTCACACATTCGGCCGGAGCTCATGGCCCCAAGATCCAAATCCGCCTCTCCAAGGCACTTTCTCGACCTCGACGCTCTCGACGCCAAGACCCTGCGCCGCATCGTTGACATGGCGCATGCGATGAAGAAGGCCGGCAAGCGCGTCCCGCCGAAGATGCGTCCCCCCGGCGTCGCGGATGCCGTCCTGGCGATGATCTTCGAGAAGCCGTCGACGCGCACGCGCGTCTCCTTCGACGTCGCCATGCGCCAGCTCGGCGGTCAGGCGCTCAGCCTCAATAATTCCGATCTGCAGCTCGGGCGCGGGGAGTCGATTGCCGACACCGCCCGCGTATTGTCGCGCTATGTCGATGCCATCATGATCCGGGCCAATGAGCACGCCACGCTGACCGAGCTGGCGCGCTTTGCCTCGATCCCGGTGATCAATGGCCTCACCGACAAGAGCCATCCCTGCCAGGTCATCGCCGACATCGTGACCTTCGAGGAGCACTTGGGCCCCATCAAAGGTCGCCGGGTCGCATGGGTCGGCGACGGCAACAACGTCGCCGTGTCCTGGATGCATGCCGCCGTGCGCTTCGACTTCGAGCTCAGGATCGCGTGTCCCGATGCGCTGCGCCCTGAAAGCGACGTGCTCGATTTGGTCAAGCGCGAGAAGGGAGCCGTGCTCATCGGCAAGGATGCGGAGAAGGCCGTGCGCGACGTGGACTGCGTCGTCACCGACACCTGGGTGTCGATGGGCCAGAGCGATGCCGCGCGCCGCAAGAAGATGCTGGCGCCGTTCGCGGTCGACGAGCGGCTCATGAGCAAGGCCGCGCGCGGCGCAATCTTCATGCATTGCCTGCCGGCCTATCGCGGCCACGAGGTCACGACCGAGGTCATCGACGGCCCACAGTCTGTCGTGTTCGACGAGGCCGAGAACCGCCTGCACGCGCAAAAAGCCATCCTCGCCTGGTGTCTTGGAGCCGGCTGATGCAGGAGGCGTCACCGGCTGCCAAGGAGAACTCGGCTGACGACGATATCGTGCTGCCGTTTCGCACCGACCGCTCGGGCGTCATCGGACGGCTCGTACGGCTGGGGCCTGCCATCGATTCCATCCTCTCCCATCACGATGCGCCCACTGAGGTCTCGCAGACGCTGGGCGAGGCAGTGGCGCTCACCGCGCTGCTCGGCACGTCGCTGAAATTCGACGGCAAGCTCACGGTGCAGACCAAGACCGACGGCGTCGTCGATTTCCTTGTCGTCAATTTCGAGGCGCCCGGCCGCGTGCGCGGCTACGTGCGCTACGACAAGGCCAAGTTTGCCGACGGCGAGGTCGACAAGAGCGACCTCATGGGCAACGGGCTGCTCGCCATCACCATCGATCCCGGTGACGACATGGACCGCTATCAAGGCGTGGTCGAGCTCAAAGGCGACAACCTCGCCGAGGCCGCGCTCACCTATTTCCGCCAGTCCGAGCAGTTGCCCTCGTTCCTCCGCCTCGCCGTGGCGCGCCACTATCAGGCCGGCGAGAACGGCGCACCTGGGCAGTGGCACTGGCGCGCGGGCGGGCTCCTCATTCAGAATCTCGCGCGCACGGGCGGCACGCCACTTACCGAAATCGACGACGACATCCTGCTCGGTGACGACGATGACGACTGGAACCGCACGCAAATCCTCGCCGAGACGGTCGAGGATCACGAGCTTCTCGATCCGACGCTGTCGCCGGAGCGCTTGCTCTATCGTCTGTTCCACGAGGAAGGCGTGCGCGCACTGCCTCGCTCACCAATCGAATCCTACTGCCGCTGCTCGCGCGAGCGGGTGGAGGCGTTTTTGCGCAGCTTCGGCGCCGACCAGCTCGTCGACATGCGCGAGGACGACGGCACCATCAGCGTGACCTGCGAGTTCTGCACCACGACCTATCGTTTCGCGCCCGAGGAGCTCGGATAGGCCCGATCACTCGCTGATCGACTTCAGGTAGGCAACGATCTGCTCGCGCTGCTTGGCGTCGTCGAGGCCGCCGAACGGCTTCATGTTGTTTCCCGTCACGACCTGATCCGGCGAGGCGATGAACTTGTCGATCGTGGCCGCGTCCCAGGTGATGCCCGACTGCTTCATCGCCGCCGAGAAGCCATATCCATCGACCGACCCCGCCTTGCGGCCGACGACGCCGTGCAGGCTCGGCCCGAGGCGATGGTCGCCCTCGTTTATTGAATGACAGGTGCGGCAGGCGTTATTGAAGGCGAGCTTCCCGGCGTCGTCACCGTTATCGGCGGCCGCGGCATCGGCAAACGCGAGCGAGCCGAGCACGATTGCAGCAAAGAGATAGATTGAGCGGCGATCCATGGCGGTTGTCCCGGTTCTATTTGTCCGTCGCCGGATGAGAACCGCTCTGGCCGTGCGAAGGTTCCGCCTCTAAACCCGTCGCGGCGCGTCAGCTCGAAAAATCGGCTTTCCCGCCAGTATGTTGCCGATCAGCGCGACGGCGACGTCGTCGATGAGATAGACCTCGCCGTCGTCCTCCTCGTAGTAGAGCTCCTCCAGCAGAAACGCGCGCGGATCATCGCTGCGCGTCGCAAACACGATTGCGTCCACCGCTCCGCGCAGCTCGCACAAGTGGTGGTCATCGAAGAGGGCTGTCGCGCTCATCCCGCCCAACGCGCGAAACGCACCGTGATTGTGCTCGCAATAGACCGTGCCCGAGGCCTCAAGCGGTCCGACAAAGACGATGGGCGCGCCGCGCTTCAGGATGTGGCGCACGCGCGTCGTCCCCATCACCAGAAGAAACGGGCCGCCGTCGAGATCAGTGGCGCGCCCGCTATCTGCATCTGGAAATGCCCGCCCTCAAGGTCCGCCGCGCTCGGCCCATTCGCCGAGCCGGCCGAGGAACGCCATGCACGCATCGAGCTGATCCTTGGCGATCCACTCGTCCGCGGTATGCGCCTGGGCAATGTCGCCCGGGCCGATGACGACGGCCGGCGAGCCTGCCTCCTGGAACAGCCCAGCCTCCGTCGCATACGAGACGGCATGCGTCTCGTTCTGGCCGGCGAGATAGAGCGCCAGCGCCACCGCCTCGGAGTTGGCGCCGGAGCCGAAGGGCGGAACCTGGTTGGCGATCGCGATCTCGATGCCGGCCTCGGGCGCAACGTTGCGCATCTCGGGCTCGCATTCGTTGGCGGCAAAGTCGCGGATGCGCTGGTCGATCGCGCCGATGTCGACGCCGGGGATGGCACGCACGTCGAAATCGAGCCGGCAGAACACGGGCACGATGTTGGTCGCCGTGCCGCCGTTGATGCGCGTGACCTGCAGCGTCGCGTAGGGCGGATCGAAGCGGTCCGAGCGCGGGTGCCGCTTCAGCTCCTCCTCAATCTTGGCCAGCTCGGCAAGGAGCTTGCCCGCAACCGTGATGGCGTTGACGCCGAGCGGCGCCATGCTCGAGTGGGCCGCGCGCCCCTTGATCTCGATGTGCCAGCGCACCGGGCCCTTGTGGGCATCGACCACGCTCATGGAGGTCGGCTCACCGACGATGACGAGCCGCGGCTGGATCAGGTTCTTGCCGAGCTCGGCGATCAGCGGGCGCACGCCAATGCAGCCCACCTCCTCGTCATAGGAGAAGGCCAGGTGCACCGGTACGGTGAGGCGGCGCGCCGCCAGGTCGGGGACCGCCGCCAGCACGCAGGCGATGAAGCCCTTCATGTCGGACGATCCGCGCCCGAACAGCCGTCCGTCGCGCTCGGTCAGGGTAAACGGGTCGCTGGTCCACGTCTGGCCGTCGACCGGCACCACGTCGGTATGCCCCGAAAGGGCGACGCCCCGCGTCTCGGCCGGGCCGATGGTGGCGTAAAGGGCCGCTTTGCCGCCGTCCGCGTTGTGCACCAGGCGGCTCGCGATGCCGTGCTGGGCGAGATAGTCCTCGACGAAGCTGATCAGCGACAGGTTCGATTTGTGGCTCGTCGTGTCGAAACCGACGAGCCGCGTGAGAAGCTCGATAGGGGAGTAGCTCGGACCTGTCATAAGCGCACCATGCCTTCTTGCGGGCAAATGAATCTCTAACGCCGAATTGGGAAACGGCAGTGCTATTCGCGGCTGAGCACGGTGTCGACGAGGCGATTGGCCCATCCCTTGGAGCGGAAGGTGCGCTTCAGCTCGACGGGATCGTAGACGGTGTCGACCCACTCGAGGAACGGCATCGGGTTCTGGGCGGTGTCGGCGAGATAGCGCTCGAAGAAGTAGTCGAGGATGCCCGTGTCGGCCTGGCGGATGTGGCCATATCTCAACGACAGCTCGTTCTTGGCTTCCGCGATCGGCATGTCCTGCTGGAAGTAGCGGTAAAGCACGCTCATCAGCCCGGCGCGGTCCGCGCCCGACTTGCAGTGAATGAGGATGGGGTACTCGACCTCCTCGAGGACGCGCTTGGCACCCTTGATCTCCTCGGGTGTCGGAGCGGCACGCGAGCGGACCTGGAAATTGATCAGCTTCACGCCGTAGCGGACGCAAGCTTCCTTCTCCAGCCAATAGCTGCCGCAGCTTCGCTCGCCGCGCAAATTGATGATGGTGCGCACGCCCGCGCGGGCCAGTCGCCGGATGTGACGGGGGGTAGGCTGGGCGGAGCGCCAGAACCGGTCGGAGAGCCGGTGAATGTTGCAGTAGAAAACGCGAAAAATCCCGTGGTCGACCAGTAGCATATCGAGGTAGACAGCGGAGGGCCCGAGGCTACGGCGGACCCAGGCTGGCGATCGGCGAATCGCAGCCTCCCGCCAGCTTCCGGTCGCGCGCCTGACGGTGCGCTTTGCCCGCTTCACCAATCCTGCCATGTATCCGCTGAGATCTTATTTTCCCGGGCTCGGCAAACGGATGGATCGGCCGCACGTATCCCGTGTATGTGCCCGTACGTCCCAGTTTGCCAAGGCTAAATATTCGCTATAGGAACCAGCTGCAAGTGGCTCGCGTCTTTGCTGGTCGCGCTAGGGAGGCGTTTCGCGCCGAGGCACCCTTGAGGATGGCACGTCCGCCCCAAACGACATCGATGCGGAGCCGGCTGGCAGGGCGTTTTGTCGCCCGCCTGATAAGGCTTGTCGAACGGACTTCAGAGTCCGTTTACGAGCCCTCCGATCTGCTGGAAACCTTGAAACGCGAGCACCCCTGCGTCGTGGCGGTCTGGCACGGCCAGTTCATGCTGACGTCGGGCTTCAAGCCCGCCCCTGAGGTGGAGGTCGCCGCCATGGTGGCCCGCCACGGTGACGCCGAGCTGATCGGCGCCGCCATGGAGGAGTTCGACGTCAAGCTCATCCGCGGTGCCGGTGCCGGCATCCGCCGCAAGGATCGCGGCGGCGCCTACGCGCTGCGCCAGGCCGTGCGTGCCCTGAACGACGGCGCCTCGCTGGTGATGACGGCCGACGTCCCGCCCGGACCGGCACGGCGAGCAGGCCTCGGGATCGTCACCATCGCGCGCATGTCGGGGCGCCCTGTGGTGCCCGTCGCGACAGCCACCTCGCGCTTTCTCGCATTGCGGACATGGAGTCGGTTGACGATCAATCTTCCGTTCTCGAAGCTGGCCTATGTCATTGGCGAGCCCATCCGCGTCGCTGCCGATGCCGACGAGGTCGCACTTGAAGCCGCGCGGGCTGAGCTGGAGCGCTCCATGAAAGAGGTGACGCTGCGCGCTTACGAGCTCGCCGGCGCAGACGTTTCCAGAGCGACACCGCCAGGGACCGCTGATCCCGGAACGCCGCCGCCGCGCCCTGGCTTCGGGCTCAAGCTCTATCGCGGGGTGATGAGCCTTGCGCGCCCCCTGGCACCGCTCGTTCTCAAGATCCGCGAACGTGAGGGCAAAGAGGATCCAAGGCGCCGGCCGGAGCGGTTGGGATTTGCGAGCGCCGCCCGCCCGGAGGGCCCGCTGGTGTGGGTACATGCCGCAAGCGTCGGCGAGACCAACGCCGTTCTTCCCGTCATCGAGGCGATGACCGCGGCGCGCTCCGACCTCAGCGTGCTATTGACCACCGGCACGATCACATCGGCCGGATTGGCCGAGCGCCGACTGGGGGCGCGCTGCCTGCACCAGTTCGTTCCGCTCGATGCGCCACAGTACGCCGCGCGCTTCCTGAAGCATTGGCGCCCGGACCTTGCCGTCTTCACAGAGTCCGAGATCTGGCCATCGCTCATCCTGGAGACGTCTGCGCGCAACATTCCGCTGGCGCTCGTCAACGCCCGGCTCTCGCCGCGAAGCAAGCGCCGCTGGCAGCGCAATCGCGGCGTCGCCGAGCCGCTGTTCAATCGCTTCGACGTGGTTCTGGCACAGAATGATCGTCTGGCGCACGCTTTCTCGACGCTGGGCGCGCGCAACGTGCACGCAGTCGGCAACCTGAAAATCGACGCGCCGCCGCCGCCGGTCGATGGCGCGGACCTGGAGAAGCTGAAGGCTGCGATCAACCGCCGTCCGATGCTGCTCGCCGCCAGTACGCACGAGGGCGAGGAGGAGGTCGTAGCGCTCGCCCATCGTCAGCTCGCGCGTACGTTCGACGGCATGCTCACCATCATCGCTCCGCGCCATCCCGAGCGCGGAACGCCGATTGCGGAGCGCCTGAAGGCACAGGGCCTGTCGGTTGCGCAACGCTCGCTGGGCGCGCTGCCGAATGACCGCACCGATATCTACATCGCCGATACCATCGGCGAGCTCGGCACGCTTTATTCGCTGGCGCCGGTGGCCTTCATCGGCGGCTCTCTCGCCGACAGGGGCGGTCAGAACCCGATCGAGGCGGTCCGTCATGGCGTTGCTGTTCTGGTCGGCCCGCACGTGCAGAATTTCCGAGACGCCTACGAGACGCTTTTGCACCACGGCGGTGCGATCAGCATCACCTCCTACGAAACCTTGGCCGATGCTGCTGCTCGACTTCTGCAGGGCGAGGCAGAACTCGCCCGCATGCAGACCGGCGCTACCGAGGCGCTGGCGACCTTGTCGGGTGCGCTGGACAAGACGGTGGCGACGCTGCTTGCCTTTCTCCCCGACGAGAGACTGAAACGTGCCTCTTGACGAGCCCGGCTGGTGGTACGCCACGGAGCAGGATACGCGACAGCGCCTGCTCGCGCCGCTCGCTCGCCTCTACGGCTCGCTCGTCGAGCGCCGCTTTCGCAAGACACAGGCCTACCGCTCGCGCTTTCCCGTCATCTGCGTCGGCAACTTCACCGCCGGCGGCACGGGAAAGACGCCGCTATCCATTCACATCGCGCGCCGCCTGCTGACAGCGGGTCTCAAGCCCGTGTTCCTGACCCGCGGCTATGGCGGCAAGGAGCGCGGGCCCGTCTGGGTCGAGCCTTGCGACGATGCCGCGTGGCGCTTTGGTGATGAGCCGTTGCTGCTGGCGCGCGTGGCGCCGACACTGGTCGCGCGCGACCGCCGCGAGGGCGCCCGTTTCCTGGAGGACAGCGGGCTCGCCTTCAGCGCCATCGTCATGGATGACGGTCTGCAGAACCCGGCGCTGATCAAGGACCTTTCGATCGCTGTCGTCGATGGAAGGCGCGGGCTCGGCAACGGCGAGGTGATCCCGGCGGGTCCGCTGCGCGCGCCGCTCGAGTTTCAGCTCTCGCTCGCCGACGCCATTGTGGTGCGCGAAGCGCTGGCGGACCCCGACGGCAAGGCGCGCGACATTCACGCCATTCTGCGCCATGATTTTCCTGGCCCCGTCATGGTGGCGCACACCGAGCCACATGGCGATACCACCTGGCTGCAGGAGACGCGCGTCGTCGCGTTCGCCGGCATCGCGGCACCTGAGCGCTTTTTCGGTCTACTGGAACGCTTGGGAGCGCAGATCGTCGACAAGATCGCGTTCGCGGACCATCACCCGTACACGCGGGCCGATGCCGATCGGCTGTTGAAGCTGGCGCAGAAGTCGGATTGCTGTCTGGTTACGACGGAGAAGGACTGGGTCCGCCTCGACGAGACCAAGGCTCCGCTCGCCTTGTTGCGGAATGAGGCGCGAACGCTCGCAATCGAGCTCGCGCTTGAGCCGCGTGATGATGGACGTCTCGCTTCACTGATCGAGGCGGCGACGAGCGACACGACCTATCCGCGCCGCACTCAGCGTCCACCTCAGCTCTGAGGCCGCGTCTGCAGGTAGCGCTGGAAGGAGATCTCCGGCGAGCGATAGGCTTCCTGCAGCTCGACGCTCCAATACCGCAGGTCGGGCAGCATGATGGGATCGCCGGTGACCGCGCAACGCACGAAGTCGCCGGGAGCGAGCACCTGGAACTCACCGTCCAGATATCTGACCTTGGCCTCGCCGCGAAGGCCGAAAAACCTATCGATACGGTTCATGCTGACTACTGCGCCTCAAGCTTTGAGGAGATGAATTGCCAATCGCGCGCTCAACGTCAAGCCGCTCATGGCTTGGGGTTAATCAAAACAGTGAGCCCTGGTCGTTGCTAGTCTTGCGCCGCGTGCGGCGAAATGGTGATGGGGCCGTTGGTTCATCAGGCTTCTGATCGGCGCTCTTGTGCTCGCGGCCGCCCAGTCGCACCGCCTTCGTCTCTGCATCGACGCGCCCATCCTGGAACTCCAGCTCCAGGCGGTCGCCGGGATGCAAGGAGGCGGCCTGGCGCACTGTGCGGCCCTCTGAATCGCGCACCAGCACGAAGCCGCGCTGCACCACGCTCTGGTAGCTCAGCGAGGATAAGAGCTTGGTATGGCCGTCGAGCCGGCGGCGCTGGGTCGCGACCCGGTTGGAGAGCGCTTGCATGGCGCGGGCATCGAGGACGGCAAGCCGCTCGTGCGCGTGGGTGATCCGCTGCAGGATGGCGTTGGGGCGCAATTGCGACGAAATACGGATATGTCGGGTGTGATGTGCACGTGTATTGGCGAGCAATGCACGGCCCAGGCGCTTCTCGCAGGCATCGAAGCGCTGGCGCGGCAATGCGATGATATCCTGTAGCCGCGGCAATCCGCGCGCGGCCGCCTTGAGATGCGTGCGCGCATGTTCGAGCGCGCGCCGCGCCGCCGTCGACAGCCTGAGGCCAAGCTTTTCGGTGCTTTCCGCAAGCTCGGAGAATTTCGGAACAGCCCATTCGGCGGCCTTGGTCGGGGTCGGCGCGCGCGCATCCGCGACGAGGTCGATCAGCGTCCAGTCGGTCTCGTGGCCGACGGCGGAGATGACGGGAATGGTGCTCGCAGCAACCGCGCGAACCACGATTTCCTCGTTGAATCCCATCAGGTCTTCGAGGCTGCCGCCGCCGCGCGCCACGATCAGCACGTCGGGCCTGGCAAGCGGGCCTTCGACGGGAAGCGCATTGAAACCGGCGATTGCAGCGGCGACCTCGCTCGCGCTGGTCTCGCCCTGCACGCGAACCGGCCACACGATCACGCGTGCGGGGAAGCGTTCCTCGAAGCCGTGGAGCATGTCGCGAATGACGGCGCCCGTCGGCGAAGTGACGATGCCGACCAGACGCGGCAGGAACGGCAGCGTCTTCTTGCGCTGATCGTTGAAGAGCCCTTCGGCGGCGAGCTTCCGCTTGCGGTCCTCCAGAAGTGCCATCAGAGCGCCGAGGCCCGCAGGCTCGAGGCTTTCGATGACGATCTGATACTTGGAGGAGCCGGGATAGCTCGTCACGCGTCCCTGAACGACGACTTCCAGGCCCTCCTGCGGCTTCACCTTGAGACGCTGATAGACGCCCTTCCAGATGACGGCGTCAATCTTGGCGCGGTCGTCCTTCAGGCCGAAATAGCAGTGACCTGAAGCGTGCGGCCCACGGAAGCCCGAGACCTCGCCACGCAGACGCACGAATCCGAAGCCCTCCTCCAGCGCGCGCTTGATGGCGCCGGAGAGCTCGGAGACGGTGAATTCGGCGACGTTGGCGCCGACCGGCATCTGGGGGGCGGCTTCTCTCACCTATGATCCCGCAATGTTTGTGGAACGCCGATTCGATGATACATCAGACCGCTGCCGTCGGGCGGCTTTCGCCCAATTAGTCCCCACCCCTTCGAGAGACCAATAAACGATGAACGTGCTCCTCATCGGTTCCGGCGGACGTGAGCATGCGCTGGCGTGGAAGCTGCGTTCAAGCCCGTTGCTCAAGAAACTCTACTGCGCACCCGGGAACGGCGGAATTGGGGACATCGCGGAGCTCGTATCGTTTCCAATCGCGGACCACACTTCGGTGATGCGCTTCTGTAAGGATAACGCAATAGATCTCGTTGTCATCGGTCCGGAGGCGCCGCTGGTTGCGGGCCTCGTCGATGATCTTAGCACGACGGGCATCAAGTGCTTCGGTCCGACGCAGGCGGCCGCGCGGCTCGAGGGCTCCAAGGGCTACACCAAGGATCTCGCACGCGAGTATTCGATTCCGACGGCGGCGTATGGCCGTTTCACCGACGTGGACGCCGCCAAGGCCTATCTGGAAATCCAGGACGCTCCGATCGTGGTCAAGGCCGACGGTCTCGCCGCCGGCAAGGGAGTGACGATCTGTCAGACTATCGATGAAGCTCATGCAGCGGTCGAGGCCTGCTTCTCCGGTGCGTTCGGTCGCGCCGGCGCCGAGATCGTGATCGAGGAATTTCTCGAAGGCGAGGAGGCGAGCTTCTTTGCGCTCGTCGACGGAGAACATGCCCTGCCGCTCACCGCCGCGCAGGACCACAAGCGCGTCGGCGACGGCGACACCGGCCTCAACACCGGCGGCATGGGCGCGTACTCGCCAGCAGCCGTGATGACCCCGGACATGGTGAAGCGCACTATGGCCGAGATCATAACGCCGACCGTCGCGGCGATGGCCGCGCGCGGTGCGCCATTTACGGGTGTGCTGTTTGCCGGCCTGATGATCACCAAGGATGGGCCCAAGCTCATCGAGTACAACGTGCGCTTCGGCGATCCCGAGACCCAGGTCCTGATGATGCGCCTGCGCTCCGATCTCCTGCCTGCACTGCTTGCGACCGCCGACGGTACGCTCGACAAGATCAAGCTCGACTGGAACGATGAGACGGCGCTCACGGTTGTGATGGCATCGAAAGGCTATCCCGGCACGCCGGAGATCGGCACAGAGATAAAGGGCCTCGATGCGGCGCTCGCCACCGAAGGGGTCGAGATCTTCCACGCCGGCACCACGAAGGTCGGCGATCGCTTCCTCGCCAATGGGGGGCGCGTCCTCAACGTTACGGCGCTGGGCAACACCGTGGCTGAGGCGCAGGTACGTGCCTATCGCGCGATCGCCAAGATCGACTGGCCCGGTGGGTTCTGCCGCTCGGATATCGGCTGGCGCGCGGTTGCCAGGGAGCAGCAGTAATCCTCGCGCGCCGACGAGCCGCGTATGCATAGCCCGTTGAGCGTGGCATTCACACTCCGCCCCGACATTCGAGGGTATGCTCGCCGCCTAGACGATTCGTCGGTTCCCGGATGGACCCAATGAGCCGGAAGCCCCCCACCCATGCCGTTACGCCGATCAAGCCGCAGCTACCGTCGCGGTCGCCCACGATCGCGCTGGCGCTCGGCGGCGGCGGCGCACGCGGGCTTGCCCATATTCCGATCCTTGAAGCCTTCGACGAGATGGGCCTGCGGCCAAAGATCATTGCCGGCACTTCGATCGGCGCGATCTTCGGGGCCGCTTATGCGGCAGGTCTTTCGGGGCGGGAGATCCGCGCCCACACGCAGGAGGTCTTGAAGAAGCGGCTCGACCTCGTGCGCGATCTTTATTCGGCCCGCGTCCGCAACACGCGGCGCATCTGGAACGTATTCGCTGCCGGCTCGGCATTCCTGGCGCCGGCACGACTGCTCGATGTCATCCTGCCTCAAACCGTGGGCCAGGATTTCGCGAGCCTGCCGACTCCGTTGAAGATCGTGGCCTCCGACTTCTATGCCCAGGAGCCGGTCATCTTCACGTCGGGTCCGCTGCGTAAGGCGATCGCGGCCTCGATCGCGCTGCCGGTGATTTTCGAGCCGGTGGTGCACGAGGGCCGGATCCTGATCGACGGCGGCCTCGTCAACCCGCTGCCCTTCGATCTTCTGCACGGCGAGGCCGATCTGACGGTCGCCATCGACGTCAGCGGGGCGCCCGTGCGCCGGCCGGGTCAGGATATGCCGAAGCCCTGGGAGACGCTGTTTGCCTCCAACTTCATTTTCGAGCGCACGATCATCAAGGAGAAGCTGCGCTCGCGTCATCCCGACGTCTACATCGACGCGGGCACCAGCCGCTTTCAGATCCTTGATTTCCTGCGTCTCGACGAAATCCTGTCGGCGGCCGAGCCGGCCAAGGAGCGACTGAAAGCGCAGCTCGCGCGTGTGATGGAGGCCGAGACGCTGGAAGCGGTGGAGGCCTCTGAGCCCGAAAAAGAGCTGCCGGCTCCAAAGCGCCGAGCGCTGCTACGCCGTGGCCGCTCGGCGAAGACCTAGCGCTTGGTCTGGAAGAACGTTCTCAACAGCGTTGCCGCGCGATCCTCATCAAGGCCAGGGTAGATCTCCGGCGCGTGATGGCAGGTGGCCTGACTAAAAACGCGCGCTCCATGCTCGACGCCGCCACCCTTGGGATCGGCGGCCGCGTAATAGAGCCGGCGGATACGGGCAAAGGAGATGGCGGCCGCGCACATCGGGCACGGTTCCAGCGTCACGTAAAGGTCGCAGCCAACGAGCCGCTCCGAGCCGAGCCTGGCGCAGGCCTCGCGGATCGCCAACAGCTCGGCATGGGCGGTCGGATCGTTGAGCTCCCGCGTGCGGTTGCCGGCAGCGGCCAGGATCGCCCCGTCAGCCCCGCAGACGACCGCGCCGATCGGCACCTCGCCGCGTTCCCCCGCAGCCTCCGCCTGAGCCAAAGCGCGGGCCATCGGGGGCTCCGGGGGGGATTTGGCTAACTGCTCGTCCACTGGCTTCGTGCGCTCTTCCTGGCTCATTTCCCGCCGCGATGTCATAAAGGCCCCGGCCACCACACACCAACGATCCTGACAGTCAGACCCATGCCCGACGCAGCTCACCAAAAGCGGCCGCGCAAGCCGCTCCGCAAGAAAGCCCCACCGCCTCCCCAGGCGGCGCCCGATGGCCCCATGCGCATTGCCAAGGCCATCGCTCGGGCGGGCCTGTGCTCGCGTCGCGAGGCCGAGCGCTGGATCGGCGAGGGCCGTGTCAGCGTCAACGGCAAGGTTCTTAGCACGCCTGCGTTCGAGGTGACGCCCGCGGACAAGGTTGTCGTTGACGGCAAGTCGTTGCCGGGCGCCGAGCCGCCGTGCCTGTGGCGCTACTACAAGCCGAAAGGGCTCGTGACCACCCACAAGGACCCGCAGGGGCGCCCGACCGTGTTTGCCGAGCTGCCGGAGGAACTGCCGCGGGTGGTCTCAGTCGGCCGCCTCGACTTCAACAGCGAGGGGCTGTTGCTGCTCACGAACTCGGGCGCGCTGGCGCGCCATATGGAGCTGCCCTCCACCGGCTGGCTGCGGCGCTACCGGGCGCGCGCCAATGGACGCGTGTCGCAGGCGCAGCTCGATGCCCTCAAGGACGGGATCGAGATCGAGGGCGTGCGCTATGGTCCGGTAGAGGCGACGCTCGACAGCGTGCAGGGGGCGAACGCGTGGCTGACGGTGGGCCTGCGCGAAGGCAAGAACCGCGAGGTGCGGCGCATCCTGGCGCACTTGGGGCTCAAGGTGAACCGCCTGATCCGCATCTCGTACGGGCCGTTCCAGCTTCTGGAGCTGAAGCCGGGCGAGGTGGAACGGGTCAAGGCGCGCGTGGTGGCCGATCAGCTCGGCCCGGCACTTGCCCAGTCGCTCGGCCTGCGTGAGCCCGCCGACGCGGAGGCTGGCGCCAAGAGGCGCGGGCATGGGCCACAGGGGCCAAACGCGCCGCGCGGGCGTGGTGGCAAGGCATGAGGATTGTCGCAGGCACGTTGCGCGGGCGCGCCATTGCTGCCCCCAAGCACGATGGGCTGCGCCCGACCGCGGATCGCGTGCGCGAAAGCTTGTTCAACATTCTGGAGCATGGCGTTGACGGCTTCGCGCTCGAAGGCGCGCGCGTGATCGATCTGTTTGCCGGCACCGGCGCCTTGGGCCTGGAGGCACTGTCGCGGGGAGCTTCGTTCTGCCTGTTCGTCGATACGTCGGCGGAGGCGCGTGCGCTTCAGCGCGAGAACGTTGAAGCCTTTGGACTGACCGGCGTGACGCGGATATTCCGCCGCGATGCAACCGATCTCGGCCCGGCAGGCACGATGCAGCCGTTCACGCTGGCGTTTCTCGATCCGCCCTACGGGCAGGGACTTGGGGAACGCGCACTTGTCTCATTGGCTGGCGGCGACTGGTTGAAGCCCGGCGCGGTCATCGTGCTGGAAGAGCGCAAGAGTAGCGAGATTGCGCTCCCGCCGCGATACGATGAACTCGACCGGCGTACTTACGGCGACACGCAGATCGTCATGGCGCGCTTCGGTGGCAAGGCCGCCTAAGCCGGCTCGCGCGGCATCAGGATCCACAGCACAATGTAGACCAGGATGCCGGGGAAGGCCGCCGACAACACCGAAAGAATGACATAGCCCAGGCGGACCAGCGTCGGGTCCCAGCCGAGCCATTTGGCGATGCCGCCGCAGACACCGCCGATCAGGGCGCCTTCGCGTACGCGCATCAACGGTTTCGACATGGGGTCGTCGGACATCGAGGTCAGGTCGTTCTTCATGACTAAGGCTTCGCATTTTAAGGATAGGGGATGAGCCGAACTTGGCAAGCCCGGCTGCTCCTAAACGCTGCGACGCCTGCAATAGTTCAACGGTGTCACCGTTGAGAAATCTTGTCCATCAGGGGCCGAGGCTATTGATGTAGGCAACGATGGTGTCGACCTCGTCGTCGGAGAGCTTGAACTGGGGCATCTCGTCGTGCGGGCGTCCGATGCCGCGGGTCAGCGGATCGCGCAGCGCCTGGATCGGATGCTTCCTGTGCAGATCGCGCCAGGCGGGCGCACGCGGGTTCGGGCTTGCCCCCGTCTTGCCGACGGCATGGCACCAGGCGCAGTTCTTCTGCGCCAGCTCCTTGCCTTGCGCGACGAGCTTGGCGCTTTCGACGCCGGCGATACCCGACTCACCGATGCGTTCAAGGCCCTTCTTGGCACCGATCAGCGAAGGATCGAGCGCCAGCGCGCGCCGAAAGTCTGAGGCCGCGGCCCGCTTGTTGCCCTTGGTCTCGTAGACGTAGCCGCGGTTGTTGAAGGCGAGCGCATAGACCGGGTTCAGCGCGATCGCGGCGGTGTAATCCGCAATCGCGTTGTCGAGATCGCCCTTCTTGCGATAGGCGAGGCCGCGGTTGTTGAGCGCGGAGGCACTCTTGGGATCGAGCCGGATCGCGACCGAGAAATCTGCGATCGCTTCATCGGGCGCACCTTTGACGAGCTGCGCATAGCCGCGCGCGAGGAACAGCCCCGGCGTGTTGCCCAGATACTTTATCGCCTCGGTGAGGTCAGCAACGGCGGCGATTGCCTGCTGGGTGGCGAGCAGCGACTGCGCTCGACCGTAATAGGCCTGCCCGTCCTTGGGACGCAGGTTTATGGCTTGCGTGAAGTCGGCAATGGCCTCCTTGTGGGCGGCTCGTTCGGCGTAGGCCTCGCCGCGCGCGCGATAGGCATCCGCTCGGATAACGGGCGCGAGCTCCTGGGCCGCGATGATCTCTCCGCAATCCTCGATGCGCTGGTCGCCGTTCTTGCCCGAGATGCAGTCCGACATGGTGTCGGCGTTGGCGACGCTGGAAATAAGCGCGAGCCCCGCAGCGATCGCTGCCAGCATTCGTCCTGACTGTCGGCTCATGGCGGCGGCCCTCCCCTGAAATCCCTGCTTAGAGCGTTAGCCCGCGCGCCATGGGGAGGCTTTGCGCCGGATCAATGCGTTTTGCGCTTCAGCGGCGCCCGAACAGGCGCTCGATGTCGTTGAGCTTCAGCTCGACGTAGGTGGGGCGGCCGTGATTGCACTGCCCGGAATAGGGCGTCGCCTCCATCTCGCGCAGCAACGCGTTCATTTCCTGCGGGCTCAAGCGACGCCCGGCGCGGACGCTGCCGTGACAGGCCATGCGCGAGCACACGGCCTCCAGCCGCTCTTTCAGCGCAAACCCTTGGCCCTCCGCGATAATCTCGGCGGCGAGATCCTTGACGAGTCCTTTGACGTCGGTTTCGCCCAAGAGCGCTGGCGTCTCGCGCACGGCCACCGCGCCCTGCCCGAAAGGCTCGAGCACTAGGCCGAGCTCGGCCAGCTCGTCGGCTTTGTCGGTGAGCGCGGCCGCTTCTTCGACATCGAGATCGACGACAACTGGGATCAGCAGCCCCTGACGAGCCACGCCGCCGTTCGCCAGCATGGCCTTCATGCGCTCGTAGACGAGGCGCTCGTGGGCGGCGTGCTGATCGACGATGACCATGGAGTCGCGCGTCTGCGCCACGATGTAGGTCTCGTGCAGTTGCGCGCGCGCAGCTCCCAGCGGTCGCTCGAGCAACTGGTCGGGAACCGGATCGGCGTTGGCACGTGCGTCCGCGCTGGGCGTGTCGATGTCGGCGAACGGGGCCTGCATGGCCTCGGCGAGGCCGGCCGTGAACCCTGGACGTGGACTTGGCGAGAACGGTGCACGCGGCCGCTCGAACGGGACGATGTTGGGTTTGAGCTCGTTGATCGTCGCAGATCCGCCGACGACGGATGCGCGATGGCCGGCGGCATGCAGGGCGGCGGCGAGTGCATTGACGATGAGCGAGCGCACGCTGCCGGCATCGCGGAAGCGCACCTCCGTCTTGGCGGGATGCACGTTGACGTCGACGGAGGCGGGCGGCAGCGCCACGAACAGCGCCAGAAGCGGATGGCGCCCGCGCGGAATGAGATCACCGTAGGCCGCGCGAACCGAGCCGATCAGAAGCTTGTCCCTGACGGGCCGTCCGTTGACGAACAGGTACTGCTGACCCGTGTCGGGCCGATGCAGGGTCGGCAACCCCGCAAATCCGGACAATGAGACATCCTCGCGCGTACCCATGACAGGCAGCGCGTCGCCCATGAAGTCGCGGCCCATGATGCGGCCGAGCCGTTTCAGGAGCCCTTCCGGATCGGATGTCTCCCGCGGCAGGACGAGGCTTGCACGCTCGCCCATCGTCAGCGAGAAGCCGACCTCGGGGTGTGCCATCGCGAGCCGTTTGACGACGTCGGAGACGGCCTGGTTCTCGGCGCGCTCCGACTTCAAGAACTTGAGCCGGGCCGGCACGCTGGAGAACAGATCGCGCACCTCGATGCGCGTGCCGGGGTTGGCGGCGGCCGGTCTGATCTCGCCTTTGGCGCCGCGATCGACGGTGATCGCCAGCGCTTCTGCGATCGATTTCGGGCGCGTGACGATCGTGAGCTTGGCAATCGAGCCGATGGAGGGCAGCGCCTCGCCGCGAAAGCCCAGCGTGTGGATGGCGAAGAGATCTTCCTCCGACAGCTTGGAGGTGGCGTGGCGCTCGACGCACAGGGCAAGATCGCCCGAGTCCATGCCCGAGCCGTTGTCGATGACGCGGATGAGCGAGAGCCCACCGCCCGCGGTCACCACTTCGATCTCGGAGGCTCCCGCATCCAGCGCGTTCTCAACCAGCTCTTTGACGACGCTCGCCGGCCGCTCGACCACCTCGCCCGCGGCGATGCGATTGATCGTTTCCGGCGATAGCTGACGAATGGGCATATCCCCTCCTGTCCCGCGGCGAGGCTAGTCCATTCCACGATTCGCTCCGAATCCGGGACGGGGTGGCCTGTGCATGGCCGGCGCGGCACGGACGGGGAGATTCCGATGGAGTTTCCTTAACGATTTCCGACAGTAATTTAACGGTTGACCCGATTTGGGCCGTTCCTGACTATGACAGTCTGGAAGCAGCGTTGCAGTGTCGCTGTTCTCAATCGGGTCGGGGTCGAAGCGTTTCGTGATGTTGGTGCTTGCAAGGCACGCATATTCTTTTGCGTTTGGGGGCCGGCTCGCAGCCGTCTGTCTCATTCTCGCGGCCGCGATCTGGTCGGTGCCCGGTGCAAGTCCGGCCCTCGCGGAATCGGTCGTTCCCGTAGTCGCGGAGACGGTCCGTAGGGCGCCGCTGGTCAACAATCTCCAGTTATCGGGCACGGTGACATCGCCGCGCGTGTCGCAGCTCTCGACCGCGGTGCCGGGGCTCGTGACCGACGTGCGCTTCGACAGCGGTGCGTCAGTGCGCAAGGGCGATTTGCTGGTCGAGCTCGATCCGGCGCTGGATGAGATGACGGTGCGCCAGGCCAAGGCGGAGCTCGCCGAAGCCGAGGCCGAGCTTGCGGATGCCTATCGCCGGCTCCGCATCGCGGAGAACCTGGCGGAGCGCTCCTATGGTCCGCAGAACGCTGTCGATGCGCTGAAGTCGGAGGTCGACACCAAGAAGGCGGTGATCGAGCGGCGCAAGGCCCAGCAGGCGAGCGCCGAGGAGCGGTTGTCACGCCATTACGTCAAAGCTCCCTACGACGGCATTATCGCGCGCCGCATGGTCGAGGCGGGCCAGTGGGTGGTGCCGGGAACGGCGGTGTTCGAGCTCGTCGCCATGGACGGGCTGCGCATCGACGTGCCGGTGCCGCAGCAGTACTACCCGCAGATCAAGAACGGCGTGAAGGTGTCGGCGCGCTTCGACGCGCTGCCCGACCGTGAGCTGCCCGCGAAGGTTGGTGCGCTCATTCCCGTCAGCGATCCAAGTGTGCGCACCTTCATCCTGCGCGTTTTGCCGACCGACACGACGATCGAGATCACGCCGGGCATGTCGGCCCGCGTCGCCATCTCGCTGCAGTCGGGACGTGAAGGCATCATCGTCAGCCGTGACGCGCTGGTGCGCTATCCCGATGGTCGCATCACCGTTTGGGTGATGGAAGCCAACGGCGAGGGGGCGCTCGTCAAGGAGCGGCGCATCGAGATCGGAAATTCCTTCGACGGTGTCGTGCACGTGCTCTCCGGATTAAAGGAGGGCGAGCGGGTCGTCGTGCGCGGCAATGAATCGCTGCGCGAAGGCCAGGCGGTGCGGCCGGCGAGCTAGCGGGCTGCAAACAGGAAGAATGGGGCGTTCGTGTTCGAAGCACTGGTCAAGCGCGGGACTTTGACGGCGGTGGTCGCGCTTATCGTATGCGTCCTCGGCATCGTTGCCGCCTTGCGCATCCCCGTGCAGATGATCCCCGATCTGGAGGTGCGCACGATCACCATCCAGACGCGCTGGTCCGGTGCCACCCCGCAGGACATCGAGAAAGAGATCCTGATCGAGCAGGAAGAATACCTGCGCTCGATCCCGAGCCTGGAACGCATCATCTCGCGCTCGGAAAGCGGCAGCGCGCGGATCGAGCTGGAGTTTCCCTACGACATCGATCTCAACGAGACGATGATCCGTATCAACAACGCCCTGAGCCAGGTGCGGTCCTACCCCGAGAACGTCGACCAGCCGCGCATCTTCGCCAGCTCGTTCAGCGCCAACTCGTTCATGTTCTTCCGCGTGTCGCCGTTGGCGGGCAATCCCCGCCAGCTCGACATGGACATGATGTTCGATTTCGTCGACGACAACGTGCGCGCGCGGCTGGAAAGCGTGAAGAACGTCTCCAGCGTGCAGGTTCGCGGCGGCGCCGAAAAGCAGATCCAGATTCTGATCAACGCGCCTGCGGTGGCGGAGCGCAACCTCACCTTGACGGATGTGCGCCAGGCGCTTGTGGCACGTAACCGTGACACCTCCGGCGGCGAGATCGAAAGCGGCAAACGCCGCTACCTCTTGCGCACCATTGGCCGCTTCGACGACGTCGAGGCGCTGAAAGATCTCATCGTGGCGCGTCGCGGCGACACCATCATCAAGCTGCGCGACGTGGCCGACGTCCATCTCGATCACTTCCAGATCGCGCAAAAGGCTTACGTCAACGGCGAGCCGGTCATCCTGATGTCGATCCGGCGCGAGCCGGGCTCCAATGTCATCGACATCAAGCGTGACGTCCTCGCCGAGGCTGACGCGATTAACGAGGACGTTCTAAGACCGGCGGGCATGGAGCTGGAGCTGACGACCGACGACGTCGTCTATGTGGAAGATTCCATAAGGAACGTCTGGACCAACCTCGCCATCGGCGCGGTGCTCGCCACGATTGTGATGTTCGTGTTCCTGCGTACCTTCAAGGCGACGCTCGTGGGTGTCGCCGGCATCCCGATCTGCACGATTGCAGCGTTCATCGGCCTGCTAATCACGGGGCGCACCATCAACGTCATCTCGCTGGCGGGCATCGCCTTTGCGATCGGCATGACGCTCGACAACTCCATCGTCGTTCTGGAGAGCATAGACCTGGAGCGCCGGCGCGGGCTCGATCGCTTCCGGGCCGCAGTAGAGGGCGTGCGCAAGGTCTGGCCTGCGGTCGTGGCCTCCACACTGACGACCGTCCTGGTGTTCGTGCCAATCGTCTTTATCCAGGAGGAGGCCGGCCAGCTCTATTCCGATATCGCGATCGCCGTTTCGGCGTCGGTGCTCGCCTCGATGCTGGTCGCGATCACGATCGTGCCGACCGCATGCGCGCGTGTCGATTTCTCGCGCAAGGAGACTGCCCCGGCAGAGGGCGCAAGACCCGGACTGATCGTGCGTGGCGTCGATTGGATGCTGCGCGGGCCGCTGCGCTCGCTCATTTGCATCGTCGCGATTGCGGGCGCCAGTGCGGCGGTCATCGTCTATCTGACGCCGCCCGCGGAGTACCTTCCGGAGGGCGACGAGCCCAAGGTATTCGCCCGCATGAACGCGCCTCCGGGCTACAACCTGAAGACGATGAACCGCATCGGGCTGGAGCTCCAGGACCGGCTCATGCCCTACGTCGACAACGATCCAGGGCTGTTCAAGCGAGGGGAGGCTCCCGTGCCCGCGCTGCAGTATGTGCTCTTGCACATCGAGGCGGAAGGCTTGCGGATCGTCTCCCAGACGGTCGATCCCGACGACACCGACGACATGATGCGCGCGTTGACGGTCATGTACCAGGACTACGCGGGCATGAAGTCGTTCGCCTCGCGCGGCTCCATCATCACCAGCAACGACGGCGGCACGCGCTCGGTCAGCCTGGATATTTCGGGCCCGCGGCTGGAGGAAATCTATGCGGTGGCCTCCGCGGCCTATCTGCGTGCCGGAGAGGTGTTCGACAACCCACGCATCAAGCCCGATCCCCCCACGCTCACGCTGTCGCAGCCGCTTATCGAGCTGCATCCCAAATGGGATCGCGCGGCCGAACTCGGTATGAGCGCGCAAGGCCTCGGCTTCACGGTCGCAGCGCTCACGGACGGGGCGTTCGCGGGTTATTTCTACCAAGACGACGAGAAGATCGACATCTACTTCTACAGCCGCGACCGCTTCGACGTGCCGATAGACAGGGTCGGCCAACTCCCCGTCTATACGCCGCAGGGAACAGTGGTCCCGCTCTCGACTCTCGCCACGGTGAAGGAGACCGTCGATACCTCGACGATCCGGCGCATCAACGCCAAGCGGACGGTGACGCTCAACATCATACCGCCCAAGTCGATCGCGCTAGAGACGGGCGTCGAGATGGTGAAGAAGGATATCGTCGGATACCTGCAGCGCACGGGGCAGGTGCCGCAAGGCATCTCTATGGGCATCTCGGGCGCGAGCGACCAGCTCGAGGCGACCCGTAATGCGCTGTTCGGCAACTACATCGTCGCGATCGTCATCATCTACCTGTTGCTCGTCGCCGTGTTCACGCACTGGGGCTATCCGGTGCTGATCATGACGACCATACCGCTCGGCGTGGCGAGCGGTCTCGTGGGGCTCTACCTTATGAACATCGCAGGCGGCATGACGGAGAGCGTCGGGCTGAAGGCGTTCCAGCAGCCCTTCGACATGATCTCGATGCTGGGCTTTCTGATCCTCATGGGGACGGTGGTGAACAATCCGATCCTGATCGTCGACCGCGCGGCCTACAACGTGCGTGAGACGGGCATGAGCGCGCATGAGGCCGTCTCGGAAGCTGTGGCCGTTCGCCTGCGCCCGATCGCGATGACGACGCTGACGACGATCTTCGGACTGGCGCCACTGGTCTTCATTCCCGGCGCGGGAACCGAGCTATATCGCGGTGTCGGCGCGATCGTTTTGTTCGGTATCCTCGGCTCGGCGATCGTCACGCTCACCTTCCTGCCGGCGCTGACGTACTTCGTGCTGCGCTTCATCGGCTACAAGGACGCGAAGCCTCAGATTGCCGCGCCCGCGGCTCCGGCGGAGTAGGCACTCCTACAACGTCTCGCGATCTCGTTGGTGTCGGGGCGTGCCAGTGCAGCTGCGCTCAGTTATTTGCGGATCAACGACATTTTAGGAACTGGCGTAACGGGGCGCCAAGCCGCCTCCGAACAATCTGTACGCGAGGTGATCGCCAACCTGGACACGATCGAGGTGGTGAACACGGCGCTCGGCGCGCAGCATCCCGACGGCCTGCCGCTGCACGTCGCGATCGCCGATGCCAAGGGCGATTCAGCGATCATCGAGTTCATCGAGGGCCAGCCCACGATCCATCTGGGCAAGAAGTACAAGGTGATGACCAACGAGCCGGCCTACGACAAGCAGATCGCCAATCGGCTGCGCTACAAGTGGTGGGGTGGCACCATCGATCAGCTCCCCGGCGGCGTTCAGGCCGACGAGCGCTTCGTGCGTGCGGCCTATACGCTGAAGTACCTGCCCAAGACGGACGACCCGACGCAGGCAGCAGCCAACATGATGAGCCTCATGAACAACGTGTCGGTGCCGTTCGGAAGCCCCTACTCGGGCCTGTCGGGCACGTATCCGACCTGGTATCGCTCGATTATCGATCCCGACTCGCACCGCTACTACGTGCAGACGACGATCACACTGAACACGTTCTGGGTCGACATGAGCAAGCTCGACCTCAAGTCCGGCTCGCCGCCGCGCAAGCTGCCGATCTACGACCCGGACTTGATGGGCGAGACCAGCGGCGAGTCCAAGGACGGCACACCGGCGGTCTGATCGTCCAGAGAGGCGTGTTGACTCGGGCGGCATTCGTCTGTATTTAACCAATCGGTTGTTTAACTGAATGGCTATGTAAGACGATGACGCCCGATCCTCTCAGCGCCAAGTTCCAGGCCCTCGCCGATCCGACGCGGCGCGCAATTCTCGCGCGCCTGGCGTTGGGCGAGACATCCGTCTCCGAGCTCGCAGAACCCTTTGCCATGAGCATGCCGGCCGTCTCCAAGCACCTCAAGGTGCTCGAGAACGCCGGCATGATCACGCGCGGACGGGACGCGCAGTGGCGCCCCTGCCGCATCGAGCCCGGCGCCCTCAAAGAGGTCGACGACTGGCTCGAGCAATACCGCCTGCTCTGGGAGGAACGCTTCGATCGCCTCGATGCTTATTTGAAGCAGCTGCAGGCGGCTGAGCGCAGCACGTTGTCGAAATTGCCAAAGAAGAAGCAAGCCCGGGCCACGTCCCGCAAGGGCAAGCGACCGGGCTCGAACTGATCCCAAACTCGATGTGCCGACGTGACAGGGAGTAAGCACATGCAGCCGACGTTCAGCCTCGATCTGGCGCAAGACCCGAACGCCATCATCGGAACGCGCATCTTCGACGCGCCGCGTGCGCTGGTCTTCTCGGCCTGGACCGAGCCTCGGCACTTCGCCCAGTGGTGGGGCCCCAACGGGTTCACCACGACGACCAGCAAATTTGAGTTTCTGCCCGGCGGAGAGTGGCGCTTCGTCATGCACGGCCCCGATGGGCGCGACTACAAGAACCGGGTCGTGTTCGACGAGGTGGTGCCGCCCGAGCGGATCGCCTACCGCCACAGCGGCGAGGACGAGACGGAGTCGATCAGGTTCAAAACCGTCGTCACGTTCGAGGAACTGGGCGGAAAGACGAAGCTCACCATGCACGCCGTCTTCCCGTCGGCAGAAGCGCGCGACTACGTCATCCGCGAGCATGGCGCCGACAAGGGCCAGATCGAGACGCTGACGCGCCTTGCCGAGTACGTGGCGCGCCTGGCGCAAGACGCCAATTCCTGAAGCGAGAACCAAGATGGCTCTGACGCTCTACTTCCATCCTTTCTCGTCCTACTGCCAGAAGGTGCTCACGGCGCTCTACGAGAACGACACACCGTTTGCCCCCCATGTCGTCGATCTCATGGACCAGGCGGAAGGCGCTGCATTGAAGCAGCTCTGGCCGATCGGAAAGTTTCCGGTGCTACGCGATGAAACTGCGGGTCTGACGATCCCGGAGTCGACAATCATCATCGAGTATCTGGCTCAGCGCTATCCCGGGCCTACGGCGCTGATCCCGGTGAATGCCGACGGTGCGCGCGAAGCCCGCTTCAGGGACCGCTTCTTCGACCTGCACGTGCACGAGCACGTTCAGAGGATCGTGTTCGAGCGGCTGCGCCCGTCCGAGAGCAAGGATCCGTTCGGCGTCGAGCAGGCTAGGGGGCGTCTCACGACGGCCTACGACATGCTCGAAGCGCATCTGGCGACATCGACGTGGGCGGCGGGAGATGCATTCACCATCGCAGACTGCGCCGCTGCGCCGGCACTCTTTTATGCGGAGCTGGTTCAGCCCTTCACCCAAACGCACAAGGCCATAAGCGCCTACCTCGACCGGCTGATGAACCGGCCCGCGTTTGCCCGTGTCGTGCGCGAGGCCAAACCCTATCGCGCGCTGTTTCCAAAAGAGTAGGAGAAACGAATGCCAGAGACCGGCAACCAACCTCCCAATCTTCAATCCGACAGCGATGAGTTCGTCATCGCGCGCGTCTTCGATGCGCCGCGCGATCTCGTCTGGAAGGTATGGACCGAGGCTGAGCATCTCGCGCAATGGTGGGGCCCCAAGGGCTGCACCATTCGCGTCGCCAGTCTCGATGTTCGCCCGGGCGGCGTGTTCCACTACGCCATGGCGTATCAGCCGGGGCAGGAGATGTGGGCCCGCTTCGTCTACCGCGAGATCGAGCCGCCTGAGCGCATGGTCTACGTCAGCTCGTTCTCCGACGCTGAAGGCGGCGTCACGCGCGCGCCGTTTCCTCAGCTCAAGGGAACCTTCCCGCTCGCGATTCTCAACACAGTGACGTTGAACGAGGAGGGCGGCAAGACGACCGTGACGGTGCGTGGCCGACCGCTCAACGCCACGGCGGACGAGCGCGCGACCTACCGCGGAATGTTCAGCTCCATGCAGCAGGGCTTCACCGGCACATTCGAGAGCCTCGATGCCTATCTGGCCAAGCTGCAAGGCGACCTGTAGCGGCCGAGCAGCAGCGCCCGCTCCGGCTACCACTTCTGAGCTTGCTGGCGTACTACGGGCTCAGCCCGTCACGTGATATCCCGCGTCGACGTAGGCGATGTTGCCGGTCACGGACCTCGCCGCATCACTCACAAGGAATGCGGCGTAGGTGCCGACGTCCTCGGGTGTCACGAGACGATGCTCGGGCGACACCTCGGCGGCGCGCTGCAGGAGATCGCCGAAATCGGAAATACCCGATGCGGCCCGCGTCTTCACCGGCCCAGGCGAGAGCGCATTGACGCGGATCTGCTTCGCGCCGAGCTCAACTGACATGTAGCGCACTGCGGCTTCGAGCGCCGCCTTCACGGGCCCCATGATGTTGTAGTGGGGGATGGCCTTCTCCGCCCCGTAGTAGCTCATCGCAAGCAGCGCCCCGCCGCGCGGCATCAACGGCTCGGAAAGCTTGGCCATGCGCAGGAAGGAGTGAACGGACACGTCCATGGCGAAGGCGAACCCGTCAGCAGAGCTGTCGATGATGCGTCCCTGCAGATCCTCTTTCTTGGCGTAGGCGATGGAGTGCAGGACGAAGTCGAGTTTCCCCCACTTCTTGGCGATCTTCTCGAAGACGGCCTCAAGCTCGCCGTCGACCGTTACGTCACAGGGCTCGAAGATCGGGCTTTGGAGGCTTTCGGCGAGTGGACGCACGAACGGCTCCGCCTTGGCATTGAGATGGGTGATGGCGAGATCCGCACCGGTGGTGCGAAAAGCTCTGGCGCAGCCGTAGGCGAGACTATGTTCGTTGGCGATGCCGACGATCAGCCCCTTCTTTCCGCTGAGTGAGAACATGTTTGGGTGGCGTCCGAGGTTCCGATTGGTATGTGAGGTCATGCCGTGATCGCGGATTGAACAGTTGGGTTTGATATGGGGATTGTCCCGCGGATTTTCTGCCGGCGATTATTGTTGCGATCGAATCTTATGAGATTTGTGAATGCTCGGTGCACTGCAGGTGTTCCAAGAGCGCAATGTGATGGCTCTTAATGTCGCGCCTCTTACATTCGGCAGGTTCTCGAAGAATTGGCCGCGTATTCGAACGGTCTTGCGTCCTCTTCGGATGGGCACAGGACGGAAGATCGATTTGTGAAGCATCGATGACGTTGCGGTTGGAGCACGAGCGGCGCGGCGGTTCTGCGAGCGTCTTGCTGTGAAACGATGACGACCCCTATCAAGGCGTCCTAGCTCGCGTTCTTGAACATGGCGTGAGCGCGTTGCGAGCGTGGGGAATTCAGTAATGCGTACGAAGGTGCTCGCGGCCGGACTGGCCGTAGTGGGATGCGTCGTGGTGTCCAGTGGGCAAGCTCAGGCCGATTGTGTGCAGTCGGGGACCGTCGTCACTTGCGCCACGGATGATGCCGACGGCTTTGCGAGTGGGACTGATGGTCTCGATGTCAATATCGACGAGGGCGTGACGGTCTCCGGTGGCCGTGCGTTGGATCTCGACAAAGACGTGACCATCAACAACAAGGGCACGCTTGACGGCATTGGCAATGACGGCATCCGTATCGAGGAGGGCTCCACGGTAAACAATGACGGCCTCATCCGCTCCGATAACGACGAGGCCATCGAGGCGGAAGACGAGGACGACATAACCGTCAACAATACCGGAACCATTCTGGCCACCGGCTCGGGCGGTCGTGCCATCGAGGCCGACAAAGACCTTTCCGTCACCAACACGAGCACTGGCCTTATCGAGGCGATCCAGGACAAGGCCATCGATGCAGGCGATGACCTGACCGTCAACAATGCTGGCACCATCCGGTCGACGGAAGACAAAGCGATCGACGCAAAGGACGACGCGACGATCACCAATTCCGGTACGATCACTTCCACCGAGGACAAGGCCATTCAAGGTGATGCCGGTCTCACGATCGAGAACGCGAGCACGGGCCTCATTGAGTCGGTCGAAGACGAGGCCGTCGACGCCGGCGATGAGTTCACGCTCACGAACGCAGGTACGGTCCAGTCGACCGACGACAAGGCGGTGGACGCCGGCAACGATGCCACCATCACCAATTCGGGAACGATAAAGTCGGTCAAGGATAAAGGCATCGAAGGCGACGACAACCTGACGATCACGAACACCAGCACAGGCGTGATCACGTCGATCGAGGGCGAGGCGATCCAGGCTGAGGGGCCCGGTCTTACCGTCATCAACCACGGCACAATTCGCGCTTATTTGGACGATGCCATCGATGGCGCGGCCGACGTCTACATCGAAAATTCAGGCACCATCATCGGCGGTCAGAACGACGCCATCGAGCTCGACAACGGCACCGTGATCAATTCCGGGACGATCATCTCCACGAGCTCTTCGCCCGGAGAGGTCGATGCCGGTATCGACTTTGACGCCGGCGGCGGCACGGTCATCAACTCTGGATACATCGAAGGCGAGCTCGGTATCGGCACCGATGATGCCAACACCGCAACCCAGGTCATCACCAACAGCGGCCATATCGTCGGCACCGGCGGCACCGCCATCAAGCTCGGCGCGGGCGCCGATACGCTCCACCTTCTGCATGGGTCGATCGTCGAGGGCCTGATCGATTTCGGACATGAAGCCGACGTCGACACACTCACGCTGGAGCGCGGCGAGAGCCGGCTTGTGACGTTTGCAGCAGACGGGGCACCGGAGGTCATCAACGCCTACGGGGCGCCGACCGCACTCATCAACTCCGGCCAGACGCTTGCGACATTCGACGTGGCCAGCACGGCCTTCGGGGCGGAGCGTGATGCGCTGGCCCAGTTCAATGGCTCCGTCAACAGCGGCCTGCATTACCGCCTGACCGCCGGCAATCCGACGACGTACATCTGGGCACAGGCGTTCGGAGCCAAGGCCACGGTCGAAGCTTCGGGGTTGGCACAGGAGAGCAATTCCTCTCTGCGCGGTGGGATGTCTGGCTTCAGCATGCCGTTCGGCTCGCTCGGTCGCGGCGGCCTGTTTGCAGGCTATGGCGAAAGCGATCTCGACACGGCCGACGGGCAGCACGGTATCGATACCGATTTCACCTTTGGCGGTGCCTACGCGCGGCTGTTCCTGGGAGCGATGTACGTCGACGGCACTCTGACGTTGGGCCGGGCAGACGCATCCTCCGATCGCAGGGTCGTCGATAACATGGCGGCGGGTGGCGTCGCCACCATTCGCGGCACTTACGACGGCTGGTTCGTGAATCCGGAGCTGACGCTCGGAACCGAGCTTGCGGTCGCGAAAGGCACGAAGCTCGTACCCAGCGTCAGCGTGGGTTATTCTGGTCTATATCTGGATGCCTTCACGGAGACCGGTTCGGCCGCGGCAGTCGCCTTTTCCGCCCGCGACGTGGAGTTGATCGACGGGCGCGCGCAACTGGAGCTTCGCTTCCAAGGCGAGGGTGCGACCGAAGGCTGGCGCGGCGCATTGCGCGCCGGTGTGATGGGCTGGTCCAGCGTCGGCGACGACGACATTTCAGGCGTTCTCTCGAACACGACTGCCTTCAGCGTGTCGACCATGGCCGAGGATGACAGCGTCGCTGCATTCACCGGCGCCGATATGACATTCTCTCCCGTCGAGAACGTCCAGATCTACGTTGGCGGCGAGGTGTCGGTCGACGACGCATCAAGCATCGGCCTGTCCGGCCGAGCAGGGGCGGCGGTCAAGTTCTAACGCGAGATCTGAAGGACTTTGGGACTGCGAGGCGTCAGTTCCGAAGTGAAGCCCGCCCCGAGCAAAGCTTGGGGCGGGCTCTGTTGTTCGTACAGCGCTAGGCTCAGCCCTTCTTCGCGCCTTCCTTCTTGGCGGTCTCGAACGTCGGCTTGCCGACGATGGTCACGATCAGATCGTCCGTCTTGAGCAGGCGCTTTGCCACGCGCTTCATGTCATCGAGGGTGATGGCCGCAATCATGTCGTTGCGATTCTCGATGTACTCGGGGCCGAAGTCGTCCATCTTGAGGCCCAGGAGCTGGCTGGCGATCTTGGAGTTGGTGTCGAAGCGCAGCGGATAAGAGCCGATCAGGTACTTCTTGGCGTTGTCGAGATCCTGCTCACTGGGACCGTTCTCGGCCATCTTCTTCAGCTCATCGCGGATGACCTCCAGCGATTTGCCGATGGCATCGTTGCGCGTTGCCACGCCACCCGAGAAGATCGAGGCGTGGCGATAGGGATAGACGTAGGTGTAGACGGAATAGGCAAGGCCGCGCTTCTCGCGCACCTCCTCCATCAGCTTGGAGGCAAAGCCGCCGCCGCCGAGGATCTGGTTCAGCACGAACGCCGGGATGAAATCGGGATCCTTGCGGGGCATGGCGCCGAGACCGAACACCGCCACCGATTGCGGCACGTTCATCTCGATCACTTCCTGGTTTCCACCCGTGACGGGCTCGGTCTTGGAGACGGGGATCAGGTCGGCTTTTGCCGGCAAGTCGCCGAACACCTCGTCGAGAAGCTTGCCGAGCTGCTCGGCATTGATGTCGCCGACGACGACAACTTTGAGCGTGTCCTTGGCAAAGACGCGCTTGCGGTAGCTCTCCAGATCCGCGGCCGTGACCTTGCCGATCGTCTCCTCGGTGCCGTTGGCGGGGCGCGCGTAGGGGTGTCCCTTGAACGCGAGCGCATACCATTCGTTGAGCGCGACCTTGTCGGGGTTGCGCGCGGCATAGACGAGGCTCGCGATCAACTGCTGGCGGATGCGCTCCACCGCGTCCTGGTCGAAGCGGGGCTTGGTGAGCGCGAGCTTCAAGAGCTTCGCCGACTCGTCGCGATTGGCGGTCAGCGTCTCGAAGTTTCCGTAGAAGCCGTCCTTGGCCTCCTCGTAGCTCATGCGCATGGCGAGATCTTCCATGCGCTCCTGGTAGTCGCGCGAAACGAGATCGCCGGCGCCCTCGTCGAGCATGGCGGTGAGGAAGTTGGCGAGCCCTTCCTTGCCGACCGGATCCTGCGAGCTGCCGCCATCGAAGGCGAAGCGCATCGCCATCATCGGCACTGAGTGCTCTTCGACGAGCCAGGCCTCGATCCCGCCTGGGCTTTTGACAGTTTGGATTTTCATGGCTTGGGCAGGCGAGCTCAACGTGGCAATGGCTAGGGCGAAAAAGGCGAGTGTCACCGCAGCGAGGCTGCGGGTGGCGGAAGTGTAGTCGACGCGCAAGACGCGGGCTGCGGACATGTCATATCCTCTAGCGACCATCGATCTGGGCAGGTCTCTTACGAGCGCGAGTGGGCGACGGGCTGCTCGACGCGTTCGCTGCTGCCTTCGGCACTTTTGGGCACGAGCCAGCCGGTTACCGAACGGCGCGCGTCGATGTAGGTGTCGGCAGCCTTCTTGATGTCTTCCTGCGTCACGTTCGCGATTTTATGGGGCCACTCCTCCACGTCGGCGACGGTGCGGCCGATGGCGACGCTCCAACCGTAGCGGCGGGCGAGGCTCGCCTGGTTGTCGCTCTCGTAGATGAAGTCGGCGAGGAAGCTCTTCTTGGCGCGATCGAGCTCTGCCTTGGTGACACCGTTGGTACGGATGTCATTGAGCACCCCATCGACCTCCGACTCGATCTTGTCGAGGCCCACGTTAGGAGCGGCCACCGCGTAGAGCGAGATCGTGCCGCTGTCGAGGCCCCAGCCGGAGAAGTCTCCGCCGGTGGTGGCTGCGATCTTGTCGTCGACGACTAGCTTCTTGTAGAGGCGGCTGGTGGCTCCGTCCGCGACGATCTTCATCAAGAGATCGAGCGCCTCGGCTTCGCCGGACTTCGCCGTCGAGTAGCTCGGCGCAAGATAGTAGCGGTGGAACGAGGCGTTGCCGGCACGCGCGTCCTCGAGCGTCAGGCGCCGGGCCGCGATCTGCGGCGGCTCCTGCGGGCGCTCGCGGCCGTCGACCTCGGGGTTTGAGGGGATCTTGCCGTAGGTCTCCTCGGCGAGCTTCTTCACCTCCTCGGGCGTCACGTCGCCGGAGACCACCAGGATGGCGTTGTTGGGCGCGTAGTAGCGCTTGTAGAAGTGGAGCGCATCCTCACGCGACAGCTTGGCCATCTCGTGCTCCCAACCGATGACTGGGATGCCGTAGGGATGCGAGAGGTAGAGTGCGGCGTTCATCTGCTCGTCGAGCAGGGCCGTCGGGTTATTGTCGATGCGCGAGCGGCGCTCCTCGAGAATGACCTGACGCTCGGTCGCGACCTCGTCCTTGGTGAGGCGCAGGTTGACCATGCGGTCGGCCTCCATCTCCATCACCGTGGGCAGCCGCTCCTTGGCGATGCGCTGGTGATAGGAGGTCACGTCCTGACCGGTGAAGGCGTTGTCCTGGCCGCCGAGGCGCGAGATGATCTTGGAGAACTCTCCGATCGCGATCTTCTCGGTCGACTTGAACATCAAGTGCTCGAGGAAGTGGGCGATGCCCGACTTGCCCTTGGGCTCATCGGCGGCGCCGACCCGATACCAGACCATGTGCGTGACGACCGGCGCCCGGTGGTCGGGAATGACGACCACGTCCATGCCGTTGGACAGGGTGAACTCGGTGGCGCGGGCCTCGGCGTTTGCTGGGACGATGGTTTCTGCGAAAGCGAGCATTGTCACTGCCATGGTAAGGATGGAAAGGAGCGGGAGGCGGCGGTGGCCCAGTGTTTTCATCAATAAAACCCCGATATGCTTTTCCCGAAGGTGGTCCCTGCCGCGATACTGCACGCTCCCTGCGCCCGGCGGCTGCGAATAGCCGAAGATAGTTATTGAGCTAGCAGATAGAGCGGGGCAGGCCTGAGAGCACCGCTTGGTGTCACCATCTCGTCACGGATACCGCCGATGTCAAATGACAAGGCGTTCATCTGCGGGGAAAACGCCGTGTTCAAAGGGCTCGTTGCGCTGTCCTCGACATCGCCTTGAACGTCGTGGCTGGCACGCCATATGTTCCTAACGTTATCAGTGCCCGTCTCCGGGGCTGATGGGGCGAGGGCCCGTTGGGCCTTGCTGGTACGGCGTTAAGAAGTCGGCCAGTTGTGATCAATCGGTACGTGAAGGTCGCTTATGGAAAGGGCTTTCGCCAGATGTCACGAATTTCTCTGCTGTCGAACCCGTTATTGCTGGGGTTCGACGAGATCGAGCGACTGATCGACCGCGCCAACAAGACCGGCGATGGTTATCCGCCCTACAACGTGGAGCGCATCTCCGCCAGCAACGGCTCGGGCGAGCTGTTGCGGATTACGTTGGCAGTGGCGGGCTTCTCGCGTGACGACCTGGAGATCACTCTGGAGGACAGCCAGCTGACCGTCCGTGGCAAACAGGCCGACGACGGCGGGCGGGAGTTCCTCTATCGCGGCATTGCTGCACGCCAGTTCGCACGCACTTTCGTACTGGCAGATGGAATCGAGGTAAGATCGGCAAACCTGTCCAACGGATTGCTCGCAATCGACCTGGAGCGCCCGCAGCCGGAGCGGCTCGTGCGCAAGATCGAGATCAGCGACAGAAAACCGCAGGCTTGAGCGTTTGACTAAGGAGACCGCCTTGTCGCGCACTGCTGAGGTTAACAGGAGAACGGGACGGCGCGAGTTTGTGACAGACCGTGCGGCGCCCCGCCGGAAGAAGGAGTTAGCGTCATGACAGAGACCCAGAAGATCGCCGAGCACCGTCACGTCATGACAGAGCATGAGCTGGCGACGCTCGGGGGCGGCGTGGTCGCCTACATCAAGATGCTGACCTCGGACGAGGCTAGCCGCATGTTTCCCACTGTCGAAGGCCTGCCGGAGGGCATCAACCTGTTCTCCCTGCACGCCGCTGACGGTACGCCGCTGGCGTTGACCGACACCAAGCAGGCGGCGATCGGACATGCGATCGACGATGACCTGGAGATCGCGAGCGTCCACTGACGCACGAAACGATGCAGCAGACATTGCCAAGGCCCTGGCGCGTTCGCCGGGGCTTTTTTTTTGGTTTTGACGGGGAGTTCCCGTCCCTAGCTAGGTCCGATAGCTGGCGAACTGGCCGCGCGGGCGGAAGCGCTCCAGATAGGTCGGTACGATGGCCGCGACGCCGTGCGGAACGGTAATGCCCAGGCCGGACAGCGTGCGCTTCTCTGACTTTGCCTTCTCACTGACGACGTTGTCGGACTGCAGCAAGCGCACCTGATCGTAGGTGAGAGGCCGCAGGCCGTTGGGGAGCGGCCAGGTGAGAAGTGCTTGCAGCTTGGCGAGCCAGAACGGCATGTGCAGGTAGAAGCGGTCGCGATCGGACCACTCCTGGGTGAGGTCAAGAAGCTGGCGGAAGGTCAACACCTCGGGGCCGCCGATCTCGTAGACCGTGCCGGGCTTGCCCTCGCCGGCGAGACAGGCGGCAATGGCAGCTGCGACGTCGCCCACGAACACAGGTTGGAAGCGAGTGCGGCCGCCGCCGATCAGCGGCAGGAAGGGCGACATGCGCGCCATGGCGGCAAAGCGGTTGAAGAACTCGTCCTCGGGCCCGAACACGATCGAGGGGCGCAGGATGATGGCGTCGGGGAACTCCTCCAGCACAGCGGCCTCGCCCTCAGCCTTGCTGCGCGCATAGGTGGACTTGGCCTTCCGCTCTGCGCCGATGGCGGAGATGTGGACGAGGCGCTGAACACCGGCCTCGCGGGCGGCCTTGGCAATGGCGCGGGCCCCTTCGACGTGGATCGCCTTGAAGTTCTGGCGGCCACTCCCCGTCAGCACACCCACGGCATTGACCACGGCCTTGGAACCCTGAAGCGCGCGGGCAACCGAATCGGGATAGCGGACATTGGCCTGAACAGGATAGACTTGGCCAACGAGACCCGAAGGCTGCAGGAACCCGGCCAGATCGGGCCGGCGAACCCCTGCCCGCAGGCGCCAGCCCTGCTTGGCGAGCGCCGTCACCGCATATCGCCCCACGAAGCCCGAACCGCCGAATACGGTTGCCAGTCCCTGGTCGTCGAGACGATCCGCCATCGTCAGCCTCTCCTTGCCGCCGTCCAAATTCTTGCTGCAAAGCAATACATCAGGCGGCGGGCCCATGGAATATGGGACGAAGACGCGTCGGCGCAATTGACAAGACGGGCGGCTCTCTCTAACTCATGCGCCTCGTTGCCCAGGTGGCGGAATTGGTAGACGCACTAGCTTCAGGTGCTAGCGCTCGCAAGGGCGTGGAGGTTCGAGTCCTCTCCTGGGCACCACTTGATTTGATTGGGGTTTTTCCCCAATCCAATGCTCCATTGTCGATTTCGCAATTGGCTTCAGGTCCCACATAGGTCAGGTCCCCTTCATTTGGGGGCTTGTTCTGGAGCATTTGCACGACACCAGCCATGAGCAGTAACCCCCACTGCTACGCGTCTGTGTATGAAGTCTCCACATCGTCCCGTGCTCACGAAGCTTCAGGCGCCCGATAGTCGGGCAGCCACGGAAATGGTCCGTGGGATGCACGCAGCCTCGCCAGCCCCCATCGTCGAGATCGCCGCAAATCACGCGCGCGCGGAGCAGTTCGCGAATCGTTTCTTGAACGTGAACGCGCCGCTTCCGTTGGGGCTGAAGGGCGCGCCGCCAAACCAGATGTCGCGATCGGCGCCGAGCAACGCGATGGCCCGGTCGAAAAGCAGATAGTTTCCGAAGTCCGTCAGCTCCCGCATCGACTCCAATCCCTCAGCAGACGGGAGATACGGCCAGCTTCCTCTGACGTCCCAATGCGCGCTTCCGAAGCGGCGCAGCACGGCGGACGTACGTATGAACCGGACGCGCAAGCCAACCGAGCGTCTGGATGTAAGTCTGCGCATCGACCACCGGCTGGACCCTCTTCCAGGCCTGCTCCCGATCGGGTTCGCAAAACGACGGACGCTTTGGTTGCGCGCGACGAGCGTGGGGTAGAACTGCGTCTGCAATGGTCACCAAT
>Ga0209347_1001479_pt1 | contig 37850 bp, 39 predicted proteins | sample AutmiccommuBRH23_FD_187382 | JGI IMG/M metagenome (GOLD analysis project Ga0209347, IMG submission 187382) | Deep subsurface microbial communities from Mt. Terri, Switzerland - Autotrophic microbial communities BRH/23 (SPAdes) (version 2) | ecosystem: Environmental > Aquatic > Deep subsurface >... | reverse complement strand
TGACCGAAGAAATAAAATCCCCGCCGTAATCAACAGCTGCCGTCTTTATACCATCCCGGGCGTAGGAGGCTTTAAACTCTCGCTCCTGGTCCCGGTCCCCGCTCAGGGCCATTTCCAGCGCTATCTTGGCAACCATCCTGCTTCCATGTAAAAACAAAGCGCCACCCCCTATAAATACCGCGGCACTCCGCATTGGGAGTGCATAAATTTTCATTTACAGTAAATTTATTATATTTCAGCCCTATGTAAAAAACAATAGGACCTTTTCTTTTACTGCTTTCCAGCCGCCACTTTGCCCAGAGACAATATATTTCCATTTAATTTAAATACATCGCCGCCCCTGGGGTGGGTTATTCCGCTGGTGACACTGAGCACCTCTATATTTACCGGACTGTTGTAAAAAGTGCCGTCCAGTTTGATAATGTCGCCATGATGCACTTCAATGGTAACATACCTGTTATTGAATTGCCCCTTTACTTCGTCGTTTACCAGCACCCTGGCTTTGGGCAGCAGAGAGTAGTCTTTGAGATAGAAAGTAACCACCGGGCTACCAGGGTTCCATTCCGATGTTTTGTTTAGTGCCTGACTGCTGGTTTCCCCTTTGGCTTCATTAAAGCCGTTAAATATCTGAAAGGATAAAAATATAACAAAGAGAGTGAATAGAGCTCTGGTGAACAGTACTTCCAATAATTTGTCGCGCCGCAAAAAAACAACCCCCTTTTCTATTCCTGTATTAAAATATGCCGGTACAGGAATATTTATCCGGGGGTTTTTGGAAAAACAGCTGACGCTTTTCAATTATCGCAGATTGTATTTTCTCTCCATCATTGACTTGTAGCCCTTCAGTTCTTCTGCCACCCTGAAGAGCAACCTCTCCACGTCGAAGCTGTTCATGTTTATGGAAGCAGGATAGATTATATCTATTTTTCTGAAGTCTTCTCTGGCCACCAGCTTCAACAGGTCTTCCACCGAGTCTGCGGCCACATCCAGTATAACCGGTGCAAACGCTGTTTCTGTGTTGCTTATGTCATCATAATAGGTATAAACCTCGGTACCGATGTCAATGTCCATTATGTTTATTCCCTGTAAAGGTATGTTCCGGAAGACGGCTACATGTTGATCCCGCGCTTCCTCAGCCATCTTTTCTACCGATTTTCCACCAAAGAAAAACTTTCCGGGTTTGGCGTTACCTTTAAAATCTATTCTTATTTTAGCCCTTATTACCCTTTCATCCAGATCTTCCCTAGACTGAGACCCGGTCAAAACGCCACCTCCTCCTGTGTCCCCTTAGCAACTTACATATTCTCTGTCATTTTAAATAATCCTGCTTAATTTTGCCATTGAATGTGTTTAGAGCCACATACGGGACAAGTATCCAGGTAAAGGGCAGGATTTTCAAAGGCTTCCTGAGCCTCGTCAAGGTCGGATCCCTGGCATTCCATGGTCAAAATCCGGCCGTTTCGGTCGAAGTTGGCCAGTAGGCCATATGTCGGGGGGTTAGCTGTTTCTTCCAGCCTGGAGGTGATGCTGCTTGCCAGTACCTTTGTGTTACCGCATTTAAGACACCTGGGCATGATAGCCTCCCGGTTTTATATTGATTTCTTAATTATCCCCCTCTTTCCAAAATTTTTATGCGCTCCCAGAGGGTTTTCTTTTCTCGGCCTGGAGGTTTCCTTTCTCGGACCGGTGGTTTCTTTTTTAGGTCCCGGGTGATCTTTTCTGATCCCGGCAGTTACTTTTTTAGACCTGACAGCATCCTTTTTTACCCAGGTTTTTCCTCTTTTGGGCGGATTGTCTTCTTTTTTCGCGGCGATTTTTTCTCTTTTGAGCCCGTATTTTTTGTAAAGTGCATTAACCTCATCATCCTGAAGCTGCCTGTATTGGCCAGACTTCAAATCACCCAGGGAAAGGCTGCCTACCCGGGTTCTCTTAAGCCTTAGCACCTCGTGGCCCACAGCGTCGAACATTCTTCTGATCTGCCTGTTTCGTCCTTCTGAAATAGTAACCTCTAGCAGCGCGTTTCCTTCATACTGATCAATCAGGTTTATGGTGGCCGGGGCGGTTATGCCGTCTTCCAGCATTACACCGCCCTCCAGCGTTTCCAGTGTTTTTTTGAAAGGAATTCCTTTTATTCTGACCTTGTATGTTTTGGGGACACTGTGGCCCGGGTGAGTTAGCCTGTAGGCCAGATCCCCGTCGTTGGTAAGCAGCAAAAGCCCTTCACTGTCATAGTCCAGCCGCCCCACGGGGTAAATCCTTTCTTTAATGTCCTTTAGAAGGTCGGTGACAATTTTTCTTCCCCCGGGGTCCTTTACTGTGGAAAGATAGCCTCTGGGCTTGTTCAATAAAATGTAAACCTTTTGTTCCTCATTGCCCAACCTCCGACCGTCCACCTCAACCCTGTCCCTGTTGGGATCCACCGATGTTCCCGGTGTGGTCACGATTTTTCCGTTCACCTTCACCTTTCCTGATGCTATTATCTCTTCACAGGCCCTGCGGGAGGCCAGGCCGTGTCTGGACATGAATTTCTGAAGTCTTTCCATGTAGTCCACTCCATCTTTAAACTATTTGATGTAAATTTTACCATAGATTGCTGACAGCTGACAGCTGATTGCTGTTTTATTATTTTCCATAAAGGGCATTAACAATGTATACAGAGGCCAGCAGTGTGGTGATATCGGCGGTAAGCCCGGAGTATATGGCGTAACGGTAGCGGTATATGCCGACTGACCCGAAATAAAGGGTCAGGACGTAAAAGGTTGTGTCACTGGTGCCCTGCATGGTGGAGACCAGCCGACCTAAAAAAGAATCCGGTCCATTGGTGGCAATTATATCGGTGGCTATACCCAGGGCTGCACCGCCTGAGAGGGGCCGCATGACGGCATGGGGCAGAAGTTCTGCCGGGAAACCTATAATGTCCAGTACGGGTGAAATAAGCCCCACCAGTACCTCCATGGCCCCTGAGGCCCTGAAGATATTTATGGAAACCATCATGGCCACCAGATAGGGAATGGTTTTTACAGCGGTGGAAAACCCTGTTTCGGCTCCCCTTATAAAGGCCTCGAATACCTTGACGCCGCGTATCATGGCAAAAAGGGGCACCAGCAGGAGAATAACAGGGACTGCCCAGCGGGATATTTCGGCTATTACAGAGTACATTTCAATACCTCCCGGGCCTTGAGAAAATGGTTCTGAACAGCCTGTCCACCAACACGGCCACAGTCATGCCGCAGGCTGTGGCGAAAATTGTTGTTCCCACCACCTCCGTGGGGGCGGCTGAACCGTGCATTACCCTGATACCAATGATGGTGCTGGGGATAAGCGTTAAGCAGGAGGTGTTCAGGGCAAGAAAGGTACACATGGCGTCGGTTGCTGTATGGGGGTCTCCCCGGTTAAGCTTTTGCATCTCCTGCATGGCGATGAGACCCATGGGGGTGGCAGCATTGCCCAGTCCCAGTATATTGGCGCTGACGTTCATTATTATGGCCCCCATGGCAGGGTGATTTCCAGGTATGGAGGGAAAAAGAAATTTCATGGCCGGAGCGATTAGTCTTGACAGCAGTGTTATTAGTCCAGCCTCCTCGGCAAGATTCATGATGCCCAGCCAGAAAGTTATCACGGCAATAAGCGCCAGCGACGTTTTGACCGCGTTACCCGCCCCTTCCAGTGCGGCTGTGGTCACTATATCGATATTTCCATTGGCGGCGGCCACCAGTATTCCGAAGACAATCATCCCCAGCCATATTAAATTAACCAACCGGATCACTCCCCGATGCAGAATAAAAAGTGGAAGATAGTTGAATGGCGAATTTAAAAAGCTATAAGCTGTAAGCTTTTTGACACTATTTCCTCTGGTTAGTTTTCATTATCCCTGGTAGCCTGAGGCCGGGTTGTGACCGAATAGATCCATCAGTGGGAGCTATTTTAGGCTTGTCTATTGTTAAATTATGAGCGGTCGGGAAAATATAGAACAGAGCTTTGATTTAACCAAAACGGCGGTTGTCCAGCGACACCGATAACAGCAGAGGGGCATTCTGCCCTGAGAATAGCTATAAGCTATAAGCTTTATGCTTTTTGACACAATGCCCTTGGTCTTTACATATCCATTGGTGGCCCCTTGCTTGCGGTTAGGTTGTCTGACTCCCGACCCAATAATCATCAGAATGAGTTGCCAAATAAGCCTTTAAGACCTGCCCCGGATATCCTTTTCTCAATGCTTACAAGATCGGTGGTGTAAAGGTCCAATTCCTTCATTCTTTCAAAATATACCGACCCCGAGAAGGTATACTTGCTTTTCAGACCTGTCCCCTTTTTTATCTGGGAGACCATGAAGGTGATTATATCCCCTGAGGCTGTGGAATCCGGCAATTTAATAGGTTCCCGTCCCTTTTCAAGCCTGGCTGCGTTGTGTCCGGCCAGCATTCCGGTTACAATGGCCTCGGTGTGACCCACCAGGGGGCCGGTCTTTTCACCGGCACAGAAGAGATTTTTAAGGCCCGTTACCTGCAGGTTCTCCCCGGTGGGGGCTATGGCCATAAACCTCACTGAATTGCCGGTTCCACCGGAGTAAGGATCTCCGTACCGGGCGTTTTCAAAACCGTCAATGGTCCTTAGAATTTCCAGGGGAAAATAGGGAGTCATCAGTTTAGCGTGGCCTGTGTCCAGTAAAATCAGGTTCTCTGCAAATGCCTTCAGGTTATACTGCTGGCACGCCTTCCGGTCCAGAAGGTCGCCTTTTTTTATTCTATCCGGTAGTGGCACGACGGTTACCCCACCCCGCTCTAAATTGTTCACCAGCCACGGGGCCAGGGATTTTTTATCCAGCTTGCAGGAACCGCTCATGGCGCCGGAGCTGCATAGCTCCCCCATGGCTGTCATTTCTTTTATACCGGCCTTTGCGGTAAGGCTAACCCTGGGACCAAAGGTGGGGCATCTCAATATGCACATGGCGCACCCGGTGCCAAAGCGGGAGCAGTTGGCAAGCGGGCCGGCCGTGCCCGTGGCGTCAACAAAAACATCGCCGTGAACGGACTGTTGATCTGCTATAATTCCGCTCAAATTTCCGTCTTTTATCAGCACATCGGTCATCCGGGCGCGGAGTTTAAGAATTACCCCTTTATTTGCCAGAAACTCCCGGATCACAGGCTCTATCCTGGTAACATCATATAAAGTGGCATGCCTGTGGCCTGGAAAATTAACCCACCGGTGACGGGCTGTACGGTCAATTATTCTTACCAGTTCCCGCCCACCCATGGCAGAAATCTCCTCCAGAGCAGTATAGCGGCCATTGTTCCGCATGATTCCCCCAACCAGTCCGGTGCCCAGAAGCATATCGGTTTTTTCCAGAAGAGTAACATCCGCCCCGGCCATGGCTGCGGAATAAGCGGCCGAACATCCTGCCCATCCCCCTCCCACCACCACAATCATAAAAAAAGCCTCCCCCCGCATCTGTGAAGTCGCATCAGAAAATTGTGTGGTTATTTTTTACAATATATTTAACCAGGGTGATTTAGGTGAGTAAAAATGGAGAATTCACTTAACTGGCGCATAAATAAAAAAAATCCGCCTAACGGGCGGGTTGAAACTGTCAGCGGGCTTGTTTTTCTTATAAGCTTATAGCTTACAGCTATTCTATGATGGTAGCTGACGGCCTGGTTGTAGTTGTTGTGACCCTGCTTCGGGTCTCCTTCCTGCTGAATATGTCCTGAAGCTGGGATAGAAACTGGGGGGCCATGTCGATAATCCTGTCAGCAATGGCGTTATTGTCCACCGGAAGCAGTCTTACACTGCCGTTTCCCACCACCAGGAAACCCACAGGCTGCACCGAAACGCCACCTCCGCTGCCTCCCCCAAAAAAGGGTGACTGTTGTTCCTGCCCATCTTTCCCCTCGCCTCCGGAGGCCTCAATTTCTCCCCCCCCGGCCGCGAATCCGCACGATACTCTGGATATAGGTATAATCACGGTTCCGTCGGGCGATTCCACAGGATCTCCCACCACAGTGTTCACATCAACCATTTCCTTAATGTTTTCCATGGCTGTTTTCATTAAGCCCTCTATTGGATGTTCGGCCATAGCTACGCCTCCTGTCATACTTTCGAAGCATTTTTATTACTTTAATGGCTTTACCGCTTAAAAACAGTGATCCGGCAGCCCTTACGCCGGTAGAAATAATATAGCCGGTTCTTGTCATAAATATACAGTTAAGGTTTATACTGATCCCCACATTGTTAAAATCAGGTACAACTGAAAGCGCCGGCGGGCCCGAAAATCTGATCAGACTGCCCGCGGAGGACGTTATATACCCTTTTAATGACCAGATTAATCCCAAAGTCACACCGGTTGTAAAGGGGTCCTTAAATCCAAAAATTGTTTTTCATTTTAAGTCGCTTATCATGGTTCGCTGCCTTATATAATTGAAAGCAGGCTTTAAGGAGTCGATTACGTCAATCCAGAAAAACACGTGTCTGACCAGGGAAGGCCAGTAGAAGCTTATTTTTTTCTCCGACTCCGCACCCTGACGCTTATTTCCCTGCCGGAACTTAAATGCCGTTCCCCTGGTGTTGGCTCTAAAATCCATCATATCCACCCGATAGCTGTACCTCAGGCCAGGCCAGACATGAACCCCCAGGACCAGAAGATCCTCCTCCCCCTGCCGGCTGTAACTGATCCGGATCTTTAACGGCAGAGCCGAAATTAATGAAAAAAGCAGAAGCAACCCCGCCAGGAGGTATAAAAAAGTCACCGTTTCCACCTCCGGCTTATTTTTCCACCCGGCTGAAAAGCTATACCCTTTATCTGATTAACACCGGAACCCTGGCCAGTATCTTTTCGTCCCCGCCACCGGGATCAATCACTGAAATCTCCCCGGCGGTGGGAGTTTCTGGGGGGCTATAGGTAATGTCGATAATAAAAGCGCCTGTACCCGAAGTGGGGAGATTTTCCTCCTTCATGATCAGGCCTCCCCGGGTGGAAATCCTTACCCGTTTTTGTCCAGGAGAAACCGCGCTGCCTGTTACCCTTACAGGACTGGTTATTTCCTGGTTAGGTAGGGGATTATCTATGGATGCTGTCCCGGGAGATGCCTTTCCCTGTGGAGTCGTATTTATTCCGGGGGAAGGGCGGCTGACCTGGGGAGAGGAAACTTCCGGCCAGTTTATTTTGAAGCCCACCCCGTCCGGAGGCTGGGCCAATTGGACACTGACCACGGTAATAGCGTCATCTGGGCCGGTCCTGGGCTGTGATCTTTTTTTGTACAGCAGCTTCACGTCCAACCAGGTGAAACCCTGTTCGGGGATTCTCTGTAGTATTTCATCCACCGCCAGGTCGTAGTTATTTGTTTTGTCTCCCTGGCTGAGTACAAGATAAGTGGTGTTTCCGGTCCGGGCCCAAACACTGGCATCCTGGTTTTCCATAACCTTTGCTACATCCCGTATAACCTTGGGAGCAGTTTTTAAATCCAGTGAGTCAAAGGTAACCCTGCTTACCTCCGGCACTAAAATAGTCCTGTTTTGCTGCGGAGCCAGCTTTCTGGCGGGAGAGCAGGAGCAAAGTGCCGCCATAGTAAGTATAATCAAAGCCCATATTATTTTTTTCAAAATAAAAACCCCCCTTCAGGAATGTTAGCTGTTATCATTCCTAAAAAGGGGAGTTTTAAACGTCGTGGTAAGCGACAAGCTTTATTCTCAAAGAATGCAAACAAGGAATGCTCTGGTAACCGCTGTCCTGACCCTGTATTCAGACCTGGGCAAAAAAGCTTACGGCTTACAGCTTATAGCTTATAGCTTAAAGCTTAATAGACTCCCTGACCATCCTCATTGTTTCTGAGGCAACCATCCTGGCCCTTTGGGCGCCGTCGGAAAGTACTTCCTGAACGTAGCCCTCCCGGGATACTATTTCGTTTCTTTTTTCCCGCAGGGGTGACAGTATGCCGTCAAGGGTGCTGTTAAGCAATTTTTTACAGGCCACGCACCCAATTTCCCCCCGACGGCACTCCTCTTCAAGTCCGGTCACCCTGTCCAGGCTGTAAATTGTATGGTATTTGTGCACCACGCAAACCTCGGGGTGTCCGGGGTCGTTCTTTCTGATCCTGGCCGGGTCGGTAATCATTGAGTTTACCGCTTTGGTCAAATCTTTAGGATCCGAGAAAATGCCTATGTCATTGGAGTAGCTCTTACTCATTTTTCTGTTGTCCACCCCCGGCAGAAGGCTTATCTTTGCCAGCAGAGCCTTTGGCTCCGGGAAGACTTGTGAGTACATGAAGTTGAACCGGCGGGCCACCTCCCGGCATAGTTCCAGGTGTGGAAGCTGGTCTTCTCCCACGGGAACGGCATTGGCCCGGTACATCAGTATGTCGGCGGCTTGCAGAAGGGGGTAGCCCAGGAAGCCGTAAGTCATTATGTCCTTACCCTGGTCCTTAAACTGCTGTACCTGATCCTTATACGTTGGCACTCTCTCCAGCCAGCTCAGGGGTATTATCATAGAAAGCATAAGGTGTAGCTCGGCATGTTCATTTACATCGGACTGCCTGAAAATGACGCTTTTCTCCGGGTCCAGGCCCACTGCCAGCCAGTCGGCCACCATTTCAAAGGTGTTTTTCCTGATTCCTCCAGTTTCATCAAAGGATGTGGTGAGGGCGTGCCAGTCGGCTGCAAAAAAGAAGCACTTATACTGATCCTGCAGCCTCCTCCAGTTTTCCAGCACGCTGAGATGCCCGATATGAAGGCGGCCCGTAGGCCTCATTCCGCTTAAAATTCGTTCCATTGTTTTAATATAAATCTCCCTTCTACTATTAAATTTTTCTATATTCAAAATCCTGGTATTAAAAAAGATCCCTTGTATGGTAGGCAAGCCAGCTCATTAGATGAAACAGTGGGCTTATGAATATACCCAGTACTTTACCTATAATTCCTGTTACCATCAACAATATCAAAACAATCATGCCATACTGCTCAAACTTGTATAGCCACTCCTGTGTTCCGGGGATAAGTCCGGCCAGTATTTTTGAACCGTCCAGAGGAGGGATGGGCAATAGGTTGAAAACTGCCAGTATGATATTAATGCTTATAATCTGGGAGACTATACCGTCCAGATAAGGTGTATCCCAAAAAAAGGCTCCCAGTAGTATGGCGGCGATAACCGCAATGATGAAATTAGTGGCCGGACCGGCCAGTGACACCAGCAGCATGCCCCGGCTTTTATTTCCTGAAAGATTATAAAAATTTACCGGAACGGGTTTTGCCCAGCCAAAACCGGCTACAAAAATCATAATCAGACCCAGTATATCCAAATGGGCCGCCGGGTTAATGGTAAGCCTTCCCTGATGGTAGGCCGTTCTGTCTCCCAGTCTGTATGCCATTGCTGCATGGGCGAACTCGTGAAAGGAAAGTCCTATGACCACCGCCGGTATCATGTAAAGCATTCTTATTGGATCAAAAGAATCAAACAATAGCCTTCTCCTTCAAATAATATCCTTTATCGTTGACCTTGTGGCATACATTGCTTAGGGCTGACGGCTGATTGACGGCAGCTATTTTCAAGATAATTGTTCAGGAATTTTTTTTCCTCCTCCTCGCTGGTCACAAGTCCGTCCAGCCGTACTCTCCATAGTTCGGTGAGGGCATCCCTGTATATTGGTCCGGGCTTGTAGCCCAGGGATTTTATATATTTACCGCTCAAAAGGGGCTTATTCTCCTTTATGGCTTTGAGAATATCTTTAAATCTCTCTTTCATCCACTCTTCATCCAGCAGGGTGATCAGAAGCGGGTAGGATTCTCTGGGCAGATCCAGGATAATCCTGGCCATGTCGCTTATTTTATTACTCTCAGGGTCCTTCCATATTTTTCTCAGAGCTTCTCTCCAGCCTTTCAGTGTTGCCAGCACCTTTTCGGTCTGTTTTTTGTTAAGGCTGTATTTAATGCATATTTGTTCGGCCACCTCTTCGCTGGACCAGTGAAGTACAGCGATCAGCATGGGCAGCCAGGGATCGGCATGGTCGTTAATGCCCCATTCTTTCAATATTTTAATGGACTTGTTAATTCCCTTTAGAACCGGCTGAACTTCCCAGTAGGTTACACCGGGCAGCACCTGGGGCAGAACCTGCAGTACATCCAGTCTGGCAAACATCTTTCCGGCCTCGGGCTCCAGCATGATATGATAAAGCTCGTCCCACAGCCTGTCGTTGGAAACCTGCTGCAAAACCTTCTGTTTGACAGCATCCTTTAGCAGCTTCAGTGTCTGGGGCTCTATTTGTATTTTATAGCGCTGCTCAAATCTTACCGCCCTTAGAATCCTGGTGGGGTCCTCTACGAAACTGAGGTTGTAAAGCACTCGCACCAGGCCGTAGTGCAGGTCTTCCCGGCCTCCGAAATAGTCCACCAGCTCACCGAAATCAGCCTGGTTTAATGATACCGACATGGCATTGATGGTGAAGTCCCGGCGGTATAAATCCTGTCTCAGGGAAGAGCTTTCCACCTGGGGCAGGGCGGCCGGATATTCATAATATTCAACCCTGGCGGTGGCTACGTCCAATTTAAATCCGTCCGGAAAGATTAGCTCGGCAGTGCCGAACTTATGGTGCGCCGTGATTTTAGCGTCCATTCTTTCAGCCACAATTGATGCCAGAGCGATTCCGTCCCCCTCCACCACGATGTCCACATCTATGTTATCATACCCCAGCAGTAAATCCCTGACTACTCCGCCGGCGGCAAAAATACTGCATTTCAATTCCTCGGAAACTGCTCCCACCTGCCGCAGAATTCTCATTACACTGGGGGAAAGGCCTCTCCTCATTACCTCACCGATATTATTGTAATAGCTTTGCTGTTTCGATCCATTGTGCACAGCCTGGAAGCCGTTTTGTATATCACCGTGCAGTGTTCTCAGCACGTCAGTGCGGGATACTATACCCACCAGTCGGTCTCCCTCCACCACCGGAACGCGCCCTATATCATTTTCAATCATTATCTCTCTGACTTCGGCCACAGGCATATTGGCGTGAACTGTGACCACGTTGAAAGTCATATACCCTTTTACAGGTGCGTGACCCAATCCGTGGGTTACCGCTTTCTCAACATCCCTGCGGGAAATTACCCCTTTAAGGGTCAGGCCTTCCACTACGGGCAGACCCGAATGCCCGTAGCGCATCATTACTTTGTTGGCTTCGGCAATGGCGGTGTCGGCGTAAACCGTTTTAACCGGGCTGGACATTATATCACAGGCGGCCAGGGGAGGTTTAACCCTTTCTTTTATTGTGGTTACAAGTCTTTCAGCCAGTTCATTTACGTTGCCGTTCTTCACGGTGGCCGAGGCTGCCGCCGGGTGGCCTCCGCCCATAAAGGGTCCCAGCATTTCGGCCACATTGACCTGGGGTATATTGCTTCTACCCACTATATGAACCCGGTCTTCCATCATTACCAGGGTAAAAACGGCATCAAGCCTCTCTATCTCTGAAATGGTATGGGTCAAAAGAGACAGCCCCACCACGAATTCCTCGGTGCTGGATCGGGCTATGAGTACCTTTACGCCGTTGATCAGATGTCTTTCGGCAGACATTAAAAGGGATTTCAGTAGAGCTTTCTGATCTTCGGTCATCGGCCTTCCCAGAAATTCAGCTACCACTCCAAGGTTTGCCCCCCTTTCAATCAGTAGGGACACGGCAGAGGCATCCCTGGCTGTAGTGCTGGTAAACAGCAGTGAGCCGGTGTCTCCGTATATTCCCAGCGCCATAATGGTTGCTTCCAGGGGTGTTATGGAGATTCCGTCGGCTATTATTTTTTCCACCAGCAGAGTTGCGGTGGCCCCTATTACTTCAACAACCTCCAGGGATCCGTGCACATCTCCTTCGGTCCAGGGGTGGTGATCGTAAATATGCACATCCAGTCCGGGCCTGGAAAATAGATCGGCCAGCTTGTTAACCCTTTTGGGATTCTTGGTGTCCACCAGTATGACTCTCTTCACGGAGTCAAACTTTATTTCTTTTACTGACTTGATGGTGAAGATATCCTTGTGCAGGGACATAAACTCCTCCACATTTTTGGAGAGCTTGCCGGGAAACACCATTTCGGCCTCGGGGTATATTTTTTTTGCGGCCACCATCGAAGCCAGGGCATCCAGATCTGTATTGGTGTGGGTTGTAATGATTTCCATTATTGCTCCTCATAGAAAAATTAAGGGTTATTATACCATATTTAGTGATATAAAAAAATAGCTCTCAACAATAAGCCGACAGCTCTGCTTAAAATGCATTTTTATACGTATTACTTCATCTTCTCGAGGCACGCTACCATTCTCTTCTATTTCAGCCTTTCCGGAATATGGTCATGGCGGATTAAATCGTGGTAGCTCTCTCTTTTTACAATGATGTCGGCCTCCCCGTTTCTGACCAGCACCATGGCCGGTCTGGGAAGGCGGTTGTAGTTCATGGACATGGAGTAGTTATATGCCCCGGTACAGCTTACCAGCAATAAATCACCGGACTCAACCGGGGGCAGGCTGACATCCCAGATCAGCATGTCACCGGACTCGCAGCATTTTCCGGCCACCGAAACTGTTTCCCTTACCGGCAGTGCTGCCTTGTTGGCAAGGGTGGCCTCGTATACCGACTGGTAAAGGACTGGCCTGGGATTATCACTCATGCCGCCGTCTACCGCCACATACTTCCTGAAGCCGGGTATATTTTTTACCGGTCCCACTGTGTATACGGTGGACCCGGCCGGCCCGCTGATAGACCGCCCCGGCTCCACCATAATCCTGGGAATGGCAACCCCGTGTTCAATGGATTTTCTTCTAATCTGTTCCATTACCAGGTCAGCGTATTTTGAGATAGGAGGAGGGCTGTCAACCTGGGTGTAGTATATGCCCAGACCTCCTCCCAGGTTGACCTCTTCCGGGAACCAGCCGGTCTTTGTTTTTATTTCCCCTGCAAAGTCCATCATCGTATCCACCGCGTGCGCATAGGATTCCAGCTCGAATATCTGAGAGCCTATGTGACAGTGAATGCCTTTAAGGTTCAAGGCCTCCAACTGCAGAGCGGCCCTTACCGCCTGCCCGGCCTGCCCGGTTTGAATGGCCAGGCCGAACTTGCTGTCGATCTGTCCGGTTTTTATGTACTCATGGGTATGGGCCTCTATCCCCGGAGTAATTCTTAGAATAACGTCTGCAGTGGTCTTCAGATCATTGGCCAGGATGTTAAGAAGGTACAGCTCGTGCAGGTTGTCGACCATGAAGCGTTCCACCCCGGCCTCCAGCGCCATTTTTATTTCCTCAGGGGATTTATTGTTACCGTGAAAATATACCCTTTTCATTGGAAATCTGGCCATTATAGCGGTATACAGCTCTCCGCCGGACACCACATCCAGTCCCAGACCCTCCTCCTCCACCAGCCGGCAGATGGCCAGGGTCAGCAGTGTTTTTCCGGCATATATTACTTCACCATCGCGCTTTTCAATAAACGCTCTGAAATACTCACGGCAGTTCCTCCTGAACAATTCCTCGTCAAGTATATACAGTGGGGTTCCAAAGCGCCGCGCCAGATCGGTTACATCGCAGCCCCCTATTTCCAGATTGCCCCTGCCGTTCACTTTCATAGTGCCCTGAAATTTCATCGAATTCCCTCCCTTCAGGGATGATCTATAATATTCATCCAACAAGAAAACGGCCCGAATGCAAAAAAAGGCCGTAAAAAATAAAATAACCCCACTCTCCTTACGAGATGAGATAGCGCTTCATCCGAAAGTCGGGAATGTCTTTCGGATGACAGTCCGGCACCTGTTCGGCGACGGCGAAAAAAGGACACAGCCTGCAAAAAGGCTGTGTCCCAGTTTTAACTAAAGAAAATTATGTTTTTGGCAGATTCTTCAGGGCGGCCTTGAGGTCTTCCTCGGGCAGGGGGAAATCTTCCAGTTTGCCAGAGAGGAACAGGTCGTAGGAGGGAAGGTCCAGCAATCCGTGGCCGCTCATGTTAAACAGGATGGTTCTGGCCTCGCCGGCCTCTTTGGCCGCCAGGGCTTCCTGTATGGCTGCCTGCACGGCATGGGCCGATTCGGGGGCGGGTATAATGCCTTCGCTTTTGGCAAACATTATTGCTCCGTTGAAAACTGTGGTCTGGCCCAGTCCAATGGCCTCCACCAGGCCGTCCTTGACAAGTCTGCTCAGAAGTGGCGAGTCTCCGTGATAGCGAAGTCCGCCGGCGTGAATTCCCGGGGGCATGAAGGCCGAACCCAGGGTATACATCTTCACAATGGGGGCAAGGCCAGCCACATCGCCATAGTCATACTCATACAGCCCCCTGGTCAGGGTTGGGCAGGATATTGGCTCTACGGCCACCAGGCGAACCCTGGCATCCCTGGTTATTTTGTCGTGGGCAAAGGGGAAGGCCATTCCGGCGAAGTTGCTTCCGCCGCCGCAGCAGCCAATAACCACATCGGGATAGTAGCCAGCCTTGGCCATTTGCTCTTTGGCCTCCAGTCCTATTATGGACTGGTGCAGGCAAACGTGGTTCAGCACGCTGCCCAGGGCGTAGTTGGTGTCATCCCTCCTGGCGGCGTCCTCCACCGCCTCGCTGATGGCTATGCCGAGGCTACCGGGGGAATCGGGGTTTTCCTGTAGTATATTTCTGCCCGATTCGGTCAGGTTGCTGGGGGAAGGGATAACATTGGACCCGAATATCTCCATTAACGATCTTCTGTAAGGCTTCTGGTTGAAGCTGACCTTTACCATGTAAACGGTACACTCTATGCCGAAGAAATTGCAGGCCTGGGAAAGGGCTATGCCCCACTGGCCGGCGCCTGTTTCGGTGGCCAGCCTTTTTACACCTTCAACTTTATTAAAATAAGCCTGGGGCACGGCGGTGTTAAGCTTGTGGCTGCCTGCCGGGCTTACTCCCTCATATTTGTAAAAAATCCTGGCGGGGGTATCCAGAGCCTTTTCCAACCGGCGGGCCCTGTATAGCGGTGAGGGCCTCCACAGTCTGAGAATATCTCTTACCTCTTCCGGTATTTCTATCCAGCGCTCCTGGGAAACCTCCTGCATGATCAGTCCCATGGGGAAAATGGGGGTCAGGTCCTGGGGGCCTATGGGTTGTTTGGTTCCCGGGTGTAGCGGGGGATCGGGCAGGTTGGGCATGTCCGCCTGAATATTATACCAGTGGCTGGGCATCTCCTTCTCGGTCAGCAGAATCTTGATTTCACTCATCTCTTCTAAAACTCCTCTCTTCTGGCTAGTTTTAAATCAATGAAATAATTGTATATGATGAGTTTTTGTTGCGCAATATGACATTTGATTTTTTTTACCAATCAAGAGCTAATTTTTCTCCTGTCCATCCGGGTCGACCACTTTCCGCAGCGGTCGCCCCAGCGGGCAATGACCGATCCGTCCTGACGTATTTCCACAACCTCGCACATATTGGGGCACCCGTCACACTCGAAGCTGCCGGCGCGAAAATCACTTTCGGCAGCGCCAAACCCTTTGAATCTGGTGGGCACCCCTCTGGCCACATGGTCCTTTGCCAGCATAGAGGCACCTACCGCCCCCATGACACCAAAGTGAGGAGGTATGATTACTTCGGTATTCAGCGCCCTTTCAAAGGCCACCTTCATTCCCCGGTTAGCCGCCACGCCTCCCTGGAAAACCACGGTGCCGGAAATGTCTTTTCCCTTGCCCACATTATTCAAATAGTTTCTAACCAGCGCCTCGCACAGTCCGGATAGTATATCGGGCAAATCGTAGCCCATCTGCTGCTTGTGGATCATGTCCGACTCGGCAAAAACCGCGCACCGACCGGCAATTCTTACCGGAGAGGACGACTTGAGAGACAGTTCACCGAATTTTTCTATGGGGATGTTTAGCCTGGCAGCCTGCTGGTCAAGGAAAGAGCCGGTGCCGGCGGCACATACTGTGTTCATGGCGAAGTCGGCCACAATGCCGTCTCTCACTATAATAATTTTAGAGTCCTGACCGCCAATCTCCAGTACCGTATTGACTCCCGGTACCAGTCTGGAGGCCGCCACGGCGTGGGAGGTTATTTCATTTTTAACCACGTCAGCCCCGGCGATGATTCCGGCCAGGTGCCGGCCGCTGCCGGTGGCGCCCACACCCCTGACCACAGTTTTGGGGGGCAGTAAATCGGACATTTCCTGAAGGCTCTTTTGCAGTGCCGCGATGGGCCGACCATTGGTGCGCAGGTAAATTGACTCCCTGACTTTCCCGTCTTCATTTATAAAAACAAGGTTGGTGCTTACTGAGCCCACATCAATTCCCAAAAAACCGATCATCTCAGGCCAACTCCTTTTTTCTGTCTCTTTTTTCCGCCAGCAGGTCTACAAAAGCCTCAAGCCGGGTCATTAGGCCGGCCTCTCCTGACTGCTCGTCCACGATGAGTGTCATCACCGGCATTCCGGTATCCTGGCTGAAGCGGGGCAGAACGCTCTGGGCTACTATCTCAGGCATGCAGGTGAAGGGTAGAATCTGTATGACGCCGTCGTAGCCGGAATTATTGTAATAAACTGCCCCCCCCAGTGTTTCCTGTCCGTGGCCTCCCACGAAATGCATGAGGTACGGGGCCGAATGCTTCTTGTAAATATGACTGCTGCGCAGCCCCTTGATCAGTCCCATAAAAAGGTGATCATTCACCCACTCGCTGAGGTATATCGAGCGATCAACCTCAACACCCAGGCGGCCCAGTTTTTTTTCAATATCCATATTGGCGAAGGGCTCCAGCATTGTATATATTTCACCCACCAGCCCAACCTTTAAAACCGGTCGGTTTTCGGTGGGAACACTTTTCATTATTTCCATAGAACTGTTATATGATGTCAGCAGCTGTTCAGGCCGTTGGGTCTCGGCAATCAGCTTCAGCGCCTCGGTTAGGGCTATGTCGGCCTGTCCGGTGGATTTTTCTCTGGGCCTTAGCTTCATGGCCATTATTTCCAGATCATCCGCCGCCCTGGACTTGCGGAAGCCAAATCGAATGCCCCTGATTACCTCAAGCCAGGAGCGGTTGCCGGTAATGTATCTAATCCGTGAAAGCAGCTCCCTTATACTTTTTTCCGGAGGCTCCATGACCACCAGTCTGTAATTGTAGCCCAGGTCGTTCAGTATTTCGTGCTCCAACTGGGCGTAATAACCGAACCTGCAGGGACCGCAGCCTCCTGCCATTAATATGGTATCCGCCCCCATTTCGCTTGCCTCCATGAAATTACCCAGGTTAAGCTTTAAGGGCATGCAGGCAAATTCAGGTGAGTGCTTTGATCCAAGATTAAGTGTTCTTTTGGTGGAAGGGGGAGGCACAACGGTTTCCACTCCAAGATATTGCAGCATAGCATTGAGGCATATCCAGAGATTGCCCATATGTGGAAAAGTAACTTTCATTATATTTGTGTATCCTCCGGCAATTAGTTTTAGAAGTCAGATTCCGACCGCCGTACCATGCATGTTTACCATATCCAGGAATGCCTCTATCCTGGTAACAATACCGGCCTCTCCGGTGTGTTCATCCAATACCAGGTTGAGAAAGGGAATGTTTCCCTTATGTCGCACCTTTCTTTCAATCATGTCTCCTGTCATGGAGTCCGGCCCGCAGGCAAAGGAGGCAACATGAATTATTCCCATGATGGAGGGATTGTCAATGAAGTGGTAGGCGGCGCCAATCATTCGGCGGCCCAGGGTCCAGAACAACCTTTTATTAAGGGTTGCGGCATAGCTGTTGACCACCTGTTCCGGAACATTGTCTGCGGTTACAACATTAATGCCGGATTCTCCAAGCCGTTTTATAAGATTTATGCTTATAAAACTGTCATATATATTATAAGGATGTCCCACCACGGCCACCGTTGGCCTGAAACCAGGGTTCTCACCTCGGGTCTTTTCCGGGGCGCTGAAGGCTTCTTCCGGCAGCATGCCTTCCTCAACCCGCTGATTAAAACCCGACATTTCAGCCATTGCCCTTCTATAAGCGGCAGCAATTTTAAGAGGGTTTTTACTTATAAACTCCCCAATTTTGTAATACTGTCGGAACATATCTTTTTCCCTGCGATACAAATTGATGTTGGTGTCAATCACCCCCGGGAGACCATGAACGCACTGGCGCACCATGTCGGGGAACCCTAAAAACTTGGGGCAGATATATTCCCTGGGTGAAACGCTTACCAGACGTGGAATAAATATATAATCCACCCTGTCCCGCAGGGCCGCCACATGTCCGAAAGCAACCTTTACCGGCAGACAGGCCTCGTCAACAGACAGTTTCAGACCATTCTGAAGTATAGCCTTGGTGGTATGCCCCGAGATTGTAACCTCGGCGCCAAGCTCTTCAAGGAAAGTTTTCCATAAAGGATAATATTTGTAAAATAACAGAGACCTAGGAATTCCAATTTTTATAGGCATTTTTTACCCTCCCCCAGTATTATGGTCAAAATTTCTGCTGGTTATGCTTTCCAGAAGAACAAATTCTAGGTGAATCCTATTTGACGCAGCGGTATTTTCACGTATATACTAATTAATAACAATAATGTATATACAGGAGTGGATTGTATGGAAAACACTAAATTGACACCTATACGGTTTCCGCTGGATCTTTTATCTGACTTGGATAAACATGTAGGTGAACGACAGAAAAGCAAATTTATAATTGAGGCTACAAAAAAAGAGTTGCTAAAATTAAAGCAAAAAAAAGCATTGAAGTTCGCTGCAGGTGTTATTAAAGATAAAGAGTATCCTGAATTTGCCAGTGCAGAAGATGTTGCATCCTGGGTGCGGAGATTAAGAGATGAGACTGAGGCGAGGAGGAGGGAAATTTTTGGCGAATAAAGGTTTCCTTTTGGACACCACGGTTTTAATTGATTTCTTACGGGGACGCAGGGAGATAGTATGTTTACTTGAAAAACTCGTTGAAGAAGCACCTCTGGCCTGCTGCCCGGTGACGGTGACTGAGGTATTCTCAGGTGTCAGACCGGAAGAACTTACACGAGTTGAGGAGCTTTTAGACGCCTTACATTACTGTGCAATTCAATATAGTACTGCCCGACGTGCCGGTTTTTATCGCCGGGATTATCAGAAGAAAGGTATAACATTAACTATTTCTGATACTTTAATCGCTGCCGTGGCGGCAGAAAACTCCCTTACCCTTGTTACAAAAAACGTACGGCATTTTCCGATGCCGGAGCTGTCTGTTATAGAACATTGAGTGAGGCAATAGGTAGTAGGTAGTAGGTAGTAGGTAGTAGGTAGTAGGTAGTAGGTAGTAGGTAGTAGGTAGTAGGTAATAGGTAATAGGTAATAGGTAATAGGTAATAGGTAATAGGTAATAGGTAGTAGGTGATAGATGATAAGTAGCTAAAACCAATAACCAATAACCAATAACCAATAACCAATAACCAATAACCAATAACCAATAACCAATAACCAATAACCTACAACCAATAACCTACAACCAATAACCAATAACCAATAACCTACAACTCATTCTGGTCCTCACCCTGCCGGGCCACTATTTTTCCGGTTTTCTGGCAGGGTCGGGGATGGCCTGCCTCAGTTTTTGTTTGGGCTTTAATATCGAGGGACGTATATTACTCATGGGTATGGGGGTTCTTAGTATTACATTCTTAAAGCCGTTCCAGTTAAACGGGATAAGCGGCCAAAGATAAGGCACTCCAAAGGACTTTGTGAGGGCCAGATAGACGATGAAAGCCAGTGTCCCCGCAACAAAACCGATCCAGCCGAAGGCCGCCACCGTAACCAGGAGAAAAAGCCTGACAATTCTGTTGGCCCACCCCAGTTCATAGCTGGGAGTCAAAAAGGTGCCTATCATGGCAATGGCTACGTACATAACCACCTCGGACGAGAATAGTCCTACCTCCACGGCGATCTGTCCCAGCAAAAGGGCGGCTATTATGCTTATGCCCGTGGCCAGGGCGTTGGGTGTATGTATGGTGGCCAGGCGGACCATGTCCACCGAAAGCTCAGCCATTATAAACTGCATTATCAGAGGTATTCTACCCGGCTTATCAGGCCCCAGGAACTTAAGCCACGGGGGCAGCAGCGTGGGATCAAGCACAACCATAAGCCAAAGAGGCAGTAAAAACAATGAAATGGCCACCCCAAAAAATCTCAGCCATCTGATATATACTCCGGTGGTGGGGTTCTGGCGGTATTCCTCGGCATGGTGGAGATGGTGCCAGTAAGTCACCGGGGTTATCATCACGCTGGGTGAGGTGTCCACCAGCACCAGAACATGTCCCTCCAGGAGGTGCGTTGCGGCCACATCAGGCCTTTCGGTGTATCTCACCTTGGGGAAGATGTTCCAGTATGACCCTGGCGATATAAGCTCTTCCACTGCCTTTTCAGCCATGGGCAGCCCATCAATGCGTATTTTCCGAACTCTGTCCTTAATATCTTCAACTATTTTGGCATTGGCCACATCGTGAAGGTAGCAGATAACAATGTCTGTCTTGGATCTTTCACCGGCTTGCAGCACTTCCATGCGCAGGCGGGGGTCCCGGAGCCTCCTTCTAATCAGTGCCGTATTGAAAACCAGTGTTTCCACAAAACCATCCCTGGAGCCCCGCACAACTTTTTCAAGGTCGGGCTCCTGGGGGTTTCTGGCCGGATAAGTTCTGGCGTCGATTACTATGGCGCTATCCTGGCCGTCCACCAACAACACCTGGGGTCCCATCAGTACCTTTGTGATTACATCCTCCAGGTTTTCAGCCCTGTCCACCTCGGTGTAGGGCATGTGCTGGCTGAACAGTTTATCAAAGGCTTTATATGATAATTCCCCGGCCCTCAGGTTCACCAGTTCCTTTAAAATGAGGGTTACAATCTGGTCATTGGTCAGGCCGTCAATAAAAATAAGGGCAACCCTGACATTTCCCACCGTCATCTGCCGGATGATCAGGTCAAAGTTTTCCTTCACAGACATTCTATCTTCCAGAAGAGCTATATTCTTATCCAGGTCCTTACTCAGTTTGGTAGACTGTACTTGTTCCTCCGCCGCCATCAAAACCACTCCTGTTTAGAATTTCCCTAAGCGCTTTGGTGGTTAGGGGTGCACCGATATCCGGGTCATCTGCTCCGTCCATCTTGCCGATGTCACCAATTCCCACAATTATGGGTATATTCAGGTCTTTCAGCACCTCCACCGTGTCGCCGTACAATGAGGTGGTGAAATCTTCTTTTGTATGACCGCTTTTATCCACGGCCACGAAGGTTATGTCTCCCCTTCTGGTAACCGAGCAGTCTACATCCACCCCTGCGGTAAATTCAGTGTTGGAGGCCACCGCCAATACCCCGAGAATTTCAATATCGGGATGTCCGGCCAGGTACTCCAGTGCCCTTTCTCCTTTACCCATTCCCAGATAACCTTTGTCATCCAACATCACCACCACCGGGTCATGGGGAGTTTTCTTTATTTGGGTAACCAGCTGATCCCCTCTGAGCCGGGTGGGATTTCCGGCTGAACAGGATATACACCTGGCGCCTATTTTTTGTGAGGCAGTTTCCACAGCTCTTTTGGCCACCCGGTCACCATCTGTAATCAGTATAACTTTTCTTCTTAAAGCATCAGTAATTTCAACCACCACCTGGAATTTATATTTCCCGGTTATCTCTGCTTTATGTGTCAGAAAGACACCCGTCACGGGTGTCTTTCCATTCACCTGAATTTTCAACAGTTAAGAGGTAAAAGTGTTCAACACTGATGTCTTATTGTTTGTGGGCCACCTTGAGGTTTGCCTTATAGCCCACTATCCTGCCTTTTTCCACGTGAGCGGTAAAGTTTACCACTTCCACTCCCACAATTTCATTAATGTTCCTGGAAGCTTCAGTTACTGCAGTTTGGACGGCATCTTTCCAGCCGGCGGGGGATTCTCCAACCAATTCTGTAACCTTGATGTGCATTTTTATCTCCTCCTTGGTTAATGATTAACCTGAAGTCCAGTTTTTCCCCAGCTATTTGCTGCCTGTTTAATGAAGAAAAACCAGCTTGCCGCTTTGTATTATGCCCTGAAAAAGATAATAAATGCACCCGCCGGGGCCGATACTTCCAGGCGGCGGTAAGCTATAAGCTTCAAAATTGATTTCAGTAGGCCCGAAGGCTGCCTTACTTATTCATGGGTGAAAAACTCCAGATAAGGCATGCTTGCGGCGTAAAATCCCCAGGCCAATTCTTTGAGTGCAAAGTTACTGGAACCGGCCTGGGTTATATACAAATTTTTGTAAACACCTTTACTGTCAACATAAACCTGCTCCTGGTTTTCACAGGGCCGAACCACCGCGATATGGCCTATTCCACCAGGATTGCTCAGGGCGACCACAGTGGGCTGGCCCCTGCCGGCTGCCTGCTGCGCCTCTTCGGCCGATACTTTTTTCCACCCAAATTCTTCTCCGTAATTGTTGAGCCACAGGGCATTTCCGTTGGCGTCAGTTTCATAGGCGCCCTGAACATCCGGGTACTGGCGTGGAGCCCCTGAGATGATATCAACCCAGTGGGGTATTTCTGAGTTCATGGCCAGGGTAACATCCCACACAAAAATATTGCAGAAGGTGCAGCCGTTTCTGGGGCAATACCTGGGATTATTTTCAACATCGAATTGGCCGATGACTTCAATATAAGATTCCGGGCTCCTCTGTCCTTCCTGGTTGGTTAAAAAAGGCCTCACCGCTTCCCAGGCGTTGGTGCAGGTAATGTCACCTTCCCCCTGCCTGATGGCGCCGCCCAAAGGAGGCGCTTCCCCTTTTCCGCAACTGCTACTCATTATTTTACCAACCCCTTTACTTAATGGTTAATATTATATATGACGGAAATAAAAGGGTGTGACGGTTGTTTATTCTATAGTCCGTTTATAACAGCAAAAATGCGACAGCAAGAGTTTGTCCCACTGTCGCACATTAAGAAATTTATAGTGACTTACAGCATCCTGCCTCCGTCCAGTACTATGGTCTGGCCGGTTACGTATGAAGATGCCTCCGAGGCAAGGTAAAGAGCGGTCCTGGCCACCTCTTCAGGCTGGGCGATACGCCGTAAGGGGATTTTTCTGACCTCATCGGCGAAGATGGTCTCGTTGTCCCAGAGCGCCTGGCTGAACTTTGTTTTAACCACGCCGGGGGCAATGGCGTTTACCCGAACGCCGTATGACCCTAACTCTTTGGCCATGGCCATGGTAAGCATATTAATGGCGGCCTTGCTGATGCTATACATGCCAAGTCCCATGCCTGGGCTGATCCCGCCTATGGACGAAATATTGACGATATTTCCGCCCCCTTTTTCCATCATCAGCTTGCCCACCATCTGACTCAACTGAACGTAACCTTTGAGGTTCGTGTTCATTATTTGGTCATACATCTTTTCATCAATGTCAACCAGGAAGCCCATTCCAGGATTGGTGGCCGCGTTGTTCACCAGAATGTCAACTCTTCCGTACTCTTCTTTAACCTTTTCAAACAGATTTTTCAAATCCTCCGGCTTGCGTATGTGTGCCGCCACCGGCAAGGTTTTTTTGCCCAGGCTCCTTATTTCTCCGGCCAGCTCTTCGAGGTGGGGCTGGTTCCGGCAACTTATGGCCAGATCGGCCCCGGCGTCAGCAAACAAAAGGGCTATTGACTTGCCGATACCCCTGCAGGCTCCGGTTACAAGGGCTACCTTTCCCTCAAGCGAAAGATAAGAAGTGTCCATAATAATACCCCCCATAAAACTGTTTGATTAAATAATTATTGCAAAAATCAGGCCCATAATATTTGTTTAACCATTTATTTGCTGAAAGATCTTTCTTTCCTCCAAGTTTCCGAAAGAATCCACGAAATTTGTGACGCTGAGCAATGATCCTAGTCTTCCGGCAATCCGGCTTCGGGCTTGACAAGATCCCTTATTTTCTTTAGAGCCTGCCGTTCCAGCCTGGATACCTGAACCTGGGACAAGTCCAGGCGGGCGGCTATATCAGCCTGGGTTTTATCCTCAAAAAATCTCCAAATCAGTATTTTTCGGTCCCTTTCGGGAAGGCTTTGCAAAATTTCCTTCACTGCTATGCTGTCCAGCCATGGGGCCTCCCCGCCGTTTCTATCCTTCAGTTGATCCAGCAGGTATATTGGGTCCCCGTCGTCCTGATGAAGGGTGTCATAAATGGATGTGGGTATTTGTACAGCCTCCATGGCAGAAACAACATCTTCCCGTAAAACCCCCATCTCCTCCGCCACTTCCCCTATGGTGGGCTCCCGGCCTATTTTACCGATGAGCTTCTCTCTGGTTTGTTGTACCTTGAAAGCCATTTCCTTCAGTGATCGGCTAACCTTTACAGGGTTGTCATCCCTTAAAAACCTTCTTATTTCACCCACAATCATAGGTACCGCATAGGTGGAGAATTTGACATCATAGCTTAAATCGAACTTGTCAATAGCCTTCATCAGGCCTATGCAGCCAATCTGAAAGAGATCCTCCAGTTCATAGCCCCGGTTCTGAAACCTTTTAACAAGATTAAACACCAGCTTCAGGTTACAGTTTACCAGCCTGTCTCTGGCCTGTCTGTCCCCCTCCTGGGCTTTTTTTAGCAGTTCCCGCATCTCCTGGTCCTTGAGTAGAGGGAACCGGGGCAGATTCATTTCTATTAACCTGGAACTCATTAACCCACCTCAGTGCCCCTGCCGCGGGGTAGCTTCTTTTCTGCAGGCTTTGGTCATAATTACCCGTGTACCCTTGCCGGGAAGTGACTGTACATCAAGGCTGTCGGAAAAAGACTGCATGAAGGCGAATCCCAATCCCATTCTTTCGGGGTCTGTGGAATAAGCTGGCTGGAGGGCCTTTTCAATATCATCTATCCCTATTCCCCGGTCTTCCACCGCCAAAACCAGAGTTTCGCAGCGTATTTCAGCTGACAGCTCAATGGTTTTTCCGGGATCATTCTGATAGCCGTGTATGATTGAATTGGTCACGGCCTCTGAAACTGCTACTTTTAGCTCTTCAATATCATTCAGTGTAAAATCCAGCTGTGTGGCAAAGGCCCCGGCGGCAACCCTGGCAAAGGAAACATTGGCCGGAAGGCTGCTGAATTCAATTTTTATTCTGTTGACTGATTCCAAAATAATACCTCCTTAAACTGCAAGATCAAGCGCCGAAGCCTCGCTGGGACACTCCTTCATTATGTTTAGCAAGCCGGAAAGATCCAGCACCTTTCTCACCTGGGCACAGGCTCCAACTATAAAAACCCTGCCCCCATATTTGGACACCCTGCGGTATCTTCCAAGTATCACTCCCAATCCGGAGCTGTCTATATAAGTTACACCTGTCAGGTTAATAATTAAATTTATTATCAGGTGATTGCTATCCAGTTCTTGTTCCAGGGATTTTCTGAGGGTGTCGGCCACTGCCAGATCGATCTCGCCTGTAAGCCTTACCAATAGGGTTTTTTCCTTTACTTCAATATGTATGTCCAATTATGTTATACTCCTTCCGCTTCTATATAACCCGATCCCTACTGCTAAATATTACCATATATATTTTTGAAAGGCAATTTTAGCTATACAAAAAAAAATCGCCCTGGGGGGCGACCGATTGCTATTAGTTGTTTTCTACTCTAATATACCCCTGAGCGTTTTGTTTATTTGCTGGGTAAAGGTTCTGCGGTCAACATTATTATTTGCCAGAAGTGGCACCTTAAGAACTTCCTGGTCATTTTTAGTTACAACGTATTCACCAATTTTTTGCCCTTTCTTAATCGGCGCCACTACTGTCTCAGGGACGTCGATTCTGCCCTGATAGCCTTTTTCCTCACCTTTCCTGACGGTTACCACCACTTTGGACTGGGTCACCAGCCCCACATTATCCACAAAGCCCTTGTCTACCTTTACGGTCTTTACCATTTTATTTCTGTCCTCCAGGTAAATAGCCTTGTAGCGGGCGAAACCATAGTTGTAAAGTTTTATTGATTCCCGAAAATGGCTCCTGGGTTCCGGTGTGCCCATCACCACTGCTATCAGTCTCAGGTTGTCCCGCTCGCAGGAGGATGCCAGGCAGTATTTGGCCTCGTTGGTCCATCCAGTTTTACCAGCATCGACCCCTCTGTACCATTTGAGCAGTTTGTTGGTACTCCATAGCTTAAAATCTCCGCCCCGCAGGTCATACTCATATATGCCTGCTATTTGCATATAAAGCGGGTGTTTTAAACACTCATTCATAATTTTGGCCAGGTCCATGGCAGAGGAGTGATGGCCTTCGGCCGGTAGCCCGGTGCAGTTCGCAAAATTGGTATTTGGGCATATCAGTTGTTGGGCCCTTTCGTTCATTTTGGCCACAAAGGCCTCTTCACTACCCTCTATCTGTTCGGCCACAGCTACACTGGCATCGTTGGCCGACCCAACAGCAACGGCTATAAGCATTTCCTTAAAGCTGAATTCTTCTCCCGGCTCCAGATAGATCTGGGAACCTCCCATGCCCCAGGCATTTTCCGAGGCGGAAACCTTGTCTTCCAGTTTAACCTTTCCCTGCTCAACGGCCTCCACTGCCAAAAGCAAGGTCATCAATTTGGTCACACTGGCCATTGGCAAACTTTTATCGACATTTTTTGAGAAAAGAACCTCCCCGCTGTCAGCCGAAATCAGCACTGCGCTTTCAGCTGTGGTTTCCAATAATTCTTTACTGTCATCTTTTTTTTGCGCATTCTTACTGGCGGCAAAGGCGTGAGTACTTATCAATATCAGAGAAAGAAATGTAATTAGAACAATCCTCGCCATTTTATTCCAGAACATCTTTAACTTCCTCCTTAATATATAGGTTTGCCTTTATTATGCTGTTCAAAAAAAGAAAAGTTATACTTCCAGCCTCTTCCAGGAATCTGAAATGGTATTACGTTTTTTTCTGTAACCACTTTAGTTCCTGTGACATATCCTAGTAAAAAAAATATTTACACAGGAGGTTTTTAATAGTGAAAGATTTTAGCGCCATCGTAAAAAGTCCGGTAATAATAATAGGAGGCGGCTTTTTCCTTCTGTTGTTTTTGATTCTTATATTAATTTTAGTGGCGGCTTTTCTGTAACCAGTAGTCAGGTAAGGAGTTTTGAAGACAGGTTTTTTCTTTCGTTACCGCCGCTTGCGGCAGGGTCAACCTAATAATGATGAGATGTCGCGCTTGCTTGCGGCCAGGTTGTCTGACTCAGTCTTCTGTCTCCTGAATTCAAGCCGCCCTGGCAGGGCGGCTTGAATTCAGGAGACTATTTTTGGAAGGAATGCTTTAAAGCATTTTCTATGCCCGGGATTCCAAGGAAACTAGTCTTATCGCTTCAGTGGCATTTCATTATTTTAAACAAATGTCAATTTTGTAAGCAATCTGTTTATGATTATTTACATATTTTTATTAATATTCAATTTATTATCCCTACAAATCGATTATCCGAGACACTTTTAAGGCTGGCACGTCATTTGCATATAAATTCATCAACTATACTTTTAGGGAGGTGCTTAATTTGAAGACGTCGGCCGAATATATTGAAAGTGTTAAAAATCTTAATCCCAGAATATTTATAGGTGGAAAGCAAGTAAAGCTTCTTGAGAACCCCACCACCATGACTGTTGTCAACGCCAACGCCAGGGTATATGAACTTGGTACAATACCCCAGTACGATGAAATAATGAATGCGGTATCTCCGTATACAGGTAATAAGGTGAGCAGAAACCTTCACATGGCCTCCTCCACCGCTGACCTTGAAAAAAGGATGGAAATGGCCACCCTGACCAGCCAGATGTTGGGGACCTGTAATTACAGGTGTGTAGGGGCTGACACCATGAACGCTCTGGTTGGAATTACCTGGGAAATGGACCGGGAGCTGGGCACGGACTACCACAAGAGATTTATAGAGCATCTTAAATACCTTCAGGACAATGACCTGGCGGTTAGTGGGGCTGTCACCGACGCAAAGGGTGACCGGTCCACAAGGCCGGGACAACAGGAGGATCCCGATGTTTATGTCCATATTACCGAGAAAAGGTCTGACGGGATTGTCGTTAACGGGGCCAAGGTAAGCCAGAGTGGCGCCATAGGCGCTCATGAGACCATTGTTATTCCCACCATGGGTATGAAGCCCGGAGAAGAGAAGTTCGCTGTGGCCTTTGCTGTGGCCAACGGCACTCCAGGCATAACCTATATTTGTCAGTATACCCCCTTTACTGCCGAGAGGGAGATTATGGATGCCAAATACCTGGGAAACCCTATATACGGGCAGCGGGAAACCAGTATAATGGTGTTTGACAATGTCTTTATACCGTGGGAAAGGGTTTTCTTGTGCGGTGAAACAAAATACTGCGGCAGGCTCATAGCCCGCTTTGCCAAGACTCACCGGATGAACTGCGGAGGTGCCTGCAAGGTGGGCTTTGCCGACCTGATTATAGGGGCCACACAGCTCCTGGCGGAATTTTCCGGTGTGCAGAAGGCGCCCCACATTGTGGACAAGATTACCGACATGGTTCGCATCAGTGAAACAGCCCGGGCCTGCTCGGTGGCAGCCGCCCTGAAAGGCATTGAGGAGCCGGCGGGATCGGGATTCTATATGCCGGACGATGTTTTCGGAAATGCCGCAAAGCTTACCGTTGCTGAAGGCTTCTGGGATATTATGAAATGGGCCGGGGATATAGGTGGTGGGCTGGCTGTTACAATGCCCAGCGAAATGGATCTGGAGAACCCGGAGACGGCCAATTATGTGAGGAAATACATGAAAACCGGGGCTCCTGCCGAGTCCAGGCTTAGAATGGCCAAGTTTATCCAAAACTGGTGCGCCGGACTTCACGGGGCTGGAACCTGGCACGGGGCAGGGTCGCCCATGGCCCAGAAGATGGCTATTTACAATTTGGCTGATATGGAAAAAAAGAAAGCCCTGGCCAAAAGCCTGGCCGGGCTGGAATGACGTGAGCTTTAAGCGGGTAATTGGTAATAGGTAATTGGTGATAGGTAATTGGTAATAGGTAATAGGTAATAGGTAATTGGTAATTGGTAATTGGTAATTGGTAATAGGTAATTGGTAATTGGTAATTGGTAATTGGTAATTGGTAATTGGTAACAGGTAATTGGTAATTGGTAACAGGTAATTGGTGATAGGTAATTGGTGATAGGTAATTGGTAATAGGTAATTGGTAATAGGTAATTGGTAATAGGTAATTGGTAATAGGTGATAGGTAATTGGTAATAAGGTAGTATAGCTGTCAGTTTTCAGCGTATAGTGGACCAATAACCAATAACCAATAACCAATAACCAATAACTAATAACCAATAACTAATAACTAACCTATCCTTTTGAAGGAATCCTTAAATACCTGCGGAGGGGTTTCACCTATTTTGAAGGACTGCTTGGCCAGGAGTACTGATTTTTCCACCCTGGAAGGGCTGTTGTAGTATAGGGTGACCAGGGGTTCCCCCCGGGTCACCCTGTCACCGGTTTTTCTGTGTAGTATCAGACCGGCCCCCAGGTCGATGGGAGATTCCTTGTTTTCCCTTCCGGCCCCCAGATTCATTGCCGAAAGCCCTATACCCATGGCGTCAACCTCTGTCAGATAGCCGTTTTCCCAGGCTGTAATAACGGCCTCCCCTGAGGCTTTGGGCAAAAGGCCGGTGTTCTCTATTATGTCTGTGTTACCACCCTGGGCTGCAATCATTTGGGCGAATTTGGCCAGGGCCAGTCCGTTATCAAGGTTATTTTCCAGAATTTCCATAGCCTCATTATTTGAACCGGCCTTACCTGCCAGTACAAGCATTTCGGCTCCAAGATAAAGGCATATTTTTTTCAGATCCCCGGGACCTTTATTACGTAGTGTATCAATAGATTCCCTGATCTCCAGGGCATTTCCCACCGCCTGGCCAAGGGGTTGGTCCATGGGGGTAATCAATGCCACAGTTTTTCTACCCAGGTTTCCACCGATATCAACCATCAACCGGGCCAATTCCCAGGCTTCTTCGGGGTTTTTCATAAAGGCCCCCCTGCCTGTCTTTACGTCCAGCACTATGGCGTCGGCCCCCGAGGCCAGTTTTTTGGACATAACGCTGGAGGCAATAAGGGAGATATTATCCACTGTGGCCGTAACATCCCTCAGGGCGTACAGCTTTTTGTCGGCGGGAACCAGGTTTCCGGTTTGCGTCACCACCGCCAGGCCAATATCCCGCACCTGTTGTATAAAACTTCCGTGATCGAGCTCGGCCTTAAAGCCGGGTATTGATTCCAGCTTGTCAATGGTCCCGCCGGTGTGCCCCAGCCCCCGCCCCGACATCTTGGCCACTGTCACTCCGGCCGAAGCCACCAAAGGGGCCAGGATAAGGGTTGTCTTGTCACCCACTCCGCCGGTGCTGTGCTTGTCCACCTTTATTCCCGGAAGTCCCGAGAGGTCAATGGTGTCACCGGATTTGTACATAAACATGGTTAGGTCGGTGGTCTCCCTCTGGTCAAGTCCCGAGAAAAAAATTGCCATAAGCAGGGCAGATATCTGATAATCAGGGATGGCGCCGCTTACGCATCCCTTTACGAAATACTCAATCTCGGAGGTTTCCAGTCGGCCCCCTTGTCTCTTTTTTAATATTATATCGCTCATTCTCATAAAGAGACCTTCTTTCCAAGCTATAAGCTGTAAGCTATAAACTTTCCAAGACAATCACTTCTATAAGCGGGTGTCCCTCTTTTCATTTCAGTTGAATTCCTGATGTTCAGCTAAGGCTGAACAAGTTCACTACATAAGGACACGGAGGATACCGGGAAATAATCTCTGTAATCTCTGTGGTAAAAAAAGCTTATCGCTTATAGCTTACCGCTTACAGCTTTTCCAGAATTTGTTTCGCAAAGCTGCTCCCGGCATCAAAGTTCAGCCCGAATATTTCCGCCAGGGTGGCCGCCACATCGGCGAACGTCTCCCTGGTTCCCAAATCAGTTCCGGGCCTGACTTTTTTTCCTGCTATCAGAAGGGGAACGTATTCTCTGCTATGGTCTGTACTCTGGGTGGTGGGATCGCAGCCATGGTCGGCTGTTATAATGAGAATGTCCTGATCGCCCAGGGACCCCGCTATTTCCGGGAGACGCCGGTCAAAGGCTTCCAGGGCCGAGGCATATCCGTAAGGGTCATTGCGGTGCCCGTAGTTCATGTCGAAATCCACCAGGTTTGTAAAGATTAATCCCTTTGTCACTGTTCCCATCAGATCAACGGTGCGGTCCACCCCTTCCATGTTGCTGGTGGTGTGAACCGTTTGGGTTATTCCACTGCCGGCAAAAATATCCTTTATTTTACCAACAGCCGCCACAGTATACCCGGCCTCGGACATCACTGAAAGTATACTGGGCCGGGGCGGGATCAGTGAGAAATCATGCCTGCGGCCGGTCCTGCTGAAGTTTCCGGGCAGCCCTGTAAAGGGCCTGGCTATCACCCTTCCCACAGCATGTTCTCCTTTGAGCATTTCCCTGGCAGCCTTACACATATCATAAAGTTTTTCCACCGGTATTACATCTTCGTGGGCGGCTATCTGAAAAACACTATCAGCCGAGGTGTATACAATGGGCTTTCCAGTTTTTACATGCTCCTCTCCCAGCTCTTTTATTATTTCGGTTCCCGAGGCGGCTATGTTGCCCAAAATCTGTACCTGGCATCTTTTCTCAAACTCCCTTATAACATCCTGGGGGAAGCCGTTGGGGTAAACTGGAAAAGGGTTTTCCAAAATAATTCCTGCAATCTCCCAGTGGCCCGTGGTGGTATCCTTTCCGGGTGATTTACAGGCCATCCTTCCGTATGCCCCGGCAGAGCTATCCACAGGATCAATGCCCGGGAAATTGCCCAGCCTGCCCAGTCCAAAGGCGGCAAGATTTGGCAGTTTAAGCCCGCCCACCGCCCCGGCGCAGTGGGCCAGAGTGTTACTGCCCTCATCACCGTACCTGTGCGCGTCTGGAAGCGCCCCAATGCCCACACTGTCCAGCACCACCAGCACCACTTTATTTATCAATTCCATCGCAGTCCTTTCAATATGTGTTTTAGCTAAGATCGGGGGTGGGTTTTCCGGTAAACATCTTTAATCCTGGTACCGGTTAAATGAGTATATATCTGGGTTGTTGAGATGTCAGCATGACCCAGCAGCTCCTGGACCGATCTCAGGTCCGCGCCGTTTTCCAACAGGTGTGTGGCAAAGGAGTGCCGTAGAGTATGGGGTGTAATTTCTTTATTGATGTTGGATTTGGCTGTATATTTCTTTATTATTTTCCAAAACCCCTGCCTTGTGAGTCTGCCTCCGTTATGGTTCAAAAACAGAGAAGGGCTGTTACCTTTCCCAATTAATTTAGCCCTGGACCTTAGTAAATATGCCTCGGTGAAATGTATGGCCACCTGCCCCAGGGGTACAATTCTTTCCTTTGATCCCTTACCCAGGCACCTTATGAAACCCTCCACCAGATTGATACTTCCCCTGTCCAGTGAAACCAGCTCGGTTACCCGAATGCCGGTGGCGTAAAGAAGTTCCATCATGGCCTTGTCCCTAAGACCTGCCGGTGTGTTTATACGGGGTTGGGCCAGCAGTCTGTCTACCTCATCCGTGGTTAGGACCCTGGGTAGTTTCAGTATTTTTTTAGGTGACTCCATGTTTTCTGTAGGGTCTATTTCCAGCCTGCCGTCGTTGATTAGAAACCTATACAGTGATTTTATGGCCGCAAGCCTTCTGGAAACTGTGGCGGGGGTTTTACCCTCCTTTTTTAACTGAAGAAGATAAGCCGATACAGCGGTTCTGCCGCTGGTACCCAGAGGTTGGTAATTTTTATTCTGGCAGAATAATTTAAAGAACAGTAGATCCGACCGGTATGAAACGATGGTGTTTTTAGCCAGCCCCTTCTCAACGGCCAGGAAATTTAAAAAATCCTTTATGGCACTGTCCATGTTATTCCCTGCCTTCCCCGCCTTATTTTTCCAATATATTCCACACCAAAGCTTAAATTCCTCTATTAATAAAAAATTGTGCGTGGTAATGCGTCCATTGGCTGTGATATCGGGACAGTGATTATACTGTCTAAACGGTCAGTTAAGGGGGGGTATTTTGAATTATTCCTTTTCCTCAAGGATAGCATTAATAAGAAGCCAGTACCGAATGCGGAGAAACGCCATAGGGGGTATGTCTGTTATTGGTTATTGGTTATTGGTTATTGGTTATTGGTTATAGGTTATAGGTTATTTAGTGGTTATTGGTTGTAGGTTGTAGGTTATTTAGTGGTTATTGGTTGTAGGTTGTAGGTTGTAGGTTTTATGCCTAATACCCATAACCTATAACCTACTACCTACTACCTACTACCTTCTAAAGTTCCACCAGCTCATATTTCCTGGATCCCAATCCGATTTCCTCTCCGTATTGCAATTGGCGGCTCCAGTCAATATCGGGGGTCAGGGCCGCGAATTTGTCTTTTGCGTCCTCTTTGCCTTCCAGCCTGGAACCGGGAAGGCCCCTTTCCTTGTTCACCAGGTCGGCGCAGGCCTGGTCGATGGCCACCATGTCCATGGAGGCCAGTATACCTATGTCTTTCACCACCGGAGCGTCAGAGAAATTAAAGCAGTCGCAGTCAGGGGTAATGTTGTTCAGGAAGGTGATATAGCCGGCCTTTTTGTTCTTTACCACACCGTAAGCGTATTCAGCTATCTTTTCCTGCAGTGCGTCCTTCATATTGTTGCGCCAGTTAACACTGATGGCCCCGTGGGGACAGGTTATGGTACACTCTCCGCAGCCTATGCATATTTTGGGGTCCAAAACCGCCTTTTTCAATTCCCCCACCGCAATGGCCCCTGTGGGACACCACTGGCTGCAACGTGAGCAGGCCTTGCATTTTTCCTCTTTTATTCTGGGTAGCATGTCAGAGTGCATCACCTGCTTGCCTGCCCTGGAGCCGCAGCCCATTCCCACATTTTTTATTGCCCCGCCAAAGCCGGTGGCCTCGTGGCCCTTGAAGTGGGAGACCGCCACCAGCACGTCGGCCATAGCCACGGCGCTGCCTATTTTTACATCCTTGCAGTGCTTGAGATTAACCGGTATTTGAATATAATCCTTTCCGGACAGCCCGTCGGCAATGACCAGGGGGGCATCCACCACCGCGTAGGCAAAACCGTTTTCTATGGCCGTTTTCAGATGGTCTACCGCGTTGGAACGACTTCCCACATAAAGGGTATTGGCATCTGTTAAAAAGGGCTTTCCGCCTAATTTTTTTATTTCCTCCACTATTTTTCTGATAAACTGCGGCCTTATAAAACTTGTATTACCTTTTTCACCAAAATGAAGTTTTACCGCCACCAGGTCTCCGGGGGATATCATTTCTTTAAAACCGGCCTCGGAAAAAAGTTTTCCCACCTTATCTATAAGGTTAAGCTTATGGCTGGCCCGCATATCGGTAAAATGTACTTTTGACGACATAAAACAGCCTCCTCCGCGAATTATAGTTTAGATATATTTTCATCGTATAAATTCATTTCCCTTTCGTGGTTTTGATATTGCAGAAAAAAAAGAATAAACCGGTTATTCCACCGGCTTGTAAACTCTGTAATACTTTTTTAGTTTTATCAGAATTCGGTCATCCTCATGCGTAAATATATTGTCAAATTCTATGAATACTTTAAGAGGATTACCGTGGGGGTGATCCCGGTTTTGCCAGCGGCGATAGGAATCACCGGCCTGATTAACAACCCCTGCCAGTTGCACTGACAGAATTACCAGTATGGCCATGGCCATTATTATTCTGAACAAAAATAAAACCTTTCTCTTAATATTAATAATTACCAGGAGCATGGACTCACCCCGCTTATTTAAGTCTGAAGCCTGAAGATATAAATCCGGCCGCCATTTTAGTGAACTGTGGGGTTATATATCCCTCCACCAGGCCGGCACACAGCGAAACCAGCAAAACCACCGCCATAACCCCGGTATAGCTTAATAGCCTGGGCCAGATGGCGATGCCGGTGTCGAAATTTCTTTTCCATAGAAGCAGCCCGAACATAACTGAGGAGGCCGTTCCAAACCACATGGCCGGTATGTAAAGAAGGTTATGTGGAAGTATGGCGGCGGCGGTTAATAGCAAACCCCCCATAGACAAATCCCTGGTTAAAAAGCCCACCGCGAAACCAATTACAAACCCCCTTACAAAAAGTATGGCCAGAGTAACTGGCATGCCTATAACGGTCAGACCAAGAGCGTATATGGCGGCCACGGTAATTGAATTGTTGACCATGGCGTTGCGGGCCATCCTGTCTGATTCGAAGCTTATCCCTTCAGCTTTTTGCATAAAGTCCTTTATATAAGCGCTAAGCTCATCTGACTTCGATGTATCCATACTGCCTGCCGACATAGACCCCACCGTCAGGCCGCAGGTAAAAACTACAAGAATGATAAGATATACAGGCCATCCGCCCATAAGGGCTGAAGCCAGTCTTCCGGGGGGTTTTTTGTTATAGTTGTTCATTACATAGCCCCCAATTCAAACGAACCTGTCCATATTATTCTTATTATTAATGAAAAACCATTATTCACATTTAATTAATGATCATTTTCTGACATATTGTTTAAGGAAATAGAAAAAGGCCGGTATCCGGCCTAAGGTGCTGATAAACCATTATTATTGCTATTGTCGGCGTTTAATAACTCAGCGGACCATTTCCATCAGTGTTTTGTAGATATATTCGGCAGCAAGAATATCTTCCAGGGAATTGCCGCTGGCTGCCACCACGGCGATGTCCCTACCGAGTTTCCGGGCCTTTGAAGCAGACCTTATGGCTGCAGCCCTGGCCGGGGCAAAACCGTTTTTAGCCAGGGTCCGGGCCACTGTGCCGGTCAACACAGCCGGTGATCCGGCACACATCGCCGCATCGAAGGCTACCCCCCCGGTGCCTGTGACCCCCAGCACCACCATTCCGCGGATGTCTGTCAGCCTTGGGGTTTCCGCTCCCACATTGGGAATGACAGCCGCTATTCGGGCGCCGGAGGACTCTATGCCATCCAGGGCCTTTAAAATTCCCTGCCGCCGTTTTTCTTCCGCCCCGGTCCGGGGCTCGGCCAGAACCACCACACCTTTTCCCAGCCTTAAAGCTTCGCTGCCTGACAGGTAGCCCATTCTGTATGGATCAGTTTTCACCGGCGGTCTGGCGGCATCGATGGCCGCTCCATAAATTGCTGCAGCACCGGCGTCAAGGGCGGCCTCCATACTGGTGGAAAAATCAATAACGTCTACAATTACAACCACCATTCCTTTACTTCCCGCAGCTGCCGCCCCACTGGCATCGGAAGACAGTATGACATTAATCATCCGCCACCATCCTGTTATATTCTGGTATTTAAGAGTATAACCCGGAGTGGGGAAACATATTATTAATAGCGGTAAGCGGTAAGCTTTAAGCTTTAGGCTTTTTTAACGTAAGCCAGAGACCACGCCGCGGGCGCGGTGTGGTCTCTGGGGCCTGAAGGGCTTATAGCTTACAGCTTGTAGCTTAATTAAGGAGTGACGTTATGAGATTGATTTGTACTAATAAGGGATTCTTTTTCAGCGGAAAGGTGTCCGAACTTATTGCTTTCCTCCGGCGAGACGGTTTGATTTACGGCACCGTCAGGCAATTCGTCAACTCCCGGCTGCAGTAGGCCTGACGCATAAATACCGGCGGCCCAGGCCGTTTCAAAAAACTCCGGATCTTCCACGGGTGACCTGCCCATGGTGGTTACTTCCAATTTGAATGAATCCAGTAGTTTTTTAAAGTTACCTGTATCCACCTCCACAATTCTGTGCCTTTCAAAAAATCCTGATTCTTTCATTTGACTGTATATGCAGGATTTTTTTCTGCCCTTCATCACCGGCAGCGGAATGACGCAGGGTGTCAGGGCCACACTGCCCAGGGCGGTTCTGGTGTGATGGCTCAGCCCAAAGTGTCTTGGCCTGGGGTCTGCAAAACTGATCCTGGGCACTGCTATAGCCCTTCCCCCCAATATATTCACCGCGTTTACAATTTCACCCTGCTCAAGGGCAGTGTGGCCAAATTGACTGGCACTGCCAACTATTCCGGGCCCCATGGAAATCACAATTACGTCGGCGCCCGAGGCCCTGGCCCAGAGAAGTCCGCTGTAGATGTTTATGGCCTCGTGGTCTCCACCGAAGGAGTGGCCGCAGGTTACCGTCTCATCCACAAGACCTTTCAGCTTAAGTTGATGTATCTGCCGGCTAAGCCAGATGGGTAGTGCCGCTCCGTCTGTCATAAGGTAAACTACCCTGGTGCCGGGGCTGGCGGAGTATTTTACAGCGGCAGTGACTGGCGCCACCATGCTGTGCAGCGTTCCCACCACCACCGGCGTGCCCTTCAAGCTCCGGGTTGAATTATATGAATACCTGTCCGGGTGGTCCTCCTCCTCAACCGAAAGAACTTTTACCTGTGAAGGAGTATAACGCAATTTCATTATGTGTCCTTCCCGGGGTGGGTCAGGACCTTTTTTTCCCTCCACAGACATTACAAAATGATATCCTCCGGTGCCGAGATTAAGTTCTATCGCGGTGGTGTTGAGTTTTACCAGATCACCCGCCGCCACTGTACCGGTCAGGAGGTCGTAGTTTATGGCCTTTTCTTCTTTTCCTTCCACCAGCACTTTTATTTCAGTAACCCCGGGCCTTTTGTCTATAATGGATGAGACCCTTCCCAGCCTGCTGATAATCAAGGGAATACCTCCAAATAGCTGAAGCTGTAAGCTAAAAGATTTGCATTGAGTAATAGGTAATAGGTAATAAATAGGTAATAGGTAATAGGTAATAGGTAATAGGTAATAGGTAATAGGTAATAGGTAATAGGTAATAGGTAATAGGTAATAGGTAATAGGTAATAGGTAATAGGTAATATATTTTACTGCAAACAGTTTTCACA
>Ga0209347_1001477_pt1 | contig 38028 bp, 33 predicted proteins | sample AutmiccommuBRH23_FD_187382 | JGI IMG/M metagenome (GOLD analysis project Ga0209347, IMG submission 187382) | Deep subsurface microbial communities from Mt. Terri, Switzerland - Autotrophic microbial communities BRH/23 (SPAdes) (version 2) | ecosystem: Environmental > Aquatic > Deep subsurface >... | reverse complement strand
GCGCGTCGCTCTCGTACGACGCGCCCGCCCGGACCATGCGGTAATACGATTCCTGCAGCAGATCGTCGGTGAGCGCCTCGTCTCGCGTCATCCGCGAGAGGTACGCCCACAGAGGCCTCGCGGTCCGCTCGTAGAAGGCGCGGAATGCGTCTTCGTCCATCGGCAGGATGACCCGCTCCCCAGTTGCTTCCCGGTGAGCGGCGGCACCCATCAAGAGCGACATTGCCATCGTGTTGACCATGGTACGGGATTACTCCCCCGCGGCGCGAGCCGCGGGCGGTGCCTGGTCGAGACCGAGGCGCTTCGAGACGACGGACGCTACGACGCCGGAGGCCGCGAAGCCAAGGCCGATGCAGAGTCCGATCACGCCCATCGCGAGCATTTCCCTCGCTCCCTCCGCCAGGAATCCGGAGACGAGCAGGATTCCGAGCGACCCGGCTGCCACGATGATCCCGATCTGCAGCGACCAGATCATCGACGAAGCCGGTGCGAACCTGGGAAGGCTGCTCCCGGTGCTGACCTGGATCGGCGCCGACTCCAGGAATCGCGATCCGGCGGGCGACTGGATGTAGCGCAGCAGGTCCTCGTTCTGGGTCAGCCGGTCGAGAAGCTTTCCGTGCGCCTCGCTCTGAACCTTCGCAAGCCGGCTCCAGCGGCGCTGCTCGATGATGGTTCGGATGATCCAGATCACGGCCATTGCGATGATCAGCACCGTCACCATGATCGAGACCATCTCGGTGATCGTTTCGGCGGCCGTCGGCTGCCGCCGCTCGTAATAGGACCCCGGAAGCGACGCACGATCAACGTACAGCCGCGGGTTCCGGCCGAGCTGAGGATACTGCGCGACCAGCGCCTCCAGTTCCGGATATCGGGCCAGAAACTGCGCGTTGGCCAGCAGGGAGGGGTCGAGCTGGATGATCGTGCTCAGGTCGCGGGGGTGGGCCCGGAGGAGTCGTTGAAAGTCCTCGAGGACCTGGGACTCGGACGCGGTCTCGGTCTGGGTGGGGGCCGTCGTGGCCGTCGCAGGCGCGGCGGAGACCTCTACGGCCTCAGTTTCTTCAATCGGCTCAGTAGTTTGGCCAAACGAAGCCGCGGGAAGAAGAAAGAAAAGAATCGTTGTCAGGGCGATCAGGCGAGAGGTCATGAGCACATCCTTTCGCCCCTAGATACGGCGTCCGCGTAAATTGGTATACGCCGCCCCCCTACAATGCGGCCGCAATCCTGTCCGCCAGCTCGGCGAGGGCCAGGCTCATGCCGTTCGCGATCTCGGCGCTCTCGAGCGAGCCAATCGGAACCTCGATCCGCTCGTGCCTCGTAACCCCCTCCCCGTCGGCTCCCGCCAGGATCCAGCGCGCATCGAGCACGACCATCTCCGCCGGTCCCGCTTCGAAAGTTTCAGCGATGAGCCGAATCGATCGGGTGGCGCTCATGGGCGTCGCCTGTCCGGGAAGGATCACCATCCCCTCGGGAAGCCGGGACGCCAGGTTGAACGCGAGCGCGTGCATGACCAGAGTCTCGAGCGAAGCTCCCCAGAGATCCCGCCCACGGAGATCGAGCTGTCCGCTCTCTTCGCGAACCGCCACCTCGCGACGCTCGATGGCCGGCGGAAGCTGAACGGTGTCGATTCCCACCGGTGCCCCCGCCGCCTCTGCCCGCCCTCCGGCGGGAGGAATCGCGTCGATGGTGAAGTAGTCCTTCTGCTGAGGTTTGAGGAACCCGCAGCCGCCGATCAGCAACGTCAGCAGCAGCGTCGTCGCGAGGCGAATCATCATTCGGGCCTCCCCTTGAGAACCGCGTCTGGATTTTCGGCGAGGAAGTCGGCCAGGGTCCGCACCGCCTCGGCCGCGCGGGTCAGCTCTTTGACCAGCTCGCCGAGATCGTAGCCCTGCTGCACCGAGCCTCCGATGAGCTGCTCGAGCCTGGCGGCCGCGGTTTCCGCGGTGCCGGCTGCGTTTCGCAGGCTCTCGGCGATCGGTCCGATGCTGGTCTCCGCGGTCTCAGCCGCGTTCCGCAGGCTTTGAGTGATGGGCCCCGCATTCTCTCCGATGGTGGCGGCCGCCCTCTCGATCTCGGAGGCGGCTGCCTGAACGCTGCGGACGCTCTCGTCGATCGCCGGATCGGCGACGAGCGTGTCGATGCGCTGCGCGGCGCTCCGCAGATGGCCGGCGATCTCAGTGAGCGGAAGGCGGTCGATTCGCTGGGCGAGCCGGTTGATCGACGCCAGCGTGCCTTCGAGGCCGCTCCCTCCGCCGGCGGCCGGAATGACCGGGGGATCCTGAGTCAGGATCAGCCTTGCCGTTCCGGGCCGCTCGACGATCTCCAGCGAGACCGCGCTCGCGCCCGGAAGAATCAGGCTGGTTGCGAGCGTCGCGCGCATCCCCTTCCGCACGAGCGCGTCGAGAGCCCCGTCCATTTCGCGCCGCAGATCCTCACGCGTGGTCGCCGGGGAGATATCGAAGTCGAGCTCGCGCGGGTCGATCTCGATCATGACCGGAGTCACGAGCGTGGCGTTGTCGGGAACGTAGACGAGACGCACGTCGCGAACACGTCCGACCTGCATCCCCTTCATCTCGACGCGCGTTCCCGGCTGCAGTCCTCCCACGGGATCGGGGAAGTAGGTCATGTACGTCAGATGCGGACCGCCCGAAGCCGCCATCGCGGCCGACTGGGAATCGTAGAGATCGAATCGGGTGCCGGTCCGGACCGGGTCGCCAGCCAGGACTTCGGGCGTGTAGATCCCGATTCCACCGGTAAGAAGCGTTGCGAGCGAGCTGTCGCCCATCGAGATCCCGCCGCCGGAGAGCGAGAAGGAGAGCCCTCCGGTCCGGTGGAAGCGCGTTTCCTGGCGCACGCGCCCCGCGTATCGCTCGACGATGAACACGTGGACCAGGACGGTGTTGTCCACCCCGTCGTGCTCGGCCCCAAGCACGCGACCGACGCGGAAACCGTCGAAATACACCGGAGCACCGACCGTCAGGCCTCCCAGAGCTTTCGCCTGGAGTACGAAGATCTTTCCTTCCTCCGGAGCCTGGAGGATCGGCGCGTACTCCTGCCCGATGAACTCCTTCGCTTCTTCCTCGGAGCTTCCCGGAGCAATGGCGACATAGGTTCCGGCGAGAATGCTGCCGAGCCCTCCCTCGAGGCCGGGCTCCACGATCCAGAACCGGGTGTCCTCGCGGAGAGCGTTCTTCATCATCGAGTCGAGGGAGATGCGCACCTCGACCTTCTGAAACTCCTCGTCGATCGTGATCTTCTGAACCGTTCCGACCTTGGCGCCCTTGAATCGTACGGGGCTGTATCGCTCGAGACCTCGCGCGTCGGCGAACGTTACGGTGATGTCTCCCCCGCCGAAATATCCGTAGCGCACCACCAGCCAGCCGACGAAGAGAATCGCGAGAACGGGAAGGACCCAGACCCAGGGCGACCATTCCGCGACGTGAATTCGCGCGCGGGGCGTGTCCTCCGGTTCGGGGTGGTCCTGTGGTTCGTCGTGTTCGCTCATTAAGCCTCTCCCGCGGCTCGCCACATCATTCGCGGCCGGAAGATCCTGACCGCCAGCATCATCAGGACGACGACTGTGAAGTAGGGCGTCGCTCCCGGCCCCGCGAGGATGTCGTCCACGTTCGGAAAATCGACGATGGGAGCCGCGATCGCTGCGATGAAGGGAATCACCATCGGCCACCGGACCAGCCGGCGAACGACCCGGTCGACGCGCGTCCGGCGCACCAGGCCGGTGCGGCTCGGAATGACCACCCGCGCGAGCATCCAGCCCATCGCGACGATTGAGCCCATCGGAATCACGAATCCAGCCAGAAGGAGAATCACTCCGATCTGCCAGTAGCCGTAATCGGCGAGCAGCTGCACCGTTCCGATGACCGTGTGCTCCACGATTCCAGTCAGCTGTTCATTCACGATCACGGCGAACGACAGGGCCGGGAAGTAGAGAAGCGCCGCCGCGCCCACGATGGCTGCCGCTGGAGCGAATCGGAACGCAAGGTGGGGGTTGAGGACCGCGCCGCATCGGGGACAGAGGCGACCCTCCCATCCCTCCTCCGTGAACGTCATTTCACAGACCGCGCAGGCAGTACGAGCCTGGCTCGGCGGTGATTCGGAATCGGGAAGGATCGCGCTCCAGACCGCGCGCCGGTCCACCGCCCGGTCGGTCACCAGCGCGAGGCACGCCACGGTGAGATAGCACCAGGCACCGATCAGAAGGTCCACATCAGCAGGAACTCCCGCCCGGTAGTAGGCGATCACACCCGAGATGGCGACCACGTCCGTCATCCCCCAGATCCGCAGCTCCTCGGCCCAGCGAAAGGTTTTCCCCGGCTGCGGGATCGGCCAGCTCCATCGAAGCCACCCGAGCACGAGGACTAGGAAGAGCGCACGGGCCGCCGGCAGAAGAAAGGCAAAGAAGAAGAACCCGAAGGCGAACGGAAACCAGACCTGGTTGTAAATCTCGGGAATCGACGAGACGAGGCGGCTCTGCTGGTGGAGAATCCCCTGAATCGTCGACCGCATGAGCGGAAGCATCATCGCCGGCGGGAGAAGAATGAGCGTCCCGAGAGCGGTCGCGAAAGCCAGATCGAGCCGAGTCGACCTCCTCCGATCGAGGACCCGATCGCACCGGTGGCACTCGGCGATGCCGTGCGGCGGAAGAAGTGGGAGCTCCTGAGGGCTCCCGCAGTCGGCGCAGGTGATGGTCATCGGCTCTCGCGGCGGCTGGCGGCCTGATCGTCGCACTTGTGCAAGAGAGGTTCCTGATCGTCGGAAAATGGCGCCCTGCCTCGCCGAAGAGCATTGATGGCCGAGGGGATCACCATATAATCATCTTCAAATAACAGGAGCCTGCATGAGCCAGAGTGACCGCGGCGGGAGGCGAGAGGCGATCGTTCTCGGTCCCGGAGAAGGAAGAAGCTACCCGATGGGACGGATCTCGGCGATCTTCAAAGCCGACCGGGAAGAGACGGGTGGGGCGTACTCCATCTCTGAATGGTGGCTCGAGCCTCATACCCAGGGGCCAGGCGCGCACACTCACCCGGAGGACGACGTCTTCTTCGTGATCGAAGGGACGATGAGCTTTCTCGTCGGCGAGCAGTGGATCGACGCCTCGAAGGGATCGTTCGTTCTCGCGCCAGGCGGGACCACGCACGATTTCGAGAACCGATCCGACGCCCGAGCCGGCTTTCTCAATCTCTCCGCCCCGGGCGGATTCGAGAAGGACATGCCCGCGATCGCCAAGTGGTTCGCTGAGAATCCTCCGGGCGACGCCTGAGGGCCTGACCGCTTGTGACCATCTCGATATTCCGTTTTCACGCGCATCAGCTCCCACAATCGCGAGCCTGACGAGAGTGCCGGCATCTCGTGTGAGAGCGAGGGAACGGTTTCTGCTTGAAACACGATCGACCGGAACGTTTCCGGAATCTCTCCCAAGGAGACGCGTGACCATGAAATCGAGCAAACATCTGCTGTTCATCCCCGCCCTGATCTTCGTGCTGGCTCTCGGAGCGTGCGCAAAGGAAACCACGACCGTCGAGACCGAAGCCACCGACACGGCGGCCACGACGACGTGGAGCGACACGGCGATGACGTCGACCACCGATACGACCGCGACGGATACGAGTCTCGCCAGCAGCCACCCTGGCCAGGAGGCGTTCACGTCGCTTCGCTGCCAGATGTGTCACGCGGTTTCCACCGCGGGCGTCACCGGGACCACCGATACGGGTGGAGATCTCGCGGGCGTGAGCGGACGACGGGCAGGCGAAGACCTGGCCGCGTTCATCCAGGGCGACGATCACCCGGGCGAGTGGAAGGGGACGCCGGAGCAGGCGACTCAGATCGCCGAGTGGCTCGGACAGCAGTAAATCCGGTCCCGAAAGAAGCCGGTCCGATCCCGGCAACGCTCCTTATTAGCTGACGCGAGCGCACCGGATCGCGCACAATGCGCGCGTGCTCGAGGCGCTCCTTTTCGGTATGGGCTACGGGTTCGCGGCGGCCGCGCAGCCGGGTCCGATGCAGGCCTTCCTGCTGACGCGCGTCTCGCAGCATGGGTGGCGCCGCACTCTTCCCGCTTCGTTCGCACCCCTCGTCAGCGATGCTCCGATCGCAACCCTGGCCATCCTCGCCTCGGCAGCGCTCATCGGGGGAGCGGCGCGCGGTCTGCGGGGCGCCGGCGGAATCCTGCTTCTCTGGTTCGCGTGGAGAGCGTGGAACGCTTCGCGCCGGCCGCTCGCCGTCGAAGCATCGGCTTCGGCAGCGCCGCGGACGCTTCTCGAAGCGGCCGTGGTCAACCTGCTCAACCCCAACCCCTGGCTCGGATGGTTTCTGATTCTCGGGCCCGCCGCTCTCCGCATGTGGCGCCACTCCCCTGCCGCCGGAATCGCGCTCGTCGGCTCGTTCTACGCGGTCCTGGTCGCAGGGCTGGCGGGGTTCATCGCGATCGTCGGCGCCGGGAGCTCGCTGCTTTCGCCCGAACGACGACAGAAACTGATCGTAGTCTCGGCGCTGCTGCTCGCCGCGATCGGCGTGTGGCAGATCGTGGCAGCGGCGGTGGGTACGCCGGCCTGAACCTCGTTCCCGCGAACGTCGATCGGCGAAGCTGAAAGCTTCGCTTCCTGTGAGCGAAGCTGGAAAGCTTCGCCTACCGCATGACCTAACCGGCGAGCAGTTCCCGGATCACCGACTCCGCCTGAGCCAGGGCGTTCGGAATGCCGGCGGGGTCCTTGCCGCCTGCCTGCGCGAGGTCGGGCTTGCCGCCCCCTTTTCCACCCACGAGCGGAGCGAGCTTCGAGATGAGGGCGCTCGCCGACACCCGCCCCTGCACGTCGCTGGTGACGGCCGCGAGTAGCGTCGCCTTGCCGTCCGCCTCGCTGCCGATCAGCACGATGCCGCTCTTCACCTTCTGACGGAGCGTGTCGGCGAGGTTACGAAGATCGCCGCCACTGACGTCGCGCACCTGGCGCGTCAGCAGGCGCACACCGTCGACGTCGATCGGCTGCTCTTCCGCCGCACCGCCGCCCGAGCCGGCGCTCGCGAGCTGCACGCGCATCTGCTTGAGCTCTTTCTCGAGCTGCTTCTGCCGCTCCTGGAGTGAGCGCACCATCGCCGGGACTTCCGCGACGGCCGTGTTCAAATGCGAAGCCGCTTCGCGCGCCGTCCCTTCGAGACTCTGCAGATACTCGAGTGCGCCACGTCCGGTCAGAGCTTCCATTCGCCGCACACCCGCCGCGAGCGAGCGGTCGGAAACGATCTTGAACAGGCCGATGTCGCCGGTGCGGTTCACGTGGCAACCGCCGCAGAACTCGCTGGAGAAGGTTCCCGCGCTGACTACGCGCACCTGCTCGCCGTACTTTTCTCCGAACATCGATACGGCTCCGCCGCGCCGGGCTTCCTCGATCGGCATGACCTTCTTGGTCACCTCGAGATTCTCGCGGATGCGGTCGTTCACCATTCGCTCGATCGTGCGCGTTTCGTCCTCGGTCAGCGGGCGGTTCCAGGTGTAATCGAACCGCAGCCGGTCGGGCGCCACGAGCGACCCGGCCTGCTGGACAGTCTCGCCCAGAATGTCCTTCAGCGCCTTGTGCAGCAGGTGCGTCGCCGTGTGGTTGGCGGTGGTGTCGAGGCGCACGTCGTTCGGCACCGAGGCTTTCACCGCGGTTCCCCAGCGAAGCGCCCCCTTCTTCACGCGGACGCGCGACACGGTCAGCTCTCCCGTGGGTTTCTGCGTATCGAGCACCTCGGCCTCACCGCCGTCCCACTCGAGCTTCCCGAGGTCGGCGATCTGACCGCCCGACTCGGCGTAGAACGGGGTCGGAGAGAGGACGACCTCCCCTTCGGCTCCCTCGACGAGCTCCGGAACCTCGGCGTCGTCGCGAACGATCGCGAGGATCTTCCCGTCGACATCGCTCCATCGGTCGTAGCCGACGAATTCGGGGACGCCGACCTTCTCGGCGACTGCCGCGAATACGGCAACGTCGGTGGCGCGGAACTTCGACGAGGCCTTCGCCTTCTGGCGAGCGGCCTTCATCATTTCTTCGTAACCTTCGCGATCGATCGTCACTCCTTCCTCTTCGCCCAGCTCGGCGATGAGGTCGACCGGAATGCCGTAGGTGTCGTAGAGACGGAATACGTCTTCGCCGGCGAGCGTCCGTTCCCCTCGTCGCCGCACGTCGTCGAGGGCCTGACCGATCCGCTCCATGCCGACGCTCAGAGTTTTAGAAAAACGCTCTTCTTCCGACTCGAGCAGCTGCAGGACCGCCGCGCGACGCGATTCGAGATCGGGATAGGCTGTGCCCATCGCGGCGATCACGGGATCGACCAGTCCGCTCAGCAGCACCGGCGAGGGAAGCTTGCGCCCGAAGCGGATGGCCCGGCGGATGATCCGCCGGAGCACGTAACCGCGACCTTCGTTCGAGGGGATGACGCCGTCGGCGATGAGGAACGTCGCCGCGCGCGCGTGGTCGCAGAGAACCCGGATGGCGGTATCGAGCTCGCTCTCGAACGAGCCGCCGTACTTGTGCCCGCTCGTGGCTTCGATCTTCGCGATGATCCCGCGGAAGAGGTCGATGTCGTAGTTGGAATCGACTCCCTGCATCACGGTCGCCAGACGCTCGAGCCCGGCGCCCGTGTCCACGGACGGCGCGGGCAGCGGCGTGAGAGCTCCGCTCGCATCGCGGTCGTACTGCATGAAGACCAGGTTCCAGATCTCCATCGTGTCGTCCCCCTCGCCGTTGACGAGCGAGGGAACGTTTTTCGACAGATCCTTGCCGCGGTAGTAGTGGATCTCGGAGCAGGGGCCGCAGGGACCGGTCTCCCCCATCTGCCAGAAGTTGTCCTTCCGGCCGAAGCGCAGAACGCGCTCCTTCGGGACTCCCGCCTCGACCCAGAGTTTCTCGGCCTCCTCGTCCGCGCCGACCTGATCGTCTCCTTCGAATACGGTGAACCAGAGTCGCTCCGGATCGAGACCGTAGACCTTCGTGATCAGCTCCCAGGCGTACGCGATCGCATCCTTCTTGAAGTAGTCGCCGAACGAAAAGTTGCCGAGCATCTCGAAGAAGGTGTGGTGGCGCGCGGTGCGGCCGACATTCTCGAGGTCGTTGTGCTTTCCGCCGGCGCGAACGCACTTCTGCGATGTCGTCGCGCGGGTGTAGTCGCGCTTCTCGCGGCCGAGGAAGGAATCCTTGAACTGATTCATCCCGGCGTTGGTGAACAGAAGGGTTGGATCGCCACCGGGAACCAGCGAGGAGCTGTCGACGCGGCGGTGGCCCTTCGACTCGAAGTATGCGAGGAACTGTTCTCTGATTTCAGACGTGGTCGGCATGGTTGATGGGAAGAGAGGAGGAGCTTTCCTGCACTCTCTCGTTCACTTTCTGAGCTCCGAATCGAGCGCCGCGGTCACGGCCGCGTACTCGTATCCCTGCTGTAACAGATACGCCAGCAATTTCTTTCGTCCTTCCGGCTCCCGGAGCCACGCTTCGCCGTGGCGTCGGGCGAGGATCCGCATTCTCTTCCGGACGGTCTCCCGGAGTCGATCCTCGGGGGGCTCCTCCTCGGCGGCTTCCGCCATCCCGGCGCGGGCGGACTCGTCATCGACGCCGAAACCGCGGAGCACCAGGGCGATCCGTTTCGGACCGACCCCCTTGCGCGCCTTGGACCTCGCGATCTCCCGCGCGAAACGCACGTCGTCGAGCCATCCTTCGTCCTCGAGGCGGGCGAGCGTCTCCTCGATCACCGGAGGCGCGAAATCGCGCTCCTCCAGCTTCCGGCGGAGCTCCACACGCGCGCGGAACCGGTACTCGAGCAGGCGGACCGCTGCCACGTGGCAGCGCTCGGAATCGGACAACTCGCGGCTCATCGCGGAAAGTATGGCATGAGCGTGGGCGCGGCTTTCCAGGTGGCCGCGGCTTTCCAGCCGCGGTTGATCCTGTTCGGAGGGGGGTCACCCGACTAAGGAGTCGAAATTGGGCGACCGCTCTTCGAGGCACGCGCCACCGCTGGAAAGCCGTGGCCACCTTCGTGGCGCGGGCCACGGCTGGAAAGCCGTGGCCACATTTCCTACGGCAACTGGTTGCCGAAGTCGAAGGGTGATTCCTCGCCGAAGGGATCGTCGCTCGAAGCGACCTTGAGCTTGTCGTCCATCTCTTCGCGGGCAAGATCGGAGGTCGACTGAATGCCCTGAATCTTGAGCTTGAACTCATCCGGATTGGACGCGCGCCGCAGCGCTTCGTCGAGCGTGATCAGTCCGTTCCGGTAGAGCGTGTAGATCGACTGATCGAACGTCTGCATCCCGTACTGGGAGGTGCCGGCGCTGATGGCGTCCTTGATCAGCTTCGTCTTCTCCTTGTTCTCGATGCAGTCCCGGATGTAGTTGGTCGAGATCAGCACCTCGGCTGCCGGAACGCGGCCCAGGCCGTCGGCTCGGGGGAGAAGGCGGAGGGAGATGACCGCCTTCAGCACGGCGGCGAGCTGCAGTCGGATCTGCTTCTGCTGATGCGGCGGGAAGACCGAGATGATGCGGTTGATGGTCTCGGTTGCGTCCATGGTGTGCAGAGTCGACAGAACCAGGTGGCCCGTTTCCGCCGCGGTCAGCGCCGTCTCGATCGTCTCGTAATCACGCATCTCACCGACCAGAATGACGTCCGGATCCTGTCGGAGGGCAGAGCGGAGCGCCTGCGAGAAGCTCTTGGTGTCGACCTCGACCTCGCGCTGGTTCACGATCGATTTCTTGTCGCGATGAAGGAACTCAATCGGGTCCTCGACGGTGATGATGTGCTCGGTCCGGTGCGAATTGATGTAGTCGATCATCGCTGCGAGCGTGGTCGACTTGCCCGAGCCGGTCGTCCCCGTGCAGAGAATCAGGCCGCGGCGCTCGTCACAGATCTTCTCCAGAATCGTCGGCAGCATCAGCTCACGGACCGTGTTGATCTTGACCGGAATGACGCGGAGGACCAGCCCCACCGTCCCGCGCTGCTGGAAAATGTTGCAGCGGAACCGGCCGAGGCCCGGAACCGAGTAGGCGAAGTCGATCTCGTAGTTGTTCTTGAACTTCTCCTTCTGGCGGGAAGACATCATCGAGAACGCCATCGCGATCGTGTCTTCCTGCATCAGCCGCTTGAGCTCGACCAGGGGGATCAGTTCGCCGTCAACCCGGATGACCGGATGGGACCCGACCTTGATGTGAAGATCGGAAGCCCGCCGTTCAGCCGCTATTTTCAGAAGATCATTGATATGCACCGCGTCACCTCGGAAACCGTCGATTCATGGAATATGGATCGAATGAAGAATTGTAACGCGAATCGCGGACTGCGGGGGTTTGCCCCCCTCACCTACGGAATACCGGGGCTCGCCCGCTGGGTTGAGGGCCCCGGAACGTGCTCCCGCCCGCCCGGCGGCGACCGTTCCGGAATCCTCCCCGCCCCGACGCGGCGGAAAATCAGCGAAACGGCAGGGTTATTTCGATGAACGCAAACGATCTCCGCAACGGCATGGTCATCCTCTTCAATGGAGACCTTTGCAAAATCATGGAATTCCGCCACCACACGCCTGGAAACCTCCGCGCGATGGTCCAGGCAAAGCTGCGTAATCTCCGCACGGGCAACCAGTTCGAGCACCGCTTCCGCTCGGGCGACCCCATCGAGCAGGCCTTCATCGAGACGCACGAGATGGAGTACCTCTACTCGGACGGCCAGGCTCATCACTTCATGAACACCAGCAGCTTCGAGCAGATCGAGATCTCCGAAGAGGAGCTCGGTGCCGCGGGGAACTGGCTGCAGCCCGGTTTGAAGATGCAGGTCCAGTTTTACGAGCTGAAGCCGATCGGGATCGAGATGCCGAAGACGCTGAAGGCGAAAGTGGCGGACACGCAGCCGATGGTGAAGAGCGCGACCGCGAACGCCTCCTACAAGCCGGCAACGCTCGAGAACGGCATCGTGGTCCAGGTTCCGCCGTTCATCGAGGTCGGCGAAGAGCTCGTCATCGATCCGAGCGACAACCGCTACATCGAGCGCGCGAAGTAAGCGCGTGCGTGGCCACGGCTTTCCAGCCGTGGCTTCCCTTTCGCGGGCTCGGGATGGCGTGGCACTTGCTCCGATCTTTCGTCACTATGGGAAAGACGAACAAGAGCATCGCCGACACCGAAAAACGCCGCGATCATCCTGTGAATCCGACCGACCTCGAGCGTGAAGACACGGCCGAGAGGGCTTTCCACGGCACGCCGCAGATCAGCCAGGATGAGGGCAGGCTGCGCGAGACTCCGGAGGAGCGGGAGCGGAATCGGGTCGACCGGGATTAGAGGTGGAGCAGGCGACCCGAGTTTTTCGCGCCGACAGGGTTTCCGCGTTTGCGGATTACCCACCCCCCTGATCCCTCGCTCCGCTCGGGATGACATCACTCGTACCTGAGGGCGTCGATGGGATCGAGCTTGGAGGCCTTGGCGGCCGGGTAGATGCCGAAGATGATGCCGAGGGCGGCGCAGAATCCGAACGAGAGCGCCACGGCCCAGAGCGGGGTGTGCACCGCCGGGAAGGTGATCCAGCGCGTGAGCAGCTGGCGGATGCCGTTCGCCAGGCCTACCCCCAGCGCGATTCCGATGACTCCCCCAAGGCCTGAGAGGGTGATCGCCTCGATCAGGAACTGCTGCAGCACGTCCTGCCGGCGGGCGCCGACCGCCTTGCGCACACCGATCTCTCTCGTCCGCTCCGTCACCGAGACGAGCATGATGTTCATGATCCCGATGCCGCCGACCAGAAGGGCGATGCCGACGACGGCGGCCATGATCAGGGAGGTCATGGTCAGGGTTTTCGATACCGCCTCGAGAATTTCTTCCTGAAGGATGATCCGGAAGTCGTCCTCCTCCCCCTTCTTCAGTCCGTGGCGGACCCGCAGGACCTCGGTGATCTGCTCGCGAGCGAGGTCGGTGGAGTCGGGCGAAGCGGCCTGGAAGTCGATGATGATCGACCTCACGGCATCCTGCCCGTAGATCGCCGCCGACGTGGTGAAGGGAATCAGGACGAGGTCGTCCTGGTCCTGGCCGAACATCTGTCCCTTCTTCTCCATCACGCCGACGATCGTGTAGGCGTTCCCCTCGACCCGGATCGCCTTGCCGATCGGATCCCCCTCGATCCCCAGCTTCCGCACGGCCTCGGAGCCGATCGTCGCCACGCGCTTCTTCTCCGCCAGATCGAGCGGGGTGAAGAAGCGGCCGCGATCCACCCAGTGGTTCACCACGTCCTGGTAACTCTCCCCGATGCCGAGAAGGGTGCTGGTGTGGCGGGAGTCGCGATACTGCAGGGTCGCCTGGCGGAACATGATCGGCGTGAACGCGCTGATCTCGGGGGCGCCTCGAAGAACCGCTTCGCCATCCTCATAGGTCAGCGACGGAACTTTCGGGTTGAGCTGCTGGCGCTGGTCCTCCATGTCCGGCATCACGCGGATGTAGGTGGCTCCAACTCCTTCGAGCTCGGTGGCGATCCCATGCTCCATCCCCTGCACCAACGACACGACCGCAATCACCGAAGCGACCCCGATGATGATGCCGAGCGTCGTCAGGATCGAACGGAGCTTGTTCGCCCAGAGAGCGCGTAGCGCGATTTTGAGGTTTTCGCCGAACATGGTTAGAACCGAGGGGCTAGGGGCTAGGGGCTAGGGGCTAGGGAAAACGCAGAGATGAGGGGCGAGGGACGAGGGACGAGAGAACAGCAACGGCAAAAGCTGAATCTGATTGTCACACATTGCTCCCTTGCCTTTGCTTTTCCCTAGTCCCTAGCCCCTAGCCCCTAGCCCCTAGTCCCTCGCCCCTAGCTTTCCGCGATCACTCCGTCGCGAATGTGAATCACGCGTTGTGCTTCGCTGGCGACGTCTTCTTCGTGGGTGACCATGATGATCGAGTTGCCCCGGCTGGAGAGATCCCTGAACAGATCGAGGATCTCGCGACCGGTCTTCGAGTCGAGGTTTCCGGTGGGCTCGTCGGCGAGCAGCAGCGAGGGATCGTTGACCAGGGCTCGCGCGATGGCGACGCGTTGCCTCTGTCCGCCCGAGAGCTCGTTCGGCTGGTGGTGCATGCGGTCCTTGAGCCCGACCTCGAGCAGGGCTCGCTCTGCGCGTTCCTTCCTGGCCTGACGGGACATGCGGGCGTAGATGAGCGGGAGCTCGACATTGTGCAGGGCCGTGGTGCGCGCGAGCAGGTTGAACGTCTGGAAGACGAAGCCGATCTTTTTGTTTCGGATCGCCGCCAGGTCGTCCTCGTTCATCGTCTCGACCGGAATCCCGTCGAGCAGATACTTCCCCGAGCTGGGCGTATCGAGGCAGCCGACGATATTCATCAGCGTCGACTTTCCGGATCCCGAGGGGCCCATGACGGCCACGTACTCGCCGTGGTCGACGGTCATGTTGACTCCGCGGAGTGCGTAGACCTTCTCCGCTCCCATCTCATAGACGCGGACGAGATCGGCCATCTCGATCAGATGCTTGCCGTTGCTATCGGACATGGTTTTTCTCTCCGCGGAGGAAGCAGGGCTCAGGAGTCCTCATCGCCATCCTCTTCCGCATTATCGCTTTCTCTTTGACGTCCGGCGTCGCCCGCGGTGTCGACCTCGACCTTGTCGCCGTTCTTGAGATTCCGCAGCGTCCGGAAAGGCCCGGTCACCACGCTCTCGGTTCCGGTCAGCCCTCCGGTGATGACGACATGGGTCGCATCGCTGATGCCGGTCTCCACCGGCACGGCCTTCGCCGCGCCGTCAGCCACGACGAAAACATATTTCTTCTTTTCTTCGTCGTTTCCGCTTCCGCCTCGGGCAGCGCCCTTCTCGAGCTCTTCTCCCGTCCGCTCGACCACGCTCTGCAGGGGGACCGACAGAGCGTCGGGCACCGACTCGGTGATGATCTCGACCTGCGAGGTCATGCCGGGGCGAAGGCGCTCGTCGGCCGCATCGATCGCGATCTTCACCTTGAAGTAGCGGATTCCGGTCTGGGCGCCGCTGCGCTGGGAGGCCGAGCTCCCGATCTCGATGACGGTGCCTTCGAACTTTTCACCTGGGATGGCATCGACTTCGACGCGCGCCCGCTGGCCCTGCTTCACTTTAACGACTTCCGTCTCGCCGACGTCGGCCTCCACGAGCAGCTCCGAGAGATCGGCGAGCACCGCGATGACCGACCCGGGGTTGTTCATCGTTCCGGTGATTACGACTTCACCCTCCTGGGCGTTCCGCTCGACGATTCGCCCGCTGATGGGCGCGACGATCGAGGTGCGCTGCAGGTCTTCGCGCGCCTGCCGCAGCCCCGCCTCCGCCTGCCGGACCGCTTCCTGCGTGGAGGCGAGCGTAGTCCGCGCCGTGTCGTACTCGAGCCTCGAACGCTCGAGGAGCTCCTCGGTCAGGATTCCCTGGGTGCTCAGGCTCTGCGCCCGTTCGAGATTGCGCCGCGCATTCTCCAGCGCGATCTCCGCGCGTCGAACGTCGATCCGGCGGTTCGCCACGATCGAGGCGGTCTGATCCGCGGCCGCGGTGAATGAAACCCGCTCGAGGTCGACGAGGCGATCCCCCTTCTGGACGAGATCGCCCTCCTCGAAGTAGAGACGCTCGATCTTTCCGATCACGTGGGCGCTGATGTTGACTTTCAGCTTCGGATCGATCTGACCCGGCGCCGAGACCACCGACTGGATGTTCCGGCGGGTGACCGGCTCGACGTAAATCTTTTCGCCCGTCTCGCCGCCTCCGTAAATGCTGGCAATGACGATCACCGCCAGCACGGCCACTCCGGCCAGGATTCCGATGTTTCTCTTCAACGAAGAACCCATCTCCATCATCCCTGCAGACTGGCGAGCGCCGCCCGGATCACGACCCAGACGGCGTAGAGAAGGACGATGCCGATGGCCATCTTCCCCTTGCCGATCCGCGAGGCGTGTCCATAGCCGATCGCCATCAGGGCGATCGTCGCGAAATTGAATACGTCGATGCTGCTCAGCAGAGCGAAGAGCGCCGGCTGCTCCGCCGGGTTGACCAGAAATCCGAGGTTCGACTTGAGCAGCGTCTGCATCGTAACCGCGTCGACCGTGCCGGCGCGCCAGACCAGGAGCGTGAGCAGCAGGGCCTTGAGCATCTGCGGCATCCAGGCGTACTCGGTCACCGAGAAGAACTGCTTGTAGGTCCCCTCTCCTCCGAACACTTTCGATACGAGAAGGAAAAGGGCGGCGACCGCCACGAGCATCACGATCGAGAACACCAGCGCGAACCATCCGCTGAATTTCTGGAAGCCGGCGACCCGCTCCATCGCCTCCTCAATCTGCTGCTCGCTCATGCCCCGCTCGGAGAATTGCTCGCGCATCTGCGTCTCGAAGTCGATGCGAGGAGCCAGGACGAGGTTCAGCCCTACCGAAAGGAGGACGATGATGACCAGAGGGATGATCCAGTCAGGCCTTTCGGCGATGCCGCGCATCGTGTGGCCGGGAGCCGCGACGAGGCCTCCGAGCCGGGCGAACGTGCCACGCGGGGGCGTGGAGGCGGGGGTCATTTCGGCGGGTTCGGTCATGGGCGTTCCTCCTCAAGCATCAGCGAAGCGAGCCGAACCGCTTTTTAACACAATGGAGGATTCGGGCGGCACGGCGCGGGGGAGCGAGCGCGCTCGCTCCCCCGCATTAGGACCTGCTGATTCGCTTCAGTCCGCCCAGTGCCGGTAGGTCAGCCACTCCACGTCCTCGAAGCGGCTGCGCGGCAGGTCGAACTCCTCGCGGCGGGATTCGACGACGATTCCGCGCAGCGGGAGAAGGTCGCCAACCGCGCGGTGATAGGCGGCGAGCGCCTGATTGTAGGCAACCACTGCTGCAATCTCGCGGCTCTGCGAGTCCGCAAGCGCCTGCTGGACGCGAAGCACGTCGAAGTTCGTGCTCATTCCGTTCTCGAAGCGCCGGCGCTCGGCCTCGAGGTTCTGCTCGGCCGCGTCACGTGCAGCCTGACTCGCCGTGATCTGGCGGGCGGAGGTGCGAATGTCGCGAACGGCCTGGCGGACCTGGATGGCGATCTCCTGCTCGATGTCGTTCTTGTCGAGAACCGCGCGCTCGAGTCCGAGCTCGGCCCGGCGGCGCTCGGCCCGCGCCGAGATGTTGCGGATCGGAACTCCGACGGTGAGCGAGGTCGACCAGGTCGGATAGGTGAAGCCGAACACCTGGTCGATCGCGTCGGAGAAGGCTCCGCCGACGATGCCGATCGGCTCGTTGGTGACGGGGTCGCGGATGATCTGGGTTCCGCCGAGACCCGCGACGCCGTAATTGACGTTGAAGTCGAGCTCGGGGAGGACCTGATTGCGGGCGTAGAGGTACTCGATCTCGCGGTTCTCGATGCCGAGGCCCGCCTGACGGATCTCCGGCCGGAGCTCGAACGCGCGCGCCACCGAGGCTTCGACGTCGACGTCGACGGGCTCGAACTCAATGGTGTCGGTGGGAATGATCGGCCGGTCCCATTCGGAAGCCGGAAGGTTCATCAGCCGTCGCAGCCGGTCTTCGGCATCGCGGATCCGCGCCTCGGCCACGATGACCTCTTCTTCACGGGTGGCGATGGCGACTCGCGGTTCGAGGATATCCAGAGGGGCGGAGGCGCCGACGTCGATCCGGATTCTGGTGATGCGCTCCTGGTCGCTCGCGAGGCTCAGCGACAGCCGGCGCACTTCGAGGTTCTGCCTCTGGAAGATCAGGTCGTAGTACGCCTGCTCGGCAGCGAGGACTCCGATCAGCAGCGTGTTCCGGAAGCTCTCCTCGCTCATCCCCAGGTTGTTGCGGGCGATATTGATGAACCGGCGATTGACGTCTACGCCGAAGTCGCGAAGCAGCGGCTGGTTGAGATTGAATCCGAGATCGGAGCTGTAGGCCGGCTCCGCGACGGTGACTTCCGTGTTGTCGAACCGCAGCGAGTAGGAGCCGCCGGTCGGCAGGTTCTGCCGGAGACCCACACCGCCTTCGAGATTCTCGATGTTCGGAGCATCCTCGGCCGCCGGCTGGCGGTCGCCGATACCAATGTTCGCGAAGGTGTAAATGTCGAACAATCCGTAGGAGGCCCGGGCGGTCTGGCCGCTCATCAGGTAGTCGTACTGCTGAAGGCGGACCGCGAGATTGTTCTCGACCGTCGCGCGGATCGCCTCGTCGAGCGAAAGCCGCAGGGCACGGGGATCCTGCTCGTCGGGGGACTCGGGCACCTGCATCGTCGTCGCCGCCGGAGCGACCGGAGTCGGATCGGCGGGGGGCGTCGTCTGCTGGGCCACCGCCGCGGCGGGGGCAAGGAGCAGCGCGAGAGCGGCCGCCATGCGAAGCGTCTTCAACATTCAAAATCCTCCTGGACCGAGCCTGTACTACGAAGTTCGCGAGCGAGAGTTTTCGCCGGGACCGTTCCTGCGGGCGGAAGCTCTAGTTCGAATACGCCGGCGGGACGGAAGAGTTTCGTGGCCGGTGAAAAGCGGCAGCCCGCGAAAATCCAGCGCGTATTGTAGTGGAACCGGCCCTACCCCCGGACGGTGCAGAGGTTCCCTAGGCCTTTTCGGCTTCCAGGTTCCGGACGGGCGGAACCGGCTCACCCGCGTAGTGGCAGGCCGCGAACTGACCGGGGCGGTGCTCGATCAGGGCCGGAACCTCTTCGGCGCAGTGGGGAAACCGCGCGATCGGGCAGCGCGTGTGGAAGACGCAGCCGGTCGGAGGGTTGATCGGGGTCGGAATGTCGCCACTGAGGATGATGCGGTTCCGTTTTGCCGCGGGATCGGGCACGGGCACGGCCGACAGCAACGACTTCGTGTAAGGGTGGAGCGGGTCGCGATAGAGGTCATCCCGCGAGGAGAGCTCCATGATCTTCCCGAGGTACATCACCGCGACCCGGGTCGAGATGTGCTCGACGACCGCCAGGTCGTGCGCGATGAAGAGGTACGTGAGGCCGAGCTCGCGCTGGAGATCCTGAAGAAGATTCACCACCTGCGCCTGGACCGAGACGTCGAGCGCCGAGACCGGCTCGTCGAGCACCAGGAAGTCGGGATTGGTGGCGATGGCGCGCGCGACGCCGATCCGCTGGCGCTGCCCCCCCGAAAACTCGTGCGGATACCGCTTGATGTAGGCAGGGTCGAGCCCGACCAGGGCCAGAAGCTCGGCCACCCGCCGATTCCGCTCGCTGCGGTTTCCGCTTCCGTGGATGGTGAGCGGCTCTCCGATGATCTGCCCGACCGTCATCCGGGGATTCAGCGAGCCGTAGGGATCCTGAAAAACGATCTGCATGTGACGCCGCAGGCGCCGCATGTCTCCGGCATCGAGGCCGAGCACATCGGTGCCCTTGAAGACCACTTCTCCGTCGGTCGGCTCGATCAGCCTGAGGATCGACCGCCCCACCGTCGTCTTTCCCGATCCCGACTCCCCCACCAGGCCGAGCGTCTCCCCTTTCGAGATCGAAAAACTCAGGCCGTCGACCGCTTTCACGAACCCGACGGTCCGCGACAGGATGCCGCGCCGAAGGGGAAAATACTTCTTGAGATCGCGGACCTCGAGGACCGATTCGCCCTCGCCACGCGGGAGGACGGGCGTTTCCTGAGGCGCGGCCTCGTCTGCGGGCATCAGGCTCATTTGTTCATCTCCGGGTCGGCGAGATCGCCGTAGAGGTAGCAGCGCGCGTCGTGGTCGTCGCCGACCATCATGCGAGCCGGCTCCTCGCCGTGGCAGATCTCCATCACATCGGGGCAGCGCGTGTTGAACTTGCAGCCTTTCGGAAGCCCGGTGATCGACGGAACCATCCCGGGAATCGTCTCGAGCCGCTGCGCGCGCACGCCGGAGGCGTCGGGCAGACGCGGAAGGGAGCGGAGAAGGCCCCTCGTATACGGGTGCTTCGGGTCGGAAAAGAGGCGATCCACGGGTGCTTCTTCGACGATCCGCCCCGTGTACATCACCATGACGCGCTCGCAGAACTCGGCGACGACGCCGAGATCGTGGGTGATGAGGAGGACGGCGAGACCGAGCCTCTTCTGAAGGCTCCCGAGAAGCTCCATGACCTGCGCCTGAATGGTGACGTCGAGCGCCGTGGTCGGTTCGTCGGCAATCAGCAGTTCCGGGTCGCAGGAGAGAGCCATGGCGATCATGACTCGCTGCCGCATGCCGCCGGAGAGCTGGTGAGGATAATCGTCGATGCGCTTGTGGGGATCAGGAATCGAGACCAGCTCGAGCATCTCGATCGAGCGGTCCCGCGCGGCCTTTTTCCCGACTCCGCGATGAAGCCGGATCGCCTCGCTGATCTGGTCGCCGATCGTGAACACCGGGTTCAGCGACGTCATCGGCTCCTGGAAGATCATCGCGAGATCGTCCCCCCGCAGCTTGCGGAGGTCCTTGTCCGCCATCCCCACCAGGTTCTGTCCCTTGAAGATGATCTCGCCCCCGGTAATGCTCCCCGGGGACTGGACCAGGCCCATGATCGACATCGCGGTAACGCTCTTGCCCGAGCCGGACTCGCCGACGATGGCCACGGCCTCGCCGGGAGCGACCGTGAAGCTGACTCGGTCGACGGCGTGGAACCTCCCGTCGTCGGTCGAGAACGTGGTGCGGAGGTCGCGCACCTCCAGAAGAGGCTTGCGATCGGGACGCGTCGTCTCTTCGCGGCGGACGGGGCGGGTCTGATCGATTACGGTCATGTTCTACAGGCGCCGCATGCTACCAAGAAAGAAAGGTGCCAGCTTCGGGCTCAGCGGCGGAATCTGCGCCGGATCGCACCCACTTCCGGCACGTTCAGCAACGTTGCGAGCACGAGATAGACCACCCCGAAAACGCCCGCGACGGTGAGAGCCGCCAGGATCGGATCCAGAATCGGATGCAGAGCCGGAAAGCGCCGCTCCACGACCAGCTTCGCCACGGCCACGGCGGCGACCGCGCCGAGAAGAGCGCTTCCCCACAGCTTCGCCTGCAGTGCGGCCGCGAACGGCATCGGGCCGATCCGCTTCTGCAGAGCCCGCCGAAGCAGCCCCAGCTCGATCCAGCTGACGATCCCCGAGCCAAGCGCGAGTCCGACCGCTCCGAGAGCCACCCCGGCATCATTCTCAGCCAGCGCGAAAAGAGGAAGCCCCAGCACGTCGGTGAAAAAGAGGACGAGATAGGGACGGAGCGGAAACGCGAGCAGCCACCCGAGGGCCACCGCCGAGACGACGCGCACGACCGCGAACTTGAGCGGCGTCCGCGTGTCGTTCATCGCGTAAAACGCAGATGAGTAGAGGCGTGAGAGCGTCCCGGCCAGAAGTCCCACCGAGTACCCCATCAGGATGTACCAGACGTAGAGCGTCGACTGCGAGGTGAACTCATTGCGCTGGAAAACTGCGGCGATGAGGTAGTCGCCAATGGTGAGAAAGGCGACGACGGACGGGATGACGAAGAAGGCGATCTGGCGGAGCCCCGCGCGTAGACGCTCGCGGAGCTTGCGGGCGATCTCTTCCTGCGTCCCCGTCGCTCTCGACATTTCGGGCAGCTCCGATGCCGAAACGGCCATCCCGAAGAGGCTGAACGGAAGCAGGTACAACACCGAGGCGTACTGAATCGCCCCGATGGCCGCGGGTGCGGCCTTGAGCATGCTGGCGAGCATCTCGTCGACGAAGGCGCTCACCTGCACCACTCCGCGGCCGAGCACCACCGGACCGAAATTCCGGAACACCTGACGGACCGGCTCGAGCGCGAGCTCGAGCCCGAACTTCATCGGGACTCCGCGCTTGAGCACGAAGGGAACCTGCACGCCGAACTGCAGCAGCGCGCCGACGACCGTCCCCCAGGCCGCGATGACGGCGATCCGATCCATGCTCTCGCCCCCGGCGAAAATCAGAAGCGCCGCGATCACGGCGAGACTCATCATCACCGGAGCCACGTAGGGGATGAAGAAGGAGCGGTGGCTGTTGAGGATCCCCAGGCAGAAGGCGGACAGCACCAGCACGCCGATGCCGGGGAACACGATCCTGACGATCCGAATCGTCAGCTCCCGCAGCTCCCCCTCGTAGCCGGGAGTGATGATGCTCACGAGCAGCGGAGCCGCCAGGACTCCTACGGCGACGAGCACCGCGGTGAGCAGGGCGAGCAGGGTGGCGATAGTTCCGGCGACCCGGCCGGCGGTCTTCTCGTCGTGCTGCCCGAGCAGCTTCGAGTAGACCGGGATCAGCGAAGCGGAGAGCACTCCTTCCCCGAGAAGGTTCTGGAGAAAGTTGGGGATCCGCATCGCGGCCGTGTACGCCGACATCGCCGTCGACGTGCCGAGGAAGTAGGCCAGCACGCTTTGGCGCACCAGGCCTGCGATGCGGCTGAGAAAGATGCCGGCGGCGACGAAGATGGCGAAGCCGCCACGTCTCGTGGCCACCTGCTGTTCGCTCTCCGGCTCGATCGTCATCGCGCGCTCACCGCCTCTGCGGAATTCGGGCCCGGGGGCCTCGGTTGCTCGCGCCGACCCCGGGCCGAGAATCAGTGTATTGCAACCTCCGGCCGATCAGACCACTCCGTGAGCGAATCGAAACCCATCAGGATCGCCGGCGCCGGCCCTTCCGGACTCGCCGCCGCAATCACTCTGGCCCGCGCCGGCCGTGCCGTCGAAGTCCACGAAGCGAAGCCCGACGTCGGTGCCCGCTTCATTGGCGACCTCCAGATCCTCGAGAACTCCTCCGAGCCGGAGGACGTCCGCGAGCTGCTCGCCCGCATCGGGATCGAAACCCACTTCTACTTCCGCCCCGTCCATGACGCTGACTTCTTCGATCACCGGATGCGCTCGCGCCACGTCTCGAGCCGCACTCCATATGGTTTCTTCATCCGGCGTGGCCCGGTCGAGGGGACGCTCGATCGCGCTCTCCTCGCGCAGGCCAGAGCCGCGGGAGCGGTCGTCCATCTCGGCAGCCGGCTGCGTCCCGAGGACGCCGACATCGTCGCGACCGGCCCCTCCACCCCCGACGGGCTCGCCCGCGAGATCACCTTCACCTCGGACGAGGAGGAGCGGGTCGAGGTCTACTTCGATCATCGCCTCTCTCCCGGCGGCTATTCGTACATGTTCGTCCTCGACGGAGTCGGAACGTTCGGCACCGCGATCGTCTCCGACTTCAAGCGCATCGATCATTACTTCGACGCTTCCCTCGCCCGCGTCCTCTCGGTCCGCCCGGTCCGAGTCGACCGGGATCAGCGCACCGGCTACTCCTACATGAACTTCCACCTCAAGAGCACCTCGATGGCCGGCGGGACGAGCTTCGCCGGCGAGGCCGCCGGATTTCAGGACTACCTTTTCGGCCTCGGCATACGGTACGCGCTGAAAAGCGGATGGCTGGCGGCGCGGGCGCTGATCGAGGAGACGCCGTTCGACACCCTCTGGCGCCAGGAGCTCGAGGCGAAGCAGCGCACCTCCCTGGTCAATCGCTTCCTTTACGAGCGCGGCGGCAATTTCGGACTTTCGATGTTCGTCCGCCAGGCCGCCTCGGCACCGGACTTCAATGAGTACCTCGCGAAATGGCACCGCTCCACCTGGTGGAAGCGGATGGCCGAACCGGTGATCCGCCGGCTCTGGCACCACGACGGAACGTGCCTCCACAAGCCGGGTGAGCATTGGTGCAGGGCCCGGGATACCCGGATGAAGGTGCCCCCCCTGGGCGAATTCAAGGGGGACTAGTGGCAGAGGATCTTTTCCTCTGCCATTGAGTGGCCGCGGTTCTTTACCGCGGCATCGCGCCACGAAGCGTAAACATGAAGCAGGGGGCTGGCCGCGGGACCCGCCATTTCCCACAGACCACGCTTCGTGGCCTGAGGCAGAGGAAAGGATCCTCTGCCACTATCCCCTGATACACTCCCCTCAATGGCCGTGGTGAGCAGCGTCGAGGACGCGTATGCGTACTGCCGGCGGATCACGCACCGTTACGGCGCGAACTTTTCGGTCGGCTTTCGATTTCTCCCGAGAGTGAAACGCCGGGCGGTTTACGCCGCATATGCCTGGTGCCGGGAGGCGGACGACATCGCCGACGAGCCAGGCGACGACATCCTTCCTCGTCTCGAGGCCTGGCAGGCAGAGCTCGACCGCTGCTACGAGGGGAGTCCCTCACATCCGATCACGATCGCGCTCGCGGACTCGCTCCGGTACTTCCCGATCCCGAAGGATGCTTTCGTCGCGTTGGTCGACGGATGCAGGCAGGATCTGGTCAAGACGCGGTATGCCGACTTCGGAGAGCTCCTCGTCTACTGCGATCTGGTGGCGAGCTCGATCTCGGACATCTCGCTCTCGATCTTCGGATACAACGACCCGGAAGCGACTTCCTGGGGAAGGAATCTCTCGACAGCGCTGCAGCTGACCAACATCACCCGCGACATCGGAGACGACCTCGATCGCGACCGCATCTATCTCCCCGCAACCGAGCTCGCGCAGTTCGGCGTTACCGAGGATGACCTGCGAGCCCGAACCCGGTCCCGCGCGATGGAGGAGATGATTCTCTTTCAGGTCGATCGCGCCGAAGACTACTTCCGGAGGGCCGAGCCGCTCCTGAAAGACCTCGCATTCGACGCCCGTTTCCCCACTCTGCTGATGGGTGCCGTCTACGCGCGCGTGCTCGAGAAAATCCGGGCAGAGCCTTTCGCTCCTCTCGAGCGGCGCATTGCACTCTCGACCGGCGAGAAGGTGGGACTCGTTCTCGGGCGGGTCCTCCAGCCTCACTTCGTCTGACCGGAAACGCCTGGCCACCCATGCTCGTCCCACCACTAGTGAACGTCCGGCTCCGACTCATCGCCATGATTCTGGTGCTCGCTTCCGGGCTGGCTGGGGCGCAGGAGTTTCCCGACCCCGAGGAGCCCCTCGTCGTCTCGCGCGCGCTGGTGCCGGCGATCGGCCAGATCGGAGGCTTCAAGGGCGTGGTCTGGAGAAGCGACGTGGCGCTGCACAACGACTCCCCTACCGAGGTGACGGTGGTCGTGCATCCCCTCGGCGTACCGGAGCTGTTTCAGATGATGACGCTCGCGCCCGGCGAATCGACCGTCTTCACCAACGTCGCCGCCGACAGCTTCGGGATCTCCAGCCGCGTCCTCCCCCTCCTCGTCCAGACCCTCGCCCGCCGCTCCATCACCGTCTATGCGACTGCCTGGGGAATCGTCGAAGGACGGCCCACGCCGCACCAGATCATTCCGGTGCTCTATGAAGAGCTGCTGATCTCGACGGCGCAACGGCTTGCGTCCCTTCAGATGAACGAGGACGCCCGGTCGAACGTCGGCCTGATCAATCTGAACCAGCAGCCCGTCACCTTTTCTCTCGCCCTCGAGCGGCTCGAGGGAAGGCCGCTGGCAACGCTCAATGTGACCGTTGGCCCGGAGAGCTCGATCCACGTGCCATTGAACGTTCTCTTCCCGATGGTCACCGAAGGCTCGGGCCTGACGCTGGTCGTCGATTCGATCGCCCCCCGGACGTGGGCCTATGCCTCGGTGGTCAAGAACGACACACATGAGGCGACCTTCGTTCTTCCTTTCATCAGCGTCCGCTGATCCTGATATTCTTCTCCCCGATGTCGGAACCCGAATACCTGATCTGCCTCAACTGCGAAACGCCGACCTACTCCTTCGAGTGGGAGAACGACAAGGTGAGCGTCGTCTTCTGCACCACGTGCGGAAACGACGAGCCGGCCGAGTTCCTCACCGAGACCGAGTACGAAGAGCTCTCGAGCCGCGAATGAGATGAAATCCGGACCGGTCATCATCGGCATCACCGGCGGAACCGGCTCCGGAAAAACGACCGTCGCCGCGTCGATCTGCTCCAAGGTCGGCCGGGATCGCATCGAATGGATCTCCCACGATTCCTACTACCGGGAGTTCCGCGACCTCGACCCCGAAGCGCGCCATCACATCAACTTCGATCATCCCGACTCGCTCGAGACCGAAGCGCTCGTCCGCGACCTGGATCGGCTCATCGAGGGACACTCGATCGAAGTTCCCGTCTACGACTTCACTACCCACAGCCGGCTTCCGGCCACGCAGCGGGTCGAGCCGAAGCGCGTGATCATCGTGGAGGGGATCCTGGTTCTAGCCGAGCCGGATCTCCGCAAGCGGATCGACATCAAGCTGTTCGTCGATACTCCGCCCGACATCCGATTCGTGCGGCGGCTGCTCCGCGACGTGCAGGCGCGCGGGCGCAGCCTCGACTCGGTGGTCCATCAATACCTCTCGACCGTCCGACCCATGCACGAGGAGTTCGTGGAGCCGTCGAAACGCTACGCCGATCTGATCATCCCGGAGGGTGGAGAGAACCGGGTGGCCATCGACGCGATCATCGCCCGGGTCGAGAACCTGCTGACCATCTGACCTCGACAGCGTTGGCCATTTGGCGTTATAGTTGCAGCCATATGGCTACCATGACCAAAGGCGCCACCCTCGAGCCGCGGACCTCCGCCGGCGAATACGGCTACGCCACCCTGCTCGGGCTCCGCGCCAGCGATTTTCCCCGGCTGCTCGAGGCCGTCGAAGCGGGATTTCCGTTTTCCGTCCTCGAACGCCTCCGAACCGCAACCGGGCTGGATGCCGACCTTCTCGCCCAGACGCACGCCATCCCCCCCCGCACCCTGACCCGCCGGCGTCAGGAGGGGCGATTCCTGCCCGACGAATCGGACCGGATCCTCCGCGCCGCACGCCTCTTTTCCCGAGCGCTGCAACTGTTCGAAGGGGACCGTGACGCAGCGGCCGGCTGGCTCTCCACTCCTCAACGCGGCCTGGGGGGGGCGACCCCGCTCCACCTGGGGCGCACGGAGCTCGGGGCCCGCGAGGTCGAAACGCTGATCGACCGGCTCGAGGCGGGCGTTTTCGCGTGAGCTCGATCCGCGCCTGGCGGATCACCAAGACCCGCTACGCCGCTCAGGCCTTCGACGGAAAGGGAGCACGCCTCGCCGGGGGGCGCTGGAACTCCCCTGGGACCCCCCTCGTCTACACCTCGTCGAGCGCCTCGCTCGCCACTCTGGAGATCCTGGTTCACCTCGGAAACTCCTCTGTCCTCGGGGCTTACAGCCTCGTCTGGTGCGAGTTCGACGCATCGCTCGCCCGTCCGCTCGACCGCGCTCTCCTTCCCAAGCGGTGGCGCAGCTCCCCTCCCCCTCCCGAGGTCCAGGCCCTGGGGGATCGGTGGGTCGCGGAGGGCGTGTCGGCTGTCCTGGAGGTCCCCTCGGTCGTAATCCCCGACGAGAGCAACTACCTGATCAACCCCGCCCACCCTGACTTCCGCCGCATCAAGCTCGGGCAGCCGCGCCCGCTCGAGCTCGATTCGCGGCTGATGACTGGCCGTGGCTGACTCCGCCCCGGGGATTCCTGCGCATCGGGGGGTCAAATCGGGAATTTCCCTTCTCCGCCAAAGGGTTGGAGCGACCGCATCGAGCCTGAAGGCCAGCCGCACCTCGTGGTTGACCTCGCCTCGGACCGGAAGGAAAATATCGGTCAGAGGCGTTTCGGGCCTAAGAAGGGGGGGATACAAAGATGCCTCTCGTCCACGTCAAAGAAGACGAATCGTTCGAGAACGCGCTGCGCCGCTTCAAGCGCAAGTGCGAGAAGTCGGGTGTCCTTTCCGAGCTGAAGAAGCGTCAGCACTACGAAAAGCCGAGCGAGAAGAGGAAGCGCAAAGCCATTGCAGCGCGCAAGAAAGTCCTCCGCAAGCTTGCTGAAGAGCGCCGCACGAACTATTGATCTGTTCGAAACGAACAAGAAAAAGGGACCCGGAAAAACCCGGGTCCCTTTTTCTTAGGGACTAGGGACTAGGGGCTAGGGACTAGGAAGAGCAAAAGCGGGATAATGAAACTCCGCAGCCTTCGTTCCTGGCCTCTGATCTTCAGGCCTCTGGTTTCGGTTCTCCTAGCCCCTAGTCCCTAGCCCCTGCCTCTCATGAACTCTTCCCTCAGATCACTCGAATTCGATCGCATTCTCGAGCTCGTGGCCGCGCAGGCGCGGACCGAGCCGGGACGGACCGCCGTGCTCAGGCGCGAGCCGGCGAAGAAGGCTGAGGAGGCCGAGCGTCTTCAGAGCGAGCTCGCCGAGATGACGCGTTTCTATCTCGGCGAAGGTCAGATCCCTCTGGCCGGCCTGATCGACCCGCGGCCCGTGTTTGGGCTCGACGCGCTCGAGCTCGAGCACTCCTGGCTTCTGATTCGCGCGATCCGCGCGACGCAGGCGCTGCGCGAGACCTTCACCCGGCTCGACCCTCCCCTCGTTCGCCTCCAGACGATCGCGGAGGCGATTCCGGATCTCGGAGAGGTGAGCACCAACGCAGGCCGTTACTTCACAAAGGACGGAAAGCTGCGGGAAGAAGCATCCGCGGAGCTGCGCAGCATCCGCACGCGCATGCAGCAGAAGCGCTCGCAGATCCAGAAGACGATCTCGGACACCATGAATGCGCACGCCGAGGCTCTTCAGGAGCCGATCGTCACGATGCGCGGCGACCGCTATTGCATCCCGGTCAAGGCCGAGCGCCGTTCTGAGGTTCCGGGGATCCTTCACGGGCGGTCCGGCTCGGGAGCGTCGTTCTTCATCGAGCCGATGGGGATCGTGGAGCTGAACAACGATCTGGCCGACCTCATCCTCCAGGAGAGGGAAGAGATCGCGCGGATTACGAGGTACGTCGCGCAGATGCTGATCGGGGCGAGCGAGAGCATCATTGAAGCGTGCGAGCTCGGGGGCGAGCTCGACGCGATTCAGGCGGCCGCGATCACGGGAAGGCTACTCGGATCGACGCGTCCCACGTTCTCTTCGGAGGGAGAGCTTCGGCTCGAGGCGGCGCGGCATCCCCTGCTCGACCAGCGTCTCGGCGATCTGCGCCGGTCCGTTCTCGGCGACAGCGATCCTCAGTCCGACGTCGTTCCGACCGAGCTGCGGCTCACGCGCGAGCGCCCGGCGCTGGTGATCAGCGGCCCGAACGCCGGTGGAAAAACCGTCGCGCTCAAAACGGCGGGGCTGCTGACGGCGATGGCGCTCTCCGGTCTTCCGGTCCCGGCGGCCGAGGGATCGATCGTTCCACTGGTGGACGAGATTCATGTGCTCGTGGGTGACGACCAGAGCGTGCTCGAGCACCTCTCGACCTTCTCGGCCGACCTCGTCCGACTCAGCCGGATCCTGAAGGGGGCGACGCCAACATCGCTCGTGCTTCTCGACGAGCTCGGATCGGGAACCGATCCCGAGGAAGGTGGGGCGCTGGCGGCGGCGGTGATCGAGCACATCCTCGATCGGGGCGCTCTGCTGATCGTCACCACCCACCTTGCAGCCGTCAAGAGCTTCGCTCTCGGCGACGAGCGCGTCGCAAACGCGTCGATGGAGTTCGATCCCGAGACCGGACGCCCGAGCTTCCGCATGATCCCCGGGGTGCCGGGACGAAGCCGCGCGATCGAAGTCGCCGCCATGATGGGCGTGCCGGAGACGGTGATCGCTCGCGCGCGCGAAAAGCTCGGCGGCGGCTACGCCGACATCGATCAGATCGTGGCCGAGCTGCACAAGGGAATGTCGGACGTGATCCGGCAGAAAGAGGAGCTGGACTCGCTGCAATCGTCACTCTCCCGGCGCGAGAAGGATTTCGAGCGAGAGAAGGCGGTCGTCGAAGAAGAGAAGAAGAAGCTCGCGGCGAAGTGGCGTCAGGAGATGGACTCGGTGCGCGCCGAGGTCTCGCGGAACCTCCAGGCCGAGCTGCGGAGACTGCGCGAGCTCGACCGGGAGGAGCGGCGGAAGGTCGAGCCGAAGAACGTTTTCGAGACGGTCGTCGCTCCGATCGAGCGATCGGGACCGCGCGAGGGCGCGCCGCCAGACCGCCCGATCCGCACCGGCGACCGGGTCGAGCATCGGATGCTCCGCTTCACGGGCGACGTGATGTCGATCGACGGGGAAAAAGTCGTGCTGGCCGTCGCGGGGAAGAAGATGCAGGCCTCCCTCGGCGATCTCCGTCTGGCGGCCGACGGCAAACCGGCGAAGGCGCCGAAGCCGCGCGACACGGTGAAGGTCGCGGGGCCGGAATCGGAGCCGGAAGTTTCGGCGGAGCTGAACCTGATCGGACAACGCGTCGACGAGGCCCTCGACAACGCGCAGAGGTTTCTCGACCAGTCGCTGCTCGCCGGGAAGGCAGCCGTTCGCATCATTCACGGCCACGGAACCGGCGCGCTCAAGGAAGCGATCCGCAGCGAGCTCCGCGCCTTCCCCGGCGTCCGCTCCTTCCGCCCCGGCAAACAGAACGAAGGCGGCGACGGCGCGACCGTGGTGGTCATGGACGTGTAGAAGAAGCGAGGGACTAGGGGCCAGGGGCCAGAAGAAAAGGCAGAAGTCAGAAGGCAGAAGGCAGAAGTAAGGGCAAAAGCAAAGTCACACCGGCCACCGGACGGACAAAGCCCGGAGCGGTGTTGCCGTTGATTTTCACTTCTGCCTTCTGCCTTCTGCCTTCTGCCTTTTCTTCTGGCTTCTGGCTTCTGACTTCTGGCTTGTCTTCTATACTTCCCTCCCCCATGGCCCTGATTGACCTCAACGACGCCATCATTTCCCAGGTCCGCAGCGCGGCCGACATCGTCGACGTGATCAGCCAGTCGACCCCGCTCAAGCAGACCGGAAAGACCTTCAAGGGACTCTGCCCGTTCCACCGGGAGAAGACTCCATCGTTCAACGTCAACCGGGAGAAGGGGTTCTTCTACTGCTTCGGCTGCGGAACGGGTGGGGACGTGTTCAAGTTCGTGATGCTGACCGAGCGCTTCAATTTTCCCGAGGCGGTCGAGTATGTGGCCAATCGCGCGGGGATCCCTCTTCCCCGAAAGAAGGAAAAGGCGCGGGATTCCGATCGCGAAAACCTGCAGGAGGCGATCGAAGAGGCCGCCGCGGCGTTTCACCGCGCTCTCGAGTGGAAGCCGAATGCCGCGGACGCCTACCTGCGCAAGCGGGGAATCGACGAGGAGCTCTGGAAAAAGTACGGGTTCGGGTACGCCCCCGACTCGTGGGACTACATCCTCAAGCTCCTGGGGAGGAAGTTTCCTGCAAAGCAGCTCGAGGCTGCAGGGCTGGCTCTGCCGAGAAAAACGGGAGACGGTTACTACGACCGCTTCAGGAATCGGCTGATCGTGCCGATTCACTCCGAGGTAGGCAACGTGGTCGGGTTCGGCGGCAGAACGCTCGACGGGAGCGATCCAAAGTATCTCAACTCCCCCGAGTCGGAGATCTTCAACAAGTCGCGGCTCCTCTACAACTATCACCGCTCCCGCGATTCGATCCGCAGAATGGAGCGCGCGGTACTGGTGGAGGGGTACTTCGACTGCATCAGTCTCGACCACGCCGGCGTGGACGGGGTGGTGGCGTCGATGGGGACGTCGCTGACGACGGGACAGGCTGCTCTCATCCGGAGGCTCGCGAAGCGGGTGGTGGTCTGCTATGACGGCGACGAGGCCGGCCGAAGCGCCACGCTGCGCGCTGCACCGATCCTTCTGTCGGCAGGGCTGGCCGTCGACGTGATCGACGTCGGGCCGGGGGAAGATCCGGACACGTACCTGAGGACGAAGGGGCTCGAGGCGTTCATGGAGCTTCTCTCGAGCGCGCCCGACGTGCTCGATTTCGCCTTAGGGCGTCTTGCGCCCAACCCGAAAGCGATGCAGGGAAGCGAGAAGAGCGAGGCGGTCGACGCGATGGTCCCGCTGGTGGCGGCGATCGCGGACCCGGTGATGAGGAACGACGCTGCCCAGCGGATGGCCGACCGGCTCTCGCTCGAGTTCAGCTCGATCTGGTCGCGCATCCGAACCGGAGGAGGAGGCCCCGCCGCGCGGAGCGAGAAGAGCACCTCGGCGCCGGTCTCGGGAGGAGAAATGGCTGTGCTGCGCGCGCTGGTCCAGCTGGAGGATTCAAGCGAGCTGAGAGGGCAGCTGCTGGAGGAGTATTTCGAGGATCCGACCTGCCGGACGATCTTCCGGGCGCTGGCTCGGAGAGTCGATGAGGGCCAACCCCTTGATTTTTCTGAGATTGCGACCGAGATTAGGGGGGAATCCGAACTCACGCGGCTGTCCGAGCTCGCCATCACTCCTGACGAGAGGGATTCCGATTCGCCCCATACGCTCGGAGACACGGTCCGCCTGATGGAACGACGGTTCCTGGAACGACGGCTCAAGCAGCTCAACTCTGAGATTCAGGAGGCGGAACGGTCGGGAGATGCCGCTCAGGTCGATGTCCTTTTCGGCGAGAAATTAGACCTCTCCCGTCGGCTCCACGTACTGAAATAATAATTGTCCTCAGAACCTTACGAGTGTGTCCCGTTTCGGAGACTGCGCCGGATTTCCGGCCTGAAGGCATGTGGTCCCCAACGGCACAGCTCGCATGCGAGAACCCCAGCCAACCCACCTCCAGCACTCACCCTACACAAGGAGCGAGTAATCACCGATGAGCACCCGTCTGCGCAACAATGACCTCGACATCGAAGCGTCCTACGACGAGAGCACCGATCTAGCGGTCGAAGACAAGTATCCCGAAGTCAAGCAGCTCATAGCCATCGGAAAGGAAAAAGGCTACCTGCTCTACGACGAAGTCTACGAGACATTGTCGGACGAGATCACGAGCAACCCCGAGGAGCTGGACGAGATCTACATTCGCCTCGCGGACCTCGGAGTGGAAGTGGTCGACGACGTCGACAAGATCCCCAGCCCCCGCGAAGCCAGTCCCGAAGGGAACGGCGAAGACAAGGAAGTCAGCGAGCGGGAAGAGATCCAGGCCGAGATCGCCGCGGCGGCCGCCGGCGTGATCGACAAGACCAACGACCCGGTCCGGATGTACCTCCGGGAGATGGGAACGGTCAAGCTGCTCGACCGCGAGGGCGAGGTTCAGATCGCCAAGCGGATCGAGAAGGGAGAGCGGAAGATCTATAAGGCTCTCTCGCAGAACCGGATCATCCTCGAGGAGATCCTCCGGGTGTACGAGAACGCGCGGAAGGATCAGAAGATCATCAAGGACATGATCGATCTGGCGGCGGCGGACGACGAAGAATACGATCCGGCCAAGAACGCCAACAAGATCGAAGAGATCATGAAGATCTTCGACTCGATCTCGAAGATGCACAAGAAGATCACCGAGGCGCGCGTGAAGCTCGACGAAGCTTCCAAGAAGCCCCGCATCTCGGCGCAGCTCGACAAGCAGATCCAGAAGATGTCGTCCGACATGGCCGACGCGGTCCGCAAGGTGGACTTCACCCCCGGCACGCGGAACCGGATGATCAACAAGCTCAAGGAGATCGATTCCGAGTTCTCCCAGGTGCTCTCGCAGATCCGCAAGGACGAGCAGTCGCTCAAGCGCGAGAAGGACAAGACCCGGAAGGATTTCTACAAGCGCCGCATCACCAAGTACGGCGAGCGGCTGGTCGAGCTCGAGTCGGGCTTCGGCACCAACCACGACGAGATCAAGAAGACGATCCGCGAAGTGCGCCAGGGTGAGGACGAGGCCGAGCAGGCCAAGCAGGAACTGATCGTCGCCAACCTCCGTCTCGTGGTCTCCATCGCCAAGAAGTACACCAACCGCGGTCTCCAGTTCCTCGACCTCATTCAGGAGGGCAACATCGGCCTGATGAAGGCGGTCGAGAAGTTCGAGTACCGCCGCGGCTACAAGTTCTCGACCTACGCGACGTGGTGGATCCGCCAGGCCATCACCCGCGCGATCGCCGACCAGGCACGCACCATCCGCATCCCGGTCCACATGATCGAGACGATCAACAAGCTCACCCGCACCTCGCGCGCTCTGGTGCAGGAGCTCGGCCGCGAGCCGAACGCCGAAGAGATCGCCGAGCGGATGGACATGCCCGTCTCGAAGGTCCGCAAGATCATGAAGATCGCCCAGGAGCCGATCTCCCTCGAAACACCCATCGGCGAGGAGGAAGATTCGCATCTCGGTGACTTCATCGAAGACCGCGGCGTGGTCTCCCCCATCGAGCACGTCATCGTCTCCAACCTCAAGGAACAGACCGGACGCGTCCTCCGCACGCTCACCCAGCGCGAGGAGCAGGTTCTCCGGATGCGCTTCGGCGTCGGCGACGGCTCCGAGCACACCCTCGAGGAAGTCGGCCGCTCGTTCAGCGTCACCCGCGAACGGATCCGCCAGATCGAGTCGAAGGCGCTCCGCAAGCTGCGCCACCCATCGCGCTCGAAAAAACTGCGGCCGTTCCTGGACGCCTCGGTTTAAACACGAAGCCGGTTGTAATCACGAAGGCCGCGGGGAACCGCGGCCTTCGTTTTTTCGAAGTGAACGAGGACGATAGGACCTATAGGACGAATAGGACCTATAGGACTTAACTCGGGGAGGGTTGTGGCGTGGAACAAAACAGCCGCCCCCCCGCCCGTCCTATTCGTCCTATGGGTCCTATTCGTCCTATCGTCTTCCCCCTCCCTCCCACGCGAAAAAGTCATTGCCTAAATCCACACGAAAATTTACAATCGAATCACGCATGAAGCCCTTCTGCTCCACCAACGTGCAATAACGTCGCGGGGGGAAAAGTTTAGCTTCATACAGCCTGACGGTCCGGAAAGAGGGGCCGCAGCTCTTTGAAACAGAACGCCAAGTTCCCGCCCCTCCCCTCCACCCGGGGTGAGAAGGGGCGGCCGATCCGGTCCGTGGCGAATCGGTGCGGTGGGTGACGAAGCTAGCGCGTCACGCCGGCCATGGAGCCGCCGGAAATTCGAGGGGGAGGAGGTACTGCGTTCGATGAGTTATCGCAAATCTAAGGAGGGTCGGTCGTCGTAAGATCGACACTCCGCCCCGAGGGCGCCGGCAACGGCGCCCTTTTTAAATTCAGGGGCTAGGGGCTAGGGGCTAGGGACTAGGAAGGGCAACGGCAAAATCAGGGGCTGGGGACTGGGGGTCAGGGACTGGGAAAGGCGAAAGGCAAACGATTGGATTTGCCTTTGCTCTTCCTAGTCCCTAGCCCCTAGTCCCTAGCCCCTCTACGAAGATCGCAAAATCTGGCGCTAAAGTTTATCGGTCAGAATCGTCTTCGCGATCGTCGCGAGCTGCATGTTCGAGGTTCCCTCGTAGATCTTGCCGATCTTGGAGTCGCGCCAGAACTTCTCGACCGGATACTCCCGGGTGTAGCCGTTCCCTCCGAGAATCTCGACCGAGATCGAGGTCACGCGCTCGCAGACCTGCGAGGAGAAGAGCTTGGCCATCGCGGCTTCCTTCACGAACGGGCGTCCCGCGTCCTTGAGCCGCGCGGCGTTGTAGACCATCAGGCGCGCCGCCTCGAGCTCGGTCGCGGCCTGGGCGATCTGGAACTGAACCCCCTGGAACTCCGCGATCGGCTTGCCGAACTGCTTCCGCTCCTTCGAATAGGCGACCGCATGCTCGAGCGCCCCGCGTGAGATTCCGATCATCTGAGCGCCGATTCCGATGCGCCCCTCGTTCAGTGTCTCGATCGCGATCTTGTATCCCTTGCCGACCTCGCCCAGGACGTTCCGCTTCGGAACGCGGCAGTTGTCGAGAATCAGCTCGCAGGTCGACGATGCGCGAATCCCGGTCTTGTCTTCCTTCTTCCCGACCGAGAAGCCCGCGAAGTCGCGCTCCACGATGAAGGCGGTAATCCCCTTGTAGCCGGCATCCGGGTTCGCGTTCGCAAACACGATGAAGATGCCGGCTTCGGCTGCGTTGGTGATCCAGAGCTTGTGCCCGTCCAGGACCCAGTCGTCGCCGTCCTGCCGCGCTTTCGTGGCGAGCGCGAACGCATCCGAGCCCGAGCCGGCTTCGGAGAGTGCGTAGGCACCGACCAGCTCCGAGCTCAGTCGAGGAAGGAACTCCTTCTTCTGCTCCTCAGAGCCCCAGCGGATGATCGCGTTGTTGACCAGGGTGTTCTGGACGTCGACGAGCACGCCGCACGAAGCGTCGACGTGGGAAAGCTCCTCGACCACGAGCACGGCGTTGAAGAACGTCGAGCCGGCCCCCCCAAGATCCTCGGGGACTTCGATTCCCATGATCCCCAGTTCGAAGAAGCTCCGAATCAGCTCGGGATCCATCGTCGCGTCGTGATCCATCCGATGGACCATCGGCCGAATCTTCTCGATCGCGAACTCGCGAACGCTCTCCTGGAACATCACTTCTTCTTCGGCGAGGATGGTCAGCGGCGCGCCGGCATCGGCGCCATGGGAGTGAACGGACATCAAAGGTGCCTCCTTGGGATTTCCCGGAACACGGTGCCGGTCCGGGGCGGCGATTCTATCAGGGACGTTAGGCCCGGACGCTGCAAAGCCGCCGGAGTTAGCGTCTGATTGGCTTCTGCCTTTCCTAGCCCCTAACCCCTAGTCCCTAGCCCCTGCTGTTATTGCCCCGGGCCGGGGTCGAACCGGCACGGGCCTCTCGGCCCAGCGGATTTTAAGTCCGCAGCGTCTGCCATTCCGCCACCGGGGCTCGATCACGACAGTACCAGAGGCGAGCTCACGCTCACCAGAGCTTTTCACGTTGCAGTTTGCGATCGACTGTTGAACACTCACGGCAATGACTCGAATTCTCGCTTCGCCGGCTGCCGCTCTCTTCGCTCTCTTTTCGCTCGCCTGCGCCTCGGGCGCCCCTGCGATTCCTGCCCCCCCGCCCATGGATCGGGAGTTCCGCGGAGTCTGGGTGGCCACCGTGAAGAACATCGACTGGCCCTCGCAGCGGGGACTGAGCGCCGACGTTCAGAAGAGCGAGCTGGTGGCGATCCTCGACCGCGCCCGGGAAATGAACTTCAACGCCGTGATCTTCCAGGTCCGTCCGGCAGCGGACGCGCTCTACCGCTCGAGGATCGAGCCGTGGTCCGAGTACCTGACCGGGACGATGGGACGCGATCCCGGCTGGGACCCCCTCGCCTTCGCCGTCGAGGAAGCCCATGCGCGCGGGCTGGAGCTCCACGCCTGGGTCAATCCCTACCGCGCTCGCCATCGCGAGACGTCTCCACCCTCGGCCAACCACATCAGCGTGACCCACCCTCATCTCGTGCGCACTTACGGGTCCTATCTCTGGCTCGATCCGGGAGAGGACGAGGTGCGCGCCCACACCAGGAGCGTCATCCTCGACATCGTTCGCCGCTATCAGGTCGACGGCATTCACCTCGACGACTACTTCTATCCGTATCCCGAGAACGACGCCTCCGGGACGCCGATCCCCTTCCCGGACGACGCTTCGTGGCAGCGCTACCGCGATTCCGGAGGCTCTCTCTCGCGCGACGACTGGCGGAGGGAGAATGTAAACCGCCTCGTGCAGGAGCTGTCGGTCGACGTTCATCGCGCCAACTCGTCGATCAAGCTCGGCATCTCCCCTTTCGGCATCTGGAGACCGGGCCATCCCGCGGGCGTCACCGGCTTCGACGCGAGGGAGGGACTCTACGCGGACTCGCGCTACTGGCTGCAGCAGGGATGGGTCGACTACCTCTCGCCGCAGCTCTACTGGCCGATCGCGAGCCCCGGGCAGAGCTTTTCCGCCCTACTCGGCTGGTGGCTCGATCAGAACTCGCAGGACCGCCACCTCTGGCCCGGTATCATCCCGAGCCGCATCGCGAACGGTCAGCCGAACGCCCTCTATCCGGAAGAGATCCTCCATCAGATCGACATGGTCAGGACGATGGGAGCGGGAGGGACGATCCACTTCAGCATGAAGCCGCTGCTCGAAAACCGGGCGGGCATCGCGACGCGACTCTCGTCCACGCTCTATGAGGAGCCCGCGCTCGTTCCTGCGAGTCCTTGGCTCGATTCGACGCCGCCGGCCGCCCCTTTCGCCTCATGGAATGAGCTGAACCGCTCCATCTCGATCTCCCCCGGAGAGGCGGACGAGCCGTCGCTCTACGCGATTCGCCTCTGGATGGGAGGGCGATGGGTCCGCGAGATCGTCCCCGGCTCGCGCCGCGAGGTACCGGTCGGCAACCGGCCCGAGGCGATCGTGATCAGCGCGGTCGACCGCGCGGGAAACGAGAGCGAGCCGCAGGCGGTGCTGTTGCCGGCGCAGCGGTAGGGCGGGAGGGAGGACGATAGGACCCATAGGACCTATAGGACCTAGGACAGACGTAAGACCAAGAAGTCCTATTTGTCCTATTTGTCCTATTTGTCCTATTCGTCCTATTCGTCCTT
>Ga0209347_1001476_pt1 | contig 38047 bp, 43 predicted proteins | sample AutmiccommuBRH23_FD_187382 | JGI IMG/M metagenome (GOLD analysis project Ga0209347, IMG submission 187382) | Deep subsurface microbial communities from Mt. Terri, Switzerland - Autotrophic microbial communities BRH/23 (SPAdes) (version 2) | ecosystem: Environmental > Aquatic > Deep subsurface >... | reverse complement strand
TTCTTAATATCTGTTATCGTACTTCTGCAACACTGGTTTACATCAATGTACTCTAAAGACGGAAAGCCTTTCTTTGATCAGATTATTTCTACTTTATATTATTATGTAACAGATTATGCCGATTTTTTGAATAGGCCTGAAGCAACAATTGAAATAGCCAGTACTTTGCCTCCTTTCATTGAAAGATTTGCAGATACATCAGGTTTATCCCTTTACTTTTTCTTTGCAATCATAGGTTCATTGATGGCTCTTTCATTTAAATACAGAGATCAGATTAAATTTAGCTATATTATAATACTGATTGTTCTTTTTGGGATCACATTTGCCTTCCCTCTATTTGGAATCAGGAATATAATGCCAAGCAGGTGGTTTGCATTTGAATACTTCTTTGTTAGTATGTTTGCAGCATTTGCAATTATTCAAATATCCCGAGTAACTAATCGAATTGCTCTAAAGAAAGTATTCTTTTTTTCTACATTTTGTCTGCTGGCGTTCTTTATGTCTGCTAGTACGATTTCAAATTTAGATAGTCCACTATGGCTGAAAGACTCAACCATATCTACAACGTATACAGTCGCTGAAATACAGGGTGCAGAAACATTATCACAGTATTCTGCTAATCTTTTTAGTGATAGCAGGTACGGAACTTCTGTATTAGGCGTTTATCTTAACATGAGCACTAATAGTTTGAACAGTAAAGATGTAATTTTTGAAAGGCATAATGAAATTTTTTTGTGGAGAAGTTACATGTTAGAAAGACCAATACAGACTTTTACAAGAGTAGATAGTTATGATAGAAGAATTATACGTGAAGAAATTCTTGGAATCGAGACACTAAGTTTATTAGAAAAGACAAATCGAATATATGATAATAGTGGAATTATTGGATTTTATATTTAGAAGACTTACCTTTATGACATATATTCAAAACTTTAAGCTCTTTATAAAATGACTAATTATAGCAAAATGCACTACTGACAGCACAATCAACGAAGTCGAAGTCGCCATTGCTGCACCAATGATTCCATATTTTGGAATGAACAATATATTCATTGCAATACTTAATACTGCTGAAAACAAAGCAATTTTATATGATAATTTTACCTGCCCGACACTTGCATAAAAAGTGCCAATGGACATAAACATGGAGTAGACCGTATATCCAATAAGTAAAATTATCAGGGGCAGATAGGCAGGTAAAAACACATCCTCAAAAATGCTTATGATCAGTGTTCTTCCGAAAATCACCAGGAACAGGGAAAGTAGTAATGATACTAGAAACACTTTCAAGGCGACACTTTTGAGTAATTTTAATATGGAATCATATTCTTTTTTTGCATAACTTCGGGCAATCATGGGGCTGGTTACTCTCTGGATGGCACTGGGGATGATTGTGATCCCCTGAATGAAAATGGCAGACACTGCGTAAAAGCCTACCTCGACTTCATCTAGGTAGTAACCTATCATCAAGCTGTCAATGTGAGCGTATATGAATCCTATAGAATTACCGAGAACAGCGTAGAACCCAAAGTGCAATACATCCCTTAGAATCTCATTTTGCAGGAGGGATTTCTGAGGGAGCATAAGGTAAGAACGGACAAAAAGAAGAGAAATCAAACCTAGTATGATTGTAGGTAGCACAAATCCTAAAACCGCCCCAACAACACCCATGTTCAGGTACAGGACAATAAATACAGATATCATTAATACTGACGCATTAAGAGCAATGTTAAGGAAGGCGTAGGACCTCATGCTCCGGAAACCATTCAGAGCACCTATAACTGCTTTGTGCATTGCTATAAAGGGAAAACATATAGCTGTGATCTTTAGCAGGTCCGTCATTTCAGTTATATTAAAAACATTAGTGGAAATTATACCCGATAGCAGGAAAAGGGCAATTCCCATCATGGAACCGGTAGCAATAGATCCGATCATTCCTGATGAAATGTACTCTTTCGTTTTCGCCAGATCATCACTGAATTCAGCCACATACTTAGTTAAAGCGGCACTAACACCGAAACATGCAAACTGCATCCCTAACATGTATATCGTAAAAACCAGCGTATAAACTCCCAATCCAGAAGGCCCAAGCTCCCGTCCCAGCACAATCCTCAGTAACAAATGGGACAAGGATGCTGTGGCAAGGCTGATGAATGACCACTGGACATCATTCATCGTTTTGCTGAGCTTGAATTTGAACATGAAAAACCCATAAAACTAGGTGTTATCAATTATCTGTAGGGGCATTTCCTCGAAGAACACGCGTTTCATCCAGGAATAATAGTGCTGGCCGGTGTGCAGGATATAGAAATCAAGCCCGCGTGTCTCACACTCGCGTATTACGGGGCTCATCTTGATTATCTCCGGGCGGGTGCCCAGGATGATGGCTATCTTCAAGAGCGAAGCCCTCCGGGAATGACATTTTTCAGGAAAATAGTAAATAGCATGTTTTTCGCACCCTTCCGTGTATCAGGGCATCATCGGATGGCCTGTATGATCGTTTTCCACCGGATGTTAAGACTCAGTGAACATATTTAAGTTTTGTGAAAATGGTTCAAGGAATGTTGCAGGGGTGGACAAGACCATTGATGCGATAATACGCATATGGCGGCAGATTCAACCTCTACCGGTAATAATTTCAGAATTGAAGGTCGTTAATTAGTTCTGTAGTAGAATATACGCTTACTACATCCTGATTTTTAAGTGCCTTATCGTTTGACCAGAGATGGCACTTAAGCTTTAGTGCCAAAGCAATGTACACAGTGTCTTTTAGATCAGGGGTAATATCAGCAGCTTTTTTCATAAAGTCTCTGAACTCTTCATAAGGAATGAAATCGATTTTAGATGAAACAAATGTTAAGAATACCTGGAAATCATCTTCATCCAAGCCGGATTTACGTAAGATAAGTTCCTTGTACTTCTCAATTTCCTCAAGCAGGAACTCAGGTGCAAAAAGCTTAAACCGATCGTTGTATATGAGTGCAAATGTTCTTCCCTCCGTTGAGATCAATGCGGACATAATAATATTTGCATCGATCACCAGTTCCATTCAAACACCCATATCCTTGTATCTCTGATTTAAGGATTCATTGATCAGGTTCCCAAGCTCAAGAGCATCCTCTTCGGATAACAGGGATCTTGAAGTAATGGAACGAAGCATACGCAACTGGTTTGCCTTCATCCTTATAGCTTCTCTTGCAACCTCTGCCCAGTTTATCTCCTTTGATTTGTTCATTTCCTTCATCAGATCATCCGGGATGGGTAAGGTTATTGTTGCCATGCTGTTCTCTTTATTAGTTCTTATTAATTAATTTGTTGTTTTTATGGCTGGCTACCTTCAGGGCTGGCTCCTCCTGAAAGAGAGTATTTTGCAGGGGTGGGTACATCCTGCAGCGCAGCCATCCGCCGCAGGCGGCACATTGCGTCATTCCTGCAAAAGAAAGCTTCCTGACATCCTGAAATGAAAATATGTTCCATAGTGACTATCTCAACGATACTGAACAACTATATACAATTTGAGATAAATTATAATAAAAGTTCTATAACATTAATGCAAGATGTCATCTTTCTGCAATAATAGTGCAGGACAATGGGAACAGCTCCTGGCTATCTGAGTTCGTCCAGCATTTGCCTGATCTTAGGTTCGATGACGGGTACTTCTTTTGTTACCGTTTTCCACAATATGTCCATATCGATCCCAAAGTATGCATGTATAAGTTTATCACGCATTCCGGAAATTGGCGCTGATAGTCTTCGGGGTCACAGGAATGCACCTGAGCACAGGAGTCAACTGACCGCTCCATATATCGTGACCGGCACGACCATCCGCCGCAGGCGGCACTTTTAGCCTGCATTAAGTACGAATAGAATGATATTTTTATATGTTGATCATATAGCTCATAACTATTTAAGCGAAGAGGAATTTATATCTTATCATGCGTTTCAAAATAATCCTTGAAGAAGATGAAGAGGCGGGAGGGTATATTGTAAGCTGCTCTGGACTACCGGGATGTGTTTCACAGGGCGAGACTGTTGAGGAAGCTCTGGACAACATAAAAGAGGCTATACAGGCATGCCTGGAATCCCTTGCAGAAGACGAACTGAAGACCTGCATGGACAAACCATGCTGTAAAATAATTGAAGTGGTAGCTTAATGTCAAAGCTTCCCATTATCTCCGGCCCGGAGGCTATCAGAGCTTTTTCCAGGGCTGGCTGGTTTCCTCACAGGCAGGTTGGAAGCCATGTTGTTTTAAGAAAGGAAGGCTCCAAAATTACATTAACGATCCCTAAACATAAAGAGTTGAAACCAGGCTTGCTGAGACATTTGATCAAGGTCTCGGAGCTTACGGTCGAGGATTTCATTGAATTATTAAAATGAAGTCAATATTTTGGATTCTGCTCATAAGTTAAACCATCGATAAACTCCCTTCAGTTTACTTATGGCATAAAGGATATCGTTCAGATGATCAGTGGTCTGACGCTCTTTTTTCATACCGGTACTGCCTCATTCAGTATGTCCTTTCCAATACCGGGCTTCAGGGCACTTTTGAGCACCAGGTCCACCCTGATCCCTAAAGTGTCAGAAAGGTAATTTTCAAGTTCGATGAATTCAAGGAGGCCAGGGGCTTCATTGAACTCGATCAATACATCAAGATCACTGGCAACCGTCTGCTCTCCCCTTACATAAGAACCGAAAACAGCAAGAGATCTGACCTTAAATCGGTCTTCCAGTTCCGGCAGCATTTCATGGAGCTGTTGAATGTATCTCGTTGTTGTGTCAGGTTTGAGTGATGGGGTCATATGCACTTGACATTTCGTTTTTATAGTATTAATTGATATCGAGAAAAGCCGGATGTAAGCTTAGCCTATGCTATCTGGGCAGGCCTCAGTTTCTCCATGACACTATAGGACACTTAGACTTCCAGCGAGCCCATGCTTCCTGTCAGGATGATCTCCCTGGGGCTGATAGTCTTCGGGGTCATAGGGCTGCACCTGAGCACCGGAGTCAACTGACAGCTCAATATAGCGTGATCGGCGCAGCCATACGCCGCAGGCGGCACATTGCATTTATGTCAATACCAAATAGAGGAGCCTGAGTAAACGGACTTGATGTTACACAAAACACTAACCACCCCCTTTGTGTTTTCCCTTGCAGGTTAACACTTTGGGTTCTCATTCCTTTTAAGCTATTATGTAAAGATGCACAATTAAAGGATTTCAGGGTTAAAGAAGCGATCGTGATGCCCCGGATGGCCATTTTACTTTTGATCAGCCCTTTCTAAATGCCCTTGGAACAAACGTTTGTTAGAATTGTTTGCTATTTATGCTTACTTACTTACTCACTTAAAACCTGTAGAAAACATACTTCCAGATAAAAGTTATGTATTAAAGCAGAAGATTTATGATGATACAAAAGACTAAATAGTTGCATGCTAAAAAGGTGCCATTGGGAGTAAGAAAACCATGTTTCAAACAGTTGGTTTTCAGCAGGGGTGATGGAATTAGTTGACAGAGAGAACTCTAGGCACTTATTTGATAGCATTTTTAGTAGTACTTGTTACTGTAACTCCAGTAACTTCCGAAACTGCAAATGAGTCGGCTCAGGCTATTAATTTTACTGTCAATCCTCCAAGTGGTACTCAAATAGACAAAAACCTGTCAGAGTATTACGGCATGCCGGTAGCAGAAGGCGCCAATGGTACTTTTTGGTATGTGGACCAATCCTGGTACTCCTCCGAAGAAATAGTGGATCGACTGGCTAATACACAAAAACATAAGGTCTCCACATCTGATCAAAATACTTTCGGCAGCGAAAAAAATTATCTGATCTCAATGCCAGTAAACTTTCTGGTTGTTGTGGCGTTCGTGTGCGTAGCATATTACATTTCAAAAAGAATCACATAGAGGCTCCATGAACATATCCAGAAGGCTCACAGTCCTGATAATACTCAGTTTTATCGCTCTTACGTACTTTGAAAATGCTGTTATGTGTGAACTAACTAACCGATACGTAGCAACTTTGCTAGGTCACATTATAGGAATAGTCCCAGTTACCTCAGGAAACCTATTATTCATGAAAATGGATGACTATATAGTCCCAATTCTTATCTCCTTTGAATGTACGGGCCTTATGTTCATTTCAATTTTTTTATTGACAATGTTCATACTGCCGGATATCAGATTCAAACACAGACTTTTGTCCCTTCTGTTATTGCCACTGATCTATCTCGCAAATATTGCAAGGATCATCATAGGAATAAGCTTAGGGACCTACACAGAAGACATACATCTGATGACCTTATTTCACGATACCTTGGGCCAGGTGATCCTGGTGATCTTTACAATAATGACATTACTCATATTCCTTGGTACTTTTGGATACATTAAATTAAAGAGGGGTTTATAAGTATGACAAATCTGGCAATAATGGCTTTTGCCTATATATTCACGTTTGAGACGATCATGTATCTCATCTGCTCTGTACGGCACTATACGAACTCATTTTACGGAAAATATGATGGTGATGCTTTTGTTTCAATCATTATACCATGTTATAACGAGGAGCTTACTTTAAGCCATTGCGTGAAAAGTATGATCTCCCAGACATATGATAAATATGAGATCATAATAGTTGATGATGGCAGTAAGGATAGAACACTCGAGGTCGCAAGATCTTTCCTCAATTACAAGAATGTAGTGGTATTAACAAAAACAAATGGTGGAAAAGCCAGTGCTTTGAATTTTGGAACTAAGCATTCTAAGGGTAGTATTCTGGTTTGTGTAGACGCCGATTCAATATTTTTAAGGGATACATTATCAAAATTACTAAAACCATTCTCAGATTCTAAAACTGCTGCTGTCGCTGGTAATGTAAAAGTGGTGAACAGAAAGAAAGTTCTGTTAAAAAATCAGGCGCTTGAATACATTATTGGATTGAACTTACATCGAAGGATGTTCACAAACTTAAACTGCGTTCCAGTGATACCAGGTGCTATCGGAGCATTTAGAAAAGATGTGGTTTTGGAAGTCGGGGGCTATTCACTAGATACAATGGTGGAGGACATGGACATAACTATGGCTATCAGTAAAAGAGGGTACAAGATCGAGTATACCGGGGAAGCAATTGCGTACACAGAGGCACCTGAGAGTTATAAGGATTTTTATAAACAAAGATATAGATGGACTTATGGCACTTTTGAGATTGTAAATAAGTATAAGGATATATTATTCAGCTATAAGTCTGGCAAAGAATTAGGAATAGTGGGCCTGCCTTTTACAATATATACGCTTTTTATGAATATTGCTCTTCTGTTTGTATTTTCATACCTGGTAATAAAAGTGGCCTTTTATGGCAATTCACCTTACCTGTTAACCTTAATATCTACAATGCTGGTTATGCAGAACATACTGATCATGTACACTATTCTGATAGACTGTGAAGATAAAAAGCTGTATTTTTACTGGCCATTTCATATTGTACTATACAGGCAAATAATCTGTCTCGTCACCCTAAACGTTTTTGTGGATTACATAAGGGGTAAAAAGACCTCATGGAACAAGATAAACCGGTTGGGTAAGAACGAACCCAACCTACGTGATCTATAAATAAATTAGAACTGATTAATGCGGTCAAAAAGAAGGAACACAAACAGATGATGAAGAAGATTGTTTTATTAGCAGTTATTGCTGTTTTCTTTTTATTTATTATATTAGAATATACATCTTCAGTAAGTGCAGATATCACATCCTTCAATCCGGCATCCGGCACGTACTATCCGGGAGATGCAGTAGAGTCTTCACTGAGCTTTAGGAATACAGGTACTGAGAACTGGACTTTCTGGGTGGGATACAGTGTTCAGGATGGCGCCGGAAAATGGTACAATATACCCTCTCGATCGGTTACACTGACCTCGGGAGAGGTATCAGGCACACAAAACATGACATGGTACGTGCCATCAGACTCATTACTGACAACAGGCAGTTACAACGTAGCAATGGCTGTATGGAAGAACAGACCCGAAGATGTAACCGCTACTGAGCTGGCACGTACTGAGCAGAAAGATGCATTTCAGACTTTTAATTTCGTTGATGATTTTGATTCATTTGATATGGATCGCTGGTCGAAGTCATCTTTCAACTTAGAGAGGACATATTTCCAGCCAGCTAATATTAATGTCAGTAATGGTAACCTGAGGATCAAACTCCCGGCAAACACGTTCAATGGCGGAGAGATCCAATCTGTGGATGTCTATAAGTATGGCACATACCGCACAGTGATGAAACTCCCAAATGCACCATCATCTATCACAGGCTTCTTCTTGTACATGGATCCAGATTACCACAACGAAATTGATATTGAGATATATAATGAGCCTGACGGCAATATATCGTTCACCACTTATGCAGATGGAAGAAAACAGCACATTGCTACTAAGAGTCTGGGTTTTGATCCAACGGCTGGTTTCCACGAGTACAGATTCGACTTCTATCCCGGGAATCTGAGCTTCTATGTCGACGGCCAGCTGATGCAGAGATGGGCAAATGAAACGACCACGAATTCTATGCACCTTCTGGTAAATGCATGGTATCCAAATTGGTTACCGGGCACGACAACAACATCCGACCAGTATCTTCTCGTAGACTGGATCAAACATTAACAACTACGATAATTATAAAAGCACATACTAATATTTGCATCGATTACCAGTTCCATTCAAACACCCATATCTCAATATAGTGTGACCTGCGCAGCCATACGCCGCAGGCGGCACATTGACCATCTCGTGCTAAAATGTGAATAAGCTTTTGAGTTTGCTTCAGTAACCCGAAAGATACCTAAAGCTGATAAGCTTCATCATGATGGGAGAAATACACAAGTGAGACCGTTCTTTCTTCCTGGTCCACGGTAAAGATCAGCACAAAGCTTGTCATAATGTGCACCCGGTAGTAGCCGACAAGATCGTTGCGCAAAGGCTTATAGCGGGTTAGATTTTCAAGGATCTCAGTGATCTTCTTTTTAAGTATATTTTGCAGATGAGGGTTCTTTCTGGTCAGCCGCCTGATCTCTTTATGGAATGCAGGACTGATGCAAAGTGAATAGCTCAAACAGGTCACCGGAATATATCGGACACATCTTTCACAGGTATAAGCGATCTCTTATGAGCCTTCCTGATATCCTCAATGACATGCTGTTCTATCGGCAGCTCGTCAACAGGATGCCAGTCCATGTTCTCACAAAAAGCTGCATCCGCCTCTGAAATACTCTTGTTCCTGATATAAGTTTCAAGTATCATCCGTTTGCGTATCCCATCCTGCACGACCCTGGACCACCTGACCCATGACAAGCTCCGGACCTTTTCGTAAAGTTCATCATCAATGGGTATTGTCAGGGTGGACATTAATTATAGCGGCTCCTTTCATACTGCTCGAATTCCTCAAGCACACGTACCTTTCTTTCAATGCTTTCTTTCGCCACCTGTGCCCAGTTAATATCCGGAAAGGCATCTATTTCTTTTTTAAGGTCATCCGGAAGGGAAACGGTAAATCTTTTCATAACATCATCATTTACATAAAGCTATGCAATTGCATATATATTTATTCACGACAAATTGAGGAAGCATGCCTGTAACTTTAGTTGCAGGAGGAATTCCGTTAACTATAACGATCTAACCTTCATTTTAAAGCTGAAATCGAATACTTTCAGTCTACTTACTATGCTTTAAAATCATATGTATTCATATCTCTATGTGATAGCATGCTTCTAACAATTAAAAGTAAATTAGTAACCACTCAGGAACAACATGACCAGTTACTGAGAACAATGGTCTCTTTCAATAAAGCATGCAATCACATTTCAGAATTTGCATACTATAACCGAATTTTTAGTAAATACCAATTACAGAAACACCTCTATTATGAAATCAGAGAAAAATTCTTGTTGTCTTCTCAATTAGCTGTCAGAGCATTTGGAAAAGTAGCTGAGAGTTACAAAGTCGATAAAAAGATATTCCATCAATTCAAACCACATGGAGCAGTTGTTTATGATCAGAGGATACTATCCCTTAAAGACAATATTGCTTCCATTCTTACATTAGATGGTAGAATTAAAATGGAAATAAAATACAGGAAAGATCAAAATATCAACAACAGAAAAGGACAGGCTGATCTCATCTATAAAAACAGGAAATTCTACCTGCAGATAGTTATCGACCAACCGGAAGCAGTTACGGTTAATTCAGAAGAGTTCCTTGGAATTGACCTTGGGATCGTTAACATTGCAACAACTTCAGACGGGAAAATGTATTCTGGAAAGAAATGTACGGAAATAAGACAAAAGTATTCTAAAATAAAAGCAAAGCTACAATCAGCAGGAACGTATTCAGCTAAGAAACATCTAAAGAAAATAAGTAAAAAAGAAAGGAGATTCAAAAAGGATACAAATCACATCATATCCAAAGATATTGTCCAAACTGCTAAAGACACAAACATATCGATAGCCTTGGAAGAACTTACAGGTATTCGGGAAAGGACAACGGTTAGGAAAGCAGATCGGGACAAATATTTCAAATGGGCATTCAACGAACTACGACAATTTATTGAATATAAAAGTAAAATAAACGGAGTTATTGTCAGGTTCGTAAATCCTGCATATACATCAAAGCAATGTTCAGTATGTGGTCATATTTCAGGAAAGAATAGGAAGAAACAGGATACATTCTCCTGCCAGAAATGTGGCCATACAGAAAATGCAGATTACAATGCAAGCAAGAACATTGCTTCAAGGGCTGCTATCAACCAGCCTATTGCGCTCTGCTCAGCTAACTGAGAACTTGAAGTGCAAGCCTCCAACTTCAGTCGGGGGTCGTTGACATATGAGGGAGTTAAGGTCTTTGGAACAGACTCTATCCGTATCGTCCCTACAGCCTGAAAGGTAAATCTTTCGGGTCATTTTTTATTACACAAACCAGGCTATTGCCCTCGATCCTGATCTTCGTGTTCTATGGTATCAGTTTCTGGTGCGGTTCTATAGACAGCTATCGATGCTGCAGATATATCATCCATGCGTTACAGATGCATGTTATTATAATAAAAATTAATATATTATTCCAGTGGAAACGCAGGGGTAAATGTTCCGGCCTTTTGTATAATGAATCTTGATGCTGCCTTGCACTCGATCGTATGGATCTATATTAAGGTCCCTGAGGTCTTCCAGGATTCTGTACGTGGTGCTGATTGGCCTCTGGAAGACCTGCAGTACATTTATATAATTAATAAATATATTATATCCTGCACTTTATTTTAAAGTGCACTATCTTAAAGTGAGACCGGTCTGTATGGAACAGGACGAGAGACCGGAAATAAAAGGAGAAATTAAAATGGCAGCAAAGAATATGACACCAGAAGCAGCATCAAAGATGAAACCAAGCACAGAGAAGACCGGTACCAGCCAGGAAGGTAAATGCCGTTCATCCTGCTGTGGATCAAAGAAGGGAAAGTAATTTTCCCTCTCTTTTTTCACTTTTCCGCCTATCATAACACAGTGTAAGTCATCTCCCCAATGCCCATGGAGACCTTGCCTCCACATAATACAGATGTTGCCTGTCCGGGCAGTATATATCAGGTTCTTCCTTTATCCTCCGGATAAGATCACAACACTAATTTGAAACAACATAGTACCTGGGAGTCCAGGGCCTTTGACCGATGAATAATATCCTTATTTTTCGATCAGTCTCATGTTCACTTAGCCTAAAAATAAACAACACTACTTTTCCTCTGATTCCAGAGGTGCGTAAACTTTCATTCTTTGAGCGCACTCGTTGCATCTTGCCAGCAGATCGCGTATACTACGCTCAACGTCCACATGACCGGAATTTCCAGTCCTGGCGGAGTATTTTTCGATCATCTGGATATCTTCTTCAGATATATCGGATCTATGAGGATATCCCCGGTTTTGCATTTCCTGTGCCAGTTCATTATGGCGCCTGACTATCCGTTCCGGCTCGACCAGGCCGTTAGCCAGATAACCAGCTATCGATCTCTTTTCACGTATCGCACTTGCGAACATATGCAACTCCAGGTGCTCTCCAAGTAAATGCTTACGACTAACAGTTTTGGATCTGCATTCCACATCCTCATATTTACACTCACACCCTCTCCGGTAAAAAAGCAACAAACCGTCTGTTTGTTTGCTCCTTTTTTATTTTTCCTTCAAAAGCATATAGTTTTCACCTTGTCATCTTCTGGGCAGGTTATTTGTTCAGGTCCTTTTGTGATACTGCAGCAGTGCTTAATTATACGGAAATAGAAAAATCGTTTAGTATAGCAATATAGACAAAGTTTAATCTCTAAACACTCATTGTCCATAACAGTAAACTCTGGGGCTGATAAGGTATCAACTCTTAGAAGGCCGCGTCATCTAATGCCTGACTTCTTCAGAAAAGTGTCAAACGGTAGAGGTGAGGTCTTGATTCAAACAAACATCATGGATCTAAATCCGTAACCATAATGATCAGCATCAAAGGGCTGTGCACGCGATCATGTTCCAGCAGTATTTAATACACATCATGGCAGGTTAAGTTTGATCATTGTCCGGATATATGGATCTCTGCAGAGCCTTGAAAGTTTCATTTCAAGAGTCTCACCATGTCCTCTTCCACGGTGGTGTTCGGTGTGATATTGAACTTCTCCACCAATACATTGAGGACATTCGGTGAGATAAAGGCCGGGAGTGTCGGGCCAAGTGTAATGTTCTTTATTTCAAGTCTCAGGAGGGTAAGCAATACAAGGACTGCCTTTTGTTCGTACCATGCGATATTATAGGAGATCGGCGCTTCGTTGACATCCGTAAACCCAAGCCTGGCCATAAGCCCCTGTGCAATAACGATCAGTGAGAACGAATCATTACACTGTCCTGCATCCAGCACCCTTGGGATCCCGTCAATGTCCCCGAGCTTAAGCTTATTGTAGCGATATTTTGCACATCCCGCAGTAAGTATAACAGTATCTGCGGGTAATGCCTCTGCAAAATCTGCATAGTACTGTCTGTCCTGGTGGCGTCCATCGCAGCCTGCCATTACAATGAACTTCTTTATCTTTCCTGCTTTAACGGCATCAACGATCTTATCTGCATTAGACAGTACGGAGTTGTAAGCAAACCCGCCCATGATGGTGCCTTCTTCCAGTTGTACCGGAGCTTCACAGGTCTTTGCCTGCTCTATGAGGGCAGAGAAATCTTTCCTGCCGTCTTTAGCTACTATATGTGTAACGCCATCATAACCTACGGAGCCTGTGGTGTATAGCCGGTCAATGTAGCTCTTCCTTGGAGGGATTATACAGTTGCTTGTCAGTAATACTGGTCCGTTGAAGCTCTCGAATTCCTGCTTCTGTTGCCACCATGAACCTCCGTAGTTGCCTGCCAGATGCCCGTACTTTTTAAATTCAGGGTATGAATGTGCAGGCAGCATCTCACCGTGTGTATATACATCTACACCGGTTCCCTCTGTCTGGTCCAATAATTGCTTCAGGTCCTTTAGATCATGGCCGCTCACAAGGATCCCGGGATTGCCTCTTACCCCTATATTGACCTGTGTAGGTTCCGGATTTCCGAATGCAGTGGTATTTGCCATATCAAGGTCTGCCATCACATCAAAACCTTTCTCTCCGCATTTCAGGACCAGTGAGATAAGGTTCTTATCAGTCAGGCTGTCATCAGTGGTTGCCACAAGGCCTTCCTCAATGAATGAAATGACTTTCTTGCTGGTATTTCCAAGCATCATGGCATGATGTGCATATGCTGCAATCCCTTTGATACCATAGATCAACAGTTCTCTCAGTGATCGGATATCTTTATCTTCTGTTGCAAGCATGCTCGTATTCCTGTCCCGCAGGGTTTCCGGGGTCAACGTTGCGATTGCGGGCAGATCGTTACCATCAAGTGCATTATTGTCCTGGAGTTTCTGCCTGATCTCATTCTGGATCCCGAACCCTCTGTTGATACGGTTCTGAATTCCGGTCGCTCTGAAATCGGTATTTGTTATGGTTGAGAATAGTGCATCAAGCATAAATTCATCAGTGCTCTTTTCAGAGATACCTGCCTTCCTTGCTTTCTGGTTGTAGAATGCAATGCTCTTAAGCACATAAATGAGATCGTCCTGAAGATCTGCGACTTCCCCTTTCTTGCCGCACATGCCGTTATTTGTGCATCCTTCCCCGTTCATTGTTTCTTCACACTGATTGCAGAACATTTTGTCACCTTTATTAAGGTATGATGTGCAGGTATATTACTTTGTTTTATTCCACGCCTTCAATCTTTCCCAGGCATGTTATTTGCTATATTGGATCAGATGAAAAACGCAGATTCTAATACACCCACGAACACTGATTCAAGGGCTGCTATCAACCAGCCTGTTGCACTCTGCTCAGCTAACTGAGAACTTGAAGTGCAAGCCTCCAGCTTCAGTCGGAGGCCGTTGATAACAGGCTTATTCATGTTATATCTCCGTCTATCCCTAAAATGAGAGTTCAAGGCAAATAGTTTACCAGCTTTGGGAAAATAAAGATATTATAACGCTGATATGATAACGCTAGCACTTAGATAATTCTGGATATATATATATCTATCAAAAAGGACATCATTCAACCACTTTGGGCAAATATGATCAGTATTCTCAAGTGCAGTTGAAATTATTATTGGTAATGTAAACGACCTATTGAATGAGGATTTCTATAGAGCCAGCATCATTCAGCTGTTTTAGAGATATATATCAGCCAGATGGTGAAGTACCTGATGTAATTGCTCATGCTCTCCCGCTCCAATCTTTTCCCTTTCCACAGCCTCAAATTCTTCAAATAATTCTTGATTCCGTTCATCTGAAAGTTTCTTTTCAGCCATCACGAAAAGAACCTTATTTTCTTTATCAATGTGTTGGACCAGGAGCTTGATATAGTTCCTTCCATACTTAATTATTTTAGAACGGTCCTGTAGATCTATATTCTCATGACCGGAAATAGCTTCACCTATAGCATTTGCATATTTGCGTCCGGTCTTATGTTCAGCTATAAGCACATGTATCAGTTTTTCAGATTCTGCACCATCTATAGATTCCAGCCTGGGGAACAACAACTCCTCTTCCTTTGTATGATGGCATTTGTCCACAAAAACAACCATGAAATTATGTAGTTGCTTAAGATGTCCAGGGTCGATATTTTCCCCGGCATCAAGTCGATCGCAAATCCTTCCCAGAATATCGAGCATCATACCTATTCCCTCATGCTCGTGCCTCAGATCTTCAATACCCATCATTCTTGACCACTCCCTATTTTAGATTCTATATACTCGTTTAGAACAACCGCATTATTGAAATTCTCATCTTTTGTAGCGTAAAGAAGCGTAACATCATTCTTTTCTGCCATTTGGATTATCTGATTGACATATGCCTCTTTTTGGTCCAACTCGTTGAAATAGCGCTCTTTGAATCCATTCCATTTGTCTGGGTCATGAGAGAACCATTTTCTCAGATCATCGCTTGGGGCCACTTCCTTTAGCCAAATGTCCAGTTGTGCCTTTTCTTTGCTAAGGCCTCTTGGCCAAAGCCTATCTGCCAGTATCCTTATACCATCCTTTTCTGAAGGTTTGTCGTGGATCTTTTTCAATCGGATCATTCAATCCCCGAATATCGGCACATATTTCCTGGCACTACACAATAAACCTTTTTTACATGTCTTCCGAAATAAGTAATTACTCCCCACTTGGTTGAGAATTAGTTGTTTGGTGATATTATACGTTTACATGAGATATATGCTTTTTTTGTTTTGGGACGCAGTTCATTCACCTGTCCCATTTAGGAGAAATGGAACTCCCATTAAATGTTCCATTTAATGCGAGTATGAATACGGGATTCTTCCTGATCCAGTTTGATAAATGAAAGGCATACCTGTTACTGGGCTGTGTAGCCTCCATCTATGCAATGGACACTGCCCGTTATGAACGCTGCTCGCTCGCTAAGCAGATATGCGACCAGGTCGGCTACTTCTTCTCTTGTAGCGAGTCGCTTCATGGGATGTGCAGCTGCCATATAGTCTGTAACTTCTTTTCCTGAATCCATAATTCTTGGCGTTGCAACATAACCAGGAGCAACTGCACACACCCGAATATCAGATCCGGCCAGTTCTAAAGCTGCAGAGCGGGTTAACCCGATTATACCATGCTTTGCGGCTGTATAAGCGGCCATGCCGGCCAGGCCGACGAGTCCATTGGCAGATGACATGTTCACAATAGCTCCGGAGCCGTTATTAAGCATTGCTGGTATTTCGTATTTCATGCAATAGAAAACACCTGTCAGATCGGTTTCTATAACATCCCGCCATATTTCGATATCGAGATCCTGGAGTGGAATGTTTGCCGGTCCTGTAATACCTGCGTTGTTAACAGCAATATCAATCTTTCCTAAATTTTCTATTATAGAGTCCATTGCCATCTGAACACTTTGCGGATCCCGGACATCAGCTTCAAGGGGAAAGGTGCGTTTTCCTGATGGATCGATCCTCTTACAGATGTCATGGAGCGGCGCGATCCGACGGCTGACAAGTGCAACAGAAGCTCCTCCTGTATAAAGCCGCTCGACAACAGCCTCACCAATACCCGTCCCCGCTCCGGTTACAACAGCAATTTTCCCTTCGAATTCGTTCCCGATGATTTTTATAGCCTGGTTCATGTGACCTCACCGTTTGGCATACCTTTTAAGCTTGGTGACAGACACATGAATGCATGTGCTGTCTGTCTGCATATTTTAAATGTACCATTCAATATCGACTGGTTTTTCCAGGATTGACCAAATTCAAAAAAGGTCCCTGTATCTACTTCATTTGACGGGCATACATATATCCAGAATATGATGCTTTTGTGGATGTTTTTCAGGGGAGTTTAGATATATCTCATAACTTGCCCGGGACATATCTATTTCAAGATCGTTTTGTATTAGCCACTCAACGACCTTCTCCCATGCAGGTCCATATTCTTCTGATCCTGTCAGTTCTGTACGCATTACTACATACTTCCCCCCAGGAAGCTTTTTCTTTTTTATTTCCCCTTCAACTTCAATGCCATTTTTAATGGTCATGCACACATCCAGCTTAAGTTCTTCCGGTGGTGTAATGCCTGGATCATCATAATAGGCAGACATGAAAATAGTATCTGGTCCCATCAATTGTTTAGGTCCTGCCCAGCCACAAAGTTTACCAAACAGATCTCCAAAGACCGTTGGGTTTCCCAGATAGTTACCTACAAATGAAACACATGCTGCAGTCATTTCTTCTATTTCTTTTATCTCTGGTTCGTTTATAATTTCCAAACCTATCACCTATCATTATTTGCAGACAGTTCTCTGTACTAACTACTATAAAAGCTCATAGAATGTTAGGTGAAAGTGTTTAACTATTCCTTACCGCCAAAAAGCCCTCTGCAGAATCTGCTTCATCTCAGAACACGAGTATTTATAACCCTCTAACTGCAAATAGATAACTATGAAGATCATACTAACCAGCGTATTTGTAAATGATCAGGAGAGGGCTCTGAAATTCTACACCGAAACGTTGGACTTTGTGAAAAAGAGCGATGTTGCCGCTGGAGAGTACAGGTGGCTTACTGTCGTTTCCCCTGACGATCAGAACGGGACCGAGCTTTTGCTTGAGCCCAACGACAATCCCGTAGCACAGGTATACCAGAAAGGAGTGTTTGAACAAAGTATCCCTGCCGCATCCTTTGGTGTTGGGGACATCCGTGCAGAATATGAAAAACTGAAAGAGCGGGGTGTGAAGTTCACGATGGAGCCCACAGAAGTGATGCCCCGGGTGACCATAGCGGTCTTTGAAGACACCTGCGGCAATCTCATTCAGATAATGCAAAAATAAGATATTCTCCGGCATCTTCAGATACAGTCCTTATCAGCTCCTGATATCATCTTTCTGAGATAATAGTGCAGGACAATGGGGAAAAGACCCGAATTACCGGGCAGTTGCTTTTTAAAAAAAGAGGAGTAGTCCGGATAGACCCTTCAGCCGGGCAGGTCCGGTGCGGTTATCAGGGGCTGCCCAATGTTGGGTCATCTGCACATCAATTTTATTATAACGAGCTTTCTAACTTGTCAGCATAGTCTGCAAGGACCGGCAGCCTGTACATGTTGCCTTTGTAGGCCATGAACATCAGATATAGCCACAGTACGAATCCGATAAGGGGCAAAAACAATGCGATCAGCCATCCGATGATCGGTATGAATCCCAGGATGATACTCAATATGAAGAGGACGCCGAATGCGACCGTGGACTGTGCTGCATGGAAGCGTACAAATTTGTTCTCTTTCTCGATAAGCAGGAGGACTATGCCGGTAACAAATCCCAGGAAGTAGGCCACTGCTCCGGCTATGTTCTCGCTTAAACCTGTTTTATTTTCGCTCATTTCTCGTAACTCTCCGCATAAATGTCTATATTTCTTCAACAGCAGACCCTTGTTCCGGAATGAAGCCGCAATAAGGATCACTATATCAATATAATAATATACAAATACACTATGACCCATGCAACTATTTATATTTATCTAAGACAGTAAAGGGGCATCCGCTCAGAGAGCCTTCATTATCGATTCTCAGGTGCCCTGCCGGAGATAATGGGACGGCGATCGGTCAATCCTGGAAAGGTCAGGGACCCGGGATATGTTTCATAAGGGACAAAATAACCGGGCCAATATGCTGTGTAAAGGATGAAAAACGCAAATAAGGGCTGTTATATCCGACAGATCTTGTATCTATTGGAAACATAGGCAGAAGTATAATACTCACAATACCCTTCAGCAGGCAAAAAATTGCACATTTCATTTTCCTCCTATACTTTTGTAAGTCATGCGGGATTTGAACTATCAGTGGGATGGTATCTGATAGAGATCAGTCTCATTATACTCAATACCAATAACAGCGCCGAAAAGACCACCAGGACATCAGCCTCAAAATTCTGACTGTATACCATCACGGTGATCTCACGCATGATTATCAGGATAGTGGCATCTGTCACGTAGGTAAGCCTGATCCTCTCATGAACACGATAATCAGCGAAGGTCTTGAAGAGGTCGATCAGAACAAATATCGTCAGAATACGGTATACCACCTGGCTGAAATCACCCGTTTTCAAGAGCACATACCCTATAGTCTGGAATATATTGAACATCGCTATGATTATTGCCAGTAAAAGTACGTAGAGGACTACAACCGTCACTGCGTAGATCGTCTTTTTATATATGTTATCATGTACTATCATTCCGATCCTCCAAAACGGTCACGGATGCCTTGCGAAAAAAGGTTTTTTTCAAATAGCACTTGCGAAGATGAAGGGATACTTAAAGATCAGCTGTTTCTTTGACAAATTGTTCTATCCTCGCTTTTATTGAATCCCTCAATGACCTTGTTTGCTCTAGCTTCTCCTCATCAGTTCCGGTAAACGACTCCGGGTCAGGAAAAGGCCAGTTTAATTGCACATAGGGCCTAGGGAACAAGGGACATTCTTTTTCATGTGCCCTGTCACAAACCGTAATAATATAGTTATAGAACCGCCCCTCTTTGAAAAGGTCCCATGTGGACTGGGTCTTTTTCCTGCTAATGTCAAAACCCTCTTCCTTCATAACTTTTTGGACTAAAGGGTTAATGCCGGCAGGTCTTAATCCCGCGCTTTCAGCTTCAAACCTGTCTCATGCAATCATTTTTAAATATTCTTCAGCTATCTGGCTTCTTCCGCTGTTATGCACACAGACAAAAAGTAGTTTTATTTTATGATCTTTAGATATCATACTATCTTTAGTAATGAGCAAAAACTAATAAACATAATCCCTATATTCAATATATTCATCATAACCTATTGTTATTATAATAAAATATATAGTATCAACTATTTATATGTTTTAACTTTTAATTTTTAGGATGATATCCTTTTCAGCTTGTTTTTACTTAGATCATTATTCATTTTTACCTGTTATCTTTGGGACTTTATGAACGGATAATAGCAAAAAATCAAAAGGATCTGTTAGATGTGATCAATAGCGTACAAAAAACTGGAGATAACTATATTCCTCTCTGTGTGTGCCATGTATAGATCCGAACCCGCCTGTTCAACCATGCGTAAATTAACATGATCCTATTCAACAGGTATAAGCGCGTGTATTCCCGCCCTTTGCACTGATGTTCAGGTCTTGTCCCCTGTTCTCTGATTGCCTGGATGTACACAGGACATTAAAAGAATGTATTGAACAAACAGTAAAACACTCCATACCCTCTTCTGAGAGTCTCCTTTAGGGATGGGGAAAAGGGTGCAGGTTTTATCAGAGATAAGGAGGATCAATAATTAAGGTTCAAATTTATACCGGGATTTTTATTGAAGCAAACGAAATTGACAAGGTTTAAGTAGTAAGATAAAGATAACACAGGTAAATAACATAGTTAAGTAGGAATAGTGATGCTAACAAGTACAATAACCTCAACGAGTGCAGTGTCTTCTGCAGCCGGGGCAATCTCAATGACCACGGGCACAGGATTACCGGAATATGGTGTGCTGGCAGTGATCGCTCTGATCGCATTGCTCTCAGGAAAGGAGATACTTTCCGCATCTGAAAAATGGAACAGGGACCTGAACCATTTCCTTAATATGGGAATCGGTCCGCTGCTTGTTGCTTTTACAGCAATAGTCGTGTTCAAGGTTGCAGATATCATTTATGTATGAAGGCGGGAGTTTTCCCTTCATATTGATCTTAATCTGATCTTCCATCTCTTTTCTGCGTGATCATTTTTCTTGAGTTTATACTTTTCAGCTGTTGTAATGTCCTGGGGCGCTGTTGCGGCCAAAGGGACCTGCTATCTTAAACCAGGGCACGCATCTGTGTTCAGTTGAGCTGCCGCTCAGCTAAAGGATCACAGAGCTTACCGTAGAGTTCTCAGAACAGGCCAAGGCCGGTTCCAAGGTGGGGAATGATGCCGAACAGGAACACGTTTGTGAGGCCGTGGATCATAGTTATCAGATACAGGCTTCTGGTCCTGACATATAGGTACCCGATCACAAGGCCTGCAGTTGCAGTCATAAGGACCTCGTATATCGTGCCATAGCCGGAGTGCATGACACCGAAAAGTGCACTTGCTATCAATAGTGCCGGCCATATCCCAATTGTCTGTTCCAGTCTTGTTTGCAGGATGTACCTGAATATGATCTCCTCAATAAGTCCTACAAAAAAGATCATAATAATGGATAATTGCAGCAGGCTCATAAATGACAGGTCCGGTATGAGATGGCCAACTACAATAATAGCGTATTCTCCTTGTGCAATTGCAATTGCTACAATAACTGCAATAAAAGAATATTGGATCCAGCTTTTCTTCATTTCATCACTTATTCGGAGTGAAAAATGGAAATCCTGTGCTTTCAGGACAATATATATTGGAATAATAAGCGGCGCATAGACGAATATGAACGTGTACAGGGTCGTTTCAAAGAAGATCGGCATTGATATATTGACAAGCCTTAGAAGCGATAACAGCATCAGGGCCTGGTAGACCATTGTGATCTCCCTGTTATGGTAATAAATGGAGATGACCGGCAAACACAGGATAATGCCAACATGCATCCAGATGGAAATATAATCCTGGCCCATAAGTAACAGAAGTTCTGCGAACATGATGAAAAATACTGGTAGCAGTGTAATTTTTACATCACGCGTCAAGTGTTCTGAGATCTTTGGAATACTCATGTTTTTTAAATCCAGCTTTGACAATGAAAAGTAACAAAAGTGCTCTTAGACTTGTTGTATCCGGCGAAGAACGCACACACAACTAAGAACTTATGGTAGTATTCCCAATGAGAATATATGCTTTTCCATCGGAACGATGGTCATCCTTCCCCGGGAAAAGGGCAGCGGACGAATCGTGAAGGGCAGCAGCGTGATGACTTGAGCGTGCATGTCCTTATGAGTCTGGCAAAAGTAGAGTTGATATCATCAGCGCTGCCAGATCAAGATAAGCAGAAGCTCTGCAGGTGCAGCAGTAGTATGACCCGTCGCTCCCCGACAGAGGAAAGTACAAAATACTCTGGAACATTATATGGAAAGGGAGGATACATGAGCTACTTTTACCTGGCACTTGCGATAATGTTCGAGGTCTGCGGGACCACCTGCATGAAACTGTCCGAGGGGTTCACCAAACTATTGCCTTCGGTCCTGATCTTCGTATTCTATGGCATCAGTTTCATAGCCTTCACCATTGCGCTCAAAAAGCTGGATGTAAGCGTAGCCTATGCCATCTGGGCAGGCCTCGGGGTCTCCATGATCTCGCTGATAGGCTACCTGGGATTCAGCGAGCCCATGCCTCCTGTCAGGATAATCTCCCTGGGGCTGATAGTCTTCGGGGTCATAGGGCTGCATCTGAGCACAGGCGTCAGCTGACCGCTCAATATAGCGTGGCCGGCACGACCATACGCCGGAGGCGACACATCTCGTTTCTGGCAGGCAGATCTACACGCAGATAAAAAAGTAAAAAGGGAAAGAAAACTTAAACCGGGTAGAAACGCACCTGGATCAGTTTGCTGCCCTGGTTGTCAAACTGCCAGAAGTACAGGGGCTCAGGATACAATACGGAGTCATATCCGTTCAGGGCTGTCAGGTAGTCGAACACCCAGGTCTCATTTCCAACCAGGCCAAGGGGGTCTTCCTGAGAGTCTACATAGAACATATGTGTGGCATTTACCCACCCTGTCTTCTTAGTGACCTTTACTGTACCCACATCGAAATAGTATGTGTCGTTGCACTTAACCCAGCCTGTGATGGTTGTGGATCCGCCGGGTTTCCCCTTGGCAGCAATGAACACCTTATATTGTGCCGGAGCAAGCTGGAATGCAGCGGTACCATCATCAAATGCGTTTCCGTCGATAACGGCGAACTCAGAGCCCTGTGTCATCAGTATTTTAATGCCTGACAACTCGGTGTAGTTCCCTTCGTCATAGACAGGGATCGTATAGGCACTTGTATTCTCGGGAACGAACATCGTATGCCTGTCAGTGTTGTTATAGCTGCCTCCGCCGTTCCAGTCCAGCTTCTTTCCAATGATGTTGAGGTTGTAGTGTTCCCCGCTGAAGTCCATGCCCGGCTTTGCTGCAGCTCCTGTTGATACCATCAGCCCGGCACATATAAGCACTATTGCCATTCCTAATACCACGATCTTTGTTCTCATATATCCACTACCTAATGTTATTATAGTTGTTCAGTTCTGTAGAAATCCGCATCAAACCTGAACTGACACCTTAACCTGTTTTCAAGGCGTGCATCGTGATCCCCTCTTCACTTTATGCTTTCAGATGTCAGATCTGCTATATACGCAGAGTTCTTACTTGTGAGGTTCTATGAACACATAAATAACTTTTATGTACATGTTTTTCCCTAAAAGGTGCATGCAACTCTAAGAGCAACCCTGGAGTGAACTGGCTTAAAATAAGGTTTGAGAAGTTTTCGCTCATTGCCGGGTGCAACGCCTTCGGCACTGATGCCAGATCAACGGATGCAGCATATCCGAAGGTGCAGCAGTGGTCTAACCTCACGTTCCCAAAGAGAGGAAAGTACAAAAAGTCCCGGAGCATTACAAAAATTATAAATTTCTTACTATTATTTCACAAACCCTATAAGTTCTCCTGCCCGATAATCAACAGGGTACCTCAGATGGTATCCGGATAATTGAGGTAGTTCAAATGAAGGCAATACAATACTTACTGCTTTGCTCAGTTCTGATTATTTTTTCCGCCGGCTGTGCAGCCGCACAGGTAACTGAAGGAACGGAGATACAGATCACAACAAATGCATCACAGCAGAACGATCCTGCCATCTACAATGACACGATAGTGTGGACGGATGGCCGCAACGTCAATATGACCGAAGATGTTGGGAACATATCCCTGCAGGACCTGTTCGGGGCTAACATAAGCATCTTCATGTATAACCTGTCCTCCGGAGAGGAAATGCAAATATCTGAGAACGGATCAGCTCAGATGGCTCCCGCGGTCTATGGCGACATCGTGGTATGGGAAGATTACAGCAACGTCAGCTTACCGGCAAATGAAACGGACGCGGATAATATCACACTGGATGACTGGCTGCGGTTCGACGTGAACATCCACATGTACAATATATCCTCGGGCGAGAACCGGTCGATTGTGGATAACCTGTCATGGCAGGGAGACCCTGCGATCTATGGTGAGCTGGTAGCGTGGCATGATCTGCGCAACGGTAACTTCGACATTTACGCGTATAACCTGTCCTCCGGGAAGGAAATACGAATAACCGGGAATGAATCGGACCAGATGTACCCTGCTGTCTATGGTGACAGGATAGTCTGGGAAGACTCACGTAACGGCAACTCTGATATCTATATGTATAACCTGTCCAGCAGAGAGGGAATGCAGATCTCCAATAACACCTCGGATCAGGTATCTCCTGCTATCTATGGCGATGTGATCGTATGGGAAGATCACACCAATGTCAACCTGTCGGAAGATATGGACAATATTACACCGGAGAACCTCACGCAGCTGGATACCAATATCCATATGTACGATCTGTCCACCGGGGAAGAAATGCGGATCACCGCAAATGGATCAGCCCAGATAGACCCTGCGATCCATGGCGACAGGATAGTGTGGGAAGACCTTCGCAACGGTACCGGGGATATCCGCATGTATAACATCTCCACAGGAGAGGAGGAGCTGATCACGGAAGACCAGTTCTGGCAGGAAAGTCCCGATATCTACGAAGACAGGATCGTATGGACCGGTCACCGCAACGGCAACCAGGATATTTACGTTTTCGACCTGTCCTCCGGAGAGTCCGGTCCGATCATTCCTCCCATGGGCGGCGACTATGACGACCAGGATGACGACAATGGCGGCATGGACGACGACAATGACGACCTGGATGATGACAATGATGACCTGAACGACGACAAGGACGACCTGAACGATGACAATGGCGGCCTGGACGATGACAATGACGACCTGGACGACGACAATGATGACCTGGATGATGACAATAATGGCCACGACGACGATAACGACGACCAGGGCGATGATGATAATGGGCAGGATGACAACAATGACGACTAGATGGCAGCTGCGATCACATGACATGATAACCGGAAATTTCCCGTAGATTTCAGGACCAGGGGAATCTCTTATTATCAAGTGAACATATTCTGAAGCAGTGACCTTTAGATCTATTAGCCTTAAATTTAATGAGAAAAGGGTACAGACACTGCCTTAAGTGTCTGTTACAATTTTTAATCAATTCAGCCTTGCAATTTCTAAATGCTTTAAAATATTACTGCAGGCAAGAGGAAAACGGCTGAGGTTATGTTCGCACCCGGGCATATCATAGAAATAACATGGAATAGTATATTTTATTATAAACCGGTATTTATGGCCATTCAGTGTGGGTCGGGAGTCCCATGCAGATGATGGTCCGTGTACATGCGGATACCGGAGATCGGGGGTTACAAATGAGATACCTACTTCTTTGCCTGTTAGTGATATCCATTGTCGGGATATCCGGCTGTACCGGCGACATGAACGAAACCGCAGATAGCGAAATAGATAACAACACCAGTGGAAATGGAAATGCAACGGAACTTCAGGTAGAAGGGGCGGAGGTGGAGATAGTCAGCGGTAATATGACCTATCCTGCCTACGTGGCAGCACCTTCGACCGAAGGCAGTAAGCCTGCAGTGGTCCTGATACATTCATTCAACGGCCTGGAGCCGGGCTACCTGGACCTGAGCGACAGGCTGGCTTCAGAAGGATACGTGGTGATATCTCCTCAGTGGCAGACCTTTGAGGAGTCTCCCGGTGATGCGGTGGTGGAGCAATTGATCAGGGATTCAGTTGCATATCTTGGGACAAGGTCCGATGTGGACACAGGGCGCCTTGGCCTGACAGGTTTCTGCGCAGGCGGGCGTTATACCATGCTTTTCCTCCCCCAGGTCGGGGAGTTCCGGTCGGGAGTCGCATGGTATGGTTTCCCGTACTCCGGAGGAGATGAAGGCCGGCCTGCAATGCCTGCTGAAGTGACCGGACAGCTTGAGGACCCCCTGTTGATAATTCACGGGACGGCTGACCAGGCAAGCAATATATCCGATATTTACGCATACGCCACCGAACTCGATGCTGCCGGCAGGTACTTTGAACTGAAAGTATACCAGGGGCAGCCCCACGGCTTCATGCTTGAGGATGGTGAGCTTTCCCAAAGTTTTGAATCGGAGGACGCCTACTGGCAAATGGTGACATTCTTTGACCGCACACTGAAAGAGGGGCAGTGAACCGCTGCCCGTCAGAACGGGTGGCTTCCCTCTTCACTCCCCTTGCCTGTTTTGTGGCTTGCTGCTACGGCTGTCTTTATGGCCGTAGCACTTTGTAAATATCAATTCTCATAATGATGATAATCATTATATACACTAATATACATATATTAATATACTAGTATAAACTACTAGGATTTGCAGGTGCAATACCTGTGCAGGAAACTGCAATGACCAATTACATATAGGTGGTATGAACTCAGCCGGCAAACCTCCGGCAACGAAAAACGGAAAAACGAAAGTTAACTGCAAACGGAAAAGGGCGGGGGCTGATCCCCTCAGATCTCCCAAACGTGGCCTTTGCCCTTATCCCTGCAGTAACGCACATAAGCGGAGTATGAGCGGGTCAAGTGGGAATCGTGGGTTATGAGTGGTCAAGTGGGAAATAATGGAGTATGAGCGGTCAGGAAGGGAGTGGGAAAGGGGGAGTGTGGTCATGGGCAGTGGTGGAGTATGAGCAAGTTATGTGCACCCGGCGGTCCGGGATGCCAGGGTTATTGTCAGCAGTAAGATCATAGTCAGTCCCTCCTTTCAGGGAAAATACCGGGTGATGATCTCAATCGTCACTCACTTTCCTTGCTTTTGCACACATTCAGTGGTCTTTTTTCATTTCGGGTGTTCCGGCAGGCAGTCAGGAATGGTCGGGCACATGCCCATTTTTTCTGCTGGTTTAGTTCCGGGCCCTCTGGCATATCCTGGCCAGCTGCATACAACATTACAGGCATATTCAGATACGGAGGCTTCACATCTGCGGTCCTTCTTCCCTGATAGCAAGTGCACGTCAAAGTATGTCGGGGATATATCCTTGTCCAATGCAGCCGTCCTGTAGCAGGCGACACCTGCCGAAGATATTGAATAATATTCAACAATAGTGACTAAAAATGCATTACAGGATAAGCATCCAAAAACTCAAAGGTCCATCTTTTTGTCTCCTACATCAAAGCGATAACGGCAAACCCTGCCATGATCATTACTGAGAATATCACAAAACTAAAGAAATTCACTCTTGCTCCCTCATTGATCTTTTTTATGTCATTCAGTCCCTTCGCAAGCAGGAAGAATATCCCGGGCAGGAGTAGTACGTAAGGCACTATCGCCAGAAGAAGGACCCATCCATCGGTGAACAGATACGCTGCAAATGCAATATTGACTATAAGCAGCGCATGTATGACGGCAAGCCCGTATATACTGTTCCTGAATCCCATTCTCAGGACTAGCCCGCGCTTTCCTGCTCTTCTGTCATAGGGCATGTCGACCATCTCTCCGCCCCAGGAAAATACCAGCGTGCTCAAGCCAGTGACAGGCATTACTGCAACTATCAGCGGATTAAAAGGGATTTCCTGGGCAGCCGCGCCCAGCAGGATCGCGAAAGGGCCAAAGCCCAGCCATACGACTATCTCTCCCAGGCCCCTGTACGCGAGCTTGAAGGGTTCGGCCGTGTAGTATTTGCTCAGGAAAGCGGCGGTCAGGAATACGAATATGAAAACAGGCCAAAGCTCCCTCTCCGAAATATACATCAGTCCCAAAGTTCCCAGGAAACCAACTGCGAGACCGGCTCTGGCTATTGTGAACATCTTTCCTTCCAGCCGGGGATCTTTTACAAGCACCGCGGATCCTCCGCTGAATATGCTCTTGCCGGATTCCAGGGTATCACAGCCCTGCCTGGTGTCGTATATGTCATTATAGATGTTCATGGAGATATGCATGCTGAATCCGACCACGGCTGCAAGTAAAAGACCCAAATGATCAAATCCTCCATTCACGATCACGGCGACCGCTGTGCTTATGGTCAGGGGCACCAGCATAGCCAGAAGCCCGTAGGCCCTTATCATCTCAAAAGTACTGGGACATCCGTCAGCCATATCCTAACCCCCGCAACCGATCATCATATAGTTCCACTTCTTCCATTTACTTCTTTTATTATATATGACCTGCAGAAACTTATTCAGGTATTCAGGTTCACGATATAGATCTTCTCCTGCGCAGGCAGATAATTTTGTGTTCGTGAGCAAAAACTACATTTAATGATATCGATCTATAACTTGAATTATGAGGATCAGTGACGGGAATTTCAGGCTTCTGGAGGAAAAAGCCAAAGAGCAGGGAGCAAAGACTGTCAGGGTGATACCTGCTGAGGATATAGTGGTCGAGAACAGAACGGTCCTGAAGTGCCGGTTCGGATGCAATGGTTACGGAAGCCAGGTATGTCCCCCTTTCATACCTGAGGTGGACGAGTTCAGGAAAATGTTAAATGAGTATGAGTGGGTGCTGCTTGTAGACTGGAGGTCTGAAAATGTGTTCTCAAGGGAGATCAGCGGGAATTTTGTAAAATACAGCATCATTCCTCCTGAAGATAAAGATACCAGGCAAAGATACCAGGATACGTTAAGAACAGTGCTCAAAGAACGCAAGGAACGAATACAGCCAGGGAGCATCGAGCTTGAGAAGCTTGCATGGAGCCTTGGATACAATACTGCTCTTGCCACTTTCCCGGGTATGTGCACATGGTGCGCAAACAGTGATTATTCCGCTGTCAACTGTGCCAGGTCCGGTGGAGCATGCCATCACCCCACGATCCGCAGGCCGTGTGTAATGGGTCTTGGCATACGGCTGGACAAAACACTGGAGAAACTGGGCACGCCTCTTCAGGGATTCCCGATGAATGATACCATCCCGTCCCAGTATACGCTGATCCTGCTGGAATAATATGCAGGTATCCCTTTTTGCCGAATGTGGATGGGCTCTGCAGAACTCCGGATGGGCTCTGCAGAACTCCATCTTTGCTGTTCTTTTTATCTTTTTGGCGGGTCCCTTACAGGGATCTGTTCCCTGACGTTTGATCCAGATATTTAAAAACAACGTTATTGAACCTGTCATACTGCTCGATGGAGCATACATGCCCGCAATTATCAATAATCTCTACCTGGGAATTGCTCATTTTCTTACTGTATTTTACAGTATCCTTTAAAAAAAGATAATCCTCGTTCCCTGAAACATACAGGACCTTGATATCATCATTCAGGTCATCCAGCCAGCTCAGGCTTTTTCTGGTTTGCGGAACAATATCCAGCCATTTACAGAATTCATCATAGCCTAGTTTTTTTGCCTCATCGACAAAGATATCCCTTGATCTTTTGTGGTTGCTCCTGGGCATTATCACATAGGCGAAAAACCTGTACAGAAGCATATAATTGACCATTCCCCTGAAAGTTATTGCCAGGGAAAGCAGGAACCTTGTCTTCAGGTTGAACTTAATGATCCCTCCGCCCATGATCAGCGAACTGACCTTTTCGGGATACAGCACTGCAAACCGCAAGCATATAAGTGAACTGAAGGAAAAGCCCAGGAAATGAGCTTTTTCAATTTTATGGTAGTTCAATGTGTTTTTTATGAGCTCGCATATCTTATCCAGGTCCAGGTCCTCATTCACTTTTCCCTTATGCATCTCCAGCACAAGCAGGTTATAGTGGTCTGAGAAGAAATCTATCTGCTTTTTCCAGGTCCTTGCACTGCCCCCGAAACCATGGATCAGCAGGATCCAGTCCACAGAACAGCTTTTATGGTAAACTTCGGCACTAAATATCTTTTCTTCTGCCATCGGTTATTCCTTTCTTGAAAGCAAAATATCTCAGGAACTTTGGAAAGTTCTTCCGGTTATGTTCAGGCATTCTTTGAAGCAGTTCGTCGGCTTTTACTTCCCATTCCTTGGATCTCTCAAAACTCTTGTTCGCAAGAGCTTCAGCTGATTCCGGATTGGCCAGGTGGGTCGATCTTGCTCCTCCGGCATTGACCACATCAATGATCGCCTGCGGATTGTCTATGAGCGGGCAGGGCCTTAACGGATTTTGTGAGAATGGCTGCGCATCCCTGAAGGCAGTGAAGAATCTGGACCTGAGAGCTTCGGCAAGCGATACCTCATAGATGTTTGAATCCGAATAGTGGCAGAACGCACACGGCTCCACATCACCCTTGGCATTGATATGAGCAAAACCAACACCTGCGCCAATACAGCCGAAAGACAGATGGCCGTTGTTCCAGAAATCTATGATCACATAGTCATGCTTTATGCAGTAATCCCTGATCCTTTCCTGCACGTATGCCCTTTGCTCGGCGGTGCATACTAAAGAAAGGTCTGCATCGCTTCCGACCGGAATGTACTGGAACAGCCAGCCAAACCAGGCGCCTTTTTCTCGCATGTGATCAAGGAACTCATCACTGGCTATGGTCCTGTAGTTCTTTGAATGATAGCAGGCCGAAAAAGCAAACGCGATGCCTCTGGACCTGAGGATATCCATTGCCCTGACCGCCTTATCATAAACTCCCGCTCCTCTTCTGAAATCCGTTTCCTCTCTTGTCCCTTCAATGCTTATAAAAACATTCAGATTACCCAGTTCAGCCATTTCATCAGCAAGTTCCTCATCGATCAGAGTGGCATTAGTAAAAGCTGCGAATGTCATTCTGCTATGCTTCCTGCATAGTTTTACAATGTCGTCCTTGCGGAGTAAAGGCTCACCGCCGGTCATTAAACATTCCATGATCCCCAGTTCTTCAGCCTGGTCCAGCAGATCGTCAAGCTTTTCATATGAGATGTTATGGCCGTTCTTATAATCCTGCGACCAGCACCCCTTGCACTTCAGGTTGCAATCACTGGTCGGATCTATCAGAAGGTCCCTCGGGATAGAACTTTTGTTTTTGAATCCTCTATATAGCTCTTTCAAAGTAATGAAATTGCTCATGGTAAAGTGAGTGGCCATTCCCTTAGCAAAAAAGAACTGTTTACACTGGTAAACATATGCCTTATGATGTGGGAAAGGAGGTATTTCCTCTTTTTTCCCGTTGATCATCAGATACTTCACTTGTAATACACCGATCCTCATTTTTTAGTCACGGACACTTTTTGCGGAATAACCCCGTCAAAAACGAATTCACCTTCAGGATTTGAGGTCAGGCTGGTAATCTCAAGTCCGGGGACAACTGTGTAGATGCGCGGGAAATATTCCTCCATTACACTTACGCTGTCTTCTTCCAGATATTTTCCGGGAAGAGGAACGGCTCCAAGATAAAATGTTTCCGGATCTCCGCTTAATTGATTATTTGTAACGCTGATCCGCCCTTTACTATAAATATTTAAGCTACCCGGCAGCGGAAGAGGGACGTCGTCTGCAACATCCGAGTATAGATCGGTCTTAAGCCTCTTTATGTCAGCAGTGCTCGATCCTTCCATGGTCCCATCAGGCAGGACTTTTACCTGCAGGTCATCAAACCACCAGAAAGTAGGCGCGAGCTCGTTCAACAGAGCTGTTGACTCCTGTGCAGTTAAAGTGAACTGTTTTCTTTCATATTCCGAGAATTCAAAGTCATAGTCATGAATTGATTCTTTTGTCGCGTCTTTTTTGTACTCTTCCAGTTCTGCGCCGGTCATACCCTGGAATTCTATTTCGATCCCGGTTTTCTCTAAAGCACTTACATAGTCTTCATAAGTATATTCGACCCCGAGATCTTTAGGTCCGAACAATGAAAAACTTGCATAGACCCAAAACAGACTGCCTATAACTAACAGAAGGCCTACTATGAATACATACTTGAGATTCCCTTTTTCTGCGCGCATTGTATCACTCATTCATTATTCTAAGCTTTTAATAATAATCTCTGCATTATTCTATTTAAGTTAATATCCCTATTTTGAGAACGCGAAATAACTATGAGTCTTACTCATGTTTTATTGATGAACATAAAACAAAAAATAAGAATATATGGCATATTTCCAGGGGGAATATATGCTTCTCTATCGGAGCCAATACTTCTTCGTAGTAATTCCCACTATTAAGAGAAAAACTGAACCAACACAACCGATATAGAAAAAGATTGGCCCTGATCGATCGTCTTCACCTGGACACGTGTGATATAGTATACATTTCCTTATAGTTCTGCAGCAGGAAAATTAAAGTGAGATATGCCGGGATATTTAATGTTGACTTCACTAAGAACGGATGGATATTTTGATAGAACTACTTTATTAATTGTTTATAAGAAGCCATCCGGGCAAATGTTCTCATATACCATTATGGAAATGTCCGTTGCCGGATATACAAATCGCTAATGAGAACGCTTTTTATATAATGAGACACTTTTTATCCCTGATCATGGTAAGATGAGGTGCCTGGAAACCACCACGCTTTAAGGCGCCTCTTTCCTGATGGATCCGGGATGTTCCCCAACATCTCTTCAACTCCACTCCCGATATGCGGCTCATTTCCCCACCGCCCGCAATACCTAATAAGCCATTTTTTTATTTAACTTAAACCTTTTTGAATATCAAACGAAATGTTATTGTTACTGGCAGACTGTTTTTTAATCCCGGTTTTAATTACCGATATGAAGTGATATTTCCTTAAGCTTGAATAATTCAATGCTGTTATAATTTTAACAAGCCTCTGGATTTAAGCACAGTTCAAGTTAAATAAAAATATGTAATTACTTACCTGGTTGTCAGGATAAAGTTCCCGTGGCATCCTTATAATGCGGGTGGGGAAATTTGTGTTTTCTGATGCAAGTGGGGTTAATAATTGAGAGGAATAAAAGCATGTCCTGAGTGCAAGCTATGCCTGCATGAATGGACCAAAAAAGACAGCAACGTGAGATATGCGGATACCGGCCGGGAAAGGCATGTTCTGCAGTACGGGTGGGGTAAGTAAGTGAAGCATCTAAAAGAGTGCCCTGAATGTAAGGAGTGTCTCCGCGAGATATGCCAGACCATGCAACATTCTGGAAAACGTGGATACCGGGCCTTGAAGGGGACTGCAGGACTGGACACTTTAAGGGCATTTGCATAGGGGGACAGGGAGATGCAAAAGGGAGTATCCTGTTCCGGGTGCAAACGCACACTTAAGAAGCAGCTGCTTCGCCCGCACAGGCTCCATGCATGTCCGGGTTGCGGGCATCATATCTTCAGTGACTTCTCCCGTAAGGAGCAAAGCATGATAAGGGACCGAAGTTTAAGAATGGTGCTCAGAAGATTGCATAAACTGAATGCAGTTGCAACTTGAACACTTATTGGATAATAGAGGTGAATAAACTATGTGTTATTGGGTTAAATTCCGGGAAGATGAAAAGATATTAAGAGAAGTGCCTGTACATGCCGGTAGTCTGGAAGAGGCTAAGGACATATTCCGGCATGATTTCCCGGGTATCATTGAGTTTGAGTTAATAGCGCCTTAAATTTCATAAGCCAATATTATCTTTTTTAGCAAGCGCATACAAAACCGGACTCCTTTCTGGCCAATTCTTGATCTCTGCAAGCAGGAACATACTTCTCCATTTAAAACGGTGATAAACCCAAAAAGCAGTTAATTCATTTTGCAAGCATCGTCTGTTCGCTCATTGTTTTTATAATAAGGATAAAAAAGCAAAATCATAACTATTTATCGTCATTCTTAATACCTTAACTATTCATGGTCAGAAGCCTATGTCGATGACTCGGGTACGGGAAAGGCATTGTATGACAAAATCACTCCATTTACATTGAACGCTCATGTAAGGGAGATGTTAGATCTGTTTAATCTAATATAAATAGCAGCAGGTACATTTATTATTTGTTTGAGTGGGAGTAGTTGAAGCTGTAGTTCCATTAGAGGATGTGACGCAAATGGTAAAGCCATTACTTGATGTTATGTTTATGTCAGAGAAGAGAAAAGGAGTTCTCCTGCTGCTACAGGATGGAGCAAAGGAAATGGGGTTTCTCCTCTGTTCTCTCAATACAACCAGACAGGCACTACTTCCTCAGATAAGGATACTTGAGGAACATCATATTGTTTTTCATGATATGGATACTTATGAGTTAACAACAGTTGGTAAATTGGTAGTATCTGAAATGGTTCCTTTAATAGGTACTCTTGAGACTTTTGATATTGACATTGATTACTGGGGAACTCATGACTTTGATTTTATTCCTCCCTTTCTATGGAATAGAATGAACGATCTACAGGAATGTGAAATTATAACTCCTCCCCTTACGGAATTATATTCTTTGCACAAAACCTACCATGAAAATAAAATAACAGAGTATGTCTATTCCGTTGGTAACCTATTTTATCCGGATTACCGGACGAAGTTCACTGAGATGATAGATAATAATATCACTATAAATTATATTGTATCTGAGGATCTGTTGAATAAAGTAAGAACTGAATATTATGAAGACTTTAAAGTTTTTATTAAAAGCAAATATTTTAAACTATATGTCTATAATAAAGAAATGAACTTCCTGTTCTTTACATTTGATGATTACCATATTGTCATAAACTCATTAAAGAAAGATGGGAATTGTGATAATAAATATATCCTGTGTAATACAGAGGATGCGCTTAAATGGGGAAAAGATCTTTTTGATCATTACCTCCGGAATTCAATACCAATCACTGATATATGATTATGACTTAATATCTTGTTTTTTTATTGAAATTATATTTAAGAACAAACTCAATATAGTTTTAGGAATTCGGTTCTTCAACCTTATCTATGATCCCCCAACTATGCAGAGGATAGATTTGAACCGATTACTGTATTCTGCCTCTGCTTTATATTGCATGAACTCTAATATTATTAAATCCTCATTGGTCACAAACATTCAGTACAAGTCCTAAAAAATATAAAATGGAGGTAATCAGAGTTGGTTTCATCCACAATCATCCTTATCTTTTGCCTGGCTGCATTTGCAGCTATTCACAGTCTTCTGGCAAGCCTGCGCTTCAAACGCTTCATCAGGCAGATCTTAGGTTCCAGGGCAGATAAATTGTATCTGCCTGCATTCAGCCTGATAGCAGTGGTAACGATACTGCCGCTTGCCTATCTGCTCTACAGGAATCCGGGGCCGTTCCTCTACATAATACCTTCTCCATGGCTCTGGCTGATGGTCGGCGTACAGCTGATCGGCGCGGTCATTACACCTCTGGCTTTCCTGCATGCACCCCACAGGTTCAGGCTCCGCTCACAGTTATCAGCACCGGCGACGCCTGAAGCAGGCCACCTGGATATCCGGGGCGTTTACCGGTGGGTAAGGGATCCTTTCCTGTTCTCCGGAGTGATAGTGATGTGGCTCACTCCCTTTATGACCTTCAATCTGCTTATCATATACCTTTTGACGACCATATACCTGTATCTGGGATCCCTTCACTGGGAAAGCAGGCTGGTGGCACAGTTTGGCGGCGAATACAGGGAGTACCAGAAGCGTGTCCACAGGATAATTCCCCGGCTAAGAGGAAGTTATGCCGGCAGCAGGCATTTTTGATATGCCTGTTTTGCAGTTTTTCCACTCATCATCACCTGTTTACATGAAGCACAGAATTTTTGTCATAGCTTGTAAAAACCAGCCGCAAAAATAGAGGAAAGTGGGGGAAGTTAAAAATGCCACTGTTGTATCTGATATCCTGTCGCATGTTCGAGGATGAACTCGTCCATATATTCGAAGAGGAAGATGAAAGTACTCTCCTGGTACTGATAGACAACGAAAATACCAGGGGGATCGAAAAAAAGCTAAATGAGGTATCCGTCAAGTACGGAAAGACATCAGCTAAGGACATTTCAAATGCCAGGTTTACTGCAGATCGTGGCGATGGTCTCGTGGTTGTCCTGAACGTCCTGGAATTCGCACTGGATGCCGAACCGTCCATTCTCAAGGAGAAAGTCTACAGAGCTGTCGAGGAAACAGGGGAACTGTTTGACGGCATCCTCGTCTTTTATGGCCTTTGCGGTAATGTACTTGGTTCACTTGAAAAAGATTTTGGTCATCTGAAGGTTCCTGTCAGGATACTGAGAGATTCAAATGGCGAGATTGTGGACGATTGTATCTGCGCCGCATTTGAGAACAGGAATGCCTATGTAAAGGCTGTGATGGGTGAAAAAAGAGGTGAAGGCACATACTTTTTTACTCCCATGCAGGCAGCTAACTGGAGAGAGATGCTTGTTCTTGCTAAATTGACCCCTGATCCGGATGATATCGAAATGATGAAACTGGTCTTTGATTATTCCGGGTACAAAACTATCGGAAAGGTGGATACCGGCTTAAGCTATGAAAAAGAATTCGACAGGATAGTAGATGAATTTGCTTCACTCTTTGGTTTTGAAAAATACTGTTTGCCGGTTCCACGAAAACAACAGATGAATGTTATCATTCCATAAGAAAAGAGATCATGCCTTGATCTCTCAGCAACTTCCTTTACAAGACAGGGCACCTGTATCGGACCAATAGGCAGCTTATGGCGGGTATGATATCGCAATTGAAAGCAGGGGCAGTCTGTCAGATACATGAATCAGGCTGTCGGGAACGAACTTTTATATCGGATTCATTGTATTACTTCATATGGCCTGCAATTGCACTCTTTTGACAACATCATATATCGATCAAATTAACACAAATGACAATTGATACAACCATAAAGGCCCTCCTTCGGGAACTCGGAACCACAAAGCTTGTCTGCGTTACCAAGACAGTGGATCCCGGAAGGATCAACGAAGCCATCTGTGCCGGGGCTGCTATCATTGGGGAGAACAGGGTCCGGGAATTCGAGGATAAGTGTGATGAGGTCCTGCCATGTGAAAGGCATCTTATAGGGCATTTGCAGAAAAACAAAGTTAAAAAGGCCGTCCAGCTCTTTGATGTTATCCAATCGGTTGATTCGCTGAAGCTGATACAGGACATTGACAGAAAAGCTGAAGCCGCTGGCAAGGTACAGCAGGTATTCCTTCAGGTCAACATAGGCAGGGAACCACAGAAGTTCGGCTTCGTACATGATGAGATCGGACAGGTGATGACAGGGATCCGCTCACTCGGAAATGTCCGGGTGCAGGGACTCATGTGCATGGTCCCCTTTGTGCCTGCTGAGCAGGCACGCCCGTATTTCAGGAGCATGAACGCGCTCTTTGATGAGCTTCAGTTTAAGCTTCAGGATAAGCAGGTAAGCCCGGATATGCAGGGCAACATCGACATCCGGGAATTATCAATGGGTATGTCCGGAGACTACAGGGTTGCCATCGAAGAAGGTGCTACAATGGTGCGGCTTGGTTCTGCGATATTCGGCGATAGGGAATAATGAATAAGTTCTTTAGATTATATTTGCTCAGTCGCCATCCAGCAATGAGCGCACGGTTTCCCTTACACATTTCTCCGAACCCCATTTCGGCTTCCATCCCAGCTCTTCCAGCTTGCCGACAGACAGCATCATCTTCGGGACATCGCCCTTCCATCCGCGCTTTCCGCCGGTATAATGAAAATCCACATTCTCCAGGCCCATTTCATTTACAACGATCTCCCCGATACGTGTAGGAGTGATAGTGTCCTCTGATCCTATATTGAAGATGTTGACCTCATCATTGCTGTTCTCAATGGCAAAAGCCATAGCATCGACACATTGTTTTACATGCAGGTAGGATTTTGACTGCATGCCGTCGCCCAGGATCTCAAGGGACTTCGGGTCATTTCCCAGTTTCTCGATGAAATCCACAATGATCCCATGTGTGCTCCTGGGGCCGATGATATTAGCAAAACGGAATATCCATGACCTCATGTCAAAAGTATGGGAGTAAGATGTGATAAGGGCCTCGCAGGCCAGTTTGGAAGCCCCGTACAAAGATATAGGGAT
>Ga0209347_1001475_pt1 | contig 38061 bp, 35 predicted proteins | sample AutmiccommuBRH23_FD_187382 | JGI IMG/M metagenome (GOLD analysis project Ga0209347, IMG submission 187382) | Deep subsurface microbial communities from Mt. Terri, Switzerland - Autotrophic microbial communities BRH/23 (SPAdes) (version 2) | ecosystem: Environmental > Aquatic > Deep subsurface >... | reverse complement strand
TGAGGTCTTTCGCCCCTCTAAACGTCAGGCCACGCGTGCCCCGTTCACCCGCTGCAACATCTCTGCCGCGCTCTGGCGGGTGGCTTCGGTCAGGTTGCCCCCCAGCATTACGGCCAGTTCCTCGATGCGCTCGGCGGTAGACAACTCTTGCACCCGCGAGAGGGTGCGCCCGCCGATCACCTGCTTGCTGACCCGGAAATGCTTGTCGCCATAACAGGCCATCTGGGCCAGGTGCGTCACGCAAAACACCTGATGCGCCTGGGCCAGCGTGGACAGTTTGTGCCCCACAATGTCCCCCGTGCGTCCGCCCACGCCCGTGTCGATCTCGTCAAAGATCAACGTTGGCACGGTGTCGATGGCAGAAAGGGTATTCTTCATCGCCAGCATAATGCGCGAGGTCTCACCACCAGAAGCGATCTTGACCAGCGGCTTGGGTTCCTCCCCCGGGTTGGGCGAGATCAGGAATTCGACCCGGTCGAGCCCCTGCGCGTCGAACGCATAGCGCGCGCCGTCCACCTCTGCGCCGTCCGCGCCCTGTTCCCAGTGGATGTCCACAGCAAAGCGGGCATCCTTCATGCTGAGTTCGTCCAGGTGCGCTTCGATCTCGGCAGACAGGTCGGCGGCTGCCAGGCGGCGCGCCTCACTCAACCGGCTGCCGACCCCGGCAATCTCCTGAAGCAATTGGCGCTCGGCGGCCTCCAGTTCCTCGATGCGCTCGCCACTATGGCTGATGCGCGTCAGCTCGACCCGCGCCTTTTCCGCGTAGGCCAATACGTCCGCGAGGGAATCGCCGTATTTGCGTTTCAGGCTGTGCAGGAGGTCCACCCGCTCTTCGATGGTGTCCAGCCGTTGCGGGTCAAACTCGACCCCCTCCCGGTAACTGCGCATCGTGCGGGCCACGTCCTCCAATTGATACAGGGCACTCTCGACGACCTCACCCTGTTCTTTCAACGTTTCATCCAGTTTAGACAGCTCGCCCAGGTTGGTTGCCACTTCGCCCAGCAGATCAAGGATCGCCTGGCGCGCCTTTTCTCCCCCGGCCAGATACTCGTAAGCCTCGACGGCCATCCGCTGAATTTTCTCTGCGTTCGCCAACAGCTTGCGCTCTCGTTCCAGCGTGCTCTCCTCGTCCGGGCGCAGCCTGGCCGCGTCGATCTCCTCTACCTGATAGGTGAGCAGGTCAATGCGCCGGGCCAGCTCGCGCTCGTCCTGGTGCAAGGAGCGCAACTCGCGCCGAATCCCCTGCAACTGCCCCACGAGGGCGGCGAATTCCTGGCGTTGCGGCCACAGCCCGCCAAAGCTATCCAGGTAATCCACGTGGCGGCGTACCTGCAACAACGACAGGTGATCGCCCTGCCCGTGGATATCTATCAGGTGATGGCCCACCTTTTCCAGCACGCTCAGCGGCACCGTCCGGCCATTAATCCGGCAGGTATTGCGCTTCCCACGCGAGATTTCGCGGCGCAGGATCAGCTCGCCCGGCTCGTCGAACAAGTCATAGTCCGCCAGGTCCGCCTTGAGCGTCTCTAGCACCTGCGGGGACAGGGCAAACACCCCCTCCACCGCGGCAGCATCGCACCCCGTGCGGATCAATTCCGCCGAGGCGCGCCCCCCCAGGAGCAGGTTCACCGCGTCAATGATGATAGACTTGCCCGCGCCGGTCTCGCCGGTCAGCACGTTGAACCCCGATCCAAACTGTAGAGCCAGCGATTCAATGATCGCAATGTTGGAAATATTCAATTCGAGGAGCAAGGTACCCTCCGACCTAGTTCAACCGGGCCACAGCCGCACCTATGGCCAGCACTACATAGATCAAGCTATTCAAATTGAGTAACGTGCGGAGATACAACATCGGATTCGTCGGCAGCGCGCCCGCCGATATCGCCACCCAGAGCACGGGACCAGCGAACGCTCCCAGGCCAATCGCCACCGCCGTGATGATCTGCAAGGCCCGCCCGCGCTTGCGGGTGGTCCGGTTCACGGCCTCGGCAATCAGCCCGCCGATGGGCGCTGCCAGGAAAAACGCCAGCAATATCCCCAGCCGGGTGACGATTGCCCCCGCCGCCAGCGAGATCACCAACGCAACCAGCGCGCCCACCACATAGTGCTGCGGCTGCAACGCATAGAGCGGCGAGCGCCCCACGCGCGCGCATTTGGGGCAACGCAGCCCCACCGGCGTGCGTATGGCGCATTTGGTGCAAATCGGATCCAGACAACGGCTACACCGGATGAGCGTCTCGCGCTTGGGATGATTCACACAGTATATGACTTCGTTCGGGTCTATTCTTTCGGGTGCTGGTCCGGCCATCGCAATCTCCGCAACACCGTCTCATAAAACGAACCATCCCCGCCAAAGCGCACGAACCGGGCGCTAAACCGGCTGGCGGTATGGCGCACCTGGTCTCCCGGCTGTAGGACGCTATCTACCTGACCGTCCACCGTGACAATCGCCCCCTCGCCTTTGATGAGCCGCAGACAGAGGGCGCGGGTGGGCGGGATCACCACCGCGTGGGCCAGCGAAAGGTGCGCCGCCACCGGCGTAATGGTGATGCAATCCAGGTCGGGGGCAATAATCGGCCCTCCGGCGGCCAGACAATACGCCGTGCTGCCCGTCGGGGTGGAGACGATCACCCCATCGGCCACCTGGGTCATCACGTGATACCCATCTACTTCCACCGAAACATGCACCGTGCGAGAGGTGATCCCCCGGCCCAGAAACACGTCATTGACGGCTTCGGTTTCCAGGAGCACCTGCCCGTCACGGCACAGTTCCATATGCAACATCATCCGGTCTTCGACCGTATACTTGCCGTCCAGCACGGCGGCAACTGCCGTATCCACCTCGGTAGGCTCCACCTCGGCCAAAAAGCCCAGCGTGCCCAGGTTGACCCCCAACAAGGGGACCCCAAAGGCGGAAACGTTGCGCGTGGCCCGCACAATTGTGCCATCCCCTCCCAGGGTTAGCAACAGATCGAGATCGGGCGCTACGGCGCGCAGGGCTTGCTCGTCGTGCGCATCCCCGCGCCAGACAGATATACCGCGTTCATCCAACGTCGTGGAGACCTGGTCGGCAAGCTCTGCCGAATCTGGCCGGAGCGGGTGATACAGGATGCCTACATTGTTCAAGCCTGACTTGACCACAGCCGTTTCTTCACGATTTCTACTATGTCTGCCTGGCTGATCTGCTCCTGGGGCACATCTGCCTTCATTGTTTGCAGCACGATCTGTCCGGCAGCCAGCTCATTCTCCCCCAGGATCAACGTATAGGGCACGTCGGCCCGGTCCGCGCTGCGCAGTTGCGCCCGCAGGCTCCGGTCACCGAAGAACATCACCGCGCGCACTCCTGCTTCCCGCAGGCTGGTCAGCAATTGCAGCGAACGCTGCTTGGCTTGCTCGCCGATATAGGCGATGGCCACTTGCGGAGCGGGCAAGCCGGGCACCTGGATACCCTGGTGCTTCATCGTCAGCACGATCCGTTCCATCCCGGAGCCAAACCCGATGCCCGGCGTCGGGCTACCGCCCAACTCCTCGGCTAATCCGTCGTAGCGGCCACCGCCGCAGATGGCGCTCTGCGCGCCGATCCCCTCGGCCCACACCTCGAACACCGTCTTGGTGTAATAGTCCAACCCACGCACCAGCCGGTGGTTGACCGTGTACGGGCGATCCAGCGCATCCAGGTAGCGCCGCAACGCCGCAAAGTGCTCGGTACATTCGGCGCACAGGTAATCCGCGATGTGCGGCGCCTTCTCAATAATGGGCTGGCAGGCTTCTACCTTGCAGTCCAGCAGTCGCAAAGGATTGCGCTCCAATCGGCGCTTGCAATCCGGGCAGATCTCTGCCTCGTGCTGCCGGTAATAGTCCACCAGCACTTGCAGATACCCCGGCCTGCACTTGGGGCAGCCGGTGCTATTCAACTGGAAGTTCAGGTTCTGGAAGCCCAGATTGGAGAACAACTGCCAGGCCACCGACATGACCTCAAAATCCACCGCTGGGTCTTGCTCGCCGATGCACTCGATGTCGAACTGGGTGTGCTGGCGATAGCGCCCGGCCTGCACCCGCTCGTAGCGAAAGATCGGACCAGTGGTATAAAGCTTGACCGGCTGCGGCAGGGTCTTCATGCCGTGCTGGAGATAGGCCCGCACGATCCCCGCCGTGAATTCGGGACGCAGGGTGATCTCGCGATCCCCCTTGTCGGTAAAGGAGTACATCTCCTTATCTACGATGTCCGTGCCTTCTCCCACGCCGCGCACATACAGCGACGTATCTTCAAAGATGGGGACATCTATGCGACTATAGTCGAACAGGGCAACGACCTGACGAATCTGGTCGTACAGGTACTGCCAGTAAGGTTGATCTTCGGGCAATATGTCAATAGTGCCTCGTGGCGCTGCGTACACTTGAGCCTCCTAAACAGATTTAACCACTATATTATAGTCGGAATGTAATCAGTCCACAAGACGGTGCTGCTCACAGTGTGCGCGGTGGCCGCAGAAGCGGCAGCGCGTGGGGTCGTCGTGACTGCGGGGTACGTCGCTCTCTTCCAGGTCCAGGCGCATGTCTTCCATGACGCTCAACAGCGTCTCCCGCAGGCGACGATCAAAGGGGATGCGAAAAGTCTGGTCGCGGTATCGGAGCAATCCATGCGAGGGGGATTGGCCGAATTCTTCCTCGACCAGCAGGCAATAGGCGGCCAGTTGTAGCACATCGGCTTCATACGGCTCGCTGGCCCGGCGGCTCGGCTTGACCTCCACCGGCACGATCTCCTGGCCCGCACGCACCAGGTAATCCGGTTTGCCCGACAGGCCGTAGCGGGGGGCATACAGGGGCTTGCCCTGCCGCCAGTCGCCGGTGTCCGCGTAGACCACCTCGCCACGCGGCAGCCCGGCGCGCGCCCGCGACCGGGTGCCGCCGCGCCATACCAGATACGCCAGCAGCGACAGCACACCGGCCAATAGCAGCAGAACAATCTGTAAGGGGCTCACCGCCACTTGTCCAGGTAAGGATCAGACACGGTGCAGGCGATGCCCTCCGGGTTCCAGGCAGTCAGCCATTCCGCGTCCTCTGGCGAAATGCGGATACAGCCGTGGGAGGCAGGTCGCACGCCCAGGGCATCGCGGTCCTGATAGACCTTGTTGCCCTCCTCGTCGTAGGTATAGGGTAGGCTGTGGATCAGGATCGAACCCGCTGATTTATAGAGATACCAGGCTTCGTCGGCGTACACATCAAAGGCAAAGAAGGTGCCCCAATACTGGCCCACCTCGCCGCTCCAGGCGGGGGTGTACTTGTCCGAATCGGGCAGCCCCGCGCTCATTGGGATATCCTTGAACAGCTCGCCATAGTTAAAGATGTACATGTGCTGCGTGAACTGGTCGATGTAGATGTAATATTCCAGGTCCGCGCGCACATCAAAGGGGAACGGGGATGCCGTAGGCGTCGGCGAAGGGGTCGCCGTCGCGGTAGGCGTGGCCGTTATCGTGGCGGATGGTTCCACCGTCGCAGTCGCCGTCAGACTGGCCGTGGGCGTAGCTGTAGCAGTCGGGGGAATGGGCGTAGCGGTTTTGGTGATAGTAGGGGTGACAACGTCCGTCGGGCCGAGTGTCGGCGTGGTGTCTTTCTGCACGGCCACAGCCTGTGCCCCTGACAAGTCCAGGGGTGGCACCATAACCAGGGTCAGCAGAGAAACAGTCAGCAATGCACAAACAAACGCCCATTCCTTACGATTCATCTCTCTATCCTTATAGGATTTGCTATCGTTCAAGAAGCCAGCGCGGACCAGAGCCAGGAGAGCGCCAGGACAAGTACCACCCCCAGCGCCACCAAGAGCAAGGCCCGCGCCCAAGCTATTCGGCGGTGGGCAGACGCCACTAATCGCCCGTGCTGCTCGTGGCGCGCCGTCCCGCGCGTCAGGGCCTGGATATTGTCGGGGGCATAACCCATGACCCGCTGCAACCACCAGGCCCGCGCACAGTAGGCATAGCGCCCGATCTCGCTGGCATTCAAGGGCGGGAGCGCCGGAGGTGCCTCCCCCCGATGGCTCATCCTTCCTCGACCCGCGCGGTCAGCCGATCCTCAAAAGCCTGCAACGCCTCTTGCAGCTTTTCCTGGCGCACCGCGGTGGTCAAGTCGCCCCGCGTGCGCTCGACCACCCCGCGCACCATATCCGTCGTGCGGCGCAGCCCGCCGGTCAGGGCGTCGGGGAAATCGATGGTAACCAGATAGCTATACACATCGTCCATGATTCCCAGCATACGCTCCGACTCGGCAATGTCATCGCGGCGCATGCTGTCCAGGGCAAAGCGGCGCAACTCGCCCATCGCCTCCCCCAGGCCGTTGAGATAGGCGGGATATTCGATCTTCCAGTCATCGGGGTCGGGCAGCGGCCTGCCGGTCACTACGGCCAGCGTAATGCCCGCTTCCGCCAATTCCTTGAGCGCGTCCTGCAAGTATCCGGCATTGTAGATATCGGCATACGTTTGCGCGTCGGCCACTACCGTCACCGCGGCCTGCTTGGCCTCTTCCAGCAGCCGCTCCGCCTCGTCATATTCATGCCGATGGGTGGCGCGAATACTGTTGGCGCAGAAACGGATCAACTCCCGCGACCGTTGCAGCGTGATGTCGCGAATATGGTTGCGCCGCGTCAGGTCGTCGGTTATCCTGTTCACAATCCCTTCCAGTGCATCCACCACGGTCTTTCCTCCTCACCTCAGTGGGAAATCCCCACGGAACCGCCTCTACCGGGCCTCGTGAAACTCGACCATGCTCACCCGCCCCCACTGGCCCGCCACATCGAACGGCAGCGACGGCAAGTCCAGCAGCGTCAGAGTATATGTCACAGGGTTGGCCAGGCCATCAAACGCATAGTTGCCGCCCCCGTCGGTTACGGCTGTCGCCTTCCAGTTCCAGGCCTGAATCTGCACCCTGGTTCCCCCGACTCCCTCGTCGTCCTTGTCCAACACTCTGCCTCGGATGTACATGCGCCCGTGCTCTATCTCGATTAGCTCGGTCAATTCCCCCACGAACGTGCCAGAGGGCGCGTTGATCTGGGCACCTGGGGTCAGGGTGATGTCTGCTGCTGGTGGCGAGGGCTGCCTGCTACAATAGCCGATGGTCTCCTGACGCTTGTCGAACAGGGCGGAACTGGGCACAATCTCCAGTGCCAGACCATATTGCTTTTCCGCCGCGCACCAATCCTCCCGCTCTGCCAGGAAATCCCCATAATATACATACGCATCGTGGGTGCGCTGGCGCACATCCCGATAGTCCGGAGCCAACTCGTACAGCGGCACCAGGTTCTCCAGAGTGGTGGCCCAATCCGCCCCCCAATAGGCCATGCCGTTCATATACAGCACAGCCAATTTCCTGGCCTGCTGAACCTCGGCGTTGTCAGGCTGCAATTCCAGCGCCCTGTCGAACAAGCGCAACGCCTCTTTCATGCGGTCCTGTTGCACTAATTCCTGGCCGCTGGCATAGTAAGCGCCGAACAAAATCTGGTCCACCTCGGCCCGCCGATAAGTGGGATCGCGCGCCACCATCTCATCTGCCAGGGTAAACACCGTCGGCCAGTCCCGGTTATCATTGGCTATGCGCAAATCATCAAACACTTTGGCGAGCGTCTGGTCTTCCGAGGCGGTGGTAGCCGTAGCCGTAGGCTCTGCTGCCACCTGCTGGCCTTCGCGCGCTTCGGCCAGCTTGGTAATGGCCCGGTCGTGTTTTGGCTCCAACAGCAGCACCGCCTCAAACTCGCGGATCGCCAGTTCCAATTCCCCCTGCTGCATGTGGGAGATGCCTTTGTTATAATGCTCCTCGGCAGCCTGATGTTCTACCTTATCACGGTCCTTCAAGCCGTAGTAGATGCCCGCCGCGCCCAACCCCAGGATCGCCAGCACGACCACCGCCGCAATCGCCAACACGGTCAGGCTCATCCCACAGCCGTGCTTCTGGGTCTGGTACACCGGGGCTGGCTGTTTGGTTGGCGCAACCGGCTCCGCCTCATCCAGCCGCAACGTCGCTCCGTCGGGTGACTGCTGTACGTACTCCAGCCTGCTGCCACAGTTCGGGCAGAACAATGCCTTCCCACGGATTTTAAAGCCACATGATGGACATTCCATGCGTTTCCTCCGAAACGTCACACGTCGTAGGATGCGATTACCCGGCCCTCAAGGTCCACTATACGGACGGTGGTTTTTTCCTGCGAGTTCCAGGCAATACTGCCACACACCGTCCCATAGGCAACATCCGGGCGAATCGCAAGTTCCTCTCGGAGCAGTTCTTGATCTCCCTGCACCACCAGCAGCATCCCCCGGAACGGGCGAGGCGCGGCCACCACGACTCGCAGGGCATCCCCCTCTCGCGTGGCCGCCAGGGCCACCTCATCCGTGGCGAGCGAGGGTCCGCCGGAGCCGGATAGCACGTACCAGAACTCATCCCAGGTCACGCTGGCATTGGCAGCCAGGGTGGTATAATCCCAAAAAGTTGGCGTCAGCCCGCCCCACATCTCTACGTACTGCGAGCCATCGTCCGTATAGGCGCCCACATCCCCGAAACCGCTCCCAAAGCCGAACAACTTGGCTCCCTGGGCCACGTCAGGCGGAAAAGTGCGCACCATCCCCAACTGCGCGGCATCGTCATATACGGCGGTAAAGGGCGCCGACAGGTTGGGCGCAAAGAACCCCAGCCAGTTGCGCCAGTTACCATATTGGCCCAGGTCGCGCCCATCGTAAACGGGCCAGGCCATCAACCCGTGCGCGTCGGGCAGCGCCGTGTCCCCTCGGCTGTGCACGATCACCTCCGAGGTGGGATAGTAAAAACGCAGGCTCGGCTGCACGCCGTGGCTGCCCGGCGAAAGCATGGCGTTGATCCAGAACTGCAACGCCTGCGCCTCGGCGCTGGCATTGTGCAGCGTCGAACGCAGGTGGAACCCCACTTCGTTGGGCCGCAGGGTAATCGCTACCCGCGCGTCAATATGGCGGCTCTGCTCGACGATGTGCATGGTCACCGTGGCACTGCCATCCGCGCCCTGGCTGACCTCTGCCTCCCACGGCTCGGCGGTCACATAGCCATGCTCGTCCACCGGCAGGCAGAACTCCATGCCACCCACAGCCAGCCACCACCCCTGATCAGGTGGCCCCCAATGGCTGGGCTTGATGACTCGGTTGTTGTAAAAGAGTGATTGCCCGGTGGGCAGGTAGCGGGCCTGATAAACCCGTCCGCCCAGTTCGGGCATGAGCGTCAGCTCTAAATAGTCATTGCGCAGCACCAGCACCCGAAAAGTGCGCGGCCTGGGGCCGCCTACCTGGTCCCGGTGCAGCAGAGGGTAAGGATGGCCCGCCCCTGCCGGGTCGGTGTAAAGCGCCTGTTCATAGGCGTAGGTGTCGATGGTGATCTCGTCCCAGCGCGCGCTGACCGGCTGGACCGGAACACGCGTCATCGTCGGTCTGGGAGTGGGCTGCACCACTGCCGTGGCGGCAGGCAGAGCCGTCGCGGTTGCTGTCGACGGTGTCTCCGTGGGCGCAGGACTGGGTAGCGCGGTGGACGTCGCCGCAACCACCTGGAACGTGGCCTGCGCACGCCCCTCGTTCCCCGCCGCATCTCGCGCCGTCACCACCAGTTCGTGCTGGCCTGGCCCCAGGAGCAACGTGTTCACATTATAGCGCAACGAAGGCTCGCTGACCTGCTGCACTGGTTGCCCGTCCACCAGCAGGACCAGCTCCGCCACGGCCACATTATCCTCTGCCGTCGCGACAACCTTCAGTCCGGCATCCGCCACCACCGACGCGGGCAATTGCTCCAGCGTCACGCGCGGGGCAGCCTGATCGTCCAGCGTTTCCGAGATGAACATTTCCTGCCCCGGCCCCACAGCGATGTGTAAGTCCTTGGGCGCGCACCCCGCCTTTTCCAGGCGTAGGCGGTGCTTGCCCGCGCTAACCGTCAGGTCGAGCGGCGTTAGCCCCCGGTCCACGTCGTTGAGGAACACCCGCGACTCGGATGGGATCGAGTTCACCCGCAACAGGGCCGGTGCGGGAGTCGCGGACAGGTCGGTCTCCTGTCGGGCCATCGGTGTGGGGGTAACAGTCGGCGAGGCGCAGCCGACGACCACGCCCACCAGACAGGCGCTCAGGAAAATCAGCCAGGCAACGCGTCCCGGCCATCGCTTTCCCCAGTTACCTGACGCCCCTTCTCGGTAGCCCATAAAGGCATTATAATGGACAATGGGGGGAGTGTCCAAACGGATAGCCGCAGGCTGGATCAGCAGTATCATGGAACCGCGCCTACGATTCACATTTCGTGGCTCCATTCTTCCTTTCCGTGTTGTCCGTGTATTCTGTAGTCAAGTCTCTCCCCTTGAGCTCGCCGCAGAAAGCGCTAGTTTGCGCTCTCCGGTTCACATGTTATAATTTCTTACAGCCCTCGGGTCCCTCCGAGAGCGCTGATTATCATCGACTGCCTAACCGGCGCCCACACACATCGCCGCTTATCAACGGGATCTGCTCATGTATCTGGAAGACCGGAGACGGAAAAAGCGTTCGTTCTGGCCCTGGGTGCTCTCTTTTATCGTGGCCTTTAGCGTGGCCTGGCAGCTTTACTCAAAACAGGTAGAGATCATCGAGGCCGTGCGCGGCCCGCTGCCCACCCCCACCCCCACGGAAATCAGCGCCGTGGAATATGTTGCCGTGGGCGATGATCACTTTGCGCAAGGCAACTATGACGGCGCCCTGACCGCGTATGTGCGCGCCACTGAGCTAGACCCCACCCTGGCCGTGGCCTATGCCCGCTGGAGTCGCATCCTGACGCTGCGCCACAAGACCGACGAATCCGTCCAGGTCGCTAAACGCGCAGTGGAACTGGATGCCGAATCCGCCGAGAATCAGGCGCTTCTCGCCCTGGCTCTGGACTGGGACGGGCAGGTGGCCGACGCGATGGTAGCCGGGCAGAAGGCCATCAAGGTTGATCCTGAATACGCTCTGGGTTACGTCTACCTGGCCGAAGCCTACGGGGACTATGGCCGGGTGGGCGACGCGCAAGAGATGGCCGAAAAGGCGCTTGAGCTAGACCCGGAGAATGTATTCGTGGTGCGCAACATGGGCTACATGTACGAATTGCTTGGCCGCTATCCAGATGCCATCGCCCAGTACACCGCCGCCACAGAGATCAACCCCAACCACGCCTACCTGTACCTGGACATGGGCCGCAACTACCGGGTGCTGGGTCGGGTCGATGAGGCCATCCAGAGCTTTGAGCGGGCCACCGAGGTGGACCCCGGCGATAGCCAGGGCTTTGACCAACTCGGATGGACCTATTTCAGCCAGGGGATGTATGACGTGGCTACCACAGCACTGGAAAAGGCCGTAGAAGTAAACCCCGATCATGCCGCAGCATTCGGTCATTTGGGTCTCACGTATTACATGCGCCGCAACTATGAGGAGGCCATTCTGCATCTGACCAAGGCCGTCGAGTTGGGGGCGCAGTCGGAGGAATATTACTATCAGTTGGGGCTTTGCTATTCCTATCTCGATCAGTGCGATCAGGCCATCCCCTGGTTCGAGAGGGCTTTGCAAGTAAACCCCAGTTCTGCTGTTGCGAAACAAGGACTGCGTGGTTGCGAGTGATCGCTGATCGCTCCGACCCCGCCGTATGGGAGGTTTTTGCATGAAACGCGGTTCCCTGTCCGCACGTCAGGCTCTGTTGTGGATCGTCAGCCTGCTCGTTGCGGCCAGCATGATTTGCAGCTTTATCACCTATCTTCAGCCGCCTCGGTCCGCACCGACGCCGGTCCCTACGTCGCAGGAGATAACCTTCGAACAAACGGCGACGCCCGCGCCCACCACCGAGCCGCAGCCCACCGCCCAACCAGCGGCCCCACCAGGGGACAACTGACATAGGATCAGAGTGCTATTCGTGGGCACGACGCTCCATAGCGCGCTACGAGTTTGCCATTGCGGAGAAATGACCAACCGCGCAGAGATACATCGCGAAATTGCATGAATCGGCAGGTTATGCTATACTACTCCGCGTTGAGGGTGCGTGGCTCAGTTGGTTAGAGCGCACGGTTCACATCCGTGAGGTCACAGGTTCGAGTCCTGTCGCGCCCACAAAGAGCCGAAGCTTGGATAAAGCTTCGGCTCTTGTTTTGTTCAAACAGCCTAAATACCCCAATCAACCAACTTTTGGCCCTGTAATTCATTACTACTGAGACTCGCACGAGGCGCTCGATCGAACGGGAGAATCTCAAGCACCCGCGGGAGAAGGAAATGAAGCGCAAGCTAATCATCGTCGACGGACAATCAACTGTGGGCAAATCCACCACGTCGAAAAGCGTATACGAGCAAATCCGTGGACAGGCAGGCTGCTTCTGGCTACACGAGGAATGCGAGAGGCATCCGATCCGCTTCGGGGAGTTTGAAGCGGGCGACGTGCACACAGCGGAAGGCATGGAGGCGAACCGGCGTGACATGCTGTCGAAATGGGTGCGCTTTGCCGGGCAGATCGTGGAAAGCAACCAGATCTGCGTGACCGAGGGGTGCCTGTTGCACGCGATTGACCGATATCTGCTGACAAGCGTGTGGGACATGGACGAGATCCTGCACTATTTCTCGCAGATTGAGCAGATCCTGCGACCGCTCGACCCGCTGATCGTCTTTCTGTACCGACCAGATATCCGGACGAGCTTTGAGAAGGCGTTCGCGCAGCGCGGTGATTGGTGGCGCGAGTTGATCCTGCGCCGCCCAGAGCCCTACGGGTATTTCGCCGACCATGAATACACTGGCGATGATAGCGTTTTCGCGAGCGTCACGATGGAGCAGAGCACCATGTCCGAGGTTTTCGATGCGCTCGAGTGCGACAAGCTCAAGATTGACACGACGGACGAGCGCTGGGACGACTATGTGCGTGCAATCGTCGAGACCGTCGGGTTTTCGTACGCGCTGCGGGAGGACCCACCCGCGCAGGCGGAGCGCTACTGCGGGACGTACCAACTACAGGGCGGTGAAGATATTTGGAAGATCGACTATGATGAGCAGTCGCAGCAGCTTTACACGTCCCTCTTCTGGCCATACATGTCCATGAGATATATCGGCGGCGACCGCTTTGAGTTGATCTCGTTCCCCGTCCGCCTCGATTTCGACTTCTCCGCTGGTGTGCCCCTCTTTTCCATCGAAGGCAACTATGACTGGGATTACAACGGCAGGACGTTCGTGAAAATGGGGATCTGAAAGCCTTTTTTGCCCATCCCCCGCTCTCCCGCTTGGCAAACCTCCCCTTCCCGGCCATAATACGGAGGAACCCGACGAGCAACCCGTGTTTATCATCTTGCTTGCATGGAGGGAACAACGATGGGCAAATTCAAGGTTGGTTTCATCGGAACGGGGCGCGTCCCCGAAAAGCCCAGTGTGCTGGGCTATGCCATGGCCTACCGCCACGCCGAAGCATACAAGGTGCTGCCGGACGACTGCGAGATGGTGGCCTGCGCCGACATCGTAGAGGAGAACGCGCAGGCATTCGCCGCCCGCTACGGCATCGAGCGCACCTATACCGACTATCACCAGATGCTCCAGAACGAGGAATTGGACATCGTCAGCATTTGTGTCTGGCCCAAGCTGCACGCCGAGATGACCATCGCCTGCTGCCTGGCGGGCGTTCCGGCGGTCCACTGCGAAAAGCCAATCGCTTTGACATGGGGCGAGGCGCGCAAGATGACCCACATCGCCGCCCAATATGGCACGCGCGTCACCTTTAACCACCAGCGACGCTTTGGCTATCCGTTGCGTCAGGCCCGCGAGATCGTCCGCTCCGGCGCCATCGGTCCCCTGACCCATATGGAAGCCCGCGTGGGTGACCTGTACGACGGCGGCACCCACTGGATTGACCTGCTGAGCATGTTCAACGAGGAAACCCCTGCCGAATGGGTCATCGGCCAGATCGACGTCCGCCAGGAAAAGCTGGCCTTTGGCGCGCCGGTGGAGAACCAGTCCATCTGCCATGTGAAATACCGCAATGGCGTCACCGCCCTGATCATGACCGGCAATGAGGCGCAAAGCTTTGGCCCTCCCTTCCGGCTGCAAGGAGCTAAAGGCGTGGTCGAGGTTGGCTGGGGCTTGAACCCAGGCCCCATGCTGCGCTACCGCAGCGACGACATGCCCGGCTGGGAAGTGGTGGACACTCACGGGGAGCACCTGCACGGGCCGGGATATATCGAGCGGGCCATCGCCGATGTAATCGACGCCCTGAAAACGGGCGGAGAGTCAGAACTGAGCATCCGCCGGGCCATCAACGGCACCGAGATTATCTTTGCCTGCTACGAGTCCAGCCGCCGCCGCGCCCGCGTGGACCTGCCGCTGGATATCGACGACTCGCCCATTATCTCCATGATCGCCTCCGGCGACCTGCGGCCCGCGCCCCCGCGCGTCTAGCGCCGCCCCGCCAGGCAGTTCCACCACCTGATGATAAAAGGGGGAAGATGCCCTACAGCATCCTCCCCTCATGCTCCTGATCTCAAGCCTCAGCCAGTTTCCCCACCCCAACAATTCGCATCGGTCCATAGTGCGGACCACTCATTCTGTGTTATACTTGAACTACAGATGATTTCAGCGAAATTGTCACGGCAATTTCGTGTTGTTACCCGCTCGTAGCGCGAGCGAAAGGAGGCTACCGTGCTTGTCCATCGCATGCAGTGGCCCACAAAATGGAAAGCTACATCGGAAACGGTCGCGGAACTGCTCAGCAAGGTTCCGATGTTTGAGGAAACCAAAGCCAGGCGCGTCTATGTGTCCACCCAACAGTTCTCGCCGCGCGGCCGAACCCTGGTGATGGAGCAGGAATTCGAGAGCATGGCCGACTGTGAGGCCGCGTGGGCCAGGTTCTGGGAGTGGGCCGGGCAACCGGACTGCGACTTTTGGGAGGGTTGGCGAGACCTGGTCGCCTGGACCGAGCCGTACCACTCTGAATTCTGGGAACAGTGTCTCACGCGATAGGCCGCCAGCCTCGCTGAGGACATTCAGTTCGCCCACTTGAGCATTGGATCCCCTGGCACGCCATTTCGCCACTCGGCCTGTGTACATAGTGAAAAGGGGGGAGGAGACGCACTTGTCTCCTCCCCCCTTTTTACCACCCCGCACCGCGGATGTTATACTCTTCGGGAAAAATCGCGGCTGAGCCAATGTACCATGCCCGCGCCCAACATGAGCAGGAAGGGCAAGGTGAAGAGCGTGTAAAAGGTCAGTACCAGCAGAACCAGCCACGCCACCATCACCAGGAACAATTTCGGCACATCACCCCGCGTAATCGGCTTGCCGACGGTAATAGCCGTCCAGTTGCTAGACAGCCCGGTAGGGTGGCTGCTAGAAGGGCGCGACGCAGGACACTCGCAGTCCTCTCTGGGCATCTCCAGGGGAATCTCCCGACTGAGGCGGCGCACGATCCAGGAAAGGACCAGCGCCCATAGCACCCCCACCACGGACAGCAAGATCAGCACCAGCGAGCGCGGCAGCGTGGTCGTCACCTCTAGAGCTATGGACGAGTGGGCGTCAGGCGCTCCCCGTTCCCCCACGACCTGATAGAGCTTCCACTCATCTATCTCGGCTGCCAGCACCGCCCACGGAGCGCCCTGGGCATACAGATTGGGATAAGCCGCGTGGACCTGCCCCGGATTGCTGGCCGCGTCAGGATGAGAGACCAGTACATAGTCCGCCGTTTCCCAGGGGCGGGCCAACACCTGGCTGAAATCCGGGTCGCCGGGCACAACAAACAGCTCGGGCTGGCCGCTGAAATAGACTATGGAATACGCCTCCGCGTCATCCGCCAGCACGCGCACCGGCGAATCGAGGCGCGCAATCGCCCGCCCCAAAGACCCCTCCGCTACCCAGCCATCCCACCGCTCGCCCAGCAACACCCGCACAAACGCCCGCTCGTATCCGTTCCAATCCCTCTGCATCGTCGCCACTGTGGCCCAACTGGACGCCCCCACCAAACACAAGCCACACAGCAATATCGGCCAGGCGAGTCTGATCCGGGCGACACCCCAGATCAACAGCAAGAAGCCGAGCGGGATGGTCACGATCAGAGGGCGAACGCCTTGCTCTCCCTGCAATACCGCCAGGAGGGGCAGACTCCACCCCAGTATCACGATCCCCGGCCCCAGCCCATCCCGACGAAACCAGGCCACCAACAGCGCCGCCAGCGAAAGAAAGGGAAATGCCGGGAAAAGCTGGCCCATGCGCCGCCACGCCTCCAGTGGCCCGCCCGGCGAAACCAGCCCTTGTCCCTGCACTTGAGAACCAAATTGCGCCACACGGGCCGGAGCAGCATCCGCCCAATCCCAGAAGCTGCCCCCCGCCTGTTGAGTGCCACAGATGCACAGGAAGGCCAGATAGACGATAGGGGTCAGATAGGCCAGCAACGTGCCCTCGGCCCTGGCGAACGTGCTGCGGCGGTCGGTGAACAGATGCACAGCCAACACCACCCCCAGCACGGCGGACAGCACCAATCCCTGATAGCGGGTGGTCAGAGCCAGGCTCATCAGCAACCCCATACCCGCCGTCATCAGCCAATGCTCGCGACAGTGCCATTCCAGGTACAGCACCAGGGTCAGCAGCACCAGCGCGATAAAGAGCATCTCGTTGCTCCCGTTTGCCCCGTAATAGAGGAGCATGGGATTGAGGGCGAACAGCGCCACCAGCGCATAGCGCGCCCAGCGCGGCCAGCCCCAGCGATACGCCGCCAGATGCAGAGCGGCAGCCGAGATCGCCCCGGCCAGGGCGCTGATGACGCTGCCCGCAAAGCCGGTTCGGCCCAACCAGGGCAGCAGCGTCAAGGGCAACTGCAACACGGCGGACAGGGGTGGCCCGGCAAGACCGAGGGACGACAACCGGGGTTCCCCGCGAGACCAGACCTGCCCCGCCCGATAGGTTTGCGCGATGGCATCCTCGGGCAGCAGTTGCAGTGGCCGCACGATATACCAGCCAACAGCCAGGTTGAGGAGCAACACCAACCCCAGGATAACCAGGCTTTCGCGACTTGGCCGGTACCAGGTGGCAGTTTTAGGGTTTGGGCGCAAAAGGGACAGGGTTCCCCTTAGCCTTGAGGTGCAGTCCATGGGTCGTCTTCTCCCAAACAAACGGTTTCAGCAGCAATTGGTACAACGCCCGCCATCCGGCCAGGCTCATCATCCCCCAATATAGCGGGGAGATGAGCGCATAGCGCACCAATTCGTGGTATCCGCGCATAAGGCAGCCCGCCACGTTGGCGTACATGAACACAAAGTTGCCCACAAACAGGCAGACTGCCCCCGCATAGTAAATCAACGGCGGGAAGAACAGGGGCACCACCTCCCAGCCGCTGAGAAACCAGGCTAGCGTGAGCGCCCAGTAGATCGGGTTGATCAGGGTGGCAAAGGGCACGCCGCCCACGGTGAGCTGCATACTCAGGAACGACTTTAAACCGACGGTACGCAACAGTTGGACGGGTCGGCGCATATGCACCAACCAGGTCTGGATATACCCCTTCAGCCAGCGCGTGCGTTGGCGGGTCCAGTTCCAGGCCTCGCTGTTGGCTTCTTCATAGGTGGTCGAGTCGATCACAGCCGTGCGATAGCCCGCCTTGTGCAGTCGCAAGCCCAGATCGCAGTCCTCGGTCACATTGAAAGGGTCCCAGGCTCCCACCTGTCGCAGAGGCTCGGTGCGAAAGTGGTTGGAGGTGCCCCCCAATGGAATCGGCACGCCCACAGCATCCAGGCCGGGGAGAAACAGGTCAAACCACATGGAATACTCGATGGTGAACCACCGGGTCAGCAGGTTTTGGTCCCGGTTGTAATAGTTCAGCTTGGATTGGAGGCAAACCATCTCCTGGGGAGCACGGCGAAAAGCAACCACTGCCTTGCGGAGTTGGTCCGGTTCGGGGATATCCTCCGCATCGTAGATCACGCAGAATTCGCCGGTAGCCTGGATCAGCCCATAGTTGCACGCCTTGGGCTTGGTGCGAGGCTGGCAATCGGGCACGACCACGAATTTAAAGTGGGCCGGGGGGCGGAGGGCTTTGGCCGCTTCGTAGGTCTCGGCATCGTTCTCCTCAAAGAGCAGCTTGACGTCCAGTTTCGTATGGGGATAGTTCAGCCGCGCAATGGCCTGCAGCAAGGTGGGCAACACTTCTTTTTCGCGATAGAGCGGCACCAGCACGGTATAGACGGGTAGGTCGCGGTCTTGCAGAGCCTCGACGGCTTCAGGCGGCGTGTGGATCACCAGGTTGTACGTTGCGCCGCGCAGTAATAAGTAGAGGCGATATCCCGAAACGGCCACATAGAAAAGGGTCAGCAAGCCGTTTAGCAACGTCAACGTCGCTTGAGGACGCATCAGCAACCCGACAAAGATAGCGGCCAGAATGCCCGCCAGCACCACCAACTGCGCCAGGGTAAAGGTCTCGCTGGCCGAGTCCTCCGGCTGGCGATAGGACAACTCTCGAGTGCATTTTTCCGTGTACTCGGTGCGATACGTGTGCTCCAATATCCACTGGACGTCATACTCGCTGGTCACCGCTGGCCGCACCGGGCGACCCAGTTCCCGCTCCACCTCGGCCAGGGCAGCGCTGTCCAACGGGTCGGTAAAAGCCACGATGACTGCCTCGCCGTCCGTGGCAACCGGCACAGCTTCCAGGCGACGGGCCGTAGGCTCGCTGAGCATCGTCATCAGGGAATGGCTCGGCGGGTCTTGGAGCAGGTTATAGAAGGGGAGGTCCAGTTGGCGGGCCAACGTTTGGCCCAGCGCCAGGCGGTTGATACCCCCATGCCCCACCAGAATGTGGCCGATGCGCTCGCCGCTGCGAGCCTGCTCGTCCAGGGCCTGCTGCAACTGATCCCCGGTGATCAGCCCCGCCTGCAAAAGCAACTCGCCCAGGGGCAAATAACTGCCTCGGCCTGGTTCCGGTGGGCCTTGTGGAATCTCGGCACTTGGAATTATCGTCGGAGGATTGTCAGACACAGGTTCTCCTTGGGAGAAAAACGGGAGGGATTCTCCTTTGAGAACCAGTGTAGCAGAAAAGGGTGACCAGGAGCGTGAACACTGGATAAAAACGCGGGGGCTGCCAAGCCCCCGCCAGACCTATCGCTCATCCTGTTCCGCCTGCGGAATGCCCTATTACCGCAGGATCGGTCGCGGCTCCACCGTCGCCAGCCAGCGCGCCACCTCTTGCGGACGGCGAAAGCGCAATACCCGCAGGTGGTTGTATTCCGGCTGCTGCAAAAGCTGCGGGTAGGTCTTGCGCCCCCGCGCATGCGTCTTGAGCGCCCACAGAAACAGGGAATCCCGGCTCAGGAATTGGCCCCGGAATGTCTCACGGTTCCCGTTCCATAGCTCTTCCTGGCTGACCACCCGGCGCACGCTCCGCCGAAGCAGCCGCCACAGGATCAGGGGTAGCGGCAGGTCCAGCCAGACCAGCGTATCTGCCTGCGCCCAGATGACGTCACGCACCTTGGAATAGTTGCCATCAACCACCCAGCGCTCCCCGGCCAGGGCTTGCTGCACCCGCTCCCGAAAATCCTCCAGCGTTGCCATCGTCCAGTTCGGCTCCCAGTGCAAAGCGTCCAACTCGATGGCTGGCATGCCCAGCCGCTTCCCCAGTTGTTGGGCAAAAGTGGTCTTGCCTGCCCCCGTAACGCCCACCACGATGACTCGCCTGAGCGGCGAACCCTCCGCCCGGCTGGCGTCCGCCGGAGCGTGTTCCTTTCGTTCCATCATGAGCAACGCATCCCCCTGAAGAAATATCTCCCGTCCGTCGGCGGGGCGTGATGCCATCAGCCCGCGATTATACACCCAGGCGACCAATCCGTCACCCACCCATTCCGCTCGTGAACCGTCCGCCCCCCAGCCCCGCGTCCGCGCCTCAAGAGCGGAATCACTGACCATGAGCGCGTAGAAGGGGCGATGTTACCATGTGAATGGTGGTCAGTTTTGCAGGGGAATGTCGCATAGTGTAATGACCCGTCATACGCTCGACAGAACATAGCCCCAACGTTAGTAAAGCAGAACGGCCCAGTGCGGCGATTAGCAAAGCGGCGCGGCGCAGTCATTGTCCGTTGATTCTCCTGCTCCACGACCAACCATAGCAAAGGCGGGCGCGCGCCCCAAGGGCAGATCCGCCCGCCTGTTCAGATCCCCTATAGTTGCTGCAACGCCGTCATACGGACAAACGGGAGCACGGCAGCCAGAAAGTCTTGCGGGCGCTCTTCTTGCGGGAGATGGCCGCAATCTGGGATTACCGTCACTTCCGCATTGGGCAGCGTATCCCGCAACTGAAGGCTCTGCTCCGTGGGAACAATTCGATCATCATCACCGGTGACCACCAGGATGGGGGCTTGAATCCCCGGCATCCGCGCGAGCAGGTCCAGCGGGCTGCGCGCTACAACCATTTCCCACAAGGCGCGGTCCCAATTCTCGCATTGCAGGGGCTTGCGGTAATTCTCCCGCACCTGCTCGGTAATGGCCGCGGGGTCATGCCAGGCCGAGGTCAACATGCGCTCGCCCCAACGCATGATCGAGCGCATCAGCAGCGGCCCGAACCAGCGCAGTTGGCGGCTGGCCAACAGAGGAACTGTCCATTGAGGCAATCCCCCGCTTTGCTGCACGGCAGGGGCCACCAGCACCAACCCCTGCACCCGTTCCGGGTAGCGCAGAGCCACATCGGTAGCCACCGTACCCCCGGCGGAATGGCCGACCAGCACGGCTTTTTGCACCCCCAGTTGGTCCAGCAGGCCCACAGTCAGGTCTGCCTGGGCCTCCACGCTGTAGGGGCTGGCGCCCGCCCATTCGCCGGGCATGGGCCGCTGCGTCAGGCCGGAGGAGGGGCGGTCAAAGGCGATCACCGTGCCCAGTTGGCTCAGTGGCTCCATCACCTCCCGCCAGGAATAGGTGCTGGCCGCAAAGCCGTGCAACAGGACCATCACCGGCTCGCCTTGCCCCATGATCTTGTAGTGCACCTGGATACCGCCCACCTGCCGGAAGCGGCTATCCGGTTCGGCCAGTTCTTCAGGGGGCACGGTGTCGTTGGCCTGGGGAGCCGGTAAGAACAGTGGCACGGCGACAATCACCAACCCCGTGACAATCACTACCGCGACTATACCGCGCACTATCGGATGCATTTTCATCTCAACTCCTTCATCAGTTCCAGCGGCCCGCCCACCACCAACGTCTCATTGGAGATACCAATAGAAAACGATGCGCCGGTATGCAAGCGCCATCGGTTTTGTGCGAAACCCGAATAGCATAAGACGGGGACGAACCACAGGGCAATATGTCCGGCTGGCAGATGCGGCTGTCCGTGGGCAAGCCCGGACGCGCGCAGGGAGAGCATGACGCAGGGGAAGGATGAACTACCAGTATCGGTTCCAGTGTATCACGTCCACTTGGCGCTGGCAAAACGATTGCGGGCGCTGCCTGTTCAATCATTTAAGGAGCCTCCGCCACCACTTTCCTGGGAAGCATCTTCGCGCAGCAAAAAGCGCCCAGCAAACGGTACCAGCGAGGCCATGACGCCCGCCGCGAGCGCACCCGGCGCCCAGGTTCCCAACACCTGCAGCAGCACGCTCCCCACCGCCGGGGAAACGACCCGCGACAAGCTCTGCAAGGAGGAGGAGAACCCCAGCACGCCGCCCACCTCCTGTTCATAGACCGATTTGGTCAGCAGGCTGCTCAACAAGGTGTTCACGCTGCCGCTGGAGAGAGCCATGAAAGCCAGTACCACCAACAGGAAGGGCACGCTTGGCGCAAACGCCCAGCCCAACAGCGTCCCCACCATGACGACCATCCCGTAGAAGACCAGCCGCGACTCTTGAAAGCGGGCGGTCATCCAGCCGATGCCTACCCCTTGCACCAGCGCGACCAGCACGCCCACATAGGTGAGCACGTCCCCCGTCTGTCGCACGTTCAGCCCCAGATGCAATTGCGCGTACAGGGGGAACAGGGTTTGAAACATGGTAATGGCCAGGCTGTAGAACAGTCTGATCTGTAACAGCGGCCCGACGCGCGGGCGTTGCAGCGCTCCCCACACGCTGCGCAACGCCGTCCAGGAGAGCAGCAGCGCCGAGCGGGCGTTCATCTCCCCCTGGTCGTCGGCCAGTCGGGCGCGCCGCTCCGGGCTGAGGGATTCGGGCAACCAGAGCGCGATGCCGATCATATTCAGCAGCGCCAGCCCCGCCGCCAAAAAGGCTGGCACCTCGAAACCGATCTCGCTCAACCGCCCGCCCAGGGCCGGACCTGCAATGAATCCCAACCCAAAAGCTGCCCCGATGATCCCCAGGCCCCTGGCCCGGTTCTCCTCGTCGGTAATGTCGGTGATATAAGCTTGCGCCAGGGCGATACTCCCGCCGAACAACCCATCGAGAAAGCGGCTGACGAACAGCAGGAGCAGGGTATTCGCCAGCCCCAACAGGACAAAGCTGATCACGGTAGAGCCGATGCTAAACAGCAGCAGGGGACGTCGCCCCCATCGGTCGGACAGGTGCCCGATGATGGGCGCGCCAATCAGTTGAGCGAACGCGTTGGAGGCTACCAGCAGGCCGATCACCACCGGACTGGCTCCGAGTGATCCGGCAAAGTACGGGAGGATGGGCACGATGAGGCTGAAACCAAAGAGTTCGACGAGTACAAAAACGAACAGCAGCGCCAGACGTCTCGTCGGCATGAAACCTTGTTCCCCTTCCCACACAGTAAGCTCGGCACATACGGGAACAAAGCATCAAGCGGACCTGCGAGGCGAGCGGAGCGCCGTACCGCGTCTAGTCTAGCATATGCGCCACCGCGCAGCAAACGAAAAAGATGGCCCGCCCTGGGCAATCCATTCGCCCAAGGCAGGCCATCCAGCATAGCATAAGCCTATTATCGAAGCGCTAACCGTTCAGGTCTAGCGCAAGGCTGGTCGGCTCGGACGCGGACAGGAGCACCTGCCCCTTGTACGCTATCTGCGTGCCGTTCACCATCGCCAGCGCGCGCACCTGGCCGCCCACCTCGCGCACCACTACCTTCTCCGCGTCCGACTGGACTTCGCCGATGGTATAGAGGCCGCCGGAGCGCTTGAAAACCACCGTGTCCACTTGCTGCCCCTCGGTAATCACCACCCCTTCGATGGTATCCCCCTTGAGCGGGGTCAACTGCCAGCCGATGGACTGCTCCGCGCGCACCGGGCTTAACACTACCAGGAACTGGTAATCCGGCCCATAGACCCGCTTGCCCCCACGCGCCTCCCATTGGGGATACGGCGGCTTGGAAGGAGACTCGTTCCAGATGTGCACCCATTCGGGATACAGGCTCATGGCATACGCCTCCCGAATCTCGGACTGCTGATAGGCCGCCGCGCGCGACAGCCGGTCGGGGAAGCGCACAGTCCAGTCGGTTGGATGGACGGGCTGCACGATCAGCTTGGCCTTTTCGCCCTGTACCTCGACATGCGTTCCGGCATCCCGCATGGGCACCGCACTGTGCAACATCCACTGGAGGTGGCGCTGCACCCGCGCACCGTTGGTCAGCAGGTTGTCGTACACCACAAACCGGTCCGGCGGCAAGAACACAATCTCGCGCCAGCAGCGGTCCAGCGTATCCCCATAGGCCGTGGTCGCATCCCCGCGAATCATCTGGATGCCGTCGCAGTGGACATACTGCTCTAGCAGGGAGTAGCAATCCCCGCCCTCGCGCGGGTCATAACTCATTCGATAGCGCGGTGCCTGGCGCTGATCGCCTCCATCCACCACGACGCAGTTGTGCCACGCGGTGGAAATCTGCGGCTCGACCACCTTGAAATAGTGCGGCGAATACCCCCAAGACCCGTGATCGATAGCCAACCGCTCGCCGTACGCGGCGATGGTAAAGGCGTTCAGGTCGAGGTGGCAATGCGACCAGCTATTGGACCCGCCGTGGAAATGCATATACACCGCGTCGCGGTCCCACCCCGAACGGAAGGTAGCCAACTGTACGCTGCGGAACAGGCGGCAGGGAGGCAAGTCATCGGGCGGCGTCTCTTGCACCGACGGATCGTAGAAAATCAGGTCCAGCACGTTCCGTCCCGACGTGCCCTCGAACACGCGATGCGCCTGCCATTGAGCAACGCCATCCCACGCCTCGCGGGCCAGGCCGCTCAGCAGGATGCTGCCCGACAGGCTGGGATAGTGACTGTCGCCAATCGGGGTGCGCCCGGACAGGTCAGGCAGGGTTTGATATAGCGGGAACAGGGCGCTCTTTCCCCAGAAATCGTAATCGAACAGGCTCTCGCCAGTCACGTTGCGCAGTTCGGTGGCATACTCCAGAATGCTGGCATAGCAGCCCATGTAATAGCTGATCCCCTCGAGGCCAGCCCCTTCTTCCCCGGCCAGTTCCAGCATCCTGCCCATGCGGTCGGTGACAAACTCGATCCGGGGGCGGGCTACCTCCGGCATTGAAGGGAGCAGGGCCAGCGCCGCCGCGCCCAGACCGTGCATCAAGTGGCTGGTCCAGTTCGAGTTGTAGGCGCTGCCCCACCAGGCCCCTTTTTGCGCGTCGGCATAGATCACGCCCCCGCGCGCCTCCAGGGTGTTCAGAATGCGCTCCCGATCCGCGGGCGACAGAAACTCGCCCAGCCAGCCGAGGGTCATGCTCATCTCGACGCACAGGGTTGCAAAGCCCAAATCGGCGTGCAATTCCGGATAAATCCAGCGATGCACCGGATTGTCCCATTCCGCCTCGTCGCAAATCACCAGGGCGATCTGTCGGGCGCGCTCGCTCCAACGCTCGTTGCCGGTGAGCGCATAGGCGAACGCCTGGGCCACCATCTCGCGGGAGGCAGCGGATACCTGGTCATAGTGTTCCCCCTGCGCGGCGGCGGCCCGGCTCATGCGCGGGCCGTCTACCTCGGACAGAACGGGCTTTTCCAGTTGGGCCTCACGGGCGGCCAGGAATTGAGGCCACCACTCGCGGAAATAAGGCGATTGGGTTTTCTCCAGCAATTGCTCGCGGTCGCGCAGGACCCCATACAGATCCACAGTGTCGTAAGCGTTTGCTACCACGGTTAATTCTCCTTTGAGCTGGCGCATGGATTCTAATGTACGGCGGCTATTCTATGCCAAGCCAGCGGCGGGCGCAACTCTAGCGAAGGGCAAACGTGGAAACGAGACGTAGAGTTGCCGGGACCATCCACCAGGCTATACTAGGGGGGGCACGCAGCCATACACATCCATCCGCTCAGAAAGGGCATTGCCATGTCCGACGCCACACCACCCCTGAACCCATCCGATCCGCCCCGCTTCAGCGAGAGCCGGACCGCTTTCAACGCGGTCTCCCGCGATCTGGGGTATAACTGGCAGGAGGCCTTTGGGGTGAAAAGCCTCTCCCTGGTAGCCGAAGGCAAGGCTGCTCTCAAGCAGGCGCTCCCCTGCCCCGAGGATGCGCTCTTTTTGCGGGGGTTGGGCGTGGCGATGGAGACAGTGAACGTGTTGACCACCAATTGGGGTAGCGGCAAGAGCAATCGGGGTGCGCTACGCTGGGCCGATCCCCAGCCTACACCTCCGGAGGTGCTGGCCCACCGGTGCGACGACCCGGCGCGTCTGACCCACGAGATGCGCCGCGTGGCCGGTTGCTGTGGAGCTGCACTGGTGGGCGTGACGCAACTCGACTCCCGCTGGATTTACGCCGAGGTGCAGCGCACCCACTGCTCCCCCGACGAGCCGGACTGCATGCTCATCCACATCGCCCCGGCGGAATCCCCGACGGAGAACGAGCAGGGGCTGATCTTGCCCGCCCATCTGACCAGCGTCATCGTGGTGGCCGTGCCCATGGAACGGGACATGATCGCCACAGCCCCCTCCCTGGTGTCCTCCGCAGCGGCCAGCCAGGGCTATTCGCGCGCGGCGGCCTGCGTCGTCTCCCTGACTGCCTACATCCGGGCCATCGGCTATCAGGCCATCCCCAGCCTGAACGGCACAGGGCTGAGCATTCCCCTGGCAGTAGACGCCGGACTGGGGGAATGCGGGCGCAACGGCCTGTTGATCACCAGGGAATACGGCGCTTGCGTGCGGCTCGCCAAGATCATCACCGACATGCCCCTGTTGCGGGATCACCCCGTAGACCTGGGCATCCAGGCGTACTGCCGCACCTGCAAGCTGTGCGCGCAGCACTGCCCGGCCCACGCCATCCCGGAGGGAGATCCCTCTGCCGAGGGGCACAACGAGTGCAATTATCACGGCGTGGTGAAATGGCACGTGAACGCGAAAAAGTGCCTGCGCTACTGGATGGCCTCTGGCACCGACTGCGGGGTCTGTATCGCCACCTGTCCTTTTACCCTCGGCAAGCGGTGGGGGCTGGGCCTGCCGCAGCATATCATCTGCCGAACAACCCTGCTAAATCCTCTGATCGCACGGCTGGACGCGCCCCTACTCGCTCGCCGACGCCGACAGGCGAGCGACTGGATGCGCACGAGCTAATCTCGATGTCACGCGCACTACGGGCGAATCAGCACCTTCAGTACGTTGGCGCTGTCATCCCGCAGCAGGCGCAGCCCTTCCTCCAGGCGCTCTAACGGCCACACGTGCGAGATCAGCGGCTCTGCCTGTAACTGCCCATCCTGCAACATTTGCAAACAGGTGGGGAAATACAACGCCGGAGAGGCGAACGACGCCCGCAACTGGGCCTTGTTGAAATGGAAATTGTTGGCGTTCAGACTGATCTGCTCCCGCTCGCCGTACTCGATGCCGATGAAAGACAGGATGCCGCCATAGTTTAGCACGTCCAGCGCCTCCGGAATGACGCGCGGCGGCGCGGTGACCAGCGCCCGATCCACCACATGCTGCCGGTGCGGGATGCCCCCGGCTATCCGGTTCTTGCGGTAGGGATAGGCCGAGATGGGGGTTTCCTCCACGCAAAAAGCCTCGTCGGCTCCCATGACAGTGGCCGTCTCCAGCCGTTTGCCGGTTCGCGAATGGGCAGCGTACACCCGCCCTGCGCCTACTCTCCGTGCCAGCGCTACCCCCATCAGGCCAATCGGCCCCATGCCCACCACCAGCACGTCGTTTCCCGGCGCGATGGAGGCGGTGTAGACCATGTCCAGCGCCACGCCCATCGGCTCCACCATCGCCGCCTGGTCAAAGGTCAGCCCCGTATAGGGCACCACGGCCTCCTCCGGCGTCAGGATGTACTCGGCAAAGCCCATGGTGGCGTTCCCCCAATAGTTGGCGCCGGTGTTGCACAGGTCCACGCGCCCGTCCCGGCAGGTAGCGCAGAACCGGCAGAACGTGCCGCTCTCCAGCGCCACGGTATCGCCCTCGCGCACCGTGCGCACCCCCGACCCGACCTGGGCGACGATACCCACGACCTCGTGACCAAAAGGCTGCCAGTCGGTGGCCTGGCTGCGGGCCGCGTGCACATCCGTGCCACAGATGCCGCACCGCTCCACCTTGACCAGCATCCAGCCGGGGCGCACCTCCGGCACCGGTACCTCGCGAATCTGCACTTGAAAAGGTGCCTTGACAAAGGCTGCTTTCATCGTCGCGGCCATGCGTATCCTCCTGATGTGATGGTGAGTTGGCAATCAGCCGTCTCGTAGCCGCCAGGGACTGTGGCGGTCCTGCTATCTATTCCCCCGTAGCAATGGGGTATACGCCATATGTATCCGCCGCCCGATACATGGCGACGGCGTTCCGCGGCGGAATGGCCCGAATCAGCGTGTTGCAGGTGCTCAGGATGTACCCGCCCCCCGGCGCGGCCACCCGAATGGTATCCCGCACCACCTGTTCCACCTCGTCCGGCGTCCCGAACGGCAGCACATAATTTATGTCAATGTTTCCCATCAGGCATAGGCGCTCGCCGTACGCTGCTTTGATGCGGGCAATGTCCATGTTGGCTGAGGGTTGTAGGGATTGCAGTCCATCGTAGCCACACGCCACAATGTCGTCCAGCACCGTGTTCAGGTCGCCGTCGCTGTGAAAGAATACCGGCACATCCCGATGGCGCTTGATCTGCTCCACCTGCCAGCGCATGAACGGGAAAATCTCGCTGCGCAGCGTGCGCGGGGAGATAAACGTGCCCGTGTTGTGGGCAATGTCTTCCACGATCAAGATCATGTCCGCGCCCAGGTCCAGGAATTTGATCGCCTTTTGCACCTCGAACTCGGCGCAGCGTTGCGCGATGGGGCGCAATACCTCCGGCTCGGCGGGCAGGGTGAGCATATACTTCTCAAAGCCAATCAGATTGTACACGTCCTCAAAGACGCTGTTGATGATCCCGGCGGTGAAATAGTCCGTCTCCTGCACCGCCCGGCGCAGTTCCTCCCCTGGAATGGTGTCCGCCGTGGGGTAACGATACTCGCCCGCCCGCTCCAGGTTGGGGATGGGGTACTCGATGGTCTCCACGCTCACCCCGTTGTCCACCAGCACGCGCCCCCACACGTCCCGCAGGATGGCGTATCCCTCTTTGGTCGTGCCGACCTGCGGGCGCGGCCAATCGCCGATCACCATCAAGTCCATGTTCAGCAGTTCGTGCGCCCGCAGGCTCAGCTCCCACGGTGGCAAATCCTCTCCTACCAATGCCCGCGCAAAGTCAGCCTCGATAGCCACCTCTCCCTTGGGCACCCGGTCCGGCTCACGGTGGGCAATCGCCGCCCGCACGCGTTCCTTCTTGTTCACGTCGGTCCTCTCTCTCCAGATATTTATGGGGCAACGGTCCGCGCCTGTCAGCCGACGGGCAACCGGCGACTCGCCTCAACCATAGCATGGATGTTCTCGTCCGGCGTCTCGCCGCCAACCTGATCCCCCGTGCCGATAATCAGGCGCGGCTCGCCCGCGAACGCCTCGCCAATTTCCTGCACCTCGCGTTCTACATCGGCGGGGCATCCGCGAATCAGCCTCTCTACCGTGTGCACGTTGCCGTTCATGGTAATCGCGCCGCCCAACATCCGCCGCACCAGGGCCAGGTCGGTCACGTCCCCGCCGGGGAGCCGCTCAAAGGGGCAGATACAGTCCACGCCCGTTTCAATCAGGTCGGGCAGGTTGTCCATGATCTTGCCATGATAGTGGATGTGCACCAGCCGTCCGTGGCGGTGCGCCTCGTCCACGATGGCCTTGACGCCCGGCAGGTCCCAGCGCCGCCACAAGTTTGGCCCCATCAGCGACGCGCACGACCAGGAGCAGGCGATAAAGATGGGCGCGTCCGCCGTCTGCTCGCAGATCAGACGGGTCTTTTCGGTCATGTGCTCGTTAAAGCGCTGCTGGAGCGCCAGGTAACGATCTTCATGGTCCGCCAGGGCCATCACGCCCTCTTCCATCCCCATCGGCTGGGCCATGAAATCAAAGAACATGCCGCCCACCATCACCTCCAGCAGGTAATCCTCGCCCACCGCTTGCAGAGCGTGATGCGCCTCGGTGAAATCCATCAGTTCCAGGGGCGGGAAGGCCGTCTCCAGCCACGCGTCATAGTCCTGCGCCAGGTTCTTGATCGGGCGCTCCACGTGCCAGGAGGGTTCCTTCACGTCGTACATCCGGCAATCGCTCAGCGTACCATACCGCGTGCGGGTAATGATGCGCTGCTGGTAGCGCCCCTCGCCGAGGCTCTCAAACGTGCTGGTGCTTTCCACAGCGGGGTTGGGCTGCGCGGGCGCAACGATGCCCCACCCTTCCGTCTGGTAATGGCGGAACGTCTCTTGCAGGGCCTTCCAGTGGGGCACTTCACGCGCAAAAGTGACCATATCCAGCCCCATGACGCGGGCAGGCAGGTAATACCAGAATTCGGGGGCCACCACACGGCAATCGGACCACTGGCCCAGATAGGCGTTGAGCATGCGCTGGCGGGGAGTATAGGTAAGAGTTGTGGTCACGGTGTCGTCCCTCCCTTGGGTGTGAGCTACGGTTGCGGCTCGCGCAGCGTTCCGGGCGAGCCGGGCCTCGTGGGCATTATACACGGGATGCAGAAAACACAGAAGTTGAACCACGAAATACACGAATAACACGAGCATTCCATCGTAGGCGCGGTTTCCATACCGCGAAAAAACGTTCATATAACGCGGAACGCGGCATGGAAGATGCTGTTGGCGGATTTTATGTATAGGGGCGCGAATCCCCTCACCCTCGGCCACCACGTGGCCGCTCCCTCTCCCAGAGGGCGAGGGCGGCATGCATATCGAACCAGACACCTTCTCCCGCAGGAGAAGCCTTCTCCCTCCGGGAGAAGGTGCCCCGGACTGCAAGTCCGCTGGCTCAATGAGCCGCTAGGGCGGATGAGGGGACCTCGCTGAACTTGCCATGTAATTCGCCAACAATATCATGGAAACTGCGCCTACAAGACTACTGGCGGCATCTGTCGCCGCGACCTCTGCACATTTGGTGCATATTTTGACGCTTGCCGATAAGCCGCTATGCTCAAGGGGTGACTGGTAACAGATTATCGCGTACGGAACGAGGGAGAAGATGGACGAGCGCATTTCCCAGGCGGCGATTGCGGCCCGCCTGGGCACGCAGATTATTGGCAGACAACTGGAAGTACACGAGCAGATTGATTCGACGAATACCCGCGCGACGGAACTGGCGCGGCAAGAGGCCGCCGAGGGCACGTTAGTAATGGCCGAGCAGCAGACCCAGGGCAAGGGCCGTCTGGGGCGGCAATGGCTCGCCCCGCCCGGCAGCTCCCTGCTCATGTCGTTGCTCTTGCGTCCCACGCTGGTCCTCCCGCAGATTCACCGGGTTACCATGCTCTGCTCCCTCGCCATTGTCGAGGCAACGGCCCGCGTCGCCGGGCTGCAAGCCTGCATCAAATGGCCCAACGATGTCACCGTCGAGGGGAAAAAGGTGGCGGGCATCCTCACCGAGGCCAGCGCGCACGGCAAGGCATTGACCTATGTGGTGGTGGGGATGGGCATCAACGTGAACCTGGACGTTCGCACGCTCCCCGACCTGCTGACCCCCGCCACCAGCCTGGCAACGGAGGCAGGCCACCCCATCTCCCGGCTAGAGCTGCTGCTGGCTATTCTGGAGGGCATCGAGGTGCGCTATCTGCGCCTGCAAGCGGGCTGGTCGCCCCGCGAGGAATGGCGCGAGCACCTGGCGACGCTCGGCCAGGCCGTGCGCGTGGGCACGCGGGAAGAAGTGGTCGAGGGGTGGGCCGAAGACGTGGATGAGGACGGCGCGTTGTTGGTGCGCACGGACGATGGCGCGCTGCGGCGCATGGTGGCCGGGGATGTGACCCTGCGCGGCCAGCGCGTGGAATAATGAACTGGCGGCAAGGTCGCCGCCAGTACGGCCACGAGCATAAAAACCCCTCTCTCAGGGAGGGGAGAGAGGGGGGATGGGACGAGGAGTCATGGCTGCTCCCCATCCCGCGTCGCTGGTTGCAAGCCACGACGCGCTACTTGACTTGAATCTCCACTACGCCTTTGACCTGCAAACCACCGGAAAAGCCCGGCATCACAGTGCTAAAGCCGCCCTGACTGCGGAACGAGGCGATACAATCCTGACAGGCTTGCAGTTCTGCCCAGCTCACCTCAGCGACATAGCCGTCATCGGCTACAAACACGATGGTCTCAGCATCCGCCTGGACGCCCGCCTGTTCCAGCAGACCGGCCAGCTCCACGCCGGTATACGTACTGGCTTCCCCATCCTTGTTCGTGGACTGGACCTCCATGATCTCCATGGCCTTTATATCTTCTTCGGTCCAGGCCATTTCCTGGTCTACCTTGCCGGTGATCTTGAGGGCAACATCCCCCGCGGCGCTTTCCGCAGGCTGGGCGCTGCTCTCCCCCTGGGCAGCTCGCCAGGCGGCCGAATCGGGCGTAAAGAGCGGCGCACCGAACTCTTCCACGCCAAACTGGCTGATTTTCTCCTGGGTGGGCAGCGAGACAAGCCAGTCAATGAACTGGTTCGCCAGATCGGCCTTGATGTGCTCCCCCTTGTCGGGGTTCACCGCGATCACGCCGTAGGGGTTGAACAGGATCTCATCGCCTTCCATCAGGATCACAGATTCCAACCCTTCCAGCGACATCGCCAGATAGGTGGCCCGGTCCGTCAGGGCGTAAGCCTGTTGCTCGGCGGCCATCGTCAGCACGGCCCCCATACCCTGCCCCGCCGAGATATACCAGTCCCCCGCAGGCTCGATACCGGCTGCCTTCCAGACGGCGAGTTCCTTGGTATGCGTGCCCGACTCGTCGCCCCGCGAGACAAAGGGAGCCTGGGCTTCGGCGATCGTGGCGAAAGCCTTATCTGCCTTTTTCATCCCCTGGATGCCCGCCGGGTCTTCCTCCGGCCCTACAACGACGAAATCGTTGTACATCACGTCCTCACGGCGCACGCCGTGGTTGGCTTCCATGAAAGCGTCTTCGCGGGAGCGGGCGTGCACGAGCAACACGTCTGCATTGCCATCCTCGCCCAGCGTGATGGCCTGCCCCGTCCCCACAGCTACGACCTGTACATCGATGTTATATTCCTCCTGGAAGCCAGGCAGGATATAGTCCAGCAAGCCGGAATCCTGCGTGCTGGTCGTGGTGGCCAGGATTATACTCTGCGGCTCGGCCTTTTCCTCAGCTGTGGGCTGAGGTGCGGCAGTAGGCTCCTCAGTAGGGGCCTCTGTGGGGGAAACGGCTGTAGCCGTCGGTTCCTCCGCGGCAGCGACAGGCGCAGCCGTCGGCTCCTCCGAAGAGGAAACGGGGGTGGCGGTTGGTGCGGCGCTGCACGCCACCGTGGCAACCAATAGAACTACCAGAAGAACAAGACGAATCATCCACTGCTTGGATCGCATAGTGCCTCCTCAGGGCGATGTATTCAGTATAATCGAGGCTTTACGTTTTTACCCCGATTAGTACACCATATCTCCGGCCACAAAAGCTGCCGTGCGCTTGTCGCGGGGAGACTGGAAAAAGCGCTGCGTGTCATCCACCTCGATAATCTTGCCCGATAGTGCCAGCGCCACCCGATGGGCCAGCCGTCGGGCCTGGAAAACGTTGTGCGTCACCATGACCAGCGTGGTCCCGCGCTGGTTGATCTGGCGAATAATGTCCTCGATCAGCCCCACGTTGTACGGGTCCAGGTTAGCCGTCGGTTCGTCCAGCAACAGCACATCCGGCTCCAGGATCATGGCCCGCGCCAGGGCCACCCGCTGCGCCTCGCCGCCCGACAGCGTGCGCGCGTCCTGCGCGGCCAGGTCGGCCAGCCCCACGGATTCCAGCACCTCGCGGACCTGGGCGTCTACCTGACGCCGCCCGCGTAGTTGCAGCCCATAGGCCACATTGGCCTGCACGCTGCGGCTCAGCAGGACGGGCCGCTGGAAGACCATCGTCACCCGCCGCCGTAGCTCCAGCGGAACCTGCCGCTGCCCGTCGAATGCTGCCCCCAGAAAGCGGATGCTGCCGTCAGTAGGCGTCTCGATAAAATTCAGCAGGCGCAACAGCGTGCTCTTGCCCGCCCCGCTGGGGCCAACCAGGGCCAGCATCTCGCCCCGCTGGATCTCCAGCGCATCCACCTGCAACACCTGTTTGCCGTTATACGTCTTGGTGACATCCTGTAATTGGTATACCAATCCGTTCATCGGTTGAAATTCCTTCCTTGCAGCCAGAGCATCGCCAGGTTGGTGACGAAGGAGAGACCCAGCAAGATCATCCCCAGCGCCACGGCCAGGTCGAAATTGCCCTTGCGCGTCTCCAACACCACCGCCGTGGTCAGCACGCGGGTATGGTGTTCGATATTGCCGCCCACCAGCATCACCGCGCCCACCTCGGAGATGATGCTGCCGAACCCGGCAATGATCGAGACTACGACACCCACCCGCGCCTCTGCCAGGATGGCCCACGCCGTCTGCATGGGAGTGCCCCCCAGCGACATAACCTGCTGCCGCAACTGCGGGTCCACGCCCATTACCGCCGCCATGGTAAAGCCCGACACTAACGGGAAGGAGATGATCGTCTGAGCCACGACCATCGCCGCCGGAGTGAACAGGGCCGGAATCAGCGACGAGTTCAACTGTCCTAGCGGGCCGCTGCGCGATAGCAGCAGATAGACGAACAGCCCCACCACCACCGGCGGAAAGCCCATGCCGGTGTAGAGCATGGCCACCACGAACCGCCGCCCAAAGAAACGGGTCAGCCCCAGCAGTGCGCCCACGGGAATGCCAATCAGGGTGCTCAGCAACAGTGCGATACCCGATACCTGCAACGAGAGAGCGATGATCTCGGTCAGGGCCGGGTCGCCGTCCAGAATAAGCTGTATGGCTTGAATCAGGCCTTGCAGAATCTCGTTAATGATAGCCTCCCCAGATTCGATGTAGTGGTGCGTTGTAGGCGCTTGCGGTGCTGGTTGCCGTGCCCGACAGTCAGGCAACAAAAAACCGGCGTTACCCGCTGGCACAGGACAACGCCGGCTCTCGGCAGAGCCGTTGGCGTGTTCTCCTTTCCAAATACGGGGGGCGTGCGCGTTTCCACGCACACCTAACGATCACACGCCGTGGTCGACAGCCCACCGGCTACCGGCTTTAGGTCTTGTGATTCGGAGAACTGGATGCAATTTTCCGTACTGCGTTTGGAGTAGAATCGTCTGACCGGCGGGGCGCCACCCCTGAAACCCCGCCATCGTGCCCGAGTGCCCTAGTTGGGCTGTTCGTCTCCGGAGGCAGGAGAAGCTGGCGACTCGGCTGCCTCTTCCAAAATCTCGACGGCATCCCCGACCTTGACCTCGCCAGGCTCCAGCACCTTGATGAAAATGCCCTCGCGGGGCATGACGCAATCCCCGGCCAGCCGGAAGATGGCGCATTTATCGTGGCACACCTTGCCGATCTGCGTGACCTCTGCCAGGGCGCTACCCAGCCGCATGTGCGTGCCCACAGGTAGGGTGTATAGCTCCAACCCCTCCGTGGTGATGTTCTCGGCGAAACTGCCGGGGCGCACCTTCAGGCCCTTGGCACGCATCTTGTCAATGCTTTCCATCGCCAGCAGGCTCACCTGCCGGTGCCAGTTACCCGCGTGGGCGTCTCCCTCGATGCCCCAGTCCACGCGCAATTGCCCCGAACCTACGTTATGCTTGGGTATGCCGGTGCGATCGCTCACGCAAACAGCCACGACCTTACCCTTCTTCTGTGTTGTTTCCATTTCTTTTCTCCAGGATGATGTTTCCGCTCTTGCCGCCAGTCTTGCGCATCAAGCGGATGTTGTGAATATGCATGCCACGGTCTACGGCTTTGCACATATCATAGATCGTCAGGGCCGCCACAGAAACGGCGGTCAGGGCTTCCATCTCGACCCCCGTTACTCCCGTACACTTGACCCGCGCCTCGATCAACACGGCGCTGCGCCCCTCGTCAAAGGTGAACTCGACGCCCGCCGATGTGATGGGTAGTGGATGGCACAGGGGAATCAGGTCCGGCGTGCGCTTGGCCGCCATGATCCCGGCCACCCGCGCCACGGCCAGCACGTCCCCCTTGGGAAAGCCCCCCTGCTGAATCAGGGCCAGCGTCTCGGGCCGCATGAGCACCTCGCCGCCCGCCCACGCCTCGCGCACGGTGGGGGCCTTTTCGCTCACATCTACCATATGCGCCTGGCCTTGCGCGTCCAGGTGCGTCAGATGGTCCGTCATTATTACCCTCCCATTTGCGACATGGTTCGCCCGCGCGGGACGACATGCTCGCAGAGATGGTGGCGGGCCGGTTTGGCCGCCACGGTCTGCAAGAATAGCTCCCGCAACGCGGCATCGTCCGCCCCTTGGCGCAGCGGAGTACGCAGGTCGAACTCGGTGTCCGCCATCATGCAGGGCAACAACCGCCCATCCGCCGTCAGGCGCAGCCGGTTACACTCGGCGCAGAAATGCTCGCTGATCGGGCTGATGAAACCCAACGTCCCCTCCGCGCCGGGGATGCGCCAGTAGCGGGCCGGACCCGCGCCCGACAGCGAGGCAGGCTCCAATTCTCCCAGCGCCTGCTCGATGCGCTCGCGCACCTCGATCATGGGCAGATAGCCATCCCCCGCCCAGCAGCCCCCTTCGCCCAGGGGCATCAGCTCGATGAATCGCACGTGCCAGCCTTCGGTGCGCGTGCGCAGCGCCATATCCACCAGTTCGTCGTCGTTCAGCCCGTGTACGACGACGGTGTTGATCTTGATTGGCGCCAGTCCCGCCTGCCGCGCCGCCTCGATGCCCGCCAGCGTGTCCTCCAGCGACCCACACCGGGTGATCTGGCGAAAGCGCTCGGGGCGCAGCGTGTCCAGGCTGATGTTCACCCGATTCAGCCCCGCCTGGGCCAGTTGCCCGGCATACCTGGCAAGCAGCGTCGCGTTGGTAGTCATGGAGAGGTCGCGAATGCCCGGTATCTCGGCAATCTGGCGCACCAGGTCCACCAGGTTCGCCCGCACCAGCGGCTCGCCGCCAGTCAGCCGCACCCTGGACACCCCTAGGTCGGCGGCTATGCGCACCAACCGGGCGATCTCCTCATAGCGCAGGATCTTCTCATGCGACTGAAGGGCAACCCCTTCCTCCGGCATGCAATAGACACAGCGCAAGTTACAGCGGTCGGTCACAGAAATGCGTAAATAGTCAATGGTTCGACCGAAATGGTCACGATGGTGTTCAGTCACGTTAATTAGCCTGCTTCCGGTTGATTGATGAATAGAACAGCCACAATTTCGCCCACCGGAGGCGATAACGTTAGTCACGGATAGCTCAACTTGCTTCCGGTTGGTTAATGAAAATAGCGTTTACAGATTCCCCCGCCGCTACATCGCCGACCCCGGCGGGTATGGTCAGCAGCGCATTGGCTCCCACCAACGACAACAGCCGCCCTGACACCTGGTTGCCCGTAATCTCGGCCCAATACTCGCCGTCTCGCTGGATGACGATGGCCCGTTGGAACTCGGTGCGGTCCGGCGTGTGGCGCACCGCATGGCTCATCCGCACAAGTTGCTCTGGCCGCCGAATCTGTCTATAACCGGCCATCCTCCGCAGAGCAGGCCGCACGAAATTCTCGAAACAGACCAGGGACGACACGGGAAATCCCGGCAGCCCGAACACCGGCACCCCTTGCACCGTGGCAAAGGTCAGCGGCTTGCCCGGCTTGATGGCGACCCGCCCAAAATGCACCGTGCCCAACTCTTCCAGGATGGGCTTGATCAGGTCGCGCGTGCCCATCGAAACGCCGCCGGAGGTCAGCACCATGTCCGCCCCAGCGACAGCCTCCTGAATGGCCTGCCGGAGGGCCTGCTCGGTGTCAGTCACAGGGCCAATACGCCGGGCGGTATAGCCCAACGTCTGCACAGCTGCCGCCAGCGCATAGCTGTTGCTGTCGCGAATCTGACCAGGGCCGGGCGTTTGCCCTGGCGGAACCAGCTCATCGCCCGTCGCCATGACCGCCACCGTCGGCTGGGGGTAGACCAGCGCCTCGGTGCGCCCCACCGTCGCCAACAAGCCAATTTCCGGCGCGCCCAGCAGCGTGCCCTTTGCCAGCACCAGATCACCAGTAGCGATGTCCTGACCGGCGGGCCGCACAAAAGCCCCCGGCTTGACGGAGGCAGGCACCCGCACGCGCCCCTCGCGCTCCATCGCCTGCTCGAACGGCACCACGGCGTCGGCCCCATCGGGCAGGGGCGCGCCCGTCATAATGCGGACGGCAGTCCCTGGCTGCACGTGGAATGGCTGGCGTATCCCGGCATCCTGCTCGCCGATGACCACCCGCTCCTCCGCCCGGTCCGCCGCCACGACGGCATAGCCGTCCATCGCTGACGCCGGGAAGGGGGGCATATTCTCGTGGGCAACTAGGTCCTCGGCCAACACGTGCCCCAACAAGGTGTCCAGGGGTCGGGTAACCACCGGCAGCGGGCGAATGGCCACCGCTACCTGCTCCCACGCCTCCTGCATGCTAATAACCGGATATCGACTCGCGTTCATCGCGTTCATTCGCTCTACTCCAATGATCGGGACACGCCCTCTCCCCGCTGGGCCAATCGTCATACACGCCTTTACCGGACTGGACCGCCACCACCCCTGGCCAATGGCGCTAACTTTTCGCGGATTATGGGTTCGTGTACGTACTACCGATGAAAGGGCTGGGTTCCGTAACAGCTAATGCTCGCCGCTCGGTATGTAGGCCGCGCCCCACCCAGCACTCAAGTGCT
>Ga0209347_1001473_pt1 | contig 38076 bp, 29 predicted proteins | sample AutmiccommuBRH23_FD_187382 | JGI IMG/M metagenome (GOLD analysis project Ga0209347, IMG submission 187382) | Deep subsurface microbial communities from Mt. Terri, Switzerland - Autotrophic microbial communities BRH/23 (SPAdes) (version 2) | ecosystem: Environmental > Aquatic > Deep subsurface >... | reverse complement strand
GCAGTGCCGACAGGCCCTGAAGGTCGCCGGCATCGACGACCTGTTCGGCGTCTGCATCGACGGCATCGCGGGCGACCGTGGAACGGTCGAGAAGCCCGATCCCGCAGTGCTTCTGGAGGCCACCCGCCGCCTCGGGGTGCGACCGCAGCGGTGCGTCGTCGTCGAGAACTCCGCAGCCGGGGTGGCCGCGGGCCGAGACGGCGGGTTCGCGCTCGTCGTCGGCATCGACGGGGCCGGAGGTCCCGACGAGTTGACGCGCCACGGTGCCGACGTCGTGCTCGACGACCTGGCCGACATCGCCGTCCGCACGGGTGACCGGCGGATCTCGGAACTCCCGAATGCGCTGGCGTCCTACGGGCAGTTGATCGGCATCACTGGCGCGCGTGAGTCGATGTTGTTCCTGGACTACGACGGCACGCTGTCGCCCATCGTCTCCGATCCCGCTGCGGCCCGACTCGTCGACGGCGCCGCCGAGGCGCTCGAACTGGTCGCCGAGGTGTGTCCGGTGGCCATCCTGAGCGGCCGCGACCTCGCCGACGTCAGTGCCAGGGTCGGCACCCCCGGCGTCTGGTACGCGGGCAGCCACGGCTTCGAGTTGACGGCACCGGACGGCACCTACCACTGCAACGAGGCGGCCGCGGTGTTCGTCCCGGTTCTCGAGCAGGCCGCCGCCGAGTTGAGCCGCAACCTCGCCCAGATCGCGGGGGTGCGCGTCGAGCACAAGCGCTTCGCCGTCGCGGTGCACTACCGCGAGGTGGCACCGGACCGGGTCCGTGAGATCGTCTCTGCCACACATCAACTCGGAGCTCATCTCGGCCTGCGCGTCACCAGCGGACGCATGCTCGTCGAGTTGCGGCCCGACCTCGACTGGGACAAGGGCACCACGCTGGCCTGGATCCGCGACAGCATCGACCCCTCCGGCGCCCTGTTGCCGATCTACATCGGCGACGACCTCACCGACGAGGACGCCTTTGAGGCCGTCCGCTTCGATGGCATCGGGATCGTCGTCGGACACGACGAGGACGGCGACCGCAGGACCGCTGCCCGCTTCACCCTGCAGAGTCCCGATCAGGTACGCGAGTTCATCCAGCGCGGGGCACGGTGGCTGGCGTACGAAGAGAAGGTGTCAGGCGAGTCGTGGGACTACGTCTTCGACGGATACGACCCGCAGAACGAGAAGCTCCGTGAGGCGTTGTGCACGTTGGGCAACGGCTACTTCGCCACCCGCGGCGCCGCGTCCGAGTCGAAGGCCGGGCAGGTGCACTATCCCGGCACCTACGCGGCCGGGGTGTACAACCGCCTCGTCGACAACGTGTCGGGGACCGAGATCGACAACGAGAGCCTGGTCAACCTGCCCAACTGGCTGGCGTTGACGTTCCGAATCGACGGCGGTGACTGGTTCGACATCGACGCGGTCACCGTGCTGTCGTACCGGCAGACCCTCGACCTGCGCGGGGCGGTGCTGACCCGGGAGGTCCGGTTCCGCGACGACGCAGGCCGGACGAGCTCACTGACGCAACGCCGGTTCGTGGCGATGCACCTGCCGCACGCCTGCGCTCTGGAGACGACGGTCCACGCCGAGGACTGGTCGGGAACCATCGAGTTCCGCTCCACGCTGGACGGCAACGTGACGAACTCACTGGTCGAGCGCTACCGGGAGCTGGCCAACGTGCACCTCGACGCGGTGGACACGAAAGCGATTACCGACGACTCCGTGCTGTTGACCGTGCAGACCACCCAGTCCCGCGTCCCCGTCGCGATGGCGGCGCGAAACAGCGTGTGGCGCGACGGCGAATGCGTCCCGGCGACCTTCTCGCTGTTCGAGCAGGACGCCGAGATCGGCCACGACATCGCGGTGCGGCTGTCGACCGGGGACGCGGTGACGGTCGAGAAGGTCGTCACCGTCTACACGGGGCGCGACGTGGCGACCTCCGAACCCGGTGTCGACGCGCAGCGCGGGGTCGGCCGGCTCGGCCGGTTCAACGAGTTGCTCGACGGCCACCTGACCGACTGGACGCACCTGTGGGAACGGTTGTCCATCGACTTCGACGACTTCACCGACGAGGTGCGGATCCTGCGCCTGCATCTGCTGCACCTGCTGCAGACGGTGTCACCGAACACCGCCGACCTCGATGTGGGCGTGCCGGCCCGGGGATTACACGGAGAGGCGTATCGCGGCCACATCTTCTGGGACGAACTGTTCATCTTCCCCGTGCTCAACCTGCGGTTCCCGATGATCACCCGCTCGTTACTCGGCTACCGCTACCGGCGGCTGCCGGAGGCCCGCCAGGCTGCCCGCGCTGCCGGCCATGCGGGCGCGATGTTCCCCTGGCAGTCCGGCAGCGACGGCCGTGAGGAAAGCCAACGGCTGCACCTCAATCCGCGCAGCGGCCGGTGGAATCCGGACGCCAGCGCCCGTGCGCACCACATCGGCATCGCCGTCGCCTACAGTGCGTGGGAGTTCTACCAGGCCACCGGTGACCTCGCCTATCTGATCGACTACGGCGCCGAGCTGATCGTCGAGGTCGCCCGGTTTTTCGTCAGCCTGGCCACCTTCGACGAGGACCGCAGGCGCTTCGGCATCAAGGGCGTCATCGGGCCCGACGAGTTCCACTCGGGTTATCCCGAGGCTCCCTACGACGGCATCGACAACAACGCGTACACCAACGTGATGGCGGTCTGGGTGATCATGCGTGCTCTCGACACCCTGAACCTGCTGCCCCTGCCCAACCGGCTCGACCTGCTGGAGACACTGGGGTTGCACAATGAGGAACTGGCGCACTGGGAAGAGGTCAGCCGGCGGATGTACGTCCCGTTCCACGAGGGTGTCATCAGCCAGTTCGAGGGGTACGGCGAGCTGGCCGACCTGGACTGGGACCGCATCCACAGGCAGTACGGCAACATCCAGCGGCTGGACCGCATCCTGGAGGCCGAGGGAGACGACGTCAACCGCTACAAGGCGTCCAAGCAGGCCGACGCGCTGATGCTGCTGTACCTGCTGTCGGCCGATGAACTGCGCGAGCTGCTCGACCGGCTCGGCTATCGTTTCCTGCCCGAGCAGGTTCCGAAGATGGTGGAGTACTACCTGGCCCGAACCTCCCACGGATCCACGCTCAGCAGCGTCGTGCACACCTGGGTCCTGGCCCGCGCCAATCGCGAGCACGCCCTGGAGTTCTTCCAGCAGGCGCTGAAGTCCGACGTCTCCGACATCCAGGGCGGCACCACCTCCGAGGGTGTGCACCTCGCCGCCATGGCAGGCACCGTCGATCTCATGCAGCGCTGCTTCACCGGTCTCGAGACTCGGTCCGACCGTCTCATCCTGTCCCCGCACTGGCCGGAATCACTTGGCGTGCTGGCGATCCCGATCCACTACCGCGGTCTGCACCTGCACCTGCGGGTCAGCGGCAAGGGCGTGATCATCAGCGTGGATCCACGCGAAGCGGCGGGGATCGAAGTGGAGTGCCGCGGTCAGGTCGTCCAGCTGATGCCCGGCACCACCGTCCGGTTCCCGGGCTGATGGCGGCCGGCTTCGACGATGTCACGCCGCTCGCGGACCTCGCGCACGGCCATTCGCTGGCAGGCTCGGTGCGCGACCGCCGGCCGGTGTACGTCGATCTGCTGCCGCCCTGCAATGCCGGTTGCCCGGCCGGCGAGAACATCCAGGCGTGGCTGGCGCACGCGACCGCGGGGCGCCACGAGGCTGCCTGGCGTCAGCTCGTCGCAGACAATCCGTTCGCCGCCATCCATGGGCGGGTGTGCTATCACCCGTGTGAAACCGTCTGCAACCGAGCCCATCTCGACGCCGCGGTGTCGATCCACTCGGTGGAGCGGTTCCTCGGCGACCTCGCCAGGGAGCGGGGCTGGATGTTCGACGCCCCGCCCGCGCGCACCGGCAAGCGGGTCCTGGTCATCGGTGCGGGGCCCAGTGGTCTGTCCGCCGCCTATCACCTGGCGCGCCTCGGCCACGAGGTCGAGGTCCGCGACGCGGGCGCCGCCCCCGGCGGGATGATGCGGTACGGCATCCCCGGCTACCGCCTCCCCAGGGACGTGCTGGACGACGAGCTGAACCGGATCGCGGCGATGGGCGTGCGGCTGACGGCCGACCACCGCGTCGAGGATCTCGCCGCCGAACGGGACGACGGCGCGTTCGACGCGGTGTTCGTGGCGATCGGTGCGCACCTGGCCAAACGCGTCGACATCCCGGCACGCGATGCCGGGCCGATGGTGGACGCGGTGTCGTTCCTGCGCAGCGTCGCCTCGGGCGAGGAGCCGGTGGTCGGCCGTCACGTCGCCGTCTACGGTGGCGGCAACACCGCGATGGACGCCGCCCGCGTCGCCCGCCGCCTCGGCGCCGAGGACGCCGTGATCGTCTACCGCCGCACCCGCGACCAGATGTCCGCGCACCCCGAGGAGGCCGAGGACGCCGAACGCGAGGGGGTGCGGATCAATTGGTTGCGGACGATCACCGCCTTCGACGGCCCCGAGATCCGGGTCGAGGTGATGGAACTCGACGAATCGGGTTACCCGCGTCCGACCGGGCGGTTCGAGACACTGGCCGCCGACACGCTGATCATGGCGCTGGGTCAGGAGACGGAGTCGGCGTTCATGCGGACACTTCCCGGTGTCGAGTTCGACGCCGACGGCAGCGTCCGTGTCTCGGCGTCACTGATGACCGGCTGTCCCGGTGTCTTCGCCGGTGGCGACATGGTGCCCAGTGAGCGCACGGTGACCGTGGGTGTCGGCCACGGGAAGAAGGCGGCGCATCACATCGACGCCTGGCTGCGCGGGTCGCAGACGCAGCGGCCGCCGAAACATCCGACGGCGACGTTCGACGCGCTGAACCTCTGGTACTTCGATGACACCGCGCCCCGCCGCCAGCCCGAACTCGACGCGACGGCACGCGTGCATGGTTTCGACGAGGTCGTCGGCGGTCTGTCCGCCGACGAGGCGGTCTACGAGGCGGGCCGGTGCCTGTCGTGCGGCAACTGCTTCGAATGCGACGGCTGCCTGGGCGCCTGCCCTGAGGACGCGGTGATCAAACTCGGAGTGGGACAGCGGTACCGGTTCGACTACGGCAGGTGCACCGGCTGCGCCGAATGCGCCGATCAGTGCCCGGTGCACGCGATCGAGATGTTCGGGGAGCCGACCTGATGCGGGCCACGATGGACGGCAACGAGGCCGCGGTCTCGGTGGCCTACCGGCTCAACGAGGTGTGCTGCATCTACCCGATCACCCCGTCGTCGCCGATGGCCGAGCTGGCCGACGAGTGGTCGAGCGCGCAGCGGACCAACGTGTGGGGCACCGTGCCGACCGTCGTCGAGATGCAGAGCGAGGGCGGTGCGGCGGGCGCGCTGCACGGGGCTCTGCAGGGCGGCGCGCTGACCACGACGTTCACCTCCTCGCAGGGCCTGCTGCTGATGATCCCGAACATGTACAAGATCGCGGGCGAGCTGACCTCGGCCGTCATCCACGTGGCTGCGCGATCACTTGCTGCGCAAGGGTTGTCGATCTTCGGTGATCATTCCGACGTGATGGCGGTGCGGCAGACGGGGTTCGCGCTGCTCGGCTCGGCCTCGGTGCAGGAAGCCCACGACCTCGCGCTGGTCGCGCAGGCGGCCACCCTCGCGACCCGGATTCCCTTCGTGCACTTCTTCGACGGGTTCCGGACCTCCCACGAGATCAACACCATCGAGACGCTGTCGGACGACGACCTGCGGTCGCTGGTCGGAGAGGACCTGGTCTGGGCGCATCGAGAGAGGGCGCTGTCCCCCGAGCGGCCGTTCATCCGCGGCACCGCGCAGAACCCCGACGTCTACTTCCAGGCGCGCGAGACGGTCAACCCGTTCTACGCGCGGGTCCCGGGAGTGGTCGAGGACCTGATGGCCCGCCTCGGCGAGCGCACCGGCCGGGCGATGCACATCGTCGAATACGCCGGGCATCCCGAGGCCGAACGCGTGCTGGTGCTGATGGGATCCGGCGCGGAAACGGTCAGGCAGACGGTCGCCGCCCTCGCCGAGCGCGGTGAGCGCGTCGGCGTCGTGCAGGTGCGCTTGTACCGGCCGTTTCCCGCCGCCGCGTTCCTCGGCGCGCTCCCGGAGACGGTGCGCACCATCGGTGTCCTGGACCGCACCAAGGAGCCCGGTTCGATCGGTGAGCCGCTCTACCTCGACGTGGTCGCCGCGCTCGCGGGCGCGTGCGCGGACGGTGAGCGCGCGGTCATGCCACGCGTGACCGGTGGGCGATACGGCCTGTCCTCGAAGGAGTTCACCCCGGGAATGGTCGCCGGGGTCTTCGCCGAACTCGCCCGCGAGCAGCCGCGGCGGCGGTTCACCGTCGGTATCGACGACGACGTGTCCGGGACGAGCGTGGACTACGACCCGATGTTCGACATCGAGTCACCCGACACCGTCCGGGCCGTGTTCTTCGGACTGGGTTCGGACGGAACCGTCGGTGCGAACAAGAACACGATCAAGATCCTGGGGGCCGAGGAAGGCCTGCACGCCCAGGCCTACTTCGTCTACGACTCCAAGAAGTCGGGGTCGCAGACCGAGTCGCACCTGCGTTTCGGGCCAACTCCGATCCGGGCGCCGTACCTGGTCACCGGAGCGGATTTCGTCGGCTGTCATCAGTTCCGGTTCCTCGACAAGATCGACGTGCTCGGCCGGGCCGCCCATGGCGCAACGCTTCTGCTGAACTGCCGGCTGCCCGCCGCCAAGGTGTGGGACGCGCTGCCCCGCCATGTCCAGGAACAGATCCTGGACAAGCGGATCACGCTCTACACCGTCGACGCCGACCGGATCGCCCGCCAAGCCGGTCTGCCCGGACGGATCAACATCGTGCTGCAGACCTGCTTTTTCGCGATCTCGGACGTGCTGCCGCGCGAACAGGCCCTCGCCCGCATCAAGGAGTCGGTGCGCAAGACCTACGGCAACCGCGGCCAGGAGGTGCTGGCCGGCGAACTGGCCGCGGTGGACGGCGCCGTGGCCGGGCTGCACCGGATCGAGGTGCCGGCGTCGGTCACTTCCGACCGGGTGCGGCCGCCACCGGTGCCCGAGTCGGCTCCGGAGTTCGTCCGCACCGTCACCGCCGCGATGATGGCCGGCCGCGGAAACGCGTTGCCCGTCAGCGCACTGCCGGTCGACGGCACCTATCCCAGCGGCACCACCGCCTACGAGAAGCGCGGCATCTCCGAACTCGTCGCGGTGTGGGACCCCGACACGTGTATCCAGTGCGGCAACTGTGGTTTCGTCTGCCCGCACAGCGTGATCCGCTCGAAGTTCTACGACGGGTCGCAGCTTGCCGGCGCGCCGCCCGATTTCGACTCCGCGCCGCTGGACGCCGTCGGCCTTCCCGATGCCAGGTTCTCCCTGCAGGTGTACGCCGAGGACTGCACCGGATGCGGCCTGTGCGTCGAGGCCTGCCCGGTCGTCATCCCGGGCGCGGGCGTCACCAAGGCGATCAACCTCGAACCCGCGGAGCCGCGGGTCGTCACCGGGCGGGAGAACATCGCCTTCTTCGAGTCGCTCCCGGCCACCGACCGATCGAGGGTGGACTTCGGCACCGTACGCGGAACCCAGTTCCTGGAGCCGCTGTTCGAGTTCTCCGGTGCCTGCGCCGGCTGCGGTGAGACGCCTTACGTCAAGCTGCTCTCCCAGCTGTTCGGCGACCGACTGATGGTCGCCAACGCCACCGGCTGCTCGTCGATATACGGCGGCAGCCTGCCCACCACACCGTGGACCACCAACGCCGACGGGCGGGGTCCGGCCTGGTCGAACTCCCTGTTCGAGGACAACGCGGAGTTCGGGCTCGGGCTGCGGCTGGCCGGCGAAACACACGCCGAGCTGGCCCGGCGGCGCCTGACAGAACTGCGTGACACCCTCGGCGGCGAGTTGGTGGACGCCATTCTCGGTGCGCCGCAACGGCGGGAGTCGGAACTGGCCGCGCAGCGGGAGCGGTTGGCCGAGCTGAGGGACCGCCTCGACGGCCTCGACCCCGCCGTCACCGCGGACCTGCTCAGCGTGGTGGACCACCTGGTGCGGCGCAGTGTGTGGATCGTGGGCGGTGACGGCTGGGCGTACGACATCGGCTCCGGCGGGCTCGACCATGTGCTGGCGACGGGGCACAACGTCAACGTGCTGGTGCTCGACACCGAGGTCTACTCGAACACCGGCGGCCAGATGTCCAAGGCGACCCCGCTGGGCGCGGTCGCGAAGTTCGCTGCCGCAGGCAAGACGGTGCCGTTGAAGGACCTCGCACTGCAGGCGATCGCCTACGGAAACGTCTACGTCGCCAAGGTTGCGATGGGCGCCGACCCGCAGCAGACGCTGCAGGCCTTCCGTGAGGCGGAGGCGTACGCCGGGCCGTCGCTGGTGATCGCCTACAGCCAGTGCATCGCGCACGGCATCGACATGCGCCTCGGGATGGATCAGCAGTACCGCGCCGTCGCCAGCGGGCATTGGCCGCTGCTCCGCTATGACCCGGTTCTGCGGATGGCCGGGGAGAACCCGTTCCTGCTCGATTCGCACCGGCCGCGGATCCGGCTCGAGGACTACCGCAGCCGGGAACTGCGGTACCGCGCGCTGGCGAACGCCGATCCGGTCGAGTACGAACGGCTGCTCGCCATGTCTGAGCTGGCGATCGAACAACGCTGGAATGTGTACGAGGAGATGGCTTCACGCGGCGCAGACCATTTCCACCCCGACGCTCGCAAGGAACGCTGATGGACCTGTCCACCCGATACCTCGGCCTGAACCTGAGCAACCCACTGGTGGCCTCGGCATCCCCGATGTCGCAGACCGTCGACGGTGTCCGGCGCCTGGCCGACGCCGGAGTCTCTGCTGTGGTGCTCTACTCGCTGTTCGAAGAGCAGGTGCGCCGCGAGCGCGAGCAGAATGCGCGGCTGGCACAGGCGGGCACCGAGAGCTACGCCGAGTCGCTGTCGTACTTCCCGGACGCCGCAGGCGCCGACCACGGCGCCCGCCGATATCTGAGCCTGCTCGAACGCGCGGCCGGGGCCGTCTCGGTCCCGGTCATCGGCAGCATCAACGCCAGCACACCCGGCAACTGGGCCGCCTACGCCCGGGCGATGCAGGAATCCGGGGCGGCCGCAGTCGAATTGAACATCTACACGCTGCCCGGCGATCCGCACATCTCCGGCGCCGAGGTCGAGCAGCGTCACCTCGACATCCTGGCTCGGGTCAAGGACGTGGTGACCGTGCCGGTGGCGGTGAAGCTCAGCCCGTTCTTCAGCGCGACCGCTGACATGGCCCGGCGCCTCGACCTGGCGGGCGCCAACGGGTTGGTGCTGTTCAACCGATTCCTGCAGCCCGACATCGACACCGAGACGCTGGCCGTTGCGCCAGGGGTCCTGTTGTCGCGGGCAGCCGAGGCACGGCTACCGATGACGTGGATAACGTTGCTGCACGGGCGGATCGGCGCCTCGCTCGCCGCGACGACCGGCGTCGAGGGCTCGACCGAGCTGATCAAGTACCTGCTGGCCGGGGCGGACGTGGTGATGACCGCGTCGGCGCTCCTGCGTCACGGCCCGGACTACGCCGCCGTGCTCCTCGACGGGCTGCGTGACTGGATGGCACGCAAGGGATACGCCGGCATCGACGAGGTCCGCGGGTTGCTCGCGGTCCCGATCGGAACCGATGAGGCCGCACACGAACGCGGCGACTACGTCAGTGCGATGCGCCGGGCCAACAGCGCCGAGTACGGCCCCTGGTGAGACTGCCGGCGTTCATCGCGCGTTCGGCGACGACAGATGGGCCGTCGCCGCGTCCAGGTTGCGCTGTGCCGCCGGTGTCAAACCGATCTCGAGGTCGAACTCGAACCCCCTGATCGCGAGGACGTGCACCTCGGGCAGGCGGTGAAAGCACTGCTGACAGGTCGCCATGATCGCGGGGATCGAGATGGCGTGCGAGGTGAACGTGAAGTCCATTCTCGGCGTGGCGCGGCCCAACGTGAAAGACGTGACCGTCCGGTCCTTGGTGGCGTCGATGAACAGCACGCGCTGCTTGGTGCTGATCAGGTCGGCGTCCTCGATCAGCAACTGGTAGTTGCGCTCCCGCTGCGCGTTCGCGCACCTGCCCTGCGCTTCGAGCCAGTCGATGAAGGCCCAGCCCAACCCGTCGTCCTGCCTGCCCGCGTTGCCGATCCCGTAGATCAGGCAGGTGTCGTCGTCGAAGTCCTCGAGCGTCACCGACGGCATCAGCGGACGCGTTGGGTGACGACGGTTCCCGCCGCATCGTGGACGGTCACGATCAGCGGCATCTGCCCGAAGGCGTGCGTGGCACAACTCAGGCAGGGATCGAACGCGCGGATCCCGACTTCGATGGCGTTCATCATCGCCTCGGTGATCTCGCCGTGACCCACCAGGTGGTCCTCGGCCACCGAGCGCACCGTCCAGTTCAGGACCTGGTTGTTGTGTGTCGTGGCCACAATGAGATTCGCGAAGGTGATGTCGCCCTCCGGGCCGGCACGGTAGTGGTGCAGCAGCGTGCCGCGGGGCGCCTCGACGACCCCGACACCCTCGCCGACCCAGGCGCCCGGCGCGGGGGTGGCGACCAGGTCGTCCGCCTGCAGGTCGGGGTCGTGGAGCAGCTGCTCGATCACCTCCGCGGCATGGAGCACCTCGATCGTCCGCGCCCAGTTGGTGTGCAGCGTCATGTTGTTCGGTGCTCCGCCGGTGTAGGCGTGGAAGCGCTCGAGCGCCTCCTGGGCCAGCGGTGTCGACAGTGTGCCCGTGACGTTCATCCGGGCGAGCGGGCCGACCCGGACCGAGCCCTTCTCCCTGCCGAGGTCCTTCAGGAAGGGGAACTTCATGTAACTCCACGGTTCCACGGCTTCCGAGAAGTGGTCGAGGTAGTCGTGGTAGTCGATCTCCCGGACGACGCGCTTGTTCTCGTCGACGATCCGCAGCGCGCCGTCGTAGTAGTCCACGTCGCCGTCGGGGTTCACCAGGCACATGCTCAGGGCGGGAACGTTCGCGAAGCTGTCGACCGCGTCTCGGTGCTTGTCGTGGAAGTCGTAGAACAGCCGAAGACCGTCCTGCGCATAGTCGAGGATCTCGTCGACCGACGGGAGTCCCTCCTCGCCGTTGAGCAGGCGATCGACCTCGGCGCGGCTCAGGTTCTTGTCGACGCCTCCCGGCACCGAGTTGATGCCGTGCATCCGCCTGCCGAAGACCGTCTTGATGACCTCCTGACCCCACTTGCGCAGCATGATGACCCGCCGCATCAACTCGGGATCCGCCTCGATCAGGCCCAGCAGGTTGCGCTGCTCGGGTGCGGCGTCCATCCCGAACATCATCTCGGGGACGACCAGGTAGAAGTACGCCGTCGCGTGGGACTGCAGCATCTGTGCGTAGTGGCCGAGGCGGCGGATCTTCTCCGCGGCCCGCGGCACCCCGGTGCCGACACCGATCATGTCGTCGAGCGCCTTCGCGCCGCTCAGGTGGTGGCTGACGAAGCAGATCCCGCAGATCCGTTGCAGCAGCATCGGCGCCTCCCAGAACGGGTGGCCCTGAACGAGTTTCTCGAAGCCGCGAAACTCGACGACATGCAGCCTGGCGTCGACGACGTTGCCGTCGTCGTCGAGGTGCACGGTCACCTTGCCGTGGCCCTCGATGCGGGTGACCGGGTCGATGACGAGCTTTCTGCTCACGCGAGCCCCTTCGGATCAGTCGTAGTGGTTCAGGGAGCGGGGCAGCGTGACCGGCCGGCCGTGGATCAGGTCGTCGAGCACAGCGACGATGGCGTCGGCGTCCGGTGGGCAGCCGGGGATGAAGTAATCCATCTTCACCACTTCGTGGCACGGGTAGACCTTGGTGGTGATCAGGGGGATGTCGGGGTGGGAGGGGATCACCGGTTCGGCGCCCGGGACCGCGGTCGGTGAGTCGAGGTAGGCCTCCGCCAGACAGTCCTTCAACTCGAAGACATTGCGCATCGCCGGCACCCCGCCCCAGATCGCGCAGGCTCCGACGGAGATAAGGACGTCGCAGTTCTCCCGGAAATGGCGCAGCGTCTCGATGTTCTCCTCGTTCGCGACACCGCCCTCGACGAAGCCGATCGCGCATCGCTCGGTGATCCGCTTGATGTCGGTGAGCGAAGACCGGTGAATGGTGACCTTCGTCAGCAACGGCAGGATCCGCTCGTCCATGTCGAGGAACGACAAGGTGCATCCCCAGCAGCCGCACAGGCCGATCATGGCCACCTTGATCTTGCCGTCGCGTGCTACCGACAGCGCGGGATCCGGTGGTGTCGAGGGCAGTTGGTCCGACCTGATCTCGTCCGTCACGGCGCACCCGACTCGTCTGCCTGATCGAGAGCCCGCTCGCGGACGGATCTCACCTCGTACTTGCGCCGGCCGATGGGGACGTCGTAGCCGACACCCTTGTCGAGAATCGCCCCGACGGGGCAGATCTCGACGGCGTAGCGGACCTGCTCGTCCGGCATCGCATCGGCACGTTCGGCGTCGACCTCGATTCGCGCCTCCGCACCGCGGTGGCTGATGCTGAAGATCTTCTCTCCGGTGTCGTCTCGGACGAATTCCACACAGCGTTGGCAGAAGATGCAGCGATCCCGTTCCAGCCATATCCGCTCGGATGCGTGATCCCGTTCCCGGTGCGGGAACCGGTACGGGAAGCGGGAGACCAGCATGTCCACCTCGTAGCCGACCGCCTGCAGTGTGCAGCGGCCGCTCTTCTCGCAACTCGGGCAGTTGTGGTTACCCTCGGTGAAGAGCAGCTCTACCAGCGCCTTGCGCATGTCCGCGGTTTCCGGTTCGTCGACCTCGACGGTCATCCCGTCCGAGACGCGGACCGTGCAGGCCGCGACCACCGCGCCGTTGACCTTGACCGAGCACACCCGGCAGGTCCCGAGGCACGGCTTGCCTTCGAGGTAACACAGCGTGGGGATGTACACACCCGCATCCGCGGCGACGTCGACCAGAACCCGGTTCTCCTCGGTCGTCACGGCGATTCCATCGATCTCGATGCGGATGCTCATGTCGTCCCGTCCGTCTCCAGCTCGGTGAGCGCGTTGCGGTGCCCGGCGAGGGCGGCGTCGAGATCGAACGACGGCAGCAGCGTGCCGTCCTGGCTGCACAACCTGCTGCGATAGAGATCGGGAAACTTCGTCAGCGTCGTCAGGATGGGATTGGCCGCGGTCGCCCCGAGGCCGCACCGACTGGTCATCTTCACGAGGGCACCCCAACGGGCCGCGTCGTCCAGATCCTTCTGCACCGCGGTGCCCGCGATGATCCGCTGCATCTTGTAGTGGAGATCGACGGTGCCCGCCCTGCAGGGAACACAGATGCCGCAGGATTCGTCGGCGAAGAACCTGGTGTAGTCCTTGACGCAGTCGAGAAGGTCACGGGTGGAATCGAAGACGGTGACGGCACCGTTGCACGGGATGTCCTCGTAGGCGATCCGGCGGCCCGCGTCGGCCTGCACCGAAAGGCACTCCCCCGACGGACCGCTGATCTGGACGGCGCGAGCATCCTCCGCGCCGACGAGGGCCAGCACGTCGGCGAGGGTGATGCCCCACTCCACTTCGTAGACCCCGGGTCGGCGGCAGTCCCCGGCGACACTCAGCAGGCGCGTTCCCGCCGAGGTGGGAGTACCCATACCCCGGAACCACTCGGCACCCTCCGCCGTCACCCGGCTTGCGGCAGCGAAGGTTTCGACATTGTTCACGCAGGTGGGCCTGCCGAGGTAGCCCTCCTGGATGGGGTAGGGCGGTTTCAACCGGGGGGTGCCCCGTTTGCCCTCGCAGGACTCGATCAGGGCGGACTCCTCGCCACAGACGTAGGAGCCTGCACCCATCTGGATCCGGATGTCGAAATCGAAGCCGGCCAGGCCGCCGATGTCGTGCCCGAGGAGCCCGCCTTCGCGGAGTTCGCGCAGCTGGCGCTCCAGATAGCGCTTGAGATAGACGTACTCGGCCCGCAGGTAGACGATCCCCTGCCGGGCGCCGATCGCATACGCGGCGATGACCATTCCGGTGAAGACGTCCTTCGGGGCCCGGGTCAGCAGCGCCCGGTCCTTGAACGTGCCGGGTTCACCCTCGTCGGCGTTGCAGATGACGTACTTGTCCTCACCCGCCGCGGCCCGGCACAGGCGCCACTTCAGCCCGGTGGCGAATCCCGCGCCGCCGTATCCGCGCAGTCCGGACTCGGTGATCGCGTCGATCGTCTGCTCCGGGGTACCCGCGAGGCAGCGCTTGAGCGACATCTGGTGGTCGTCCTGGCCGCAGAAGAACACCGGTCCACCGGTGTGGACGTTCGACTCCACCAGGCTGTCGACGTAGGCGATGTCGTCTTCCGGTAGCCCCGCCGGGTTCGCGATGTCCGCGACGGCGCTGCCCGCCTTCAACGCGGCGATGATGTCTGCGACCCGGCCGGGCGTCAACCGGGTGAACACCACGTCGTCGAGCAGCATCGCCGGTTCCTGATCGCTGAGCCCGACACACGGCGTCTCGAACAGGCCGAACGTCCCCGACCCATCGGTTCCTCCGAAGCGGGCCCCGGTCCCCTGCTCGAGCGCGTCGTGCACCGCCTGGTACCCGAGGTTCTTGGCGATCACCGTGTTGCTCAGGTAGATCCGGTGCCGTCCCGACGGCCTGGTGTGGAAGAAGTGGTAGAACGATGCCGTCTCCGAGATGTCGCGTGCGGACCGGTTCAGTGCGTTGGCCATCTGGGGCAGATGCTCATCGGGAATGTGACCGTAGAGGCGCTGGATGTCCCACAGGATGTCGATCAACCGCGTTCCGTCGTAGTGGAATCGCCGCAGGACGGCCTCGACGTCCGGGTTCATCTGGATGCTCCCATCGATCGTCGCTCGCCTCGCCGTTCGCGCATGCCACGGGCCGATGACCAGTATCCCCGGTCGCCGCAGGATCGGCAGGACGTTGGTCACCATCGTGGGCCGATCACCGATCGCGCACACCACCCGCGCATGACCGTCGTCGCAATATCGGCGAAACGCCAGGCGACGATCGGGTGTCACCCGACGAGAAAAGAGGCACCCTGCCCATCGGGTCACGACCGGTGCGGCGGGACGGCTACCGTGGACCGATGAACAAGATCTCGTTGACGGCATTGGCTCGCGAGCAATTCGCCGGCGCGGAACGCGCCTCCAGTGGACGCAGCGCCCACACGGTGTACGGCGGCCACGAACACGTCCTGCGTCAAACGGTGATCGCGCTGGTGGCGGGACAGAAGCTCGACGAACACGAGAATCCCGGCGAAGCGACGGTTCACGTTCTGCACGGCAGGGTCCGGCTGACCTCGGGACCCGACAGCTGGGAGGGCTCGACCGGTGATCTGATCATCGTGCCCGACTCGCGCCACTCGCTCGAAGCCGTCGAGGGTTCGACGGTGCTGCTCACCGTGGCCAAGTCGGCCAAGTCCACGCCTGCGCAGTCCGGTTCGTAGTCACAGACCTTCCGGGTCCGCCACCGGCAGCGGCCCGCGGGTGACCAAAGGCTCTCGATAGAGGACCAAAGCCTCCACGGCGCACCGGCGAATGCTCTTAGCCTCAGGCTGCGAGGCGATGTTCCCGCCCTCGTCCGGCATGAGCTTGGAGGACGACGTTGTCCGACACACTGACCACCCCACCTCCCGAGACCCGACCCGCAGGCGGCAAGGCCGGTCTCGGGCTGGCCGCACTGACGGCCATCGTCGTCGGTTCGATGATCGGCAGCGGAATCTTCGCCCTGCCCTCGCAGATGGCCGGAAGTGCCTCTCCGGGGCCACTTCTCATCGGCTGGGCGATCACCGGCGTCGGTATGCTGACGCTGGCGTTCGTCTTCCAGACCCTGGCCAGCCGCAAACCAGACGTCGACGGCGGTGTCTACGGTTACGCCAGGGCCGGTTTCGGCAACTACATCGGATTCACGTCGGCATTCGGCTACTGGGTGTCGGCATGGGTCGGCAACGTGGCCTACCTCGTCCTGTTGTTCTCCACGCTGGGCTACTTCTTCCCCGGATTCTCCGGCGGCGCAACAGTTCCCGCGATCATCGGCGCATCGATCGTGCTGTGGATCGTGCACTTCCTGACGCTTCGCGGCGTCCAGACGGCCGCCTTCGTCAACGTCTTGGTCACCATCGCCAAGGTGGTCCCGATCCTGGTGTTCATCGCCATCGCCGCCGTCGGGTTCAAGGCGGGCTTGTTCAGTGCCGACTTCTGGGGTCGGTCCGCCGAGATCGACGGTGCGCCGCTCGGCGACACGATGTCCCAGGTCAAGAACATGATGCTGGTGACCGTGTGGGTGTTCATCGGCATCGAGGGGGCGTCGGTTTACTCCCAGCGTGCCGCCAAGCGCAAGGACGTCGGCCGGGCCACGGTGCTCGGCTTCGTCGGCGTGCTGGCCCTGCTGCTGCTGGTGAACCTGCTGTCGTACGGATTGATGACCCAGGCGGAGCTCGCCGGGGTGCCGGATCCGTCGATGGCCGGGGTCCTGGAGAGCCAGGTCGGCAGCTGGGGTGCGGCGTTCATCTCGATCGGGCTGGTCATCTCGTTGCTGGGCGCCCTGATCGCGTGGGTGTTGCTGTGCGTCGAGATCCTGCGCCTGCCCGCCCTCGAACACGTGATGCCGAAGGCCCTGGCCAAGGAGAACACCCACGGCGCACCCGCGAATGCGTTGTGGCTGACCAACATCTGCGTCCAGGCGCTGCTGCTGTGGACGCTGGCCAACGAGAGCACCTACACCAACCTGATCTACCTGGCGACGTCGCTGATCCTGCTGCCGTACCTCTGGTCGGCCGCCTACCAGGTGATGCTGGCCGTGCGCGGTGAGACATACGAATCAGGCGACGGTCGGACCCGCGACCTGGTCATCGGCGTCATCGCCCTCGGGTACGCGGTGTGGCTGGTGTACGCGGGCGGGTGGCAGTACCTGCTGGTGGCGGCGATGTTCTACCTGGCAGGCACGGCACTGTACCTGTGGGCCCGCCGGGAGAGCCGGCTGCCTGTGTTCACCGGGCCCGAGATGGTGATCGTCGCGGTGGTGGCGTTGACGTCCGTCCTGGCCGCCGTGCTGATGGCCACCGGAAACCTCGCGGTCCTGTGACCGCCACCGAACCCCGCCTCGGCGTGTGGTCGGAGGCGGGCCGCCTGCGCCGCGTCCTGGTCTGCGCACCCGGACTGGCCCACCAACGCCTCACCCCGGAGAACTGCCACGAGTTGCTCTTCGATGACGTGATCTGGCTGCAGCAGGCGCGCCGCGACCACTTCGACTTCGTCGCCAAGATGGTCGACCGCGGCATCGAGGTGCTCGAGCTCCAGGATCTTCTCGCCGACGTGGTGGGAGATGCCGGTGCCCGCGAGTGGGTGCTGGATCGCACGGTGACCGACGACCTGGTCGGGCCGGGCCTCACCCACGAGATCCGAGCCTGGCTGACCGGGCTGTCGCCGGATCGGCTGGCGGAGTTCCTGATCGGCGGCGTCGCCTACCAGGACGTGGTCGACGAGGTGGACAGCAGCTTCCTGACGCTGTTCAACGCGTTGGACCCGGCGGGGTTCGTCATCAGGCCCCTGCCCAACACGCAGTTCATGCGCGACAACACCGCGTGGATCTTCTCCGGCGTCACGCTCAACCCGATGTACTGGCCGGCACGGCGCCAGGAGACCCTGCTCACCACTGCCGTCTACAGGTTCCATCCGGTCTTCGTCGACGAGAAGTACGACGTATGGCTCGGCGATCCCGACGGACCGCCCGCCGACCACGGCCTGGCCACCCTCGAGGGCGGCGACGTGATGCCGATCGGCAAGGGGCTCGTCGTGATCGGCATGGGCGAGCGGTCCTCCCATCAGGCGATCACCCAGGTGGCGCGCAACCTGTTCGCCGCCGGTGCCGCCGAACGGGTGATCGTCGCCAGCCTGCCGAAAACCCGCTCCGCCATGCACCTGGACACGGTGTTCACCTTCTGCGACCGCGACCTGGTGACGGCGTTCGCGCCGATCGTCGACGGGATCGTGCCGATCAGCCTGCGCCCCGACGACAGCGCGCCGTCGGGCCTGGACGTCCGGCGCGAGCCGAAGGGATTGGTCGACACGATCGGCGATGCCGTCGGCGTGGACTTCCGGGTCGTCACCACCGCCGGCGACGTCTACGGCATCCAGCGCGAGCAGTGGGACGACGGCAACAACGTGGTCGCACTCGAGCCGGGCGTCGTCATCGGCTATGACCGCAACATCCTGACCAACACCGCGCTGCGCAAGGCGGGCGTCGAGGTCGTCACCATCGACGCCAGCGAGCTGGGACGCGGCCGCGGCGGCGGCCGATGCATGACCTGCCCGATCCTGCGCGACCCCCTCTACACCTGATCGACCACCCCTGAAGGAACCCGACCATGGCGTTCAACAATCGCAACCGCAGCCTGCTCACGCTGGTGCACCACAGCGACCGGGACCTGCACTACCTGCTCGACCTGGCCCGGGACCTCAAGCGGGCCAAGTACTCCGGGGACACGCGGAACAGTCTGGCGGGCAAGAACATCGCCCTGATCTTCGAGAAGACGTCCACCCGCACCCGCTGCGCATTCGAGGTCGCGGCCTACGACGAGGGCGCTCACGTGACCTACATCGACCCGGCGTCGTCCCAGATCGGACACAAGGAGTCGATGAAGGACACCGCCCGGGTCCTGGGCCGGATGTACGACGCGATCGAGTACCGCGGGACCGCACAGGAGACCGTCGACGAACTCGCCGAGTACGCCGGTGTCCCCGTTTTCAACGGGCTCACCGACGAGTTCCATCCGACCCAGATGCTGGCCGACGTGCTGACCATGACCGAGCACTGCCCGAAGCCGTTGCACGACATCTCCTATGCGTTCGTCGGCGACGGCCGCAACAACATGGCGAACTCCCTGCTGCTGGTCGGGGCCAAGCTCGGCATGGACGTGCGCATCGGCGCGCCGAGGGAACTGTGGCCGAGCGAGGACCACGTGGCGATGTGCGAGGGGTTCGCCACGACGTCGGGGGCCCGGATCACCATCACCGACGATCCGGACAAGGCGGTCAGCGGTGTCGACTTCATCCACACCGATGTCTGGGTGTCCATGGGTGAACCGCTGGAGACGTGGGGCGAGCGGATCAACATGCTGCTCCCCTTCCAGGTGAACTCCGCCCTGATCTCGGCTGCGGGTAACCCGCGGGTGAAGTTCATGCACTGCCTGCCCGCCTATCACAACTGCGAGACCACGATCGGCGCCAAGATCGCGGCGCAATACCCGTTCCTGTCCAACGGGATCGAGGTCACCGAGGACGTCTTCGAGAGTCCTGTGAACATCGCCTTCGAACAGGCCGAGAACCGCATGCACACGATCAAGGCCGTGCTCGTCTCGGCGCTGAGCTGAAGCGATGAGGATCGTGATCGCATTGGGTGGCAACGCGCTGCTGCAGCGCGGCCAGCCCATGACCGCGGACAACCAACGGGCGAACATCCGGGTGGCCGCCGAGCGCATCGCCGCGATCGTGGAAGGCAACGAGATCGTCGTCGCACACGGCAACGGCCCGCAGGTGGGTCTGCTGGCACTGCAGGCGGCGGCCTACCATGGCGTCGCTCCGTATCCGCTCGACGTCCTCGGCGCCCAGACCGAGGCGATGATCGGCTACGTCATCGAGCAGGAACTCGGCAACGTGCTGCCGACCGAGCAGCCCATCGCCACCCTCCTGACGATGATCGAGGTGGACGGGGACGACCCCGCCTTCGACCACCCCACCAAGCCGATCGGGCCGGTCTACGACCGGGAAACCGCGGAGCGTCTCGCGGCGGCCGGCGGCTGGAGCATCGCCGCCGACGGCGACGAGTTCCGGCGGGTCGTCGCCAGCCCGAAACCCCAGCGGATCTTCGAGATCCAGCCGATCCGCACCCTGGTGGACCAAGGTGTGATCGTGATCTGTGCAGGCGGAGGCGGCATCCCGACCATGTACGACGAACACGGCGACCTGCGTGGCGTCGAAGCCGTCATCGACAAGGACCTCGCGTCGGCGCTGCTGGCCGAGCAACTCGACGCCGACCTGCTCGTCATCGCCACCGATGTCGACGGTGTCTACACCGGATGGGGCACCCCGGAGCAGGCCCGCCTCGGCCGGGTCACTCCCGACGACTTCGCCGGCCTCGACCTGCCCGCGGGCTCGATGGGCCCCAAAGTGCAAGCCGCATGCGACTTCACGCGTCACACCGGCAACGAAGCCGTCATCGGCTCGCTCGTCGAGATCACCGACATCGTCAACGGCACGGCCGGAACACGGGTCCGCGCGGATCAGGCGTGAGGGGCGACGGTCACCTCGACAGAAAGCCGATCGGCGACGGCATGTGCGGCCACCCATTCGCCCTCACGGACCAGCCGCGCAAGATCGTCGACCAGGGGGCTGTGAACGCCGAGGTCGGCGAGCCACTCGGCAACCGTTCGGTTGATCCCCTCGGCCGGGACGCGAACCGTGCGCCCCTCGTGGAGCCGGTCGGTGAGCTGGTAGGTCGGTGTCGCCGGGTTTCGGCGTGCCAGGCACGTCAGTGACCTCATGATTGCCCCCGTTCCATCCCTGTCGTTTCATCAGACCATCCGGGAAGGTGCGCGACGAAGGGGCGAACGCAGGGCTCCTGCCGTCCGAAGGTCCTCTCGTCGGAGGGACCTTCGGCGGGTTGAAGACTCGCACCCGACGAAGTGGGGACCAAAGACCCTGAGCACCGGGGACGTTCCGCGCTGCCCTTGGGGCCCTCGGACCTAGTCGCGCGGTGGGCCGAGGTCCGAGGCTGGAAGCCATGCAACAGCCCGGGACCGCCGTTGGTGCGTTCGCGGCGTGGTGGCGACGGCGCCTCGAGCCCGCGCTGGTGGTGATCACGCTCGCCGCCCTGGCCGCGGGTGGTGTCGCCTGGCTCGCCGGCTGGTCCAGCCTCGCCGGCGCTTGCTGGATCGCAGGCACCTCGGTGGCGTTGGTGCCTGCGGTGCTGTGGGTGGTGGCAGCGCTACGCCGGGGACGCGCCGGCGTCGACCTCATCGCCGTCCTGTCCCTGGTCGGCACCCTTCTCGTCGGGGAGTATCTGGCGGGATCCTTGATCGCGGTGATGCTGGCGGGCGGGCGCGCGCTCGAAGCGTCCGCCGAGCGTCGTGCCTCGCACGACCTACGCGCGCTGCTCGAACACGCGCCCCGCTTCGCGCGGCGCCGAGTCGGCACCGACGTAGCGGCGATACCACTGGCCGACGTGGCGGTCGACGACCTCCTGGTGGTCGGCCCGGGTGAGGTCGTCCCGGTCGACGGCCGCATCGTCGGCGCCACGGCGGTGCTGGACGAGTCGGTGCTGACCGGCGAACCTCTGCAGGTCGAGCGCGCTGCCGGCGAGCCCGTCCGTAGCGGTGTGGTGAACGCTGGCAACGCCTTCGAGTTCCGCGCCACTGCGTCGGCAGAGGACAGCACGTACGCTGGCATCGTCCGGCTGGCTGAGCAGGCCGGCGCCGAGAGTGCCCCACTCATCCGGCTGGCGGATCGATACGCCGCGTGGTTCCTGCCGCTGACCTTGGCCATCGCGGGGGTCGCGTGGTTGACCAGCGGATCAGCAGTGCGAGCGGTCGCGGTTCTGGTGGTCGCGACGCCATGCCCGTTGTTGCTCGCCGCCCCGGTGGCGATCGTTTCCGGGCTGTCGCGTGCCTCTCGCCAGGGTGTGGTGATCCGCAGCGGCGCCGCACTGGAGAACCTGGGTCACGCAACGACCTTGGTGATGGACAAGACCGGCACCCTCACGGTCGGGCGCCCGGTCGTCGTCGAGATCGCAACCGCACCGGGCCGCGACACCACCGAGATACTGCGGCTGGCGGCGTCGGTCGAGCAGCTGTCGCCGCATGTGCTGGCCGAAGCCATCGTCACCGAAGCGCTGACCCGGATCCCCCGGTTGTCGCTGCCCGGTGACGTGGTCGAAGAGCCGGGGCGCGGCGTCACCGCCACCATCGACGGTGAGCGGGTACACGTCGGCAAGCTGCTCGGCGACACGGTCGACACAGGGTGGGCCAGGGCCGCGGAGAACCGAGCACGTCTGGATTCGGCGGCGATCGCCTGGGTGTGTGTCGACGACGAGCCAGTGGGCGCCGTGTTGCTGCGAGACCCCATCCGCCGCAACGCACCCCGCACCGTACGACGGTTGCGCGCGGCCGGGCTGAACCGGTTGGTGATGTTGACCGGTGATCGCGCCGAGCCTGCGCGCGAGGTCGCCACCGTGCTCGGCCTCGACGAGGTCTACGCCCAGCAGACCCCGGCCGACAAGGTCGCCGCGGTGCGCGCCGAGCGCGATCGGGCGGTGACGGTGATGGTCGGTGACGGTGTGAACGATGCTCCGGCACTGGCCGCGGCCACCGTGGGCGTCGCGATGGGCGCGCGCGGAGCGACGGCCTCCTCGGAGGCCGCCGACATCGTGTTGACCTCCGATCGCCTCGACAGGCTGGCCGATGCGATGGACATCGCCCGCTGGTCGCGCCGCATCGCCGTGCAGAGCGCCACCGTCGGGATGACGTTGTCGCTACTTGCGATGGCGATCGCCGCATTCGGCTGGTTGCCGCCCGCCGCGGGCGCTCTGCTGCAGGAGGGCATCGACGTCGCGGTCATCCTCAATGCCTTGCGGGCGCTGAAGGGCAATCCAGCGCTGGAGGTCGGCCTGCCGGACGACACCGACGACATGTTGCGCCGGTTCGCGGCAGAACACGACGAACTTCGCGACACGCTGGGGCTGCTGCGGGACGCCGCTGACCGTCTGGTCGCCGGTGCCGACGCGGGCGCGTTGCAGGCTTTGACCCTCGCGCACACCTTCCTGACCGAGAAGCTGCTGCCGCACGAACGCGCCGAGGAAACCCTTCTCTACCCTGCGCTGGCCCGGCCCCTGGGCACCGGCGAGGCCACCGCGACCATGAGCCGCACCCACGCCGAGATTCAGCGGCTGTCCGATCGGATCGGCACTCATCTCGCACTCGCCAAGGCGGACAGCGGAATTCAAGCCGATCAGGTCGACGATCTGCTGGCCTGTCTGTACGGGCTCTACACCCTTTTGCGCCTGCACTTTCTGCAGGAGGAGGAGAGCTATTTCACGCTCACCGACGACTGAACGGCGAGATGGGGTCCTATGGCTCTACCCGTCGACTCCCAGCGGGCGCACCCTGAGCCTCAGGTAACGGTATGGCTCTGTGGATGAGGGGATCGTCGTGGTGGATGACGGGGACAGCTGGATGTGGCACGGCGGCGGGAGCGGTTGGTGGATCCTGATGGCCGTGTTGACGGTGGTGTGCTGGGCGGTGGTGATCACCGTGGTGGTCTTGGCCATTCGATACGTCGCCAGTGATCGCGGCCGCAGCGCAGCACCGACGTCAGCCCGGGCGCAGGTCGTCCTGGCCGGGCGCTACGCGCGCGGCGAAGTCGACGACGACGACGACGAATATCGACGGCGCCTGGCCCTACTTCGAGAGCACCGCTGATCACGATGAACGGCACCCACGCTCCCTCACCGGTGGTCGCAGGCATCGACGGCTCCGACACGGCGATCCAGGCCGCTCGATGGGCGGCTGACGAAGCCCTCAGCAGGGGTGTGCCGCTGCGCCTGGTCTACGTCACCAGGGCCACGCACCCGTCCGCCGAAGAGTACGACCGCGATGTGCGCCACGGCAACGCCTCGCTTCATGCGGCGCGGGACGCGATGGACGCCGAAGGCCTGACCGTCGAGGTCGACACCGCCATTCTCACCGGCCCTCCGGGCGCCGCGCTCATCGGGGAATCGCGCGATGCGGCCATGGTCTGCGTCGGGTCGGTCGGGATCGGGCGATACGCCCGCGCGATCCTGGGTTCGGCGGCAACCGAACTGGCCGAGAAGGCCCACTGCCCGGTGGCGATCATCCGGCCCCGCGACGACGACGGTTCCGACAGCGACACCAGCTGGATCGTCGTCGCCGTCAACGACGCACCCGACAACGACTCGGTCATCGAGCACGCACTGGCGGAGGCGCGGCTGCGCAAGGCCCCGGTACTCGCCCTCGGCGAGGGGCAGCGCACCCGCGACAGCCTCGACCGCGATGTCGAGAAGATGAAAGAGCACCACCCGGAGGTGCACATCTACCCCGTCGCCGACCAGGCCGGCGTCGCACACTTCCTGAGGCACAACGACGAACGGATCCAGTTGACGGTGATCGGTGGGTCGCAGGCCGATCAGCTCGCAGGCATCGTCGGGCCGTTCGGTCACCCTGTCTTTCGCCACGGCAGATCGTCGGTGCTGATCGTCCGCCGGTGAGCGACGGCCCCGAAGAAGCTTCGAACAACTCCGGGGCCGTCTGGCAACTGGATCGGATCGGCGATCCAGTTGTGGGACTGAGGCTTTCAGCTGACTTGCACCGATCACCTCGCGGCGGTCAGCCGGCGGGCGTGATCAGCCCGTAATGACCGTCGTAACGGTGGTACAGGACGTTGGCGCGGCCCTGAGCGGCGTCGATGAAGAACAGGAACGGCAGGCCGAGCATCCCGAGCCGCTCGGTCGCTTCCTCGGTCGTGATGCACGGGGCCGGTTGGGAACTGAAGGTCAGCGGAAGCTCGAAGGGAGCCAGTTCATCCGGCGCCACGGCGATCACCTGGGCCAGCCGGTAGCCCGTCGGGCCGCCACGGTAGAGCACGCTGGCGAAACCGGTGGCTTTCTCGGTGAAGAGGTGGAAGTCGTAGTCGAGCGATTCCATTTCCTGGGCGGCTTCGTCGACTGTGCACGGGGCCATCGTGAACGACTTGTGCCGGATGATCCGGCGGTCATCGGCGGGCCGGGGGTAGTGCTGCGGCCTGGCGGTGGGCGCGGACTGGTGCCGCCACTCGTGGGGGTCGTCGTCCGGCAGTCGCCCGCGCTGCGCTTCCCAGTGTTCGGCAGTTCGTTCCAGGCGGCGCCTCAGCCGATCGTCGAGCCGATCGATGGCTTCGCGCGCCGTCGCCGCCTCGACCTGGGCCCGAACCATGCGACCGTCCACATCCAGGTTGGCCTGGGCGACGACGGGGTAGCGCACCGCAGGGTCGGTGTGCCTGGTGAGTCGGACCCGGGCATGCAGCACCGGCTTGCGGGTGCGCGTGCCGATCTCGCCGATCTTGCTGCGTGCGTAGTCAGCCGCGCCCGGCATGCGGCCGTGGGTCGTGACTTCGACGTCGAGGACTTGTGGTGAATCTGCGTTGTTCCTCATGATCTCTTCCTACGCCGTGACCCGGCCCGGCAGGAGGGCCAAAGGTCACCGTCGCCGGCATCGCAGGCTCAGGTGGCGAGGCGACACAGTCGTCGGGCCTCGGCCACGGAGTCGGCCAGCGGTCGACCCGTGTCGATGACGTGGGCCTCCCGCCCGGCGGCACCGGCGTCGGCGAGGGCAGTGGCGATGTCCGGTGTCGCGTCCGAGTTCGACCGCGGTCGGTGCCCGACCCTGGCCGCAGCCTCGGAAACCGGTACAGAGCACTGTAATTCGACAACCGGCGCCGACGCTTGACGACCCAGTTCGCGGGCGCGGTCGCGCTGCTGAGCCTCCCTCCAGGTGCCGTCCAGGACCACGGAGTGTCCGCCACCCAACGACTCCCGAGCTCGCCGGAGCACCTCGTCGTACACGAGCGCGACGTTCGACGGCGAGTACAAACCCGCGTTGAGATCGCCTGCCGCGCCCGAGACCACGCCCTCGGCCTGTAGCTGCCGACGGACATCGTCGGTCGAGATCACCGTCGCCCCGATCTCGGCGGCCAACGCTTTCGACAGGGTGGTCTTCCCGGAACCCGGCCCTCCCCCGACGACGATGAGCCGGACCGTGCCCGCGCTCAGGTGCTCGAGGGCGATGTCGAGGTGTCGGCGGGCGTCGTCCGACGCTTCTCGATGCCCCTGGGCGACCCGCACGCAGTCGACCTTGGCGCGAACCACCGCCCGATAGGCCACATAGAAGTCCGCCAGAACGCGCGGCGCGGGATCGCCGCTGCACCGCATGTACTCCTCGAGGAAGAAGTCCGCGAGGTCCTTGCGTCCAAGGAATTCCAGGTCCATCGCGAGGAACGCGGCGTCGTCGATGCCGTCGACGTGGCGGAGTCGGTCGTCGAATTCGAGGCAGTCGAGCAAGGCGGGGCCGTCCGGCAGGCAGAAGATGTCGTCGGCCAGCAGGTCGGCGTGCCCGTCGAGGATGTGATGTTCGGCGATGCGGCGGGTGAACAAGGGTTCGCGGCCCGCGACGAACCGACCGGCCATGCGCGCCGCGTCCCGCACCGAGTCGGGTGCCACCACGTCGGAATAGCCCTGCAACTCGCGGAGATTCTGCTGCCAGCGTGCCCACACCGCATCCGCGGTGCCCTGGGTGTCGATTGCCGGGCCACGCTCGGCGACCGAATGGAAGCGCGCGAGCACGGCCGCGATCGCGCGCAGCTGTTCGCCGACCGGCGCGCCGCTCTTCACCCGCGAGGAGAGGCGGTCGGCATCGGCGTGGCGGCGCATGACGATCACGGGTTCGTCCGGACCGCCCTGGGGATCGGTCACATGGGCCACCCCCAGATAACTGTCCGGAGCGAGTCTCCTGTTGAGGGCGACCTCGTGTTGGCAGGCGCGCTCCCGGCTGGCGGTCGTGCTGAAGTCCAGGAAGTCGGTGACCACCGGCTTCTTCGCCTTGTAGGCCCGATCCCCGAGCAGGACCACGACGCCGGTGTGCGTCTCTCGCACCTGCGCGGCCAAGTCCCCCGCGGCAGCCGCCACTGGTTCGTGGTCCGCGCACGGCGGTACCGGGAAGCGGTTCATACCCTCCAGCGTCGACGGTGACGATCCGGCACACCAGGGCACTAAGGCCCCGCACCTGGGACCATCGACTCTGGCGGTCACCACCCACTGCGCGGATGATGGGTGACGATTGAGGAGGGTGCGATGCGTGACTCCTTCGTGGATGTCGAGATCATCAGAGCAGCACTGCAGTTGGCCTGCCGGGCGCCGTCGCTGCACAACAGCCAGCCCTGGCGCTGGGTGCTCGACGGCAACGTCGTCCAGTTGTTCGCCGACCCGGAGCGCGTCATCCGGTCCACCGACAGTTCCGGACGCGAGGCCCTGCTCGGCTGCGGCGCCGTGCTCGATCATTTCCGGGTGGCGATGACCGCAGCGGGATGGACGGCCAACGTCGATCGGTTCCCCAACCCCAGCAACGTCGACCACCTGGCCTCGATCGACTTCAGCCCCAACGAGTTCGTCACCGACGGGCACCGCCGCCGCGCCGACGCGATCCTGCTGCGACGGACCGACCGGCTGCCGTTCGCGGCGCCGCCGGACTGGGATCTGTTCGAATCGGAGGTGCACGCGGCCCTGGACGACCGGTCGGTGCGGCTGGCCGTGATCGCCGACGAGCACCGGCCGGAGCTGGCCAAGGCATCGGATCTCACCGAGTCACTGCGCATGTACGACTCGTCCTACCACGAGGAACTCCTCTGGTGGACAACAGGTGACGCCACCACATCTGAGGGCATACCGCAGGAATCCCTGGTATCGGCGGCCGAGAGCGACCGGGTTCTCAACAGGAGTTTCCCGGTGACCCCGGACTCGCACCGACGACCCGAAGTCGGCGAGGACCACTCGAAGATCCTGGTGCTGTCGACGTTCGACGACGCACACGACAGCGTGGTGCGGTGCGGGGAAGCGCTGTCCGCTGTGCTGCTCGACGCGACGATGGCGGGCCTGGCCACCTGCCCGGTCACCCATCTCATGGAAGTGCCGGCCGGCCGGACGATCGTGGCATCACTGAGCGGGGGCGACCACCCGCAGATCCTGGTGCGGGTGGGTCTGGCCCCGGCCGTCGCCGAGGTGCCGCCTCCCACTCCGCGCCGACCGATCGATGAGGTCTTCCACGTTCGACCGAACACCACGCAGGGGTGACCTTCGGCCCTGTCTGACCGGAAGTGACGCCGGTAACGTCCGGCCAGAGAGTTCGCCTACATCGGAGCGAGCATGCGAGAACACCCGTCTGGGCCCTCCGTCGTGGTCGGCATCGACGGCTCCCGGTCGGCGCTGGACGCGGCCCTGTGGGCAGTCGACGAGGCAGCCGGCCGCGACATTCCGCTCCGTCTGGTCTGCGCTCTGAGCCCCGACTGCTGCCCCGGCGCAGGCGCCGAGGAGCGTGCCCGATGCCGGGCCGACGCCCACGAGGCAGTGCGGTACGCCCTGTCCGTCGTCGAGGCGACCGGCAAGGCGGTCAAGATCGAAACCGAGATGGTGCACGGACGGCCGACCCGTGCGCTCGTCGAGGCCTCCCGATCTGCCGTGCTGCTCTGTGTCGGCTCTGTGGGGCTCAGGCACGGCCGCGACGACCCGGTCGGGTCGACCGCGGCGGCATTGGCCACCGCCGCCTGTTGCCCGGTGGCGGTGGTTCGCGGCCACGACCCTGACGTAGCGAGCGCCGGCTGGGTGGTCGCCGAGATCGACGACTCCGACGTCACCGACGTCGTCGTGCGAGACGCACTCGACGAGGCGCGGCTCCGTGGCGCTGTCCTTCGGGTGGTGACCACCTGGCAGTGCGGGTTCACCGATATCTACGACAGCCACGCGGGACCGGACCGCAACAAGCTGGCGAAGGCGCGACTCGATCGCCGGTTGGCGAAATGGCGGCGGAGCTACCCGGACGTCGACGTGCAGGCGGTGGCCGTTCACGGCAACACCCTGGCGTATCTCACCAAGAACGCGAACTCGATCCAACTGGTCGTCGTGGGCCGGGAACACGCCGACACGGTCAGAGAGCTCGTCGGCCCACCCGGATACGCGGCAGTGAACCACGCGAATTGTTCGGTATTGATCTGCGAACCGCAGAACGTACTGTGAGTATCGGTTCACTGTCCAGCGAAGGGCGATCCCGTGGTGAAGGTCTTTCTCGTCGACGACCATGAGGTGGTCCGCCGCGGGCTGGTCGACCTGCTCAGCGCCGACGAAGAGCTCGAGGTCATCGGCGAGGCGGGTTCGGTGTCGCAGGCCTTGGCGCGGATACCGGCACTTCAACCCGACGTCGCGGTGCTCGACGTCCGCCTGCCCGACGGCAATGGAATCGAACTGTGCAGAGATCTGCTTTCGATGCTCCCGAACCTGCGTTGTCTGATGCTGACCTCGTTCACCTCCGACGAAGCGATGCTGGACGCGATCCTGGCGGGCGCCAGCGGTTACGTCATCAAGGACATCAAGGGCATGGAGCTCGCCGCCGCGATCAAGGATGTCGGCGCCGGCCGATCGTTGCTCGACAACAGGGCCGCCGCGGCGCTGATGGCCAAGCTGCGCTCCGACGCCGACCACGCCGATCCGCTGTCCGGACTCAGCGATCAGGAACGGGTGTTGCTGGATCTGCTCGGTGAGGGCCTGACGAACAAGCAGATCGCGGCCCGGATGTTCCTGGCCGAGAAGACCGTGAAGAACTATGTGTCCAGGCTGTTGGCGAAGCTGGGCATGGAACGTCGCACCCAGGCGGCGGTGTTCATCTCCCGGCTGGACCATCCTCGCCATCACTCCGCGGAGTGACGCCCGGCCTGCAGATCATCACCGGAATCTTGCTGTGCTGTAGCAGATTCATGCTCGTCGAGCCAAGCAGCGCACCGGCCAGCACGCTGCGCTCGCGGGTGCCGACCACGACGAGCTGGGCATCGGAGCCGTGCATCGCCAACGCCCTGGCCGGGCCGGCGGGTTCGATGAAGCATTGGGCGCTGACACCCGGATAGGACTTGCTGAGCCGGTCGACGATCTCGGTCAGCCGAACCCACTCCGCGGCTTCCAACGCTTCCCAGTCGATCAGGAACGGAATGGACACCGGGGCTGCGGGCACTCGCATCGGCCATGAATACACCACGCGCAGAGGCACTTTGAGCGTGTCGGCGAACATGAACGCATTGCTCAGGGCGGCCTCGGCGGCCGGGGTGAAGTCGAATCCGACGACAACCGCACGCTCGCCGTCCGGTTTTCGGCTGCCCCGCCAGGCGACGACCGGGCACGGTGCGTGCGAGGCCGTGCTGACGGTCGCCGAACCCGCCAACGCCGCCACGAGCGGCGCCGGGCCGTCACCGCCCAACACCACCATTCGCGCCGCGCCGCCTGCCTCGATCAGCGCCTTGTCGACGGAACCGTCGACCGCCTCGGTGGTGATCGCCAGGGCAGGAAGGTCGGCACGCACCGCTTCGGACACTTCCTTGAGCAGGATCTCCACGGCGTCGCGGCGGTAGCTCATCGCGGCCGCCGCGATCGCGGCCGCCGAGTCGGCGAGGTTACGGCCGATGCTGGGCTCGACATGCACGATGTGCAGGCCGGTACCGAACCTCTCGGCGACCGCGCCCGCCCAGCGTGCCGCCGCGACGGAAGTCTCCGAACCGTCGACGCCGACGACGACGGGCAACCCGCTCACCGACGCGCCCTCGCGACGATCACGGGGACGCGCGCGCCGTGCACCACCGCCGAACTGACGGAACCGAGGACCATCCCGGCGACACCCCCGCGGCCGTGGCTCCCGACGACCAGCAGTTGGGCGGACGTGGACAACTCGAGCAGTTCGCGGGCCGGGTTGTCCATCTTCACGACGCGGCGCACCACCACGTCCGGGTAGCGCTCCTGCCAGCCCGCCAGTCGTTCCGCCAGCGTCTCGTCGGCCTGTGCGCGAACTTCCGCCCAGCCGACACCGATGAAATCGTCGGTGCTTTCGAGCCATGTGTGGAGGGCGATCAGGTCGACGCCCCGTCGCGAGGCTTCGTCGAAGGCGATCTCGACCGCCCGCTCGGACGCCGGTGACCCGTCGATGCCGACGATCACGGGAGCGTCCGAGGGACGATCCGTCGACGGTTGCTCGTCGTGGATGACGGCGACGGGGCAGTGTGCGTGATGAACCAGACCGGAGCTGACCGAACCCAGCAAGGCGCGCTGGATGCCACCGAGACCGCGGCACCCGACCACCACCATCTCGGCGTCCTCGGAGGAGTCGACCAGCACGGCCAGCGGGCTTCCCGACACCGATTTCTGCTCGATCGCGACAGCACGATCCTTCGGCAACGCGTCTCGGGCGGTGCGGGCCATATCCTCGAGCAGATCCTTGGCCATCGCACTCTGCTCGGCCCAGTAGTCCGCCGGTAACGGCACATCGAGCCACGCCGCGGCGCTCGGATCGGTCAGGGCGTGGACGAGGGTCAGGCGCGAGCCACGCAATGCGGCCTCATGAGCCGCCCATGCGACGGCCGCCTTGGACTGTGGCGAGGCGTCGACGCCGACGACGATCCCGGAGTCAGCTGAACTCGAAGACATGTCATTCCCCTTCGACGTGGCGGCCAAGCCTGGCCTGCATCGTGATCTCGACGCTATTTCGGACGGCACGAAGTCTCTGCTGGCAATGGTCACCGTCACCGGGGGCCTAAAGACCTTGCCCGACCGTCCGCGCAGGTCAGCAACCACGCGTCTAACAGTTGCCGCTCGCTTCGGTCACGATCGGTGCTCGCCGACGTCGATCGGGTGGGCACGGTGGTTGGATCGGGCGAGCCGCCGACTCGACGACGGCCTGGAGGTTGCCGCATGGGGTCGCTCGGCACGGCTCAGTTGATGTTCCTGTTCCTGGCGTTCGCCGCGGGCGCTGCCGTCGTCGGACTCCTGTCGGCCTCCGCACCTCGTGGAGACAAGCGACCCGCCCGCTGCGCCTTCGTCGTCGGCGTCGCCTGCGGAATGCTGGCAGGCAAGGCGCTGCGCGGGCGGCAGCGCCGCCTCAAGACGTTCGTCGCGGTCGCCCGCGGTGATCTGCGCAGCGCTCGGATGGGCCTGCTGCCCGGCACCGGTCGTTTCGCTCGAGTGCTCGGCGCCGCGGCATCGCCTGCCCGGTCGGCACCGGCCCCGCGGCGACCCCGCCGGCAACGGATGTAGCCCACCACGGGCCGGCCCCGGTTGTTACTGGAGTGACTTTAGTGATAATTGGGTACGTAGAGGCGTACTCGCTCACGTTTCAGGTCGAGGAGGGACCGTGTCTGTCGGCACCCCCCGCAGGGCTGTCGCCGCGGCGGCGCTGGCCGCAGCCGCGGCACTGATCGACGTCGCGGCGCCTACCGCGTCCGCCGCCCCGAGGTGCAATGACATCGAGCTGGTCTTCGCCCGCGGTACCGACGAGCCCGCCGGGCTCGGTGCGGTCGGCAAGGCGCTGGTCGACACGCTGCGCCCGATGCTGAAAGGGCAGTCGGTCGGCGCCTATGCGGTGAACTACCCGGCCTCGTGGGATTTCCTTCAGGTGGCCGCGGGCGCCAACGACGCCAGCAAGCGGGTGCAGTCGATCGCTGCGTCGTGCCCCGACAGCAAGATCGTGCTGGGCGGCTACTCGCAGGGCGCCGCCGTCGTCGACGTCGTCACCACCTCACCCGTCGCGGCGCTCGGTTACACCGCGCCGTTACCCGCAGCCGTCGTTCCCCACGTCGCGGCCGTCGCCGTCTTCGGTAACCCGTCGGCGCGACTCGGCCGCCCGTTGACGACCCTGAGCCCCGACTTCGGCGCCCGCACCGCCGACCTGTGCAACACCAACGATCCCGTCTGCTCGCGCGGCGACGATTTCGACGCCCACGTTCGCTACCCCCAGTCCGGTCTGGTCAAGCTCGCCGCCCAGTGGATCACCAGGCATGTGCAGCCGCGAGACTAAAGGACACCGAGCTCGTTCAGCCTGCCGTGATAGGCCTCGATGCTGGCAAGCTTGATGCCTTCATACCCTCGCACCATGTCTGCCAGTCCGGCCACCTCGACTGCCCTGGCGTAGTTGGTCGCGTCCAGGTCAGCAGCCAACCGGGTGACGATGGTGGTGTACTCGGCGAGCAGCGCGCGTTCCACCTTGCGGACGTGCGCATGGCCGAACGGATCGAATATGGTGCCCCGCAACCGTTTCCCCTTGGCGAGGACGCGCAGGGCGACGTGGCTGCGCGGGCCGAGTCCCATCTTCTTCTTCCACCCCATCGCCCGCAACATCGGCGGATGCAGCTTGTAGGTCAGCTTCGCGCCGTCGGGGATCTCCGATCGCACGTCCGCCAGGAACTGCGGATCGGTGAGCAGCCGTGCCACCTCGTACTCGTCTTTGTACGCGGTGAGCTTGTAGAGCCCCCTGGCGACGGCCTCGCTGAACTCGGTGCGATCCCCCACCGCGCGTTCGGCAGTCCAGATCGACTGCAGCACGGTCACATAGCGGCGGGCGCTCTTCTCGCTCTGGAATCCGACCAGATCTGTGGCCCGTCGTGTCACGAGGTCGCCGACCTGGCCGGAGAACGTGGTCCCTTCGAATACCCGGGCGGGCAAAGTGTCGGGCTTGCGGTCGCGCACGGGCGACACGACGTCCTGGAAGTGGGCCGGGTCGGCGATGGCGACCCGACCCCAGCGGAAGGCGGCGATGTTCGACTCGACGGCCACGCCGTTGATCCCGATCGCCTCCTCGATCGACCACGCCGGAATGCCAAGCGCCCCAGTCTGATGGGCCGCACCGATCAGCAGGAAGTTCGCCGTGGTCGTGTCACCGAAAAGCGCCTCGGCCGCGGCGAGCGCGTCCAGGGACTGCACGCTGCGCGACGCCTGGCCGAGCCGGTTGAGCAGGTGGCTCGTCTCGGGATAGGTGATCGTCTTGTCGTAGACCATCTCCCCGGTCGGCGTCTTGCTGGTCGACGCGACGGTGACGGTCTGGGCGGGGTCGCCGTAGCCGAGGTTCTTGGTGTCGGCGGCGACCAGCAGATCGAACGCGACGATGCAGTCCGCGCTGCCGGGGGTGAGCCGGTTGGCGGGATCGAGCGCGGCTGCGGCGAATCGCAGGTGTGACACCACGGGGCCGGCCTTCTGACTCAGCCCGGTCTGATCGAGGCTCTCCACGTCGTAGCCCGCCCGTACTGCCGCGGTCGCGAGCACTTGGCTCACCGTGACGATGCCGGTGCCGCCGATACCGGCCAACAGGATGTTGCGCCTAACAGCCGCCGACTCGCAGGCGACATCGGGCACCCCCGGGGGTGTGGGCGCAAGCCGTCGCGGCCGCCTGCCTGACCGCACCTCGACCGTGACGAAGGACGGGCAGTCTCCGTCCAGGCAGCTGTAGTCGGTGTTGCAGGACGTCTGGTCGATCCGTGTCTTGCGGCCGAATTCGGTGTCGACCGGTTGCACGGACAGGCAATTGGATTTGACGCCACAGTCTCCGCAGCCTTCGCAGACCGCTTCGTTGATGAGCACCCGGGTGGTGCGGGCCGGCAGCGTGCCCCGCTTGCGTTGCCTGCGGGCATCGGCCGCGCAGTGCTGGTCGTAGATCAGGACGGTCACACCCGCGACGTCGCGCAACCGCCGCTGCGCCTCGTCGAGACGGTCGCGGTGCCAGAGCAGCGTGCCCTTGGCGAGCGCACGCTTGTTGTGCCGCTGGGGATCGTCGGCGCAGATGATGATCTGCCTGACACCCTCGGCGGTGAGTTTGTGCGTCAGCTGGGCCACGCTGAGGGCGCCCTCGGCGTTCTGGGCGCCCGTCATCGCCACCACCTCGTTCCACAGCAGCTTGTAGGTGATGTTGACGCCGGCCGCGACGCACGCCTGGACGGCGAGCTGACCCGAGTGGAAGAACGTTCCGTCGCCGATGTTCTGGAAAAGGTGGGGCACGTCGGTGAAGGGGGCCTGACCGACCCACTGGCTGCCCTCCCCGCCCATCTGGGTGAGGCCGGTGACCGCGCTGTCCTTGCGGCCGGACATCGTCACCATGGTGTGACAGCCGATCCCGCCACCGGCCAGCGAACCGTCGGGTACCGCGGTCGAGCGGTTGTGCGGGCACCCACTGCAGAAGTACGCGGTCCGTTGTGCCGGAAGCACTTCCAGTGGCAGCGCCGGTGGGGGCGGCTTCCTGAGATCCAGCCGGCCCTTCAGCACGCGGCGCAGCGGGCCCAGCAACCGTCCGGCGGTCAACTCACCCCCGGCGGGGATCAGGAGCTGCCCGGCGGCGTCCTTCTTGCCGGTGATCCGCGGCGCACCCGGGCGGCCGTACAGGATTTCGCGGATCTGGGTCTCGATGAAAGCGGTCTTGTCCTCGACGACGAGGATCTCCTCGAGGCCCCGGGCGAAGGTGGTGACGGTGTCGGACCCCAGTGGGGTGGGCATGCCGATCCGCAGCAGCCTGACGCCGGCCTGGTGCAACGCGAAGTCGTCGGCGCCGAGGTCGGCGAGGGCTTGCCGCACCGAGTCGAACGTCGTCCCGGTGGCGGCGATCCCGATGGTCGCATCGGGTGGGTCGATGTCGATGACGTCGAGGTGGTTGGCGGCGCCGTAGGCACGCACCACCTCGGCGCGCGGTCCGTAGAGGTCCGCCTCGGCCTCCAGGCTGTCTGCGGGAGCCGCCATCGGCCGCTGGCGGTAGGCGAACGGCTTTCCTTCCCAGAGGACTTCGGGAACGGTGATGTCGACCTCGGCGTCGTGGGAGTCGAAAGACCATGAGCCGTCGGCCACGTCGGCGACGATCTTGAGGGCCACCACGCATCCCGACGCCCGCGACAACGCCACGCCGTGCATGGTCATCGTGACGATCTCGCGGGCATTCCTCGGGAACAGCACCGGAATGCCGAGCGCGGCCAGAGACCGCTCGCTGACGGCGGGAACGGTGGAGGACTTCGACGCCGGGTCGTCGCCGACCAGGAGCAGCATCCCGCCGCGCGGGTTGGCGCCGTACATGTTGGCGTGGCGGAGGGCGTCGGTCGCGCGATCCAGTCCGGGACCCTTGCCGTACCAGACACCCACCACCCCGTCGTGGGTGGGCGTGCCCCCGGACATCTTGGACATCTTGGCGAGGTCCGCCTGGCTGCCCCACACCGAGGTCGCCGCCAGTTCCTCGTTCAGGCCGGGGACAAAGGTGATGTCGTGTTCGGTCAGGACGTCGGGCATCGCGGCCAGCATGCGGTCGACACCGCCGAGTGGGCTGCCCTGATAGCCCGAGACGAACGTCGCGATCCGCAGTCCGGCACGTGCGTCGCGCTCGTGCTGTTCGACCAACCCGCGGGCGATCGCCTGGACGCCGGTCAGCACGACGCGACCCGATCCGGTGCGGTAGCGGTCGCCGAGTGCGTACGGCAGCCGGTCCGGCCGGCGAACGTCCAGATCGGTCACAGGGTCTCACCACCTCGGCATCTGATGGGCGTATTGCTCCTTCAAGGGTGGCACTGGGACGCATAGTGAGCAAGCAACCAGGAGGGTGTTGAGCATGTTGCCCAGAATCTGGAGAGGGTGACGTGCGATACTGGGCGGCATGACGAGATTGGACCGCACCGACGCCCGATTGTTGCTGGCGTTGTGTGACGCGCCGCGGGCCACCGGGGTGCAGTTGGCGGCGATGCTGAATCTGGCGCGCAACACCGTTCAGGCACGGCTGGCCCGGTGGGACCAGGACAGGCTGCTCGCGCCGATCGATCGCTGCGTGTCCCCGCGCGACCTCGGTTATCCGCTGAAGGCGTTCATCACCGTGGTGGTCGATCAGCACCGACTCGAGGACGTCATCGGCGCGCTGGAGACGTTCACCCAGGTCACCCAGGTCACCGGACTCTCGGGCGCGGCCGACCTGCTGGTCGGTGTGGTGGCCACCGACGCCGACGATCTGTATCGCGTCGCCGGTCTCGTTCTCGCGGTCCCTGGGGTGGAACGGACGACGATGTCGGTGGCGATGCACGAGGTCGTCGCCTACCGGACGCGGCCATTGCTGGAGCAGCTGGCACGAGGCCAGTGAACCACTTTCCGCCGAAATGGCATTCCAGCAGGCCCTCACCTGGAACTTTCGCTGCTGGAATGCCAGTTCGGCGGTCCGGGGCTCGCCCTAGAGCCGCGCGAAGCAGGGGTTCGCATCCTCGCGGGGGATCGATGCGTTCCGACTGGAGAACCGGCCGACGACACCGCTCTCGGTCACCTCGACGCTGTCGGCCTCGATGCCCAGCGGATAGTTGTCGTTCAGCTTCCTGGTCAGGTCGTCGAACGCGGTCTGCACCGTGTCCTTCGGGAACGGACCGCTGACGTCGAGCACCTGAAGATTCAGATCACCTTCGGTGACAACGGGTTTGGCGGTGACGCTGTTGCTGCCTGCTTGCAGGATGATCGTCCCTTCACCGGGATCGGTACTGACGCCGGTGACCAGAGCGCCCACCCCGGGCAGGTTCGCGGCCACGGTGTCCTTGATGCCTTCCGACCGCCAGGTCAGCGTGGCGTCCAGTGACCCGATGGTGCCCTTGGCGGCGGCGGAATCCTGCAACCGCACGTCTTCGAGCGTGACGTCCGCCGTCATTCCGTCGGCGGACTGCACCCGGTCGCCCGCCGTGTGCACCGAGATGTTCGTGTAGTGACCGGTGAGGTGCTGCCACAGGAACGGCGGGTTCACCCCGTACGAGATCGTCGCGCCGTCCTCGACCACGCACTCGGCGATGCCGACCAGAATGCCGTCGGCGCGGTGGCGTGCGTAGAGTTCGCCGCCGGCCAGTCCGCCGGCCACCAGGGCGACGGCGATGACGGCGATCAGCAGGATCGTCTGCCGGGTGAAGAACCCGGCGGCGCGGCCCTGTCCGTCATCGGTCGGCCGCCCGCCGGATGCCGGTGGCGGTGGCTGCGGTGGAGGCTGCCGCCGCGGTGGGCCGCCGGCGGGTGGACGCGCGGGGGGTCGGGCAGATCGGAGGGGCCGCCGGAACTGCTCGGTGGGCGCCGCGTCGGGGCGCTCTGCGCGAATCTGTTCGGTGGGTGGGTCCGGCCGGGCGGGTCGCGGCAGGCGACGGGTCGCGGGGTCCGGTGGGTGGGCTCCCCCGCCGCGCCGGCCAGGCTGTCCGGGGCGCTGCGGCGGAGTCGTCATCTGCGCAAGTCTGCCTCAACTACGCGGCCGAATCCGGAAGCCCGACGGAGTCGATCTCGGGCAGCGGCAACTGACAGATCCGGCGGGCCTCGTCGGCGGGCATCCCGAGAACCTTGAGGACGTGTTCGGTGACTTTGTCCGCGGTGGCGGCGACGTCACGATCCGGTTCGTCATGGAGCAGTTGACCGAGGCCGAGAAGCGCCCCACCGACGACGGCCATCACCACGCCGAGATCGTCAACCTGGAATCGGCCCGCGGCCACCGCGG
>Ga0209347_1001472_pt1 | contig 38096 bp, 32 predicted proteins | sample AutmiccommuBRH23_FD_187382 | JGI IMG/M metagenome (GOLD analysis project Ga0209347, IMG submission 187382) | Deep subsurface microbial communities from Mt. Terri, Switzerland - Autotrophic microbial communities BRH/23 (SPAdes) (version 2) | ecosystem: Environmental > Aquatic > Deep subsurface >... | reverse complement strand
TCCCTTACCCGAAGCACATCCTGTGCGACCATCATGCTTGAAAAGCTTCCCTGCAACGTGTTCATCCAGAACACGAAAAGAGTGTAGCGAAGAGTTAATGAAATGCAAATTCTTTTTCTTATCGAGAGAGAATTTGGGGTTTTTCAACAGCCTGCTAGCTCTGTTTCCATGAAATGTGGCAGATCATTTCCTGGCTTTAGATCCCATTGATCCAGTACAACATCAACACCTCTTTTACGTAAAGTGCTCGAAAAATCTAAGACCCATTCTTTATGAAACGCCGAATCATGGGAGTAAGATACAAAGACTCGAGGTGGAACAACACTCATAATTTCATTTCCTTACTTGCATAACGCAGCCAACACGCGCAGCTTTGGAATGGAGCCGAAGGCACAATGGAGAAGCTGTCGCTGTGCTTGGTCTGGTTAGATTTACTATAGGAAGGTGTCATTGAGAAAACCTCCCTCCAGAAAGTTTTGTATGTGTATCCCAAAATCCCAACGAGTGCAGTTTTTCTTCTTCTTACTCGTGTTTAATTCAGGCTGAAGATAAAAGATTAGCTGAGATTCAATGCTATCCAAAAGGTCAAGAGCAATTGCCTCCGGCTCGATCCAATCCAATGCGATGTATTCATCATCCAAGTAAAACCACGCCGTGGCTCGGTAAACAAATTTCTCCATCCCTGCATACTTTAGTTCATGCAGCTTTAGTGCTGCAGCATGCCCCCCAGAAAAGCGCGACGTGTTTTTCGTCTTACCAACATACACGAGAGTTTCCGACTCATGGGTCTTGCAACTAATTAAGTAAATGGGTAACGAAGGAATTGGCGGACCACCAATCTCTTCCAGGATCCACTCCTGCTCTTCACAGTCTAACCAACCTCCCTCGAGACCATTAATGAGATCAGATGCTTCCTCCAAATAATTATTGGTTAGAGAGCGTGCATCTTTAAGAGAAAGCCATTGCATGCTGCTAACCTCATGCAGAGGAGCTACTTCCTCAATCGACAACCATACATTCCAATCCCTATGCGCTTGATCTACGACGCCCGGCGTATAAAAACGCGAAGGAATCGGGTGGTTTCTCTTTATCCAGCCAGCAAGGGGGTTAAACATGGCACTAAAAACCTAACACCTTAGCATTTGTGCGGTATGCGCAGCATGCCGCATAAATGTACGTCGAACTGAACCGCTGCGCGGTGACGAAATTGCCATCTACTATAGGGAATTGCTTTTTCTGGATGCTGGAATCGAAGAAGCCTGGCGTCTTGATGGATGGGTTTGTTGCCTGCATGTGTGCACCTGCTCCCTGTTTTTCCCTGTGCCAACCGTTGTCGGTAGTCCTCATTTAAGCCCACTGTCCAGCGCTTGTCCATAACCCCTCCGCAGCGTCCCTGATGGCAACGGATTGGCTCGATATTTGGGGTCGATATTTGGGGTCGATATTTGGGGTCAGTGTAAATGCTGTGCCTTCTTGGCGTGGTTCGCGTGCTTGGCGAGAAAAAAATCTGTTGATCTGGAGCAAAAAAACCGCTCCACAACCCAAGCCGTGGAGCGGTCTGGATAGCTTGGCTTAACTCACCACAACCCGCGCCTGTGCCACATTGGCCACTCTTTGACGGGTGGCGGTTACATCGCCTTTGCGGTGGGCATGAACCAGCGCCGATACAAAATAGGTACCGGGTTTGTCGAAGCTGTGAGTGGTTTTTGCGGTGATCAGCCGCTGCTTGCCATCCACGCCTTCCTGGCTGACGGGAAACTTGCCTGCGCCATCAAAATCCCACTGGATGCTGATGATGGTACCTGCACCCTCAGCCACACCGGCGGCCACTTCCACTGTGACGCTATCGCCCACCTTGATATCCGCACGGGCGCCGCCATTGGCAGTCACTTTCACTACCGGCTGGATGCCACCACGTTCATCGGCTGTATCCGCCAGGATGATCTTGCCGTCGGCATAGGAATAGTTGTTGCCCAGAGGCTCAACACCCTTCTCGACCCAGTCCACCAAATCCTGCAGGGATTGTTCATAGATGCCGGTGAAATCCACCAGGCGGGTATTGCTGGCGCGGTTGGGTTCGGGCGGCACGATGGATGGCGGACCGTGCTCGGCGTTTTCGGTCCAGCGGATGCGGAATTTTTTCGCCGCAGCCTCTTCGCCCTGGATTTTCGCCACGGCACCGGAGTACAGCAGACCATTGGCGGGCCATACCGAGGAGTCGTGGGTGTGGTGAATCCACAGCAGTTTGCCTTTGTATTGCGCGGAGTAGCAGTTGCCCATCAGCGGTGACATGTAGGGCACCGGGTGCTGTTTGTAGATGGCCTGATTGTCCACCAGCAGGGAATCGAACTGGCGCTCGTCGATGACATGGTGGCGGGCGTAGTAGCAAAACGCCAGGAACGAGCGGTTATCCACTTGCACCTTGTCGCCCGGCTCCACGCCTGTGTAACGCAGCAGGTTGGCGTCGCCATGGCCGTCGCCAGCGAACACATCCCCGGCGATGCCGGTGGTGTACAGCTGTCGCCCGGCGGCCTTGCCGGTGAGGATTTTGACACCGGCACCGAGGCGGTAGCCGGGGCCGACACCCTCCAGCTCAACCGCATAGGGCATATCGTAAGCGGGACCAGCACCGCCGATCATGGCGGCAAAAATGCGCATGGTCTGGTATTCAGGACCGGCAAATTCCGGGGATTCATTGATATCGCGGCCCGACAGCACGCGCTTGACGGTGGCGGTGGTATTGAGCAGGTCTTTCTCCACCAGCTGGGGCATATCGTGGCCCACATAGCCGGGTTTGCTCCAGAAATCGGCGAAGTACTCCGGATCATCCTTTTGCAACCCCTCGGCAATGGAGGTCCACAGCCAGATCTGGCCCATGGGTTCGAGGATCATGCTCTCGTTGCCGCGGGGGAAGCCGAGACGATAGAGACGCGCCAGCTCTTCGGTTTCGTGGGTATTGAGCCCTTCGAAGGGATTGCCGCTGCCACCGGGAGCCATGGCGTCGGACACCTTGATCAGTTTTGCCTTGCCGAGCACGCGCTGGACATTGAACATCTGGCCAAAGCCGATGGGGCCGCCGCTGCGCACTTTTTTGTTGTTGCCAAACTCGGCAATCTCGCCGCCACTGGTGGAGGGCATGCAGCCATCGTACACATCCGGCGCGTTTTCGAGGCACATGGGGGAGCGCCGACCGCCGCCACTGCCACCGTAGATGTAAGCGTGGTGAGGGGCCTTGCCGTACACCTGGGCGGCAATAAATTTGGAGAAGCGCGCCGACTCGGCGCTGGCGCGCCAGCCGTACAGACCGGGATCTTCACCGGCACGGGGGTCCACATTGTCACCGATATGGCCCTGGTTGGATTCGACCATATAGCCACCGAGGCGCTCGCTCAAGGCGATGCGCTGGAACATTTCACCCAGCATGCCTCCGCCGAAGGTCACTTCATTGCCGCCGTGACCGCCTTCCAGAGGCTGGAACATACGGCCCTGGTAGGACGAGGTTTTGGGGAAATAAAACGCAAAACGGGTATCGGTATTTTCGAAACCACCGTGGATAAAACGGTGGGGCGAGGGGCGTTCCAGCAATTCATCCTTGTCGATATAGGGCTTGCCGAAATAGCTGTCGGTCACCTTGTAGCCATCAGCGCTGATGCTGGCCGGGCCATACTCTTCACCGCCCTGGGCAAATGCCATACCGGCAACGCCTGTCGAGGCCACTGCGGCGCTGGCGCCAATGCCCTTGAGGACGGTGCGGCGCTGGTTATCAATATTCTCGGTTTGAGAATCATCCTGGTTCGAACTCATGGTTTTCTCCTGATCTGTTATTGGTGATGGTTAAAAATTCCATGGGTTCGCGCTGGCAATATTATTTGCCCTTGAACAACGAACCCAGTATGCCCCGCACTATCTGGCGACCTATCGAGCTGCCGATGGTGCGGGTAACGCTTTTGGCAAATGCCTCGCCCACGGACTGGCGATTGCTGGCCCGACCTGAAGAGCGGCTTTGTTTCTTTTCATCCTGTACCTGTCGCTGCTGTTCCTGCTGCTGGCGCACGACTTCAAGGCCGCGTTGGGTGAGCATTTCGTGGGCCGATTCGCGATCCAGTGCCCTCTCATAGCGACCTGCAAAGGGGCTGGATCGGACGATATCGGCGCGCTCCTGCTCGGATACCGGGCCGATGCGGGAGCGCGGCGGACTCACCAGCACGCGCTCCACCATGCCGGGAATACCCTTGTTCTCCAGCACCGAGACCAGGGCTTCGCCTACGCCCATCTGGGTAATGGCGGTCTCGGTATCCAGCGCGGGGTTCTGGCGAAAGGTGGTGGCAGCGGCGCGCACTGCTTTCTGGTCCTTGGGGGTAAAGGCCCGCAGGGCGTGCTGCACCCGGTTGCCCAGCTGGCCCAGCACCGACTCGGGTACATCGAGCGGGCTTTGGGTAATAAAATACACGCCCACGCCCTTGGAGCGGATCAACCGCACCACCTGTTCAATCTTGTTGAGCAGCGCCTTGGGCGCATCGTTGAACAGCAGATGCGCCTCATCGAAAAAGAACACAAAGCGCGGTTTGTCGGCATCCCCCACCTCGGGCAGGTTTTCAAACAGTTCCGACAGCAGCCACAGCAAAAATGTGGCGTACAGGCGCGGGCTGTGGATCAGCTTGTCGGCGGCGAGAATATTGACGAACCCGCGACCATCGGGGGCGGTGCGCAGCAGGTCCCAGAAATCCAGCATCGGTTCGCCGAAAAAGTGCTCGCCGCCCTCCCGTTCCAGCACCAGCAGGCTGCGCTGGATGGCGCCGATACTGGCGGCGGAGACATTGCCGTAACGGGTTTTAAAACTGGCGGCATTGTCGCCAACATAATTCAACAGGCTGCGCAGGTCGGCCATATCGAGCAGCAGCAAACCCTCGTCATCAGCCACCTGGAACACCAGGTTCAAAATGCCTTCCTGGGTTTCGTTGAGATCCAGCAGACGCGCCAGCAGGAGCGGCCCCATATCGGAGATGGTGGCGCGAATGGGGTGGCCCTTTTCACTATACAGATCCCAGAACACCACCGGAGAGGCGGCAAAGGCAAAATCCCCAATACCAATATGGGCAAGGCGCTCATCCACTTTGGGATGGGGGTTGCCGGGCTGGCTGATACCGGCCAGATCGCCCTTCACGTCGGCCATAAAGACCGGCACACCGAGGCGGGAAAACTGCTCGGCCAGCACCTGCAGGGTGACCGTCTTGCCGGTGCCGGTGGCGCCAGCCACCAGGCCATGGCGGTTGGCAAAACGGGGCTGGAGCAATAACTGCCTCTCCCCGTTGCCGCCGATCAGAATGGTTGCCTGCTGGCTCATTGGATGCTCCTGTAGATGGCCTGTTAATCGTGTATTGGTACACCGATTGTGCCAGCAGGTATGAATGGAAAGCGACGACGATCTTTAAAATAGGTGGCAATGTAAAAACCGGGGCCATAACGCACGGGTGATGGCCCCATCCTGCTTACTGACAGGACCAGTTACTGGCGTCAAAGGCCGGGTTGCCCATCAACGCTGCCATGGGATCGCTCTTGCCCATCTCTTCGCGCACATACTTCGCCACTTTCGGGTAGGCGCAAAGCAGGAACTGGCGGTTCTTGTAGGCGCCATCGACGGTGCGATTGGCGACCATGGCCTCGGGCGCGATACCCTGCTCCACCCAGGCAATCATGCTGTCGAGGGTGCGATCATACATATCGCTGGGGCCGCTGCCGCCGCTGCAATGGAGTACACCGGGCGCCCCAAACATGCGGGTGAAGGCTTCCACCCGGCCCTCACCCGGCAGGGTTTTTTGCAGATCCTTGTAGTAGCGAATCATGTCTTCGTAGACGATGCCGTGATCGCTCATACCGTGCCAGATCAGCACCTTGCCACCGGCCTTCTCGACACCGGACAGATCGGCATCGTTCTGGCCCATGCCCGCCTTGCGGTCGGCTGCCAGGTAGTTGTCGATATGCTGCTGGTTGTTGAAGTCAAACTGCTCGACAAAGTTGTAATCCTCACCGAAATAACCGCGCATAAAGGAGTGGGAAATCACATAGCCGCCGGGAGCCTTGCCCATCTCCGTTTCACTCCAGGTATCGGGTGCCGAATGGCCTGTGAAAAAGCCGATCCAGCCAGGCGTGTTGGTCCAGGGCGCGCCGGGATAGGCCTGGCCTGCCGGGCCCTGAGGGCCGCGATGGATCAGGTTCACTGTCTCGATCTGGGCTTCGGTCAGGCAGGTGTCGCTGTCTTCCCCTTCACACTTGAGCGTGGCCGGGTCGAATTCACAGGCCAGGGAATCGCTAACCACTCCAGCGATAGCGCCGCAGGCTTCATTAACCTTCTGCTCGATCAGCATGATCTTGGCGGGGGATACCCAGCTCTCGGGGTTTTTCTTCATGTGCTGGGTGGCGCTGGCAAAGGCGAGGATATTGCCTGCGTTGATACCGGGCGCCTCGACGATATAACCGTCGTAATCGCTCGGATAATTGCGTGCCGTGGCGATGGTGCGCTGGCCGCCGCCGGAACAACCCTGCACATAGCGGTACATGGTGTCGGCGTCATACCAGGCCTTGGTGATGGCCTGGGTGGCGAGGGCCGAGACGTGCATGGAGCGCTTGCTCAAATCGAGGGCAACGGCAGGGTTTTCCAGCTTGCTCCAGTCGAGAATACTGGTGCTGCGGTGACCGGCATCGGTGGTGGCCACGGCAAAGCCGTCCACCAGACGCTGTGCCGGTGGGGTTTGCAAAAAGCCCGCCGAGCCGCCTACGGAGTTGAAGAAAAAGCGGCCATTCCAGCCCTTTTCCGGCAGGCCCAGCAAAAAGCCCACCTTGTTGGGGCCGGGATTTTGGGTGGTGACATAACCCTCGATGCTGCAATAGCGCACCGGGTGATCAATCATGGTGGCGGAGACGATACGGGTATCGTCCGCCACAACAGTGCTGATGCTCTCGACATTGCATTCCAGCGCGGCCATGGCGCCGACACTCCACATCAGGCCCAAACCCAATGTGTATTTACTGATCCTGTTGCTCATGTTCATATCCTCAAATGGTTGGGACCTGCGTCTTGTTGTTTCGCGCACAGGCCCCTGATTTACAGTCCCCTTTGCACAGTCCCTTGTTGAAAGAGGGAAAATCATCAACCCTTCAGCATTTTGCCGTAGAGAGCGCGCAGTTCTGCGCGGGGATCAACTTCAGTGTGAGTCTCAACATTAAACACAATGGTGTTGCGCTCCTGTTCCGTGTAGGGCTTCCATTCAGGAATCAAATCATTGTTGGGATTGCCGCTGTGGGCGAACTGCACAAAGGCCTCGCTGGTCACCCTGCCCATTTTTTCATTCTCGGGCCTGTCGCCCGCCATCGGTGTATAAGTGTAATTGTTGAGAGCAAAGGGCAGATCGCCGCCGTGGGTGGCACCCAACACACCGCCCATCACCGGCGTGGTGTAATCCCAGCGATAAATATAGACCGGCGCGCCGCCGCTGGCGTTCTTGCGCTCGGCCCAGTCGATGCTGCCTGCCCACATCACCCGGTCGGTAACAAACTGGCAGGCGAGATCGGAGGGCGTAGCCTCGGGATAGACTTTTTTGTAAGCCGCCAGCATCGGCTCGGCGAAATCGCCAAAGTTGGCAGCGGCCATTTTCGCCAGGCCATCGTCGTCGAGTTTGCCGAACCAGGGCATCGACAGCATCATCATCTTCATGTCGTCCTGGGTGGAGCCCACCATCATGGCGACATTTTTGCCGTAGGGAGAGCCAACAGGATAGACCGGGTGGGCAGGCAGGGTCTTGCCGTCCACCACCGGCTGCATGGGCATAAAGGCGTCGGGGCTTGCCGCGCCGGCGAGCCCTTCAGAGATGGGCACAGCCAGGTGCTTGGCTTCCGCCAGCAGGGTTTCGTAGGGAATATCGTGGAGCTTGTGAACCTCGGAGGGCTGCAGATTGAGACGCTCCAGCAACTGGTGGCTGAGCTTGGTGGCATAGTCCACTTCACGGGCGCGGGTATAGGGGCCGCTCATCAGGGCACCGCGATGGAACAGGCCTTCCGCGGCTGGCATTCCCAGCAGGCAGGCAGTTTTGGAGGCGCCACCAGAGCCGCCGAACACCATCACCTTGGAGGGATCGCCGCCAAAGTTGGCGATGTTATCCCGCACCCATTCGAGGGCAGCGACAATATCCAGCATACCGGCATTGCCGGAGCCTACATATTCCTCACCGGCAATTTCTTCCAGATGCAAAAAGCCCAGCACGCCGAGACGGTGGTTGACGGTGACAAACACCACATCATCGCGCTGTGCCAGGGGCGTGCCTTCATACAGCGGCCAGGAGCCGGAGCCGGTCTCGAAGGCACCGCCGTGCAACCACACCATCACCGCGCGGGACTTGTTGGTATCGAGCCCTGCTGTCCACACATTGAGCACCAGGCAGTCTTCGCCCTGGGCAGGTTCATCACCTGCCAGGCCGTGGATAAACTTGGCAAATTCCCCCATGCGGCCTTTGGCAGCGTCATCACCGGGCTTGCCGCCACCGGCTTCGGCATGGCCGATTTGCGGTGCCGTTGGACCGAATTTGGTGGCATCGCGTACACCGTCCCAGGGCACCGGTGGCTTGGGTGGCTTGAAGCGGTTGGCGCCGCCGGTGGGCGCACCGTAGGGTATACCCCTGAAAATATGCACACCATTGCTGGTAACACCGGCCACTTTGCCAGCTTGGGTTGCCGCCACCACACTGTTTTCAGCAGCGGCAGCATGAACCGCAGAGGCCAGCGTACCAGCGCCTAGGCTCGCTGCCACGGCGGTAGCGCCAATGCCCTTCATGACAGTGCGGCGCTGCTGATCAATACTGTGGTCATCGGCATGTGAAGTCATGCCATTGCCTGAACTCATGCCATTATCTGAACTCATGATTAGTCACCTCGATTTATTCTGAATTGGGTATCAGCTGGATTTATGGATTCTGTGGTCAATCAAAACAGTTTGTCGTGTTTGCAACAAAGGAAACTGGTAGCGCGTATCAACTTGCCCTGGTGGTTATTGTTATCCTCGCAAAGAGACGCGACAGACGCCAAAAGACTACCATTTAATTTTACATAGTTGCAAATATATTGACCAAGACAGCGACTGAATCAGGCACCGTGATTCGGCCACAAGGCACAAAGCCACAGACCGTCGTTTGGCGGCCTGTGGCTTTGAATGGAGGAGGAAAAGGGCTAAGGGAGTCTAGCGTCGGGCAAAATGCCGGGTGACCACAAAGAGGATATACAGCAGTACGAGGCCAAGAAAGGCAGCCATCATCGGCATCAGGGCACGAAAAGGCCCCTCAACGGTAGTTGGCCGCACCATCTCGAAACCGGCGACCACCCAGGCGGGAGCAATAAAATCCATATCCTGATAGGCCTTGATGGGAGTGAGCAAAAACGCCGCCACAAACAGCCCAAAGAGGATGCGCAGCGGGGTCCAGCGCAGCGCCACCCGGGAGAACTTCCACAACAGGGGGGCGATGAGCAAACAACCCAGGCTATAGGCCACCAGGCCCCAGATATAATTTTCGACGGTGTACATGGAGTCAGTGATTCCTGCCGGTTAGCCCAATCAATCTATCCAGTGGATAATATGATCCTCGAGGTCGTCCTCGTGGACGAAGCTCTCGGATAATACCCTGCCGCGCACGGAAATTCCCGCCTCGTGCACCGACTTGTGCGACCCTGACAACAGCGGGTGCCAGTCATAGAGGGGTTTGCCCTCCGCTACCAGGCGATAGCCACAGGTGGAAGGCAACCAGCTGATTTCGGCGAGGTTGTCCGGCGTCAGCCCCACACAGTCAGGCACCAGCTGCAGGCGCTTGGGGTAATTGGTGCAGCGGCAGCTGTCGGTATCCAGCAACTGACAGGCTACCGAGGTGAAATAGACCTCATCGGTTTCCTCGTCCTGGAGCTTGGCCAGGCAGCAGCGACCGCAGCCGTCGCAGAGGGATTCCCACTCCGCAGTGGTCATTTCAGCGAGGCTTTTGCGCTCCCAGAAGGGTTTTGTCAGTGCGGCGTTCATCGCGGCAGTTTCTGGTTTTTGTCGCCCAGGGTGGCCATGGATTCATCCATCAGCTGCTCCCTGGCGGGAGGCATTTGCAGGTAAAAACCGTTGTCGCGGATGGACTCGATCACCTTGCCAGCATCGGCTCGGGCCAGTTTGCGCTCAGGGGTGAGGGTGATGGTGGTCACCAATGCGGGAATGCCAAACCGCGCCAGCAGCGCTTCAGGCACCCGGGCCATGCCCTCGCTGCGATCCACGAACAGGTACATGCCCTCCTCTTTCGGACTTTTGTAGACCTCGCAGAGGTTTTTCAAGCCGGGGGTTTCAGGTGCCATGGGCAAGCAACTCCTCGCCGATCACCTGGCGGCGCCAGCTCTGGGCCAGGGCGCCCGTCAGCACGGGCTTGCCATCGAGGCGGGAGCGCACCAGAGTTTCAAGATCTTTCTTGCGCGCCAGCAGCTCCGGGGCGATGCCCAACTCCTGGGCTTTGCTGTCAATCAGGCTGCGGTACTCCGCCAGCACCAGGCGCGCTTCCCGCTCCAGGGGTGGTGCTACCAGTTCGAGTCCTGAACCGTCACCGCCCTCCGCCAGGCATTGATCCAGCTGTTCCAGCAGCAGTTCGCCGTACTGACGGGCTGACTGGGGATGGAATCCATCAAGACGGGACAGCTGGTTGCGGCTGGTCGGGTGTAGCCGTGCCACTTCGATCAGCACGTTGTCCGGCACGATGCGGCTGCGGGGTTTATTCTGCTCGCGAGCCAGTTGCTCACGCCAGGCAGCCAGCTTTTGCAACAGCAACTGGTCGGCAGGGGGCAGCTTCCAGGCACCCTTGATGCGCAGGTAATAGCTGTCGGGATCGGCGGGGGTGGCGGCACTGTCCAGCAGGTCGGCCATATCCTCGCGAATCCAGGCCAGCCGTTCCGGGCTCAGCTCGGCCAGCAGATGGTCGTAAACCCGAACCAGGTAAATCACATCCTCTGCCGCGTACAGACATTGGGACGGGGTCAACGGGCGCTGCAGCCAGTCGGAGCGGGTTTCGTGCTTGTCGAGGGCAATCCCCAGCACCTGCTCCACCAGGCGGCCATAGCCCCGGGAGAAACCTTCACCGGCAAAGGCGGCGGCAATCTGGGTATCAAACAGGGGGGTGGGCAGAACACCAAAGGCCGACTGCAGCACTTCGAGATCTTCCGAACAGGAGTGGAATACTTTCACCACCTGCTCATTGACCAGCAGATCAACCAGCGGCGCAAAATCCGCAATCGCCAGCGGGTCCACCAGCCATACACTGTCGCCATCGCAAATCTGGATCAGCCCCAGCTTGGGGTAGAACGTGTCGGTGCGGATAAATTCCGTATCAAAGGCAATGCGCCCGGCTTTGGCGCAGGTGGCGCAACACTCGGCCAGGGCGCTGTCGGAATCGACCATTGTGGGTTCGGGTAACAGTTCCTGAGCCTGGCGGGTAGCATCCATGGCGGGCAATCCTTAAAAAAGTTGTTTGCGGCTGTTGAAGGCGTGCGCCAGGGTGCCGCCATCGACATATTCCAGCTCGCCCCCCAGCGGTACGCCATGGGCGATGCGGGTGACATTGACACCGGCGTGACGGGCGCGCTCGCCGATATAGTGGGCAGTGGCCTCGCCTTCGACAGTGAGATTGGTGGCCAGGATCAGCTCCTCCACCTGGTCGCTGGCCAGGCGCTGCATCAGCTGGTCCACACCGATGGCCTCGGGGCCGATACCGTCGATGGGGGACAGATGCCCCATCAGCACAAAGTACAGACCGCGATAACTGCCGGATTGTTCAATGGCAAACAGGTCGGCCGGGGTTTCCACCACACAGATGCATTTGCTGTCGCGGCGGGGGTTGGCGCAGATCACACACAGATCATCTTCGGTCAGGTTGCGGCAGCGCGGGCAGCGCCGCACCAGCTCCACCGCCGAGCCGATCGCTGCCGACAGGCGTAAGCCGCCCGTGCGATTGCGCTCCAGAATATGCAGCGCCATGCGCTGGGCGGATTTGGGTCCAACCCCTGGCAGGCAGCGCAGGGCGTCGATCAGTTCGTCAATAACAGGTCCAAACACCGGCAGCTCTTTCTCAGGATTTATTGGCAGTACAAATCTTTCTAAAACAAATCGCTAGAAAGGCATCTTAAAGCCAGGCGGGAGATTGAAACCGGCCGTCAGGGACGACATTTTCTCCTGGCTATTGGCCTCGACCTTGCGCACCGCGTCATTGACAGCGGCGGCCAGCAGGTCTTCCAGCAGTTCCTTTTCCTCGGACATCAGCTCCGGGGCAATAGTGACCTTGCGCACATCGTGGCGGCCGGTCATTACCACCTGCACCAGACCGGCACCGGATTCGCCGGTGACCTCAGCCTTGGCAGCTTCTTCCTGCAGGCGCTGGAGTTTTTCCTGCATCTCCTGCGCCTGTTTCATCATATCGTTCAGGCCTTTCATAAACTGGCTTCTCCTCGTGTCGAATTCTGCAACTAACCGGCTCTCGAGCCTCTGGTCTCAATCAATGGGCTTGACGCTATCTTCCAGCAGCTGACCGCCAAACAGGGCCATCATAGACTTGACGTGGGGATCCTGTCGCAAGGTTTCAACCGCCGCTTGCTGACGTTCCCGCCTGCGGCGCTGCATGATCAGGGTCGGTGTCTCCCGCGATAGCGCGCCAATCGTGACATCCACCTGCAACGGAGTCGAAAAATAGCCGCCCAGCAATTCCGCCAGCCGCAGCTGGTCTGACTCCTTGTAGAGGGAACTGTTGGCATTGTCGAGAATAAAACGCAGCCTGCTGCCCTCCACCGCAACCAGTTCGAGATTGGCGGCGATATTCTGCAACAGACCACCCACTTCAAGCCCCTGGTAAACCTCGAACCAGGTGTCGGGGTTAAAGGCGGATAAAGGCAGGGTTGCCACCTGGCTGGCGCGGGGTGCCAGGGCACTCTCGTCATGACTGTCACTGTCGTCATGACTGTCGCTGCCGTTCACTGCAGCTGCCAAAGGTGCAGGATCTTGGGCGGTGACAATGACCGGGGGCTTTTCGACTTGCTTTGCTGCTACCGGTGTCGACTCTGTCCGCAACTCATCCATGGCCGTCGGCGCAGCGGGTTCCGGCTTTTTCGCGGGCTGTGGCGCAGCAATAACCGACGCCAGGGGATCAACGGCAGCAGGAGGCTGGCTCTGAACCTGCTCGTATTCTTCCCAGGGTGGTGTTGAATCGTAGTCACCCGGAGAGTCCTGGCGAGCGGGTGCAGGTGCAGAAGATTCCCGCCCATGCTGACCTGAGTCCCTTTCCTGCCAGGCAGGTGGAATCGGTTCCGGCTGATCTTCAGGCGCGGGGATTGTATCCGGCTCAAGCCGCGCAACCGGCCCAGACTGATCAGCGCTTTGAGCAGTTGGTTGAGGAACTGGTTGATAATCTGAATGATTAACGCTTCCAGAGCTGTTGCCAGGCTCTGGCGGTGCCGCCACTTCAGGCTTTTTTGCCGGGCTGGCAGCCTCCGCTGCGGGGGCGCGGGAAACAGCGGGCGGGGCATCATCAACGGCATCTGGCAGCAGCGGCTGGAAAGCCAGCAGACGCAGCAGCACCATTTCAAAGCCGGAGCGGGGATCGGCGGCAAAAGGCAGATCGCGACGACCCAGCAGGGTAATCTGGTAAAAAAGCTGCACATCCTCGCGACTGAGTTCAGAGGACAGCTGCAACACCCGGTGATGATCGCCATGGCTTTGGTCGAGGGCATCCGGCGCCGTCTGGGCGATGGCCAGGCGATGCCAGAACGACAGCATCTCCGCCAGGGCATCACTGTAATCAGGGGCGTGATCGGCGAGCTTTTGCACCAGTGCCAGAGCCTGCCCCACATCGCGACGGGTCACCGCTTCGCAGATTTCCACCACTGTGCCGCGGTCGATTGTGCCGAGCATGGCGCTCACTTCCGCCAGGGTGATCTGGCCACCGCCGTGGGCGATGGCCTGGTCGGTCAGGCTTAGGGCGTCGCGCATACTGCCATCAGCACCGCGACCCAGCGCCCACAGGGCATCATCCTCAAAGGGGACTTTTTCCTCGCCCAGCACAAAGCGCAGGTGATTGACGATGCGTTCCGGGTTGAGGTTTTTCAGGTTGAACTGCAAACAGCGGGACAGGATGGTCACCGGCAGTTTTTGCGGGTCCGTGGTGGCGAGCAGGAATTTGACGTGGGGGGGCGGCTCTTCCAGGGTTTTCAGCAACGCATTGAAACTGTGGGTGGAGAGCATGTGCACCTCATCGATGAGGTACACCTTGTAGCGGCCATTGGTGGGCAGGTACTGGACGTTGTCCAGCATCTCGCGGGTATCTTCCACCTTGGTGCGGGAGGCGGCATCCACTTCCAGCAGATCGACAAAACGGCCCTCGGCAATGGCCTTGCAGGCGCTGCATTCCCCGCAGGGTGTGGAACTGACGCCTTTCTCGCAATTCAGGCATTTGGCAATAATCCGCGCCAGGGTGGTCTTGCCGACACCCCGTGTGCCGGTAAACAGGTAGGCATGGTGCAGACGGTCGTGGTCAAGACCATTGATCAGCGCCTTGAGCACATGCTCCTGCCCCACCATTTCGGTAAAGGTGCGGGGACGCCATTTACGGGCAAGAACCTGATAGCTCATCGGCAACCTGAGGGCTGGAGAAAGGGGGCATTATACGGAGATGGGTGGGGGTTGGGGCAAGTTTGTGCGGCATAAGGGAGAGCTAACCTAGCATGCGGGTCTGGCCAGATGTCTGAAGTTGGAAGTCTGACGTCTGACGCAAAAAATGCACAGACTGATTTGAGGGGGATGCGGAGATACCAGACAGGCAACAGGGATTATACCTGTACGGAGAGATAATCCTTCTTGGCGTCAGACGTCAGACTTCCGACGTCAGACTCCAAAAATGGAGATGACCCTGCACCAGCCACACCCCGGCACATAACGTCACTGCTACCGTTGCTCCCTTCCGGGCCTGGCGGGGTTTACAGTTGGTCATTGCGGGGGGACCGGTGAGGGCCACCATTGAGGGGCGGCATTATGTTGATTTTGTCAGCTGGATGCAACCATCACAGCTGTTTTGCCGTCTAGCGGCGATCCTTGAGTTTCAGCGTCAAAACAAGTACTTTGCGTGATCCTTTTCTGGCCTGACGCCGCGCTGCGGGGCCTCAACACAAAGCCATCATAGTGGAACAAGCCCCGATGCCCCCCCAGACACCAGCCCAACGCCAAACCCAACCTGCCACACCCGGCACCGATGAACTAATGGCCCGCGCCCGCGCACTGCTGCCGCTGATCAAGTCCCAGGTGGAGAGCAACGACCTGCAACGGGATGTCGCCCCGCAAGTGATCGCCGCACTCAAGGAAGCAGGTCTGTATAAACTGTTTCAGCCAGCTGCCTGGGGTGGATACGAGACCGATCCGCGTGCTTTCTATGAAGTGCAGAACATCATCGCCGAAGCCTGCGCCTCCACCGCCTGGGTGTTTGGCGTACACAGCGTACAGGCCTTCCTGTTGTCGATGATGGACCGTCAGGCCCAAGCCGACGTGTGGGGTGAGGACAGTAATACTCTGATGTCGTCCTCGTTCCAGCCGGTGGGCAAGGTTCAGGCGGTGGATGGCGGCTACCGCATCTCCGGACGCTGGACCTTCTCCAGCGGCAGCAGCCACGCCCAATGGGTGTTGCTCGGCTCTTTAGTACCGCCAACGGCGGAGGGCAAGCCGCCCCATATGCGCCTGTTCCTGGTGCCGCGGGCAGACTACGAAATCATCGACACCTGGCACACCATCGGCCTGAAGGGCACCGGCAGCAACGATATCGTCGTCAGCGACGCCTTTGTGCCCGCCTACCGCACTCACCAGCCCTCCCCCGGTATTCTGCCGACAGTGACTGACACCCACCTGGCACCACTCTACCGCCTGCCCTGGCTGTATGTGTTTACCAGCACCGTATCAAACCTCGCCATCGGCACTGCCCGCGGCGCCCTCAATGCGTTTCTGGAGATCGAGCGGGTACGGGTGTCATCTCTCACCGGTAAGGCCGGCAAGGAAGATCCCGCCGTGCACAGTGTCGCCGCCCGGCTGGGCGCCGAAATTGACGCCATGGATGCCATGTACAAGCGCCATATCGAGCGCATGTTTGGCCATATCCATCGCGGTGAAGAAATGTCCCTGCCCGACGGCCTGATGCAGCGCACCCAGCTCACATCAGTGGTGCGCAAGCTTGCCGCCATTGTCGATGAAATGCTTCTGCTCCTCGGCGGGCGCGGTATCCGCCTCGATTCACCCCTGACCCGAATATGGCTGGACCTCTGTGCCGCCCGCGCACATCCCGGTAACGATCCCGGCATGATCGCACCGGTGTATGGCAAAAACCTGGTGGACAATCCCTGAGTCTGTCATTGCGCTAATACCCAAACGGCTCTTCGGAGCCGTTTTTTGTGCCCACTGCATACCACACCCCCCAATCACCCCGTCATCAGGGTAGCCCGCATCACAGGCTCAACCCTAAATAAAACATGTTGTGTTTGATAATTATTATCATTACTATTTGCTTTCTTTATTCATGGTAATGGCGGGGTAACCAATGGCATCAATCAACATGTTTCTGGAGGCCGGGGGGCCAGTGGTGGCTATCCTCCTCGCATTCTCAGTGGTGGCTGTGACGGTTATTGCTATCAAACTCTGGCAGTTCTGGTCAGTGCGCGGCACAGGCAACCAATCCATCCGCCTGGCACTCGAACATATCGAAAGTGGCGACCGCGCCCAGGCACTGTTACTGGCGGGCGATCGCAGCAACCCCAGGGCGGATATCATCGCCCGAAGCCTGCGCCTGCTGGAGAAGCCCCACCTCAGCCAGGAAGAAATCCAGGCCGAAATCACCCGCGCCGCCCGTGCCCATATCGCAAGCCTGGGCAGCCAGCTGCGCATTCTCGAAGTGATTGCCGTCGTCGCTCCCCTCCTCGGCCTGTTTGGCACGGTGCTGGGCATGATCGCTGCCTTCCAGGCCATGGCAGCTGCTGGCTCCCAGGTCAATCCCGCCGTGCTCTCTTCCGGTATCTGGGAAGCCCTGCTGACCACCGCCGTTGGTCTGGCAGTGGCCATTCCCGCCAGCCTGTTCAACAGTGGTTTTGAGCGCTTTGTGGAAAACACGGCAGCGCAGATGAGTGACGATATCGGCCGCATTTTTACAGCCCACGCTGAGCACCGCAGCGGCGAAGCCCGCAAGGGCCCCGCGATTCACAAGGCATAGACGTGAACGGAAACCTGTTCTACACCCCCCGGCGCAGGTCAGTGAGCCTGACGGCATTGATCGATGTGGTGTTTATTCTGCTGATGTTTTTCATGCTCACCTCGTCCTTTACCCGGGAGCGACAGCTTGAGCTGGCATCACCGGTGGCGAGCAACGACATACCGGCGACGTCGCCACGGCAACTGGTGCTGCAGCACAGTGGCGAACTGACGCTTATGGACGACACACCCATTGCGTTGACGGACAACAGCATCAGCACCGATTTCACCCATGATCAACCATTGATCATTCGCCCTGTAGCGGATGCCGATGTCCAGGCCATCGTTTCTGCCTTCGCCCGCCTCAAGGCGCTGGGCTTCAACCAGCTCAGTCTGGGAAACCCGGTGGTGAGCCATGCTGAAGGAATGCAGCCATGAACCTCGATCTGCAGCCGCCGAGGCGCCATTCAGGGGATGCCAACATCATTCCGATGATCAATATCGTGTTCCTGCTGCTGGTTTTTTTTATGGTCGCCGGGCAGATCAAGAGTACTAACAGCACCACAGTAGAACTGCCCTCCTCTCCTGTCGGAGCCGCCGCCGAAGAGCACAAAATCACTCTGGTGATGGACAGGGACAGCCAGCTGTCGCTGAACGACAGCCCCATAGCACTGGAAAGCCTGGATAGCGCCCTGGATGAAACACTCATCGGCAATGACAGCATTGCCCTGCTGGCCGACAAAACCGTGAAAGCCGCTGAGCTGGACAAAGTGCTGGCGATTTTCCGCGCTCGCGGTATCGCCAAAGTGTCCCTGTTCAGTGATGGCGCGGAGATTCCCTGAATGCGCACCGTGCACTGGACAGCTGCCCTGTGTTTCTCGCTTGCCGTGCATCTCGGTCTGGCTGGCATTTACCTGTCCGAGGATAAAACGGCCCTGAATGTCCCCCAGCTGGAGGGTGGAGACGGCATTGAAATTGGTCTTGACCCAGGGGCCATTACTGCTGATGAGGAGGTGCCAGAACAGTCACCACCTGAGCAACCCGTTGCAGCAGAACCGCCGCCCCCCGAACCGGAACCAACGCCCGAACCCGCACCGCCTAAACCGGAGGAGCCACAACCCACACCGGAACTGGAAACTGTCGAGGCACCCGCCGAGACTGAAAACCTGGTGGCCAAGGTTGATAAAGACCCAGCCAGCAACCTGCCTGAGCAGCCCCCGGCAACCGAGCAAAGCCCGGCGAAGGAAGCCCTGAGCAGTGCATTGCCACCACAAGCCAGCACCAGCAACCAGGCCAACTCCCGACCCACTCAAACCAAGAGCGGCAAAACTGGTAAAGGAGGCAAACCCGGCGCCGCCAATGGTTATCTCGGGGATCTGATGGGCTGGCTGCGCAAGCACAAAAAATACCCACCGGAGTTAAAAAAGAAAAAGCAGCAAGGCGTGGTGGAAGTGAAATTCTCCATCGACCGCAACGGCGAGCTGCTGTCATCCGCTATCCATAAAACATCCGGGAATCCACTACTGGACGAGGCAGCCTTGCAAATGCTGGCAGCGGCCTCGCCCATGCCGTCAATTCCCGAGGCCCTGGACAGAGACACCCTGACCCTGGTCATCCCCGTTGAATATTCACTCATCACTCACTAACGACACACCGCCAAAAGGAGCACATCGTGGCTAATCGCAAAAAAAATACTCTTCCCTTGAGCCTGCGCACTTCCCGTACCAGCACCTTCAACGCCACTCGTACAGCACTGGCACTGAGCATTCCCGGCCTGCTGGTGGGCCAGCCGCTGCTGGCCCAGGACGATGCCATTGTGCTCGACACCCTGCAAATCGAGGAGCGCACCGTTGACACCAACCCCTACGCTGAAAAAGGCGCCCCCTACAAGGCGAAAAAATCCGGTGACAAACGCCGCGTGAAGGACATCGCCGACACACCGCAAACCATCAGCGTGCTGACCCAGACCATGGTGCAGGAATCCGGCAAAAGCGACCTGCGCGACATTCTCGCCGCCCAGCCCGGTATCACTCTCGGCACCGGTGAAAACGGCAATGCCTTTGGCGACCGCTATATCATCCGCGGCCATGAAGCCCGCAGTGATGTCTTCGTCGATGGCCTGCGCGACCCCGGCATGACCACTCGCGAAAGCTTTGCCGTTGAACAGATCGAAGTCAGCAAGGGACCGAGCTCCACCTTTGCCGGGCGCGGCTCTACCGGCGGCGCCGTGAACAGCATCACCAAGCAGGCCAGCACCGAATACGACTTCAACAAGGTGCAGATCGGCCTCGGTACCGATAACTACCAGCGCTACAGCCTCGATAGCAACCAGCGCATCAATGACGACATAGCCGTGCGCGCCAACCTGATTTTCTCCGACCGGGAGATCGCCGACCGCGACCCCGCCGCCAAGGAGCGCAAGGGCGCTGCCCTGTCCGGTTTGTGGCAGGTCACCGACAACCTTGATCTTGTCGCCGACTATTACTACCTGGATGCCGCCGACAAACCCGATCTCGGCACCTATATCGTGTCCGACGGCAAGCCCGTAAAGCGCATTCCCGTCTATCTGCAAAAGCAGGACTTTATGGAGTCCGACGTGGAGGTGTTTACCTTCCGTGCTGGCTACGATTTTGCCGACAATATTCGCCTCGAAAACGCCACCCGCCATGGCACCACTGACAATGGCTATGTGGTTACCGGCACCCGGGGCAGCACTCGCGATATCTCTGACCCCGTTGCCCCCGGCGCTCCCACCCTGACTGCCAGCACCCACCAGGGCTGGCAGGAGGTGGACTATTTCGTCAACCAGACCAATCTTTATCTGGACATGGACATCGCCGGCATGAAGCACCAGTTTGTGATCGGCGCCGAATACTCCCAGCATGAAGTGCTCAATGGTGTCTACGATGTCGACAATACCGGCGCCACCAATTGCATGGTGCCTGGTCGTGGCGGCGTCTCCGCAAGTCATTGCCTGACCGATGGCAGCGGCAATATCGTGGCGAACATCGACAACCTGCTGGGCAGGCAGATCAGCAAGGGCGAGTGGGATTCGGACTGGCAGGTGGATACCCTGTCGCTGTATCTGATGGATACCATCGATCTCAGCGAGCGCTGGTCGCTGTTTATGGGGCTGCGCCTCGATGACTTCGACTACAGCAACACCGTCTCCAGCCGCGGCACCATTACTGATTATGAATATTCCGACAAACTGTGGAACGGCCACGCGGGCCTGGTGTACAACATCACTGACAACGGCAACGTCTACGCCAGCTTCAGCAGCTCCAGCGAAATCAACGGCGGTGAATCGGACCTCGGCGCCAACTGCGGCTATGGCGGCGTCTGTGGCGCCGATCCCGGCCAGGTTACTGCCAGCGAACCGGAGCAAACCGAAAATATCGAACTGGGCACCAAGTGGAACCTGTTCGACGACAAACTGCTGGCCACCGCTGCCATTTTCCGTATCACCAAGGACGATGTGATGGAAAGCGTCGGCGACAGCTACGCGGCGCTCGGCACCCTCAACACCGGCAAAAGTCGCGTCGAGGGCATCGAGGTTTCCCTGATCGGCAATGTGACCGACAAATTCAGTCTGCAGTTTGGCGCGACCATGATGGATTCCGAAGTGCTGGATTCGGTTAGCGACAGCGCCGTCGGTGAACGGTTGTCGAATTTTGCCGATGACAGCCTGTTTCTGCAGCTGCGTTACCAGGCCACACCCGCCTTCTCACTGGGCACCACTGCCACCTATTCCAGTGAAATGTATGCAGGTCAGCCTGACTCAGCCGCGGGCACCAACATCCGCGTTCCCGACTACACCGTGTATGACCTGTTTGCCACTTATGATTTCAGCGAGCAGTTGAGCCTGCGCCTGAATGTAGGCAACATCACTGACGAGGATTACTATCTGGCCTCTTACCGCAGTGGCGCGTTCACCTACATTGGCGAAGCGCGCAATGCACATCTGACACTGGCTTACGATTTCTGATTATTCAGTAGCAGGTAGTGCGTTTCAGGCATTGACACGAAACGCACTGTAAACTGGCCGCTGCAACGCAGGATCGTTGCAGCGGCCATCTGCTATCTGATGCCTGTCACCCCAAAGTGAGTATTGATGAAACGCCAAGCCCTCGACAAGATTCCCCCGGAATTGCTCAGCCCGGCAGATTATTCGGGCCTGTCCCGGGAATTTATCGATCACTCGGTCTACGAATATATCGCTGGTGGTGCAGGCAATGAACTCACTGCCAGCCGCAATCGCCAGGCATTTGACCGGCTTGTCCTTTGCAACCGGGTATTAATGGATTTCAGCCAGGCGTCAACCGGGCTTACCCTGCTCGGGCAGTCTTTCCAACACCCTATATTGCTTGCCCCGGTGGCACACCAGAAACTGGTTCACCCCCAGGGCGAAAAGGCCACTGTCGCCGCAGCCAGCGCGGTGGATGCCGGTTTTGTCGCCAGCACCTTGTCATCCTTCAGCCTTGAAGATATCGCCGCCACTGGCGATGGCAGCCTGTGGTTTCAGCTGTATTACCAGCGCTCCCGGGAACAGACGCTGGCTCTGGTGCGGCGCGCTGAAAACGCCGGATACAGCGCTTTGGTGGTCACAGTTGATGTGCCTGTCAACGCCCTGCGCCACCGCGCCCAGCGCGCCGGATTCCGGATGCCCGCTGATCTCTGCGAGGCAAATCTGGTTAACGGCACTTCACTGCCACCGAGAATCCTCGCCCCCGGTCAAAGTGTGGTCTTTGACGGCCTGATGGCGGATGCGCCGAGCTGGGGCGATATCCGCTGGCTGCAGCAAAATACCGACCTGCCGCTGCTGATCAAGGGCATCATCAACCCCCGCGATGCGCTGGCAGCGGCGAACATGGGTGTGGCGGGCGTTATTGTCTCCAACCACGGCGGGCGCTCCCTGGATGGTCTGCCCGCCAGCATCACAGCGCTCCCGGCTGTGCGCAAAGCGGTGGGGCCGAACTTCCCGCTGCTGCTCGACAGCGGCATCCGCAGCGGCAGCGACGTGTTCAAGGCCCTGGCCTGCGGCGCCAATGCGGTACTGGTGGGCCAGTTGCAGGTTCACGCCCTGGCGGTGGCCGGTGCCCTGGGCGTGGCCCACATGCTGCGATTGATGAAAGAGGAGCTGGAAGTGACCATGGCCCTGGCCGGTTGCCCCACCCTGGGGGATATCAACGCCGACTGCCTGTTCACTTGACCAGCCCTATCCAGCGCGGACAGTGGTGAATAATCACCGAACAGTTAAAAGACTTTCGAGAACACACAACATGCTGATCCCCATCGACCAAGTGCTGGATAAAGCCAGCGCAATCGCCTGGCGCAGGCAGCTCGAAACAGCGCCCTGGCAGGACGGCAAACTGACGGCGGGAACCCAGGCCGTGCAGGTCAAGGCCAACCAGCAACTCGCCGCCGACAACGGGCTGGCCATCACCCTCGGCAATACACTGCTGCGCACGCTCGGGGCCAATCCTTTGTTTCTGTCGGCAGCGCTGCCGAAAAAAATCTTCCCCCCCAAATTCAACCGCTACCAGCACGGCGGCCACTATGGCTTGCATGTGGACAATGCCATCATGCACCTGCCAGACAAGCAGATGCTGCGCACCGATCTTTCCGCCACCCTGTTTTTATCGGAACCTGACGACTACGAGGGTGGCGAACTTGTTATCGAATCGCAGTACGGCGCACAGGAAGTCAAACTCGAGGCTGGTGATCTTCTCCTCTACCCCTCCACCAGCCTGCACGAAGTCAAACCGGTTACTGCGGGCGCGCGGATCTGCGCTTTTTTCTGGGTCGAAAGCCTGGTGCGCGACAGCCAGCAACGGGAAATGCTCTTCGATCTGGACCAGAGCATCCAGGCACTCACCCTTGAGCGCGGGAGCAGTGATCATGAGGTACGCCGCTTAAGTGGCGTCTACCACAATCTGGTGCGCAGTTGGGCCGAGGCGTGAGAAATCGGCCTGGTTCTGAGACCGTCGGAAAACCTCAATCCTGCGTTTGATGCCGGTAGTGGCTGAAATGGGCATTGAGATAGCGTGACACGGCCTCCACCGTCGGCTGGCTCCAGCTCGAATTCACCATATCAAAGGCATGCTGGGCGCCGGGCAATTCCAGGTAATCCACAGCCTGATCCGATACAGCCTTGAGTGCCTGGTAAAACGCCCTGGCTTCCTCAACAGGTATCAGGGTGTCGCCACTGCCGTGGACGATCAAAAAGGGGGGAGCCTTGACGTGAACCTGGGCTTCGGGTGAGGCGTGCTGCCAAAGCTCGGGGCAGGCCTCCGGCAGCCCGGGCATCACCTTGGCAGCAAGGAAAGGAATAATGCCATTGCCCGGGAGAATCTGGTGACGGTTGAGAAAATCATAGCGACCATAAAAGGGCACCACCACTGAAACCCCAGTATCCACATCTTCAAAACCGGGCTGGAAGGCTGCCCGGTTCTGCAAGAGTGCCGCGAGGCTCGCCAGATGCCCTCCGGCTGAGCCGCCGGTAATGGCTACAAAGCCGGGATCGGCGCCGTACTCCACGGCATGGGCTTTGACCCAGGCAATCGCCATCAGCACATCGGTGAGCATATCGGGGAAGCGCGCTTTGGGGCCCAGCCGGTAATTGACAGAAAAACATGCCCAGCCTTTGGCAGCCATCCGATTGAGCAGTGGCAAGCCCTGTTGATCTTTGCTGCCTGTCACCCAGGCGCCGCCAGGTACCTGTATCAGGATCGGCAAAGGTCCTGAAGGCAGCTCTTTCGGCAGATAAATATCCATGTGATGGGCAATACCCATATTTCCGTAGGGCACGTTCTTCAGACGCCGCACCCTCTGCTGCCCAAAATAAAAGGGTCGCAACCCCGCCCTGGACAGCAACCCGGGCTTATCCTCAGGATCAAACTGAGATGACTGACCAGAAATATCCAGACCGGCTATAGCCCGATTAACGACATGTTCAGCGATATCAGCGGTTTTGCGACCACGCCAGAAAATCAGCAGATACAGGCCCATGGAAAAAGTGCATATCAATGCTATGCCGATAGCTATGCTGATAGAAAAAACCTTGACCGGGCTGGTCAATCCCACCCAGATCAGGATGGCGACACATGCCAGGGCAAGGTATGACGAGAAGCACTGCGCCAGCCAGGATGCAAACCAGTGCAAGCCTACGCCCATCATGCTTCGCGGCTGGATACTGATCACTCCCGCCAGAGCCACAGCCAGCAACAGCAGACTCAGCAGCAACGTACTAACCTCGGAAAACATCATAGTAAATCTATCAATTGATTGAATTTTGCAGGGGCTTAAATCCCAGAAAGTGTCGGCCTAGCCAGCCATACCTGACAGGCACAATAGCCCGGTCAAATCAAAGTCGACAAGGTCATGAGCGGTGTGAAATGACAATCGATAATAGCGTCACCAGGCCGGACATAAGCAATTAACAGGCAAAAAATCAGCGACAAGCCGCAAATGTGGATCGTTTGTTACTGCCATGAATAGCCTGAAACAGCCTGTCTGTTACTATTTGAAACCAATCTATCCCTGAATGTGGTCAGTTGTTGTGACAAGGAACAAAGCAACGCATGATAGAAAAAACTATACAAGAGTCATTTAACGGGGAGCGAACATGCACTTTGCCGATTTGTTTGAGGGAATAGCGGACGCCATTGGCGACAGGGAAGCGCTGGTGTGTGGCAATACTCGCCGCACCTGGCGGGAATTTGACGACAGGGCTTCGCGAATGGCCCAGGCACTCACCCATGCCGGGCTAAAGCCCGGCGCCAAAGTGGGTTTTTACCTGTACAACGGCAACGAATACATCGAAACCTACTTCGCCACCCTGAAAATCCGCGGTGCCGCGGTCAATATCAACTACCGTTATGTTGAAAACGAACTCCGCTACCTGCTCGAATATTCCGATACCGAAGCCCTGATCTTCCACAGCTCGCTCAGTGACAAAGTCAATGCTGTGGTACGCGATATGCCGCAAATCAAACTATTGATAGAAGTGAACGATGGCGGGCCCCACTGCGAAACCGCCGTTCCCTACGAGGAATTGATCGCTGGCCACGACCCCATGCCGCGCATTGCCCGTGCCCACGATGACCTGTTTATGAATTTTACCGGCGGCACAACCGGCCTGCCCAAGGGCGTTGTCTACAATATTGGCGAAGTTACTGACTTTTATGTCCAGAACCTGCCTTCATTTTTTGGCATCAACACCAAGCTGGAAAGTCTCGAATCACTGGTCGAGATGGTAAAAATGCTGGGTAGTGCTGAAACGCCGCCCGCTTCATTGCCTGCCTGCCCGTTGATGCATACCGCAGGCCTGATGAACGCCCTGCTCACCCAGCTGCTGTGCGGCGCCAAGATCGTGACCTTGCAAAGCCGTTCCTTTAATGCCGAGGAAATGCTGGAAGTGATCGAGCGCGAGCGCATCACCTTTACCGTGATTGTTGGCGATGCCTTTTGCATACCCATCCTTCAGGCTCTCGATAAAGCAAAAGCCAATGGTCGCCACTACGACCTCACATCCTTGCGGGTGGTGATGTCCTCGGGCGTTGTCTGGTCACCGCAAGCGAAGCTGCGACTGCTGGAGTACGCCGATCTGCAACTGATTGATGCACTGGGGGCAACTGAAGGTGGCATGGGGCTATCCATTACCAACCGCAAAACGCCGCCGGGAGCCACCGGCAAGTTTGGCAAAATGCCTTCCACCAAGGTTTTTACCGAAGATGGCCGCGAAATCCAGCCCGGCTCAGGGGAAGTCGGCTACATAGCAGCCGGGGGTGGTTTTGTTCCCGTCGCCTATTACAAGGATCCGGAAAAGTCAGCCAAAACCTTCAGGGTGATAGACGGCAAGCGTTACTCCTTTATCGGCGATATGGGCACCATTGAAGCGGATGGCACACTGAAAGTGATGGGCCGCGATTCCGGTTGTATCAATACCGCCGGTGAAAAGGTCTATGCTGAAGAGGTGGAAACAGTGCTGCGCACCCACCCCAAGGTGAAAGACTGCCTGGTGCTGGGCGTGCCCCATGAGCGGTTCGGTCAGGCTGTTGCCGCCATTATTGCCACCGACAACCCGGACGAGGATATTGCCGAGTCTATACAGGCCCACTGCAAACAGAATCTCGCCGGTTACAAATGTCCACGCACCATCAGCTTTCAGGCAAAAGTTGAACGGGGGCCCAATGGCAAGGCAGATTACAAGTGGGCGCGCGCACTGCTTGAGCAGGCATAAAAACAGCCAGAATTTTTGAGGTTTGCATGGACCGTTTATCTTTTCTCGATCAGGTAGTACACAAAATATCCACCACCGGCTTGCCCTCGCTCAATATGCAGGGGGCTGGCGTTGTCGATCCGTCCAAAAGCCCCTTTGAAGTCAACGGCATGATTCTGGCCGAGCACATTGCCGCCCGCCTGAGTGAATTCCCCATTCTGCGCAAAAAACTGATGCAGGATTCCATCAAAATTGCCGATATGCGGCTGGTGGACGATCCCGCCTTTGATGTGTGGGATCACATTACCTTTGCCACTCTGCCCTCCCCTGGTGATGCCGAAGTGCTGGACCGCCACCTGGCAAAATTCTCCGCTCAGCAACTGGACCCCGATAAACCCCTGTGGCGCTTTGAAATCATCGAGGGCCTGGCGGGCGGGAAAATTGCCATTGCCCAGAAAATTTCCCACGCCATCATGGACGGCATGGCCGCCATGAGAGTCCTGGGGTCTATCTTCGACATGGAGCCCAAACCTCCCGCCAAACTGAAAGATTCCTCCTGGGAACCGGAACCCGTCCCCACCAAGATGGGCATGCTGCGCAGTGCGCTCAAGGAAACCGCCCAGCGCTTTGGCGTCGATGCACCGAAAACCATTGTCTCGGTCTCCAAGGATCTGACCAAGTCCGCAAAGAATTCAATTACTGAACGTTTTTCTGGCAAACTTTTCGGCGAGGAAAGCACTGGTGGCAAACATCTGAAAAAAGCCTACCCAACATCGCTCAACAGGGCTATTTCTTCCGACAAGCGCTCGATCGGTTTCACCATATTTGAACTCGACAAGCTGAAAGCCATCAGCAAGGCGCTGGATTGCAAGATCAATGATATTTCCCTGGTCATGGCATCCGAAGCGCTTGCCAGTTATTTTGAAGGTATCCAGGAAAAAATTGATTTTGATCTGATTCTTTGCATGCCTGTCAATATCCGCAATCCCAATGACAAGGCTCACGGCAATGCCCTGGCACTGTCGATGATCAACGCAAGAAACACTGTCAAATCAATTCCCGAACGTCTTGAGTCAATCAAGGAACAAACCGCTGCCGTCAAGGCTTCGCAATCCGCCAAGAAATCATCGGCGGGCTCAAGCGTCGATGTCACCACCATTCTGTCGCCCATACTGATTGATTTGATAGCGATGATTTTCCGCAAAACCCAGCCATGGGATAAAGTGCCCGTGATGATCAATGCCGTTGTCACCAATGTCCCGGGACCACCCGGCGAGATGTATCTGACCGGCATGCCCATCGAATACCAGATCCCCATGATTCCCGTCTACCACAAGGGTGCGCTGTCGATTGGTGTCAACTCCATGGGCAACAATTTCAGCTTTGGCTTTCACGGTTGCGGAAAAATTGTCAAGCAGGAAAATATGCACTTCCTGTTGGAAGGACTTGATCGGGCTTTTCAGGAACTACAGGCCCATGCTTTTGGCAAAGCCAAAAAGCCAACAGCAACACTGCCCAAGCCCAAGGTGGCGACAGCTGCCGCCGATAGTGCCGAAGCCTCAATTGAGGCAGCTCCCAAGGTATCGCCTACAGAAAAAAAAATCCCGCCAACCAAAAAACCAGTAAAGAAAGAATCGCCAGCCAAGCCGAATGCAGCGAAAAAAACCGCAAAAAAACCAGCGGCTGAGGCTGAAAAAAAGGTGGTCAGCCGAGCGAAAAAATCCGCCAAACCCGAGCAAAAGGCAGCTGAGCCAAAACCCAAAACCGCGACAAAAGCCAAACCAAAGCCCGCAACCAGGACGCCTGCACCGAGAAAACCTCCGCAGAAAACATTACAGGGAGCGGTAAAACCGCCAACTGCAAAAACCTGATTCAGAGAGGACAATTGAGCGATTACAGCAAGATCACAAAACTGGATTCTACACATCAACAACGCAACAGGGCGCCAGGCACTGCCATGGCTGAATGCGTAACGGCTGTCGATAAAACTGCGCTCGACACGTCATATAAAAGTAAAGGGTAACGCTATGCAACGGCTCAGAGGCAGTGACGCTCAAACAATTTATAACGAGAGTATTACCTCTCCTTACGTCACCTTAAAGGTGATGATCTACGAACCGGTTTCAGAGGATGCAGCGCCCTGCTTTGAAGAGATCAAGGCATTTATAACCAAAGGCATTTCAGCCTGGTCCAAAAAAGGCCTGGCTTACCGAGTACTGCGAATTCCCTTCGACCTTCACCACCCTGTCTGGGTAAAAGACCGGGATTTTTCACTGGATGAATACATCCACCACATTGCACTACCTGCACCAGGCGACAAACACAAACTCTGTGATTTTATTTCCTACATCATGAGCATGCCTCTGGACCCCAACCGCCCGCTCTGGGATTCATGGCTGGTAGAAGGTCTTGAAGGCAACCGTATCGCCTGGTTTTGCAAAATGCACCACGTTCTCGCTGATGGGTTGATGTCTGCCGAACAGATTTCCAATATTCACCGTCAAAGGCCGCCCCAGGGGTCCGATGATGATGTAGAACTGATCAGCGATATTGACAGGATACCGAACAAATTCCAGTTGATGGGTTCGGCCCTCATAGACTTGTTCAAAAGTTATACACATGAATTCCCGGACTATTATCGCAGCTACCTCGATTCACGAAAAAACAAGAAGGCGCTGAAAGAATCCAAACGAAATGCCTATACAGCTTTCCAGGCTCCCCACACCTTTCTCAACGAAGCAGGTGGTCCCTACCGCAGTTACCGCTACGAAACTTTCTCACTGCAGGATTTCAGGACTATTTCCCGCAACCTGCATTGCACCATTAACGATCTGGTGCTGACGCTCAGCTCAGAGGCATTGCGGCGATATTTCCTCGAATTCAACCGACCGATTCCAACCACGCCATTAGTGGTTGTAATGCCCGTGGCAAACCGTGGGGACGGCAATCGCCCCACATTCCTCAACACTGAAACCCAGAACAACAATGTCAGCATTGCCTATGTGCCCCTTGATCTGCAAATCAAGGATTTCATGACTAGGCTGGAAAGTGTCAAGCAGGGTGCGGGCGCAGCCATGGAACGCATTCGCCAGACAAATGGCGCACGCATGGACAATTTTTTTGATTTCATGCCTGGCAGCTTTATTCGCTTGCTCAACTGGGTACTGGCGCGCCGCCAGCGTCAGGGTAAAAGCCCCATGGCCAATATGGCCATTTCCAATGTGCCTGGCCCAAGAGAACCACTTTACGCCTGCAATGGCAGACTGAAAATGGTGGAACTGTTGTCCTGTGGTAACCTGATTGACATTGGCGCTCTGGGAATCACTGTCTGGAGCTACCTCGACAATTTGTGTTTCTCCTGTCTGTTCCGCAAAGGAACCCTGCCCCAACCCGAACGCTTTACCCACCACCTCAATGAAGCCTACCAGGAGCTGTATCGGGATCATTTTGCTCAAACCAGCGTTGAGCAACATCAGATGGCTGCTTCAAATTCAAACCCAAGCAACTGATAATTAATCATTTAATAGATTAAATTAGACTTCTCAGACAATTTAGGGAAAATTGTCGAGTGTTTATAATCGCAAATCTTTATATAATTGCCTGATATACCCCGCGGTGAATGGGGGAAATGAAAATTGAGGATTCAGCATGCCACAAAGCACAGCGAAGATCGTACCCCACAGCAAGGCAACCCCCATTCACAAAAAGCAGAAACCTGGCGCCAACACCCGCGCGTTGCTCGGTGGCAACCACCGCTGGGAGTTACCGTCAGTGCTGGTTGCCATCATAGATGAGCACAAATACGCGCATCGTCTGCTGATTCTGCTTGATGAGCAATGCGAGCTGATGAAAACAGGCGAAAAGCCTGACCTGGAATGCCTGCGGGACGTATTCCATTACATGACCAACTTCCCTGACCGTTACCATCACCCGAAAGAAGAGCTGATTTTCGACCGCATGCAGGATGCGGATGCTGAAACAAGCAAAAGCATCGAAAGTCTGCGCCATGGCCATATCCAGATTGATGCGCTCGGCAAGGAACTCTACAAGCAGGTCATGTCCTTTGGCAGCATGCCGGGCAAACGCCAGCGCAATAAATTCCTGCGTGACGCTCTCAGCTATTCCACAGGACTGAGAGATCACATGGCACTGGAGGAGTCAAGCGTCTTCATCCCCGCCATGACACTCCTCAACCCGCAAGACTGGGAAGCCATCGACACCGAAATAAAACCTGTTATTGACCCGGTATTCGGCACCGAAAAGAAACCCGAATACATGCACCTCTTTGGTCGCTATCTGAATCGGGTCGTCAAGGTATCGACAGGCAAGGTACCGGTAGTCCTGATCGAAAAAATGGCTTCAGCGGCGGAGCGATTGATATACACCAGTGGTGAATTGAGCCAGCTACCCAAGCGATTGCTGGCAAAAACCCGGGTAAATGCCCGGGAGCAACTGAAAAGCCTGGGGCAGCTCGCCACCTCCAGGGATATTCCCTCGGCGAAACTGGCTCTCGCATCAGTGTCTGAAAACTGCCTCAATGGTGGCAAGTCCAGCCTGTCAATGATACGCGATGCCTTTATGGGTATTGAGCCCCTTGAAGAAGGCGACGAGGAGGATTTCTCTGACGCCGTATCATTAACTGATGAGCACGATTTCCTGACCTTCTACGAAAAGCCCCTCGAGCCGGAAAAAACAGCCCCGATCAGCTGGCAGGCTGCGGCCACCAACCTGCTTTTTCGCACGACGGTCAAGCAGTTGCTGGCCAATGTTGGCACCGATTACGCCCAGCAAACAAAGAAAATGACTTTTCTTTTCAACAAGGTACCTCCCGGCTACGATGTTGAGACAGTAGAATTCGACGATTTCCACGCCCGCTGGATACGGCCTAGCGATGCCGAGCCCGCTACCAAAACCATACTGTATCTGCCCGGTGGCGGTTTCTTCTTCCCGGCCACCTCTGGCCACACCTCGATGCTCGCCTATATGACCAGCAACTGTGCGGCACAAGGCTTAATGGTTCATTACCGGCTCGCCCCCGACCACCCTTTCCCGGCAGGCCTTGAAGATGCATTGGCAGCATATCGCTACCTGCTTGATCTGGGTATCAAGGCAGAAGATATTGTGGTGGGTGGCGACTCTGCGGGTGGCGGACTTGCGTTGTCCCTGTTGCTGGCCATTCGCAACGAAGGCCTGCCCATGCCCAGTGCAGCGGCATTGCTCTCACCGTTGACAGACCTCAGCTTCTCAACCCCCTCGCGCCAATTCAATCGCTGGCGCGATCCAATGCTGCCCACCAAGCGCAAGATGCGGGGTTTTGAAATGTATACCGGCAACACGCCGCCTGATGATCCGCTACTTTCACCCATTTACGGCAACTTCAGCGGACTGCCGCCCCTGTTTGCCCAGGTAAGCAACACTGAAATCCTGCTCGATGACACATTGCGAGTCGCCCGCAAGGCGAGGGCTCAGGGTGTGGATGTAGAGGTAGAAGTATGGGAGAGCCTGCCCCATGACTGGCATCTTTTTTCCTATATACCTGAATCTCAGCGCGCTTTGAGCCATGTTTCCAGGTTCTTTAACACCATCTTCAACAAGGAAAACGCCAGCCTGTTTAAACATGCCGATAAAGCCGGCAATGTCCCTACTCCTCTGCGCACACGATCCAAGGCTGCCACGGCCTAAGTCGGCTAGCGGACAGATAATACCTGGCCTATATCGCCTCACCATTATCATCTGCCTCGAGCAAGGGATTGCTCCTGCGAGGCACCACCTCAGCCAACTCACCTCTCCCTGTTAATAGCCCGGACCAATGGTCCAAATCGGGCCATTGATACAAAAAAAGCCATTATCGACACCTGACTTCAGGACCATCGCCACTGAAAACGCTTGGTTAAAGCGACGCAATAATCAGGCAAACCATTGAATACTATCAATATTTCTTACCCGCCCTTCGCCTTTTATATAGTAAAAGCATCAGAAAAATAAATTCAAAAAATCCGCGTTTTAGTATGTTTATACTAATTTTTATCCCTATTCTGGCCATATCTTATGAGCATATGCACTGAAGTGATGCGCATTTGAACCCTACTATCAATGATGAGGAATCTGACATGAGCAAAGCCAAAGTGACCAAAACCAATCTGCTTGACCAAACCAAAACCTATTCACACAAAATTTTCCTCGCCAACCTTGGCATGTACGGCAAGGTATTCGAAGAAAGCAAAGCCCTGGCCGACAAGTCTGTCAGCAAATACAAGAACCTCACCAGCAAGAACAGTGAGCTGCTGGAAGACCTGGTTGCCCGTGGCGAAAAAGTCCAGAGCAGCATGATTGAAAGCGTCAAGAAAGCCAAGAACGAGCAAATGTCATCTATCGAAGGCCGTGTAAAAAGCCTGCGTGAAAACCTCGTCAAGGCAAAAGACGCCATCATCCCCGCCAAAAAAGCAGCGGATGAAAAAGCAGTCGAAGCAGCCTGAATATCACGTCATTGATATTGACTGTCAGGCTGAGATCATGGAAATCACCACAGTCTGACTGATCCACAGCGCTCTTGAATGCCAGGTTCTCAACACAGTGCTACTGGCATCAGGTTTCAACACCAATGAGCCACTGCATCCCGAATCGGAGATTACCTTATGAACGACGCAACGAAGAAAGCAGCAAAGAAAAATGTAGCCAGCCAGGCTGGTGATATTGCCAAGCACATCTGGCTTGCTGGTCTTGGCGCCTATGGCCGTGCATTCGACGAAGCGCAAGTGCGCTACGAATCCGCCAGCAAGGAAGCACCACGCCTCTTTACCGAGCTTGTGGAGAAAGGCAAGAAATTTGAAAAAACGGCCAAAACGCGCCTTGAATCACCGCTGAACGACACCAAACAGTCTATTGAAGAGCGCATCAGCAAAATGCGTAGCGGTCTTGGATTTTCAGCTGCCGCTGATCAGGAAGAGATCAAGAAGCTGAAAAAGCAGGTGGCCGCGCTCACCAAAAAAGTCAATGAACTTACCGCCAGCAAGGCCCCGGCTGAAGTGAAAGCGAAGGCCCCCTCTGCGGTCAAAAGCCCGCGCAAACTCGCACCCAAGAAAGAAGTTGCCAGCCCTGCAGCTGAGTAATTTCCAGGGTCAACATTTTTATCTTTAAGCGGCCAATGGCCGCTTCTTTTTTGCCTGAAATTCCTGTCACAATGGCTCCGCAGGAAAACTCCCGCGCCGTGGGTTGCAGTTAGTATTTACAGCTTTTTCTGCGATTACTGCGCCATTTCGTTCAGAGCGAGTTGCAAGCCTCCGGCAACGGGTGGACAATGGCTTTTCGTACACCAGCCAGTCAATCGATAATGAAAACCCGCGAACGCATTCTGCTGACCAGCCTGGAATTATTTAATACCGAAGGCGAAGCCAATGTATCAACGGTAGATATCGCCAATGAAATGGACATCAGCCCGGGCAATCTTTATTACCACTTCAAGGGCAAGCAGGAGATTATCGGCGAGCTGTTCAATCGCCTCGAATCCCAGCTGATCGATATTCTCGAGGCACCGCTGGAAAAATCGATCAAGACAGAAGATGCCTGGATTTATCTGTACGTGGTGTTTGAACAGATTTGCAACCATCGCTATTTCTACCGCAGCATTAGCGATCTTCTGCAGCGCTATCCGGATATCGAAAAGCGTTTTCGCAGGCTGGTGGCATTGAAAATTCGGACGGCGGAAGCGGTCGCCAGGGAACTGGTTGATCACGAAGTACTCAAGATGGATGCCCGTCAGGTGAGCTGGCTGGCCAACAATGTCGCCATGCAACTGACTTTCTGGCTCAACTTTGACAACCTGCTGAGCAAAAATACCCCGGACCCGCTCGCCATCCATCAGGGTGTCTTTCAGATTGTATCGCTCGCCGCACCCTACCTGAGCCCTCAACACCGCTACGTTTACGATGAGTGCTCCAGCCTTTACGAACATCTGATTGCGGATCTGTAAGCAGCCAACAATAGTATTCGCCCCCTCAGTGACTCAACTTGTTATTTTGCAGCGACCTCCCTTATAGTGGATTGCTTCCTATTTCAGCAAACGGAAAATCAGAATGCGTATCAACGGGCATGTTGCCAGCGGTTTTGACAAGGTTGCCAGTGCCTTTGAGCGCAACTTTCTGGATCATGGCGATATTGGCGCCTCCTGCAGTATTTATTATCAGGGAAAACCCGTGGTGGACATCTGGTCCGGGCTGGCTGACCCCTTAGCGGGTAAAGCCTGGGAGGAGGACACTATCCAGCTGTGTTTTTCCGCATCAAAGGGTATTACCACTGTTTGCGTGCTGACACTGGTACAACAGGGCTTGCTGGAGCTGGACAGGCCTATCGCCGATTACTGGCCGGAATTTGGCTGCGAGGGTAAGCAGGGTATTACCACCCGCATGGTACTCTCACACCGCGCAGGCCTTGCGGCCATTGATGGCGATCTCACCCTCCCGCAGGTTCTTGCCTGGTACCCAGTGGTTGACGCTATTGCCCGCCAGAAGCCCAACTGGGAGCCTGATACTGCCCACGGCTACCATACCCGCTCCTTCGGCTGGATACTGGGCGAAATTGTTCGGCGTATCAGCGGCAAGTCGTTGGGAAAGTTTATGGCGGCCGAGGTCACCGGGCCGCTTGAGGCGGATTTCTGGATTGGACTGCCTGAAAGCGAACTGCAGCGCTGCGCCAGACTGATGCCGGATACCAACCCGCTTTTCGGCGATTTTGTTCCCAGCTCCTTAACCATTCAATCCCTCACCGGCCCATCCAACCTGTTCAGCTACAACGACATGTGGAACGACAAGGCCCTGTTGATGGCGGAAATGCCCTCCTCAAACGGTATGGGCAATGGACGCTCCCTGGCAAAACTCTATGTCGCCATGATTGGCGAAATTGATGGAATCCGGTTATTGAATGCCGACACCCTGACAGAAGCCTGCCGTGTCCACTCACAGGGAATGGACATGATCATTCCCATGGAAACCACCTTCGGGCTCGGTTTTATGCTGCCCCCCTGGCTGATCAGATACGAGTGTGGTCCACGCAGCTTTGGCCATACCGGTGCAGGCGGTTCATTCGCCATGGCCGACCCGGACCGGGAACTGTCCTTTGGCTATGTGATGAACCAGATGTCAATGAACCCGCAAGACCCGCGCGCAGTCAATCTGGTGAAAGCCATGTATGAATCACTCTAGCAGGCTGTTGAAACAGGTTTGCGAGGCAGTCAGCACAGTTAGTTTTTCAACAGCTTGCCAGAATGGTCGCTGCTACAGGCCCGTCACGGGCAATAGTGAGAATTTAACAACAATAACAAATCAAAATTGCTACCAGAGGTAACAGCTGCCCAGACCTTTATGGCTATCAGCTGGCTATGTGATAAATTGAAAGCGATCATCAAATAAGTTACCAGGAGGATCGGCTACCCCTGCCTGTCGGGAGTACTGCCTCCAGTGCCAACCCGCAGCACACGCAAAAATAACCATTCATTCTATAAAGCAGGCACTCCAATGGAGAAAATAGAAAGGGTCGCAGTCACCGGAGGCAGTGGTCACCTGGGTACCGCTGTTATTCTTGAAGCACTGGCACGAGGCTTCACGGTCTATGCCGGTTACAGCAGTTACAAACCCAAGATTGAAAATCCCCGCCTGACCTGGTTTCAGGGAGACCTTGGAACTACACCACTCGAAAAGCTACTGGGCGATGCCCAGGCCGTCATCCATACAGCGGCAAGGATCTCTGTGCATGGCGACAAGGACGGCAGCGTCATGAAAACCAATGTGGAGGGCACTCGCAATTTGCTTGATCTGTGCCGGGCGAAAAATAACATCCGGCTGGTGCATGTCAGTTCCGCCGGTTGTGTGGTGGAAAAACCCGGCAATACCGTCTTTGATGAATCAAGGCCGCTGAAAGGTGCCGGGGCTCCGGCCTACGACTACAGCAAGGCGCTGGCTGAAGAACTGGTCCGCCAGTATGTCAGGGATCACGATGTTGACGCTGTGATAGTCCGACCCTCCGGCATTTTTGGCCAACCCGATCTGCGCGGCTCCATTATCAGCACCATGATGAAGGAGATTTATATGGGCAAACTCCCCGTACTGATTTCCGGTGGTTATGATCTGGTCGATGTCCGCGATGTTGCCATCGGCACACTCAACGCCATGACCATGGGCCGCAAGGGAGAGACCTACCTGCTGTCAGGCCTTTACCAGACCCTCAAGGATCTGGCCCACAAACTTGAGAAGCTGGGGGGCGCCAAGGCCCCGCCCTGCATTCCTGTCTCGCTGGTGATTGCACTGCTGCCCCTGGTTCGGCTTTTTTCCAGGCTGTCTGGCAGTGGCGACTCCTTTACCCGCGAGGGATTGACTATTTTTCGCGATGGCCACCCCAACATGGACTCAGGCAAGGCACGAAAGGAACTGGACTATCAGCCCCGACCAATAAAGGACAGCCTGCATGACCTGGTGTCCTGGTGGCGCGAGGAAGAACAGAAGTAATAGGCCCGCCTGTTCCATTAAAATCAGGATTGAGTGAAAACCAGTGGGAATCTCTCGCCCATGTTCACTGTCTAGTTCCCGACAGCACTCAACCTCGATGCAATCCGCCACCCAACCTCAATCCTGTTACATCAGACAAAATCCCGGAACCATGCAATGAAAAACCTGACACAACCACTGTTCGACCTCACCGGTAAAACTGCGATTGTCACCGGCGCTGGCCAGGGTATTGGCCGCGGCATTGCAGAGGGGCTTGCCACTGCGGGCGCCAGTATCGTGATTGCCGATATCAACAGCGACACCATGAGCCAGACTTCCAGCCATATCAGAGAAACCTGTAAAGTCGAAGTGATGGAGTTTTCTCTCGATGTGCGACGCGAGGAACAGGTTCTCAATCTGATGGATGAGACTATCGCCGCCTTTGGCTCACTGGATATCCTGGTGAACAATGCCGGTATCGTCACCATCAGCGAACCGCAATCCATGTCGATGGAAGACTGGGACAAGACCATGGATATCAATCTGCGCAGCGTATTCGTGCTGTGCCAGAACGCCTACCACCACCTGAAAAAATCCGCCAATGGCAAGATCATCAATATCGCCTCGATTTACGCGATTTTTGGCGCGCAGTACCTCCCCTCCTACGCCGCCAGCAAAAGCGGGCTGGTGCAGTTGACGCGCAGCCTCGCCATTGCCTGGGCGCCGGATAATATCCAGGCCAATTGCATCCTGCCCGGCTGGATCAACACTCCCCTCAGTATCGAAGGCCGCAAAAACAATCCCGCCGCCCACGATATTGTCGTCGGTCGCACACCGGCAGGCCGCTGGGGCGACCCGCAGGATTTGGCCGGCACGGCGATATTTCTTGCCAGCGGTGCCTCGCAGTATGTCACCGGGGTGTCGATTCCGGTGGATGGTGGTTATTCGATCAATTGATTGTTGCCACTGCCCCGTAGATGCTAGGGCCTGTTAACACTATTTGGATTGTCGGCGTTGTGCCTAAAAAAGCGCCAATCTATACCCAAAGGGCACACTGGGCGCGACGAGCGTAGTTTGGTCATTCCAAATGAGCGAGAAGCAACGACGAGTGGCGCTTTTTTAGGCGCAACCCGAA
>Ga0209347_1001471_pt1 | contig 38154 bp, 32 predicted proteins | sample AutmiccommuBRH23_FD_187382 | JGI IMG/M metagenome (GOLD analysis project Ga0209347, IMG submission 187382) | Deep subsurface microbial communities from Mt. Terri, Switzerland - Autotrophic microbial communities BRH/23 (SPAdes) (version 2) | ecosystem: Environmental > Aquatic > Deep subsurface >... | reverse complement strand
CTTCATCGAGTCCGGCGGCCGCATCGGCATCTGCCCGCCCTGCGGCAAGACCCACGGGGTCACCGACGAGAACAAGCTGCCAACGTCCGAGTGGATGGGCGCGGTGGCGATGCTGGAGCAATCCACCAATCGCCAGACGTTCTCCTTTTGAGGATGAGAGCCCGGCACCCGGTGGCCCGCCGTCGCGGACCACCGGGGCGCCGGGCATTGTTCGCAATGGCAGCAGGATCTACTCGCCCGGCGCGTAAGAGGGGGACACCCGCTCTGTCCCGGTTCCCTTCCTGCCCAACACCGTCAGACCAACAGGGGTGCGCGAGCGGAAGTGTGGGATTCACTGCATCCGCCGCTCATGGACGACGTTTGCTGCGACTAGTCTTTTGACTGCAGGATCGCCTGCGCCAGCTGCACGCCGCTCTCCCACGCCCGCTCGACCCCGAATCCGGCGATGCCGTCGCCGATCAGGGCCACCCGCGTGTCGCGATCGGCGAGCCAGTAACCGCCGACCGGGTTTTCAGACCGCGCATACAACCAGCGGTGCGAGGCCTCGGCGTCGGCCGGCGACGGCAGGCCCAGCAGGCCCATCAGGGCAGAGCCCGAACGGGCGCAGACTTCCATGTCGGAGGCCTCGAGGTAGGTCTCGGCGAATTCGTCGCTGCTGTGCACTGCCCACAGATTGGGTTCGACGGTGACCTGGCGCACGGCCAAGTCCAACATGTGGTCGTCGAACTTGATGATATCGGCGGCAGGCCCACCCTCCCAGCGCATCAGGAACGACCAGATCGGACGATAGCGCACCTCGCTCAGACGCTCGCGCAGCTTCGGCAGCGCATCGAGCAGGGGAATGGCCTGCGGGCTGGGGACGCTGCAGATCACGTAGTCGTAGCCTTGGGCCTGTGGACCCTCCTCGAGGACGATGACACCTGGTTGCAGCGCGGTCACGCGCGCCTCGGTATGCAGCTTCGCCTCCCCCAGCAGATGATGCACCAGCTGGGAGGTTTCGATTGTGGGCAGGTAATGGTTCTTTAACTGCGCGTCCGCCCACCCCTTGTCGGCGCGACCCTGCAGGATGTCGCCCGTCAGAGGGGCCACCCAGCCTTGACGCGCCCAAGCTTCGGTCTGCTCGCGAAAAGGGGCGTTCCAGGCAGAAATGAAGGGCGCACCCAGCGTCGCCCAACCGGATTCGAGGCGCCGGCTCGAGAGCCGGCCACCCGCGCCGCGCGCCTTCTCAAAGACATCCACTTCCCAGCCCGCGGCCGCGAGTATGCCTGCGCAACTGGCGCCGGAAATGCCCGCGCCGATGATGCCCGCCTTTGGTTTCGCCATGTTTGGTTTACTCCATGTATCTGCAACCGGGTGTTCAACCCAGGGGGTATTTGAATCCCGCCGGTGCGGGTCAGCTCGGCGCGGAGCATCCCCGCGCGGCGGAGGGTTTTGTGCTGCCCTCGAAATCTGCCGAGCAATCGCGCAGACACGGGGGTAGCGAACAAGTAACCCGTCCTGTTGTGCGGACTTGCGCCATCGGTGATAGTGCGCATTCCTCCACGGCCTGGTGAGAGCGCTCCCGAGGCTGCACGGAATTGCGAGTCTGACAGATCGGGCTCTCCCGATTGCGCGCCGCGCCTGCTGCCGGGACGCCGTGGACCTGCGCGGCGCCCATGGCGTCCGCTACGTTACCCCTCGGCGGACAGAGCCTGGAACAACTCGTTGAAGTCGGCCTTGGCTGTCTCGATGAAGACCCCTTTGTTGCCGCCAACGGCCACCGTCGTGTCTCCGCCCGAGTAGGTCCAGCCCTGCTGCGGCACCCAGTTCATCTCAAGTTGCGAGAACGCCAGCGCCAGGGTGTTGAACATCATTGTAACCGTGGCGCAGAACTGCGCTGACATCTGTGCCAGCTCGCGCGGCATGTCCATGTTTGCTCTGTAATCGACCAACGTACCATCGGCGTTGAATTCGCCAGCGGCGATGACGCCATCTATTTTGATCAATTCATCGAGTGTTGCCATCGTGGATACCTCAATTGTTGCGCCCCGGAGACACCTCCCAAACATAGCCATTGTGCCGGCCACGTGCCGGAGCCCGGGGCGACAGGTGGGAACTGCCCGGTGGAGCCCTTCATTAAGCGGGGAACGTTCAGGTCGCCGCTTGGGGTGCCCCAGCCCTAATGGATCACGTTTTGCAGGTGCGTCTCATTGACCTGAATCAAACCCGAGGCACGTCAGTGGAACAGATTGAGGGTGTCGCGGTTTGCTGCTTGTCAACCGTTCATCAGTGCGATCCAGGCCCTACATGGTGAGCTGATTTCTGCGGCCTGGCGAGGGTCACCGACGATCAGCTCAAGTCTGCGGATTCGAGGACGACAACAGGCGGACGGATATGTTCTTCGGAGTCCGCCGCACGTTGCCAAAGGGGCGACGACGATCGACAGCGCGACTGATCATGAGCCCTCACCGCCCGCCCGCAATGACCGACCGCTCCCGTTCGCACCGTGGTGCGTCGGATGCGGGGAAACACTGTCAGGGCGCCGAGCTACCCACCTAGGGGTTCTTCGTTTGTGATCCCATTCGATATTCGGACGCTATTGGTGTCCGTGGCACTGGCGAACGCGTTCTGCGCCGGCGCGAGGTTCCTGCTGTGGCGCATGCACCCTGCCATCCCCGGTCTCGCCCATTGGGCATTGGCCGGCGGCTTCGGCATGGGAGCATTCGTTCTGATTCTCTTGGACAAGGCGATTCCATGGCTGCCGTCGTTGTCATTGGCACAGGCATTCGTAGTTGCCGGCCTGGTGCTTTCCTGGGACGGTTTTCGGCGATTCAGGTCGCGCCCGCCGCTCTCGAATCCGGCTTTGGCCGTACTTGCGGCTATTGCGCTCAGCCTGATTCTAGGTGAACAGGTGGAGTATTCGTTGGCGGTGCGAGCGTTGATCAACGCCGCCTTCATTTCCGTGTTGTCGGGTCTCATTGCGCGGGAATTGCTCGAGGGCCCCGGACCGGTTCCGCTTGCCATGCGCCTCACCGGCTGGGCCTACGCCGCCAACGCGGCTTTTTTTCTGATCCGGATGCTCGCCGCCGTTCAAGCGCCCGAGGCAGTGGTCCCGCTGGACCCCCACGGAACCGCGCCCTTCGTGCTGCTCTGGTGGTTGGGCATGGTCATCGCCGTGACCTTGGGGATGGTGCTGATGACGGCCGAGCGACTCCAGAACGATCTCGACAATCAGGCCAATCGAGACTCATTGACCGGCGCACTCAATCGTCGGGCATTTGGGTTGATTGCGGCAAAGGAAGTGACCCGTGCTCGCCGACACGGCAAGCCGCTATCGGTGTTGATGATCGATCTCGACAAGTTCAAGCAAGTCAACGACCGCCTCGGGCACTATGGTGGCGACACGATGTTGTGTCGCTTCGTCGCCACGGCGCAGAGAATACTGCGCGGCGACGATGTATTGTGTCGCTTCGGCGGCGAAGAATTCGTCGCCCTCCTGCCGGACACTTCCGCAGAGCAGGCACGGCTGGCGGCCGAACGGCTGCGCATTGCTTTCTCTGCAGAGTCGGCGACTGTGGTGGTCGCCGACGCCCCACAACCGTTCCCGGTGACCGTCAGCATCGGCATCGGCGAGCTCGCGCCGGGCGAGAAAATCGAAAGCCTGCTCCGCCGCGCCGACGCCGCTCTCTACTACGCCAAGGAAAGGGGGCGTAACCGCTGCGAGCACGCCGATGCGTGCCAAGAGCAGGTGCATGAGCCCCCCATGCTGCGGCAGGCGCAGAACGAGGGGCGGTGACCGTGTGAAAGCAGGGAGATAGTTGTTTACCGCCCTTCCGATAGAGTGCGCACAACTCTGACAACCAATCGACAGGGAGCGGCGGTCCGCTGCCAAGGATGGCACGATTCGTACTGCCGGACTATCCGCGCACCGTTCGCGACCCATCTCAGCGAAGAGGACCCTGGATCTGTTCCGCAAGGCCGCCCATTACTCCCAACCGCCGGACGAATGGCCGGTTCCGCGAGTAGATCGAACGGAAGTAGGAAATGCAGCCAGGCCAGATGGGGCGCGGTCCCGAGCGGAGCCGCACGAGCCGGCGGATTCTTAATCCGTTCGTTCACCAATTGCCGCCAATTTGCGGCTGGAATTCCTCCGTCCCCTTTTTTGCCGCCTTTTCGTTTGGTATTCGGCCCGTAAACATCGGCGCTTGCGGCAGTGCGCCGGCGCCCCCTGCGGCCGTGCCCCAGAATGCGGGTTGGGGAACCTGTCCGGCCCAGCGGCAGTCGAATCTGAAGGCTTCGCAATCTGCGCTTGGGGGGATCGCCATGGCCATGGATGCGCCAGACGTCGCGGCCCGGGGTTCGCCCCCCGCGCCGGGGCAGACGGTTTATCGCTACCCGCTGCCGGTGCGGATCAGTCACTGGTTGAATCTGTTGATCCTGCTGACGTTGCTAGGCAGCGGTCTGCAGATCTTCAACGCCCATCCCGCGCTCTACTGGGGGAGTCGCTCCGATCCTGACCGGGCGCTACTGAGCATGGCCGCGCGGCGTACCACCGACGGCTCGCTTGAGGGGGTCACCACCGTGCTCGGTCACGAGTTCGTGACCACAGGCGTGTTGGGCGCCTCCAAGGGCCCATCGGGTCGGGTGGAGAACCGCGGTTTCCCCGCCTGGGCCACCATCCCCAGTTCGCGCTGGCTGGCTATGGGCCGGCGGTGGCATTTCTTCTTCGCCTGGTTGTTGGTCATCAACGGGCTGGTTTATGTCGGCTACAGCCTGGCGTGCCGGCGCCATCGCCGTGAGCTGTTTCCGAATCGCGGCGAGCTCCGCGCGCTGGGCCGCTCCCTGCGTACGCACCTGCATCCTGGGGCGCTGCGCAGCGAGGCGGCGCGAGGCTACAACGTGTTGCAGAAGCTGTCGTACGTCATCGTGGTATTCGGAGTCCTGCCGTTGGTGATCCTCACCGGCCTGACCATGTCGCCGTGGTTGGACAGCGCGTTTCCGTGGCTGCTGGATCTGTTCGACGGCCGTCAGTCGGCCCGCACCCTCCACTTCGTCGGGGCCCTCGCCCTGGTCCTGTTTACGGTGGTGCACGTGGCTATGCTGCTGCTGGTGGGCCCGGTCAATCACCTGCGCGCCATGATCACGGGCCGGCTGCGCGTTCCACAGGAGGAGCGCTCATGAACCGTCTGAGCCGGCGCCGGTTCCTGCGCCACCTGCTCACCGGCAGTGCGGTCCTGCTCAGTGGATGCGACCGCCTGTCGAAAAGCCGCTGGTTCACCGACATGCTCACCAGCGCCGAATCCCTCAACCGCACGCTCCACCACGGCCTTGCCGGAGCCGACTCCATGGCTCGGGAATACACCGAGGCGGAGTTGTCGCCGCAGTTTCCGAGCAATGGAACCCGGTTTCCGGGCACCCCAGAATACCAGCCGCTGATCATGAACGGCTTTCGCGACTGGCGGCTGGAGGTCTCCGGTGCCGCGGTGCGGCCGACTGCGCTGTCTCTGGAAGAACTGCGCGCGCTGCCGGCGCGCACCCAGATCACCCGCCACGACTGCGTCGAGGGCTGGAGCGCCATCGCCAAGTGGAAGGGCGCCCGGCTCGGTGCACTGCTCGATCTGGTTCAGCCCACACCGACCGCCCGCTTTGTAGTGTTCTTCTGCTACGACAGCCTCGACCCGAGAGGCGACCGCTATTACGAGAGCATCGATCTCGAAGACGCCTATCATCCGCAGACAATTCTCGCGTACGACTGGAACGACCAACGCCTTCCGGTGCGCTACGGGGCACCGCTGCGCCTGCGGGTGGAGCGCCAGCTCGGCTACAAGATGGCCAAGTACATTCGCGCTATTGAAGTGGTGGAGCGCCTCGATGGCATCGGCGGCGGCAGGGGCGGCTACTGGGAAGATCGCGGTTACGCCTGGTATGCGGGCATCTGAGCGGCGCGAAGAACAATCGCATGAATAATAGCGGACAGGAAACAATAGTGAACAGAAAAATGTGGCGGGACAGCGCGGCCCATCGCTCCTAAGATCGCGCTATGTTGCTCGATGCCGACGTCTGCTACCGCGCTGTGCGCAGCCACGACCACCGCTTCGACGGTCACTTATTCGTGGGTGTCGTGTCCACCGGCGTCTATTGCCGTCCGGTGTGCCGGGCGCGTGCTCCGCGGCGCGAGAACTGCACCTTCTTCCCGAGTGCCGCCGCGGCCGAGGGGGCCGGCTACCGGCCTTGCCTGCGCTGCCGCCCCGAGTTGGCGCCCGGGCACGTGAGCGTGGATGCCGGTCGTAGGCTTGCGAGCGCTGCGGCCGGGCTGATCGAAGAGGGCGCCCTGGTCGACGGTGGCGTGGGCGCACTTGCCGGTCGTCTGGGGGTCACCGTCGGGCACCTGCGGCGCGTGTTCGCCGACGAGTTCGGTGCCTCTCCAGTCGCCTATGCCCAGACCTATCGACTGTTGCTCGCCAAGCACCTGCTCACCGACACCCGCCTGTCCGTGGCAGACGTCGCCATGGTGTCGGGGTTTGGCAGCCTTCGCGGGCTCAATGCCCTGTTCCGGGCACGTTACGGGCTGCGGCCTTCGGACCTGCGCCGCAGCCGTAGGGATACGGACGACGGATCGTTGGCCCTCGTCCTTGCATACCGCCCGCCGTACGCCTGGGACCCCCAGCTCGAATTTCTAGCGGGCCGCGCGATCGCTGGCGTGGAGGAAGTCGGCGACGGCGCGTACCGCCGCGCGGTGGAGCTTACCGGCCGCTCCGGGTTGGTGAGGGGGTGGATCGAAGTGAGCCGCCGCCTCGCGGATCACACTCTGCGGGTGGTGCTCTCGGCAGACCTCCTGGGCGCGCTTCCCCAGACGCTGGCGCGCGTGAAGCGGCTGTTCGACCTGAGCTGCCGTCCCGAGGATGTTTCGGTAGTGCTCGGCCCACTGGCGGCGGAGTGCCCTGGACTGCGCGTGCCGGGCGCTTTCGACGGCTTCGAAATGGCGGTGCGTGCCGTGCTCGGCCAGCAGATTACGGTGCAGGCGGCACGAACCTTGGCGGGCCGATTGGCCCAGCGCTGTGGCGCGCCGCTGTCCACACCTTGGCCGGGAGTCGCCCGTGCTTTTCCCGGCCCGAAGGCAATTGCCGCGGCGAGCGCCGAAGAGCTGGGAGCCCTCGGCATCAACCGGCGGCGGGTGCAGGCTATGCAGGCGCTTGCCAAAGGGGTGCTGGACGGCGCCCTCACCCTGGAGCCCGGCGCCGATCCCGAAAGTCAGATCGAGCGTCTGCGCGCCTTGCCGTCGATCGGCGACTGGACGGCCCAGTACATCGCCATGCGGGCGCTCGCGTGGCCCGACGCGTTTCCGCATGCGGATTATGGCGTGATGAAGGCGCTCGGCGAGCGCTCGCCGTCGCGCGTGCTGGAGCGCGCCGAGGCGTGGCGGCCGTGGCGAGGCTACGCCACGGTGCATCTTTGGCGGTCTCTCAAGGGGAGTGGAGGATGAATCGAATCGCGCTGTAACGGAGCATGCAGACTACCGGCGGCGTCGGGTTGACGCCAGACCTGCGTCGACAGGCCTACCGGGCCTTGTTTCGCGCTCATAGGGAACCGGATCTGATCCACGCGATCCGATCGGCGACAGACGGCAACTACGCACTCGGGACTAATCGATTCAAGGAGGAGGTGGCGCGCATGCTCGGACGGCGGGTTACGTGCGGCCAGGCGGGGAGGCCGACCATGGCGCGAGCTAGAAACGTGGTCTGTCCCCGTTTTCCCGAGAATGGCAACTGGAGTGGAAGGCACCGGGTATTCCCGCCCTCACACCCGGTCATTTCACCCACTTCGGCCCGCAGCCTGCTCGCCCTCGTCCCTGGGTGCCTTTTGGAACAATGACATGCGTAATTGGCACGGCCTCTGCATCGTCCTGACAGTCGTCTGTTCCGATGCTGGCGACCCACAGCGAAACAATGCTGCTGTGCACAGCCAAACAAGGGAGGCAAAAAGGTGAACTACTCCGACATGCTGCTGAAACAGATCCGAAAGCTGAATGGTGAGCTCGGTCGGTATTCCGAACCCGCCACCCCCGAGGAGTCCGCCAGGCGCGATGCACTCTTGCAGGCTCTCGCATGGTATGTCCACAAGCTGCAGATGCGGGTGCTGTCGACCGCGCGCACCCCCAGCATCAGCCCGGCTGCAGATGACTGCTGGACACGAGGCGTGTCGCAGGGAGTCGAGCGGTCCAGCCATGCCGCCCCACGTTAATTCCGAAACGCGCTGGCCTCATTTATGAGTATGAAAGAGGACGGAGGGATCTACCGTTTGGTCCCTTTGTTCGTATCCTTGGCTCGCGGGCACGCCCTTGGCGCGTACTCGGAGGTGGCGGTATAGTCGCTGAGTGGGCATCAGGCGCCGCTCGCGCTGACCCATCAGGTTCCCCGGCACAAGAAAAGGAGAGAGCAATGGCTCCCACAGGTCGGTTGTCCGTCGGTCTTGCGGTTGCAGCACTAGTGTTCGGGGGGCAGGGGATCGCGTTTGCCCAGGATTCGGAGATGACCTTCTTCGTCACCAGCGTCGGCAAGGGGGAGGGTGGTGACCTCGGGGGTCTCGACGGTGCCGATGCGCACTGCCGCTCTCTGGCCGAAGCTGCGGGCTCCCGGCACAAGAACTGGCGCGCGTACCTCAGCACGACGGCGCCGCGCGGGGAGGCGGGGGTGAACGCCCGCAATCGCATTGGCAACGGGCCCTGGCACAACGCCAAAGGGGAGCTCATCGCCAAAGGCGTCGACGATCTCCACTCCGACGCCAACAATGTCACCAAGGATACCGCGCTGAACGAGAAGGGCGAGACCGTCAGCGGTCGGGGCGACGACGTGAACCGACACGACATCCTCACGGGCTCGGACCCGGCCGGCATGTACTCCACGGCCGGAGGCGACACGACCTGTGGCAACTGGACCAGCAACACGGAGGGCTCGGCAATCGTGGGGCATCACGACCGCCTCGGCCTGTCGGACGCCCGGCATATGACATCGTGGAACTCCTCCCACGGCACCGCTGGCTGCAGTCAGGAGGCCCTGCGCAAGACCGGTGGCGACGGCCTGTTCTACTGCTTCGTCGCCGACTGACAAGCCACGGGGGTCATCAGGGGACAGACTGAGGGGTCCCGACGAGCGGCGCAACCGGCCGCCCTGATCCACATCGGGCCCCCGCCGCAGGGCATTTGCGGACGATCAGCCGATCACGCTTGGGCGGCGCGGCGCAACTTCGCCTCAACCTGAGCTGCAGTCAGAAGGCTCTGGTCGACCACCTCGGGATAGAGGGGGTAGAACCGCTCCACGTCGAACACGTGACCGCGCGCAGCCTGCTCCAGCCGATGCCTCACCGATCGGGGCAGATCCTGCATCATCAGCAGGCGCGGCGCGAGCCGCCGGATGTAACGATCGCATAGCTGCTGTCGCTCCTCGTTCTCCCAGTCCTCTCTGAGCAGACAGGGCGGGAAGTCGTCGGTCGCGTGCGCTGGGCGTTCGAACCAAGCTGCTCGCGGCCTCGCGCCCGCGCGCTCCTCGACGAGTTTCTGCAGGCGATAGTTCACCGGAGGCACATAGGAATCCTGGCGCTCCTCCGGAGCCTGCACGTGGAGCTCCGCGGCGGGCATGGCGATCCATGCCGGGCGCGGGGTGGCCAGGGCCATTTCTTCCTCTTCGAGGCAGGAATGCAGCAGGGCGAGGGGACTGCCGTCGGTGCTGTCCAGCAGCCAGTACTCGTACCGGTCGGCCGCCGCGAACGGCAGCGGGGCGGAGGTCACCGCCTCGAACAGGCAGTCGATGGCCGACCGGACCTCCGTGGGTTCGAGAAAGGGATGCACAGCCTGCGTCTTCAACGCGCCATGCTCGATGGTTGCCACGAGTGAATAATGCAGGGTCGGATCCGCCACGGGCTGCCGGTTCCGGAGTCGCGCATGCTCGGCCAGGGAGTACTGAACCCCCCAGTTTCTGCCGTCCAGGCTCAATGCCCGCGCCCGTGCGATTTCGGCCACCTGGACCACGCCGATGAATGGCGACAGCAGCCGTTTGGAGTACCGTCTGACCACGTCAGATGCTCCACCCGCTGGTTCCCGCCCAGCTTGTCGAGGGGCCCTTCCGCTCGCGGCCGGCGGTCGCGCCCTGCGCCGAAATCCTTGGATCCAACGGCGACTGATCTTGAAAGGGTGCATCGGCGATCAAGACCTGGTTTGCTCGAGACGTCCGGTGGGGGGCTCGCCTGCCCGTAAGTCCCATTGCCGCTTTCCGGCGAGGGCCTTCGGGCGATCAGGTACTCAGTTCCGCGGCCAGCCTCCGGGCAACGGCAAGCTTTTCCTTGGCCAGATGGTAGTACTGGGGGTGGCTGGCGTCACGGAAGACCTCCGCAACCGCCTCGAAATCGGCGATCGCCCGACGGGCCACCTCGACGTCGCGCGTGCGCTCGGCCAGATCCCGGCGCGCATCGCCCAGGTTTGCGGTAGTCATGGCCCAGACGATCGGCCGGTCCTCGCGACGCAACACTTGGAGCGCGTTCCCGTAGGCGGCGACCGCCTCGCCCAGGAATCCGGCGTCGTTCTCGCGTTCCCCGAGTCTGTGCAGCGCGGCACCCAGGTTGTTCTGAGCCATCGCCCATTCCTCCGGCCACTGCTCGCGGGTCCACACAGCGAGTGCGTTCCGGTAGGCGGCGACCGATTGTCCCAACTCCAGAGGGTCACTCCCCTGCTCGCCGCGTACCCTCAAGGCACTGCCGAGGCAGTTCTGGGCTTTGGCCCATTCGAGGGGTCTCCGCTCCCGGGTCCATTCCTGCAGCACCTGCCGGTAGGCGGCGACAGACTGCGCCAGCACCGAGGTGTCCCGTGTGAGCTGACCCCGGGTCAGCAGGGCCGCGCCCAGGTGGTACTGCGTGATTGCCCACTCCCATGGCGTGCGTTCCCGGCTGCGCACCTGCAGAGCAGCCTCGAACGCCGAGATCGCGCGCTCCAGCGTGTCGGCATCGGCCTGGCGCTGGGCGAGGATGCCCAGCGCATTGCCGAGTCCGTGCTGTGTCGCGGCCCAGTCCAGTGGGGCATGCTCACGGCTGCGCTCGCGTAGTGCGTTCTCGAAGGCCGCGACCGACAGTTCCAACGGGCGGATGCCTCGCCCGCGCTGGCCGAGAATGCCGAGGGCGTTGCCGAGCGCGTGCTGGGTGGCGGACCAGTCCTCCGGCCGCTCGGATCGGGGGGCCAGGGGGAGGACCGTGTTCTCATACAGGTCCACCGCCTCCCTCAGCGCCTGGTCGTCCCCGTATTCCCGGCCCCGCTCTTCCAGCGCGGCGGCCCGCTCGTGCTGGTATCGCCACCGCGCCGCTGCGGAAAGCCCAGGCGTGGCCGCCGCCTCGGCGTACAGATCAGCGGCGCGCCGGTGGTCCTGCCCGACCGCGGCCAGCTCGGCCTGCTGGGCGAAGATGGACGCCACCATCGTGGGCGTGGCCGCTGTCTGCTCGAGATAGAGTTGGAGGCCGCGGGCGAGCTCCCGATCGGCCTCTTCCAGGGAGAACGCCGGGCCCGCCTGCAACGCATCGTAAGCCCGCGCCAGCGCCGCGGCGGCTTCGGGATCCGGGGTGTCCTCTGCCCGATTGCCGGACCCGTTGTGCCGAAGGCCCATGAGCCGAGCGCACGCCTGCCGGACCGCGCCGGGCAGTTGCTGGCGTGTCGCACCCCGGGCGCGCGCGCACGCAACCAGGTGAGCCAGGTCCGACGGGTCGCACCCCTGCTCTGTGGCGAGGGCATCGATGTCGGGCTGGCTCTCCGATGAGAGGGGAGGCGGGTGGCCGCCGGGCAAGTCGCTGGGTGTGTCGGTGGTGGGCATGACAACTGAGCTCATCGACATCGATGGTCACCGGTGCCGCCGCTGCACCGGCCCTGCGCATGGCAGGAACCGCCCCGGTGGCGGCGCAGGCGCTCGGGTCGAGGCCGCAGGACGGACCGTAAGCCGCCCTGGGGCCTCGCCTCCTCAATCCACGATGTGATAGACCGGGGCCTTCTCCATGGTCCACTCGCCGGACTCCGGGTCCCGCCGCGATACGGTGAGGGCATGCCAGTTGGTGTCGTCCAGTTTCATGTGGTCGCCGCGGTAGTAGTACCCGGGCCAGCGCGTCTCCTTGCGGAACAGGGTGTGCTGCACCACGCATTCCGAGGCGATGGCCCGGTGCTTGAGCTCCCAGGCGCGCATCAACTGGTGCAGGTCCTCGGCCCCGATGTGCTCCAGGTCCTCGTGCAGGATCCGCAGGTGCTCGAGCCCGCGCATGAGCAACGGCTCGTTGGTCATGTAGTTGACCGTGATGCCGCCGGCATACTCGTCCATGATCTTCTCGAGGCGCTGCAGGCCGTGAATGGGGAGGATGTAGCTGGGCGACACGGTGCCCGCGACGATCTCGTTACGGCCGATGGCGTAGTTCTCGAGGGGCTTGTAGATTTCCTCGCGGAGTTTCTCGATCTGCTGGTCCGAAACCGTGACCTTGTCCTTGGCATGATCGCGGATGTACTTGACCGCTGCCTTGGCCGCGAGCCGGCCCTCGGTGAAGGAGCCCGACGAGAACGCGTGGGCGGTACCGCCCAAGGCATCGCCGGCGCCGAACAGGCCTTCCACGGTCATCATGCGGTTGTAGCCCCAGAAGTACTCGGAGGGGGAGAGATCCTCCGGGCCGCTGGCCCAGGCCCCGGAGCAGGTGGCGTGGGAGCCCATCACGTAGGGCTCGGAGGTGGTCAGCTCCGGGTTGATGTACTTGGGATCGATGTCCTGGGACGCCCACACGACCGCCTGACCCACCGTCATGCCGAGGAAGTTTTCCCACCCGACGGTTTCCTTGTGCGGATCCTGGAAGGCCTCCTTGGTCACCATGTGGATCGGACCCCGGCCCGCCGCCACCTCCCGCAGGAAGGCGTGGTTGCGCAGGCACGTGGGGGTGGGGTGGTGATCGATATACTCACCCACCATCGACTTGGTGTCCTCGTACCACTTGGACTCGTACTCTTCCCCGTAGGCGTTCTGGGTGTAGGTCTTGAGGTGCAGGAAATAGGCACCCACCGGCCCGTAGCCGTCCTTGAACCGGCACAGGACGATGCGGTTCTCCATCTGCGTCATCTTGGCCCCCACCATGATCGGCAGCGCGTAGGCCGACGCGCTGCTCCATGGCGCATACCAGGTCCTGCCCATGCCCTCGCCAATGGAGCGCGGTTTAAAGATGTGGGAGGCGCCGCCGGCGCCGACGATCACCGTCTTCGCCTTGAACACATGCAGGTCACCGGTGCGGCAGTTGAAGCCGATGGCGCCGCCGACCGTATTGGGCTTGTTCTCATCCATGAGCAGGTGCGTGACCATGATCCGGTTGTAGATCTTGTCGGCGGATTTGCGTGCGGCCTCGGCCACGATCGGCTTGTAGCTCTCGCCGTGGATCATGATCTGCCACTTGCCCTCACGCTGATAGCGCCCGGTCTCCGGGTCGCGCATGATGGGCAGACCCCACTCCTCGAACTGGTGGACGGCGGAGTCCACGTGCCGGGCCATGTCATAGGCCAGGTCCTCGCGCACCATCCCCATCAGATCGTTGCGGGCGTAGCGCACGTGATCTTCGGGCTGGTTCTCGCCCCAGCGCATACCCATGTAGCAGTTGATGGCGTAGAGACCCTGGGCCACGGCGCCGCTGCGGTCTATGTTGGCCTTCTCGGCCACCACGATCCTCAGGTCGCGGCCCCAGTAGCGGGCCTCGTACGCGGCCCCGGTGCCGCCCATGCCGCCACCGACGACCAGGATGTCGCACTCTTCGTAAACGGTTTTAAAGCCCATCAGTAGTACACCCCCTGCTTGAACTTGGATTTGTCGATGGTGGGCAGCCCGCTGTCGACCTTGAGGTATTCGGGCTCGTGGCAGAGCAGCGAAGAGTCGAGCGCCTCGTTATCGGGCACGTCGTATTTTGCGAGCTCCGGGATCTTCTCGCCCCAGGGCTGGGTCGTGATGGGCGAGACAAAGTCTTTGGTGCGGCCGTCCCGGAACTTGATGCGCCAGGATATGGTGCCCTTCTCCTCCTCGCGCAGCACCCGGACGCTATGCCCCAGCGGCGCGAAATCGGCGTACCCCCGGACGTCGATGGCGTTCATTGGGCAGGCCTTCACGCACGAGTAGCACTCCCAACAAAAGTTGGGCTCGATGTTGTAGGCCCGCCGGTAGGTCTTGTCGATGTGCATGATGTCCGACGGGCAGATGTCCACGCAGTGGCCACAGCCGTCGCAGCGGGTCATGTAGACAAATGTTGGCATTGTTCGTTCTCCGGGGGTTTCAGGTAATCATCTCGTACGATGGGCTCAGTAATGACGGGGCGCTTCGCGCTTGATGCCAAGGCCGAACTGTTCGGGCTTGTCGGCCGGGGGAGGCAGGTTTTGCCGGCCGCCGTCGGCATCGCTGATTCGACGCTGATACGCTGCGGCCGGCTTGAAGAACATGTGGGCGAACTTCGACCAGGGAACGCTACCGAACAGCACTGTGGCTGCGATAATGAAGAGCCAGAAGAACAAGGTGGCCAGCCACCCTGCTCCGGCGGCCTCGAGTACCGCCCAGATGAGCGCGAACGTCGTGGTCCCCAGCAGGGACAGGATGAACAGATCCGCCTGGACGATGCGGTACCAGGGGTTTCCCTCCGCGGCCACATCCACCCGAATCTTGAACCAGAACCAATATCCGCCGATACAGACCATCAGTGCGCCAAGCCACCAGAGCAGTGGCCAAATGGCGGGAGCAGCCGCCTCGGTGTCGGCATAGCCGAACACCAGGATGGCCGTCGTCACCACGAACAGCACGAACCCGTACATGGTGAGCAGGTGTGCTGCCCTGCGCCGCTGGTTGCAGAACTCGCCGGAAGCGAGTACGTCATGCGCTATGGTCTTGGCGGCGATGGACGCCTTTTCGCCGCTGTCGATCTCCCGGGTCCGTGCCTCCCGCCCTTTCTTTTCGGCGGCGAAGAAGTACGCGGCACTTCTCTTGTGCCAGACGTCGAACAGTGTTCCAGCCACGACCAGTACAAGCATGACAATGACATAAATCTGCATGGCGAGAGCCGGGATGGGGAGCTCAGAGAAGGGGTTCATTTGGGACACGTCCTCTGCTTGTTATCGGTTTGACACAGGTGCTGAAGGCTCGTAGACGCCTCTGGAATCGTTCCCCGGGGATGCCATTCCCGCGGTCCGCTCATGGTTTTATTGCGCATTCACTCCTCCGGCGTTGCCCGGCCAGCATAGGATCGATCGTACGACGACACTAAGGCTAGTAGAGCGAATAGTAAATAGTAGCCGCCAGGCAGCCAAACGGCTCAGTCACACTGGGCGCCTGAGCCCCTCCTGCGCGCGGGCCTGGAGACGCTCGCATCGGCCATGACGACCTCGCGGAATACGGCAGGGCACGCCATCAACCCCCCCACGAGAGAACATGAGGAGAACGCGAGGTGGCAGACCACCTGAATTCGGTCCGGGTTCGACCCCAGGCCACGCTGGACGCGGGCGCAGATGCCGGTCTGTGCCCGTGCCTCCCATGGCCGGGCCGGGCACTGCTTCGCGGCCACATCGAGTCGCACCTGATCCGCAAGCGTCGTTCGATCCACCGCAACTGCGCCCCGGGCATGCCCGATGTCTCCCTTAGCGCACCTCCTTCTACACTCACCCCATCATTCTCCTGCGCTAAGGACTGCGTTATGGAATCCATGCTCTTCGACGGCTGGACCGCCCTCGCACGCACGGTCGTGATCGGTGTCTTGGCCTATGCCGCCTTGGTGGTGGTTCTCAGGATCACCGGCAAACGCACCCTCTCGAAAATGAACGCCTTCGATTTCGTGGTCACGGTCGCGCTCGGCTCGACCTTGGCAACGATACTCTTGAGCAAGGACGTGTCTCTGGCGCAAGGTGTTGCCGCGCTCGCGGTGCTGGTGGGCCTGCAGTTCGTGATCACATGGTCAAGCGTCCGCGCGCGGTGGGTGCGACGGCTCGTTACAGGGGAGCCATCGCTTCTCGCCTATAAGGGCGAGTGCCTGCAGGAGGCCCTGCGGCGCGAGCGTGTTACCGAGGATGAGGTGCTTGCGGCTGCACGAGCCGCGGGATTGCCGCGGTTGGAAAGCACCGACGCAGTCATTCTGGAGACAGACGGCACCTTCTCGGTGGTGCGCCGAAGCGCCGATCTGGCCGGGACGATGAGCGGAATGCCCCGAGGCTAACGCTCTACCGTGCGTCGAGTCGGGCGCACCACATACGCATGCTATGCCCTGTACACCACCCCGAACGTGATGGTCGTCCCCGTGTCGCTCACCTGGTCAACAACACCGTACCGCTTGCAACCAGGACCAGGTATACGAGCGTACTAAAGTGACGTTGGCTTACGCGCACGTGAAGGCAGTTGCCCAGATAAGTGCCCGCTATCATCGCGGGTAGGGCCAAGCCGAATGCAACAAGCGCATCCATGTCGATCGCGCCAGTGGCGATATAGCCCGCCATTCGCATGACCGCGAGCACCAGCAGGATCGTCTGGACGGTCGCGCGAAATTGGTTCTTGTCGAGTCGCGCAAGGTCAAGGTATGTGACGTAGATCGGTCCCGCCATCCCGCCGAACAGTGTGGCGACGATGGCTGCCGCTGCGCCCAGCGGTCCTGCGAGGAAGGGGACGAGCCGTGGGTCTGCGTGCAACCCGCTATGCGGGCCAAAGAGGGCAAGGCCGACATACATCAGCAGGAAGGCGCCTAGCGCGCGGGAGAGCCAAATCGGGTCCAGAGCGCTGAACAGGTAAAGTCCGATCAGGACCCCGAGGGCGCTGGGCAGCAGGAGGCGTCGCAGTTCGGGCCAGTGGATGGATCGACGTTCGAACGAGACGTAGCGCACCGACTGGGTCAGTCCGAGGAGCGTCACAAGAGGCACCACGAGCGGTACAGGCAGTACGAGCGCGAGCAATGGAATGGCGATCAGTCCACCGCCGAACCCGACGGCGCTCCGCACGGTGTAGGCCGCCAGGACCACCACGCCACAATAGCCGAGCACAAGCGGGGTCAGGAGGACGGACACGGAAGGGTTCGCGAAATCGGCAAGGGCCTGGATCAGCCCGCCTTCAACGGACAGTGTTGTGCAGACAATAGCGAAGGAGGTGTCCGATGGGAACCCTCCAGTGGAGGGACAGACGCCGTTTTCTCTGCCGGAGACCCATGACGAGCAGAAAGGGAGCAGATCTGGCTGACATTGCTCTCTGATCCCCGGTTCTTCAGACACCAGGTCAGGGTGGGCCTACCCCGGTGGCGCAGTCTCGCAATGACGGTCGCGGCCGGAAAAGTGTCGAGAACCAGGGAGCGATAAGATTTCGTCAGGATCGGCGCAGCGCGTGGTCAGCCGCGGGAGGTTCTAACCGGCCAGAGCCGCTGACGAGTCGAACAGTGGAGCTGGTGTTGGCAGCGGAGGTGCGACTCGAATGAGGCTGCAGGAACTGGGCATCGCCCTCATGGCGCTCCTGCTCGTGGCCGTGGCTGGGGCGGGAATCCTGTACCGGCTCCTGGTGTACATGCCGGGAGCATCCTACGGGGCTGCGCCACCACGCTCGAACGGGGAAACGGCCGATCTTGCTGCCCGCCTGCAAGCGCATGTGCGGGTGCTCGCCCATGACGTCGGCGAGCGACATTATTGGAAACCGGCGAACATGCGTGCGGCCGCCGATTTCATCGAGCAGACGCTGCGAAAGTCCGGCTACAATCCGGTGCGCCATACCGTGGTGACCGGCGACCAAGCCTTTCCAAACATCGAGGTGCAGATTCCCGGGTTCAGTCGAGCGCACGAGGTGATGGTCGTCGGCGCCCACTATGACACGGTCCGGGGCAGCCCCGGGGCCGACGACAATGCCTCGGGCGTGGCGGTGCTTCTGGAGCTGGCCCGACTGCTTCGTGGCGCCGACCTCGACCGCACCATCCACTTGGTCGCTTTCGCCAACGAGGAGGAGCCGTTCCACGGCACTGAGGCCATGGGCAGCCTGCAGTTCGCGCGCCGGGCGCGAGCCGCAAACCAGAACATCGTAGGCATGATCTCGCTGGAGATGCTCGGTTATTATACGACCGGACCTGACACCCAGCGATATCCTGCCTTCCTGGGCCACCTTTATCCGCACCAGGGGGATTTCTTGGCTTTCGTGGGCAATTTTGCGTCGCGACAGCTGGTCTACGATGTCATCAGGGGCTTCCGCCAGTACGCAACTGTGCCCTCGGAAGGTCTGGCGGCACCGGAGATGCTGGAGGATATCCTGCGGTCGGATCACGCCGCCTTTTGGCAGATGGGCTATTCGGCCATGATGCTTACCGATACCGCCAACTTCCGCAATCCCCATTACCATGGTCCCAACGACACCTACGACACTTTGGACTATGCCACGATGGCGCGGGTGACCGTTGCGCTGGCAAGATTGCTCAGGGCGCCGGCCGGCGGCACCGGGAGCAGAGAGCAATAATCCTCGAGATCAATCGGACAGCGAGACGATCGGGGTCGAGTCGGATGGTTGTTTTCGCGGGCGGAGGAGGAACAGCCCTCCCCGCCGCCCCGCTCATGATTGGAGGGTAACCAGATGGACGATGCGCAATCAGATGTTTGGCCGAGCGGCATGCCGGCTGTGGGACAGAAGGCGACGCGAAGCCGCGCAGTCGAGTCTGCCGACATCGAGCGGTTTACCGACATCAGCGGAGACCGCAACCCACTGCATTATGACGAGGAACTGGCGCGTGCGACGCGCTTTGGAGGTATCGTGGTGCAGGGCGGCGTTACCAGTGCAATCCTTAATGCCGTCGTTGCCGAGGACCTGCCCGGTCCAGGAACCGTTTTTCTGCATGTGAGCTGGGATTTCAAGGCGCCGGTCCGCCCGGGCGATGTGATTACCGGCGAAGTCGAGGTGACGAAGGTTCGTCGGGACAAGCCGATCACCGAGGTGAATACGCGTGTGCTGCTTGCCGACGGAACCGTCGTACTCGACGGCCGGGCCGTGTGCTATACGATGCCCCTACGCCGCGCCGACGATAAGAGCCGGTAAAAACGATGGGAGACAAACCGGGACTCCCGTTTGGCCGGGCTGCTGTGCGCGCCCGTGAAAAAAATGGGGACAGACTCAGCCCACTCGACTGGAAAACAAATCTGTTCCCTTTATAGTACCTGTCAGTAATCCAGTTTCGTCCGGAGGTTACCGTCTATGATTGAAACCACGATTGCAGGTAGCCTGCCGAAACCTTCCTGGCTGGCTGAGCCCGAGAAGCTCTGGGCACCGTGGCGGCTCAAGGGCGAGGAACTCGTTCGTGGCCAGGAGGACGCAGTGCTGTTATGGCTCAAGGAGCAGGAGGACGCCGGCATCGATGTCGTCACAAACGGTGAGCAGATGCGCACGCACTTCGTGCACGGCTTCCTGGCGCCGCTCGCAGGGATCGACTGGGACAAAAAGACCTCAATTCGCATTCGGGGTAACCGGTACGAAGCCGAAGTACCCACGGTGACGGGTCCGCTGCGGCGCATGGGTTCCGTCCATGGCGATGAGGTCCGCTTCACCCGTGCTCACACCGCCCGCAAATTGAAGTTCACGCTGCCCGGCCCGATGACCATCTGCGACACCATCGCCAACGAGCACTACGAACGCCGGGCCGATATGGCCATGGCTTTCGCAGATCTCCTCAACCAGGAGGCGCGGGAGCTGGTTGACTGCGGGGTAGACGTCATTCAGTTTGACGAGCCGGCCTTCAACATTTACCTGGACGACGTCAAGGAGTGGGGAATGGCCGCACTGCAGCGCGCCAGTGAAGGGCTTACCTGTAAGACGGCGGTGCACATCTGCTACGGCTATGGCATCGATGCCAACATTCAATGGAAAAAGTCTCTCGGTTCGGAATGGAGGCAGTACGAGGAAATCTTTCCCTTGCTCGACCGCAGCGCTATCGAACAGGTTTCCCTGGAGTGCGCCAGCTCCCGCGTCCCGATGTCGCTGCTGGCACTTCTCAAAGACAAGGAGTTGATGGTCGGCGCAATCGATGTGGCGAGCCACCGAATCGAGAGCCCGGAGGAAGTCGCAGCCACGCTCGAGGCGGCACTGCAGTTCGCCGGCCCGGAACGGGTCCTGGGCTGCACCAACTGCGGGATGGCCCCGCTGCCTCGCCCGGTCGCCCGAGGCAAGATCCGCGCCCTTGCGGCGGGTGCGCAACTGGTGCGCCAGCGCATCGCGACCTAATCCGGGGGCAGCGGGAACGGACCACGTTCTCACGCGAAGAGCATCATGTCCGATATGCTGGTGAGCACGGATTGGCTGCAACGGCACCTCGAGACCCCCGGACTTCGGATCTATGACTGCACGGTGCACCTGCATCCCTGGCCCGACGGCGCCGGGCAGACGCCCGAAAGTGGCTTCGTGGAATGGCAGGCGGGGCACATTCCCGGAAGCGCGTTTATCGATCTGACCGGCGAGTTCGCGGCGCCTTCCGATCGGTTCAACTTCCTGGTACTCGGCCCCGAGCGCTTCGCACAGGCCGCCGGGAAGGCCGGCATTGGCGAGGGCACCCGGGTCGTATTGTACGATCGCGCCCTGAACCGTTGGGCGGCACGCATGTGGTGGATGCTTCGGGCGTTCGGCTTCGATACGGCGGCCGTGCTCGACGGGGGTTGGAACAGGTGGGTGGGCGAGGGGCGGCCGGTCTCGGTAGACCCGCCACAGTATCCATCCGCGTGCTTTGATGCGCGGCCCCGTTATGGCCTGATCGCGGACAAGACCCAGGTAGCCGCGTCCCTCGGCAATCCCGGCGTGCATCTCGTGAACGCACTTACCGCCGAGCAGCATGAGGGGGCCGGTGGGGTCCACTACGGCCGACCTGGGCACATTCCGGGTAGCGTGAACCTATCGGCCCGCGATCTCGTGGATTCCGATACGCATGCCTACCTTCCATTGGCTGAGCTGCGGCAGCGCTTCGCCGCCGCCGGGGTGCTCGATGGGCGCCCGGTGATCGTCTACTGCGGCAGCGGCATCGCGGCGAGCAGCGATGCGCTCATCCTCACCGCCTTGGGGGCGCACGACGTATCGATCTACACCAACTCTTTGCAGGAGTGGGCCGCGGACCTGTCGCTGCCGATGACCACGGAAGAGCAATAGGGCGCCGAGCGCCTGTTTCGACCCTGTTCAGAAGACGTCCGCGCTTGAGGACTAGAAACGCGTATGTCCGCGGTCCTTAGCAGCAGGTCCTTTCTTTGGTCTCTCGGCGCTGCTGACCGCCAGGGCGTGACGTGGTCTTTTTTGGTTTCTGCAAATCTTAGATGGCGTGCGCTCTTCCCGCCTATGCTCAGACCGTCGGGTAGAACGTGCTTCGCTCGAACAGGAGGCAATCCCGATGGCTGAGGCAAACAGAGGTATTCAGTCCTCGTACATCGATGCGAGCGGGATCCGGATGCACTGCCTGCGGGGCGGCGTAGGACGCCCGCTGATGCTGCTGCATGGGTGGCCGGAGTGGTCCCATGCCTGGCGCCCGGTCATGAAGCGTTTGATGGACCGCTATGACCTGGTTGCACCGGACTTCCGAGGATTCGGGGACTCGCAAAAGACCTCGTTGAAGCCCTCGAAGGACGCGGCACCGGATGTGCTGGCAAGCGACATTCTCGGGGTGGCCGATGGCCTCGGGTTCGATAACTTTGGAATCGTGGCACATGACGTGGGGAGTTTCGTCGCCCAGGAGCTTGTCCGGCAGGTGCCTGAGCGCGTCGCAGGACTCTTCTTCTTCAACTGTGCCTATCCCGGTATCGGGGCACGTTGGGTGGAGCCTCGGCATCTGACCGAGACGTGGTATCAGTTTTTTCATCAGATGCCCGGGGTCGCCGAGTTGATCGGCTCGTCGCGGGATGCCTGTCGCATCTATCTCCGTCATTTCCTGACCCATTGGTCCTACCGCGACGATACGTTCGACGACGAGCTCGAACTATGGGTCGACAACTTCATGAAGCCGGGAAATCTGCAGGGTGGCTTCAACTGGTACCTGAGCAGCCATGCAACCCGCATGGCCGTGATTGAAGGAACTGCCCCGGCTCACGCGCCGATCCGAACACCCACCCGGGTTTTTTGGGGTGAGCACGATCCCCTGTACAAGCGCGCATGGACAGACCGGCTGCCTGATTTCTTCAGCGACCTGCAACTTGATTTCGCCCCCAATGCGGGGCACTTCGTACACTACGAGACTCCGGACACGGCGTCCGCGGAAATCCGCCGATTTTTCGGATCGATCGGATACTGAATCGGGGCAGGGTATGAGCCGGGGAAAGGACAGCCTCGTTCCGGCACGGCAGAAGCAAGAGCGAAGGCTCTTGAGCCAAATACCACCGAGTGTAGCGCCGGTCCGAACCTCGGTGGTTTCAACCGACCGGCACTTCCGTCTCCAATTCGTCCAGCAGGAACCGGATACAGTCGGCCAGGGTCGCTTCCTCGCCTATGGAGCCGCCTTTGGTGACCATGCGCAGCCCGTGCAGGTGCCCGCCGGTCAGCTCCACATAGGCGGTCAGCGGAACGACATCACCGAGAATCTTGATGGCTTCGGTATTCGCGACTTCGAACAGGGAAGCAGCCACATCCCCGCCGCTGGTGAAGCAGCCTCCGATCTGCCCCTGGCTCTGCGACAGTGCCTGGAAGGTCGCCTGAGCGAGGCCGTCGCTGATCTGCTTTGCCAGTTGGCGTGGTGACAGCCCTCGTTCGCTCGCAAGCGGCGCCAGGTCGAGGGGGCCATGATCGGCTTCATGGGTGGTAAGAACAATCACTCGTGAGGAGTTCTGGACATGCTGCAGGCACTCCCTCGCCGCGCCCTGGATGGCGGCCTGCCTGGCCTGGTCCGATCTGAGAAGCGCGCCCGCGTCCAGGCGTACACAACCGATGTTTGGCTTCGAGAGCAGATACTTGAGCTGTTGCCGGGACAGCGGCGTGATGCTGCCGATCGATACCAGCACCTTCTGCCCCCGGGCCGGTTGGCTGCGTTCGCGAACGGAGCGAAGGTATATGGCCGAGAGCGGGCCTGGGTCCACCGGCACGCAGGGTCTGTCCAGGATCGCCATGGCACCCGCGATGGTACGTAGATGTTCGTCGGTGCTCGCATCGAGCACTACGGCACGGTTGCCGCCCGCGGCCTCTCGTTCGAGCCGCAGGGCAAGCTCCGCTTCACCGCGCTCGACCTCGGATAACCGAATCCAGGCAATGGGCTCGTCGAACTGCTGAGCTAGGATATCGGCGACGCGGGAATGCCTGACGGGTGAGATGGCGTCGCTTGCGGCGATCGGATGCTGGTCCACGGGCGTACCGTTCACGATCAAATGACCGTCCACCACGTGGCGCCCGAGCACAGGGAACGCCGGGGCCACGACCGCCAACGCCTCCGGCCCCAAGGCGCGGAGGACCCCGGCGGTCTCAGCTCCGATGTTGCCGCGCAGCAGATTGTCGACTCGGTTGCAGAACAGACGAGTGCCTTGGGACAATCCTCGCTTGACCACTCGCTGAACCCGCTGTGCCGCCTCTGCTGCTTCCACATAGCGGCTGTCCGTATCGACGCAGAGCACGTCGCATGCTCCCGGGAAGCTCGGAGCCTGGTAGGTGACCACGAGGGTGGACAGCCCCTGCTTGGTGAGCAGGACGCCGACATTGTTGGCGCCAGTCAGGTCATCGGCGATGACGATGCGTCGCATCGCTGCGTCCTCACACGTTGCACAAGGCCCGAAGGTCGTTCAGACGGACGCGAACCGCTGGGCCGTCGCCGAGTTCGGGTACGACGAGATCGGCTCCTGTGAAGTCTTCGTCTCCGGTATACGAAGATTTGGTGACGATGCAGCGCATCCCGGCGCCCAGGGCTGCGCGCAGCCCGTTGTTGCTGTCCTCGATCACCACGCACCGGCAGCAATCCCATCCGAGTCGTTCGGCGGCGAGCTGATAGATGGCCGGATCCGGCTTTTTGGCGGGCACGATATCGCCGGCATACACGGCGATATGCGCGGACCGCTCGGCACCCAGCATCACATCCACCACCGCCTGGACGGCGCGTTCGTTGGACGTGGAGCACACTGCCAGCTCGACGCCGGCATCGATCGCCTCGTCGACGAGCCGTGCCACCCCCGGGCGCAAGGGCAGTCGTCCGGATTGAATGAGTTCCATGAAGAGGTCCGTCTTCAGGCGGTGCAGGTCGGCAATCAGCCGGTCCCGTTCGCCTTCGGGCACCGGCCAGCCGGTTTCATCGAAATCCCGCCGCATGCGTTCCTTGCCGCCCGCTGTCGTGAGGAGATCACCATAGCGCTTCACGGACCACTCGCGGTCGAGTCCCTTGGCCGCGAAGGCTTGGTTGAAGGCCACGCGATGGCCGTCCCGCTCGGTGTCCACCAGGACACCGTCGCAATCGAAGATCAATGCTTGCATGCTCGCAACTCTCGAGACTGAACTGCTCAGGCGTATGACGCCCGGGCATCTGCCGCTTTGCCAGCCGAGCCGAAGATTCGGATCATGGTCTTCACATCGGCCTTGAGCGCCTCGTACTGGGCGTTAATGAATTTGATGGGCTCGCCCTCCTTCGGGTCCTTCTCGCGCAGACCGACGAAGGACTCGATGTACTGGCGCTTGTGCATGGCCGAGATGTTGACCTTGGAGCAGCCCGAATCGATGCAGCGGTGAAACTGCTCATCGGAAAGGCCTGTGCCGCCGTGCAGCGCAATCGGGACGTCGATGGCGTCGTTGATCGTCGCGAGCCGCTCATAAGCAATCTTGGGCTCGCCCTCGTAGAACCCGTGCGCGGTGCCGATAGCCGGAGCAAACACCGCCAGCTCCGGTAGCTCGTGGCAGAAGCGGATGCACTCGTCGACGTCCGCCAGAATCGCCTCGTCTTGAGCCACGAACTTGTCGTCCTCGGTGCCACCGATTGCGCCGATCTCGGCCTCCAGGCCCACGCCTGCAGCAGTTGCCAGATCGTAGGCAACTCGGGTCTGGGCCAGGTTCTCTTCGAACGGGAGGTCCGAGCCATCGAACATCACTGATGTCCAGCCCGCGTCGATGCAGCCTTTGATGACGTCCAGATCCTTGCAATGATCGAGGTGCAGCGCCACGGGAATGTCCACGTCATCCGCCAGCCCGTGCACCCAGTTGGCGATAGGCTTGTGGCCCCACAACCTGATGGTCTTCACGGACACCTGAATGATCAACGGCGCATCCAGCTCATGCGCCCCATCCACGATGGACCGGACGCTGTTGTAGTCGATCATGTTGAAAGCAGCGATCCCATACTTCGCTTGTTTGGCACGCTGTAGCATCGGCTTCATGGTAACCATCGGCATGACGGCAATCTCCCTGTGGTGGTGCGTTGACGGTTTGCTTGGTGCTTGGAACATTCTTCACGCAGAGACGCAACCCGAGTCGGTGTTGGCGAAGGCGACCACCGTCCACGAGGGCGTGGGCGCCTCTTCGGCGATCACCCGTCGGCGGCGATTGCCTGGTTATCGTGTACTGCTGGCTGCCCCTAACGGTCCCAGCGGGAGGGTTCAGTGGTACAGTGGCTAAGCCACAGTGCCACAAATAGGCCCTGTCCGCACCGGTGTCAAGCACGCTGGGGATATACTACGAGCGACGAGGCGTCTGAACGCCGCTGGCTAGTCCACTCCATACCGCCACGATGCAAGTGCCAACGCACTGTAGGGCAGACCGCAATGATCAACAAAGATCCGATCTATCAACAGCTTAATAAGGAACTCCGGGAGTTGCTTGCCAGCGAGCACTATGAAATCGGAGATCGATTCCTTACAGAAAGAATGATTTGCGAGCGCTACGACGTCAGCCGCGCCACGGCTAATAAGGCGTTATCCAATCTCGTCTCCGAGGGAGTACTGCGATTCAAGAAAGGCGTCGGGACCTTTGTCGTCGCAAGGCCTCAAACGGGCGATTCTTTGTCCATGACCAGTTTCACCGAAAACGCGCGCAGAGCTGGACTGCAGCCGGCGACAGAAGTCTTGCGCTTCGAACGCCTAAAGGCCTCCGGCACGAATGCGATCGTTACTCAACGGCTGCAGGTGCAAGCAGGGGAACAGCTGTACCGGGTCGAGCGGCTACGCAAGGCCAACGGCATTCCGATGATGCTGGAGGATCGCTACGTCGTTGCGCGATACTGTCCTGAGCTGTTGGAGCACCCGTTGAACGGATCGCTGTATGCACTGTTCGAGCGCGTCTACGGCTTGAATGTCACGAGAACTGAAGAGACCATCCAAGCGGTGATCCTCAATGACTACCAAGCAGGACTTCTGGACGTCGATTCCGGTGCCGCGGGGTTAGTCGTGTCGGCGATCGGCTACCTCGAAGACGACAAGCCTTTGTGGTGGGAAACGACGGTGCATAAACCAGACGGTTTCGAGCTGCGCTGCCTGGTGAATCCAAGACGACACTACCAGCAGCTGGAGGGTAGGGTCGTTCTGAAGGATCCCGAGTGATCCGGGTCGGAGAGGGAACAGGACCGTGCGACCAGTACGCTGTATCTCATTTGTCACCACCCCCTTCTTTTCCCTGCTGCCGTTCCAAATCATCGGCCAACCTGGCGGCCACTTCCGCCCACGCCCGAGCGAGTGCCTTCACCAGCGCCGGGTAGCCGTCGGCACCCAGCGTCTGCTCGACAGCGAAGCTCTGGCGCGATAGCGCTTCTCCCGCACTCCGTCGAATCTGCCACGCGCCACGGACGACCGCTTTGCCGTCGTAGTGGCCTTGGAAAGCGGTGAGCTCGAGGTCGACCCATAGGGTGTCGGACGCGCGTGACTGGGGTCCGCCCTGCAGGACTCGCGCGTGCGGCAGTGCCGCGGTGAGATGCTGCTGCAGCGCCTGTTTCAGCTGCTGGCTCAAAGCGCCGGCCCAGATGTGATTGCGGGCCTGCTGTACCTCGACCTCGCTCAACTGCATCACGATGCCCTCGTTACTGAGATAGCGCGGAAGATCGACGCGCCCGATCACGACCGTTTCGTCCACCCTGCTTTCACCGGCAGCGGCGCCGGGCCACGGCGACACCGGCAGGGTGTACAGCGTGGTGCCGGGTGCGTCGTTTGCTGCACAACCAGCCAGCAGCACAAACAGCAAAGCCAGCGCGGCACCCTGGCATCGAAAGGTGAACGATCGGGTCATCGTGGCGCCCTCGGTTGTGGATCCTCGTCCCCCGACCTGTCGAATATCAGCGCGCTGGGCCTTTCGCGCAACGTCCGTACGGCCGGCTGCAGATCGTTCAGAACCGCGTCGAGGCTTTGCAGTGTGTTCGTGATCTCCCGATACAGGGGCGAATCCTCCGAGAAACTCTCCAGCGCCGCGCGCAGCTCTTTCAAGGTGTCGTTGAGAGCACCGGGGGCGCCCTGAATGGCTGGATCGGATACCAGCCTTTGAATGGCTGCGGACGCTTTACGCACCTCGTCCAGGGCTTCTTGAGATGTCTGCAGATTGGTTTCCAGTCCCTGCAGGACGGGCTCGAGCGGGAGGTTGTTGAGCTTGGTGAGGAGTTCGGAAACCTGTGCGCCGATCTGATCGAGCCCGCCGGAGGTCGTCGGAAACACGGGCTTGTCATGGAAACTGGCGACAGAGTGCTCCGGCGCACCGTCGACGAACTGGAGATCGACGTAGAGTGCCTGAGTGAGATAGTTGCCGGTCTTGAGGGTTGCACGCAGGCCGCGTGCGAACATGCGTTCCAGCCGTTGCTTCCACTCCTCGCTGTCGAAGTTGCTGCCGGTGTCCTCGAACCGCTGCGGCTCGAAGTGGATCAGTACCGGGATCGCGAATCGGCCTGCCCCCGTGGGATCGGGCGTCGTGAACCGCCACGGCACACTCACGACGGTTCCGACCCGAATGCCGCGATACTCCACCGGCGCACCCGCGCTGAGACCGCGGGTGGTGCCGTCGACCAATAGCACGTACTCCAAGTAGCGCTCATAGGTGCCCTGACGGGCACTCTCCCGGTCTGTATACAGAGTGAAGGTGTCGCCGCTCTTGACCGGGTTCCCCGGGACGACCTCCTCCGGCACATCGAATGTCACACCGCCAGCCAGCAGTGATTCCAGCGACTCCAACTCGAGGGTGAATCCCTCCGACGTCAGCTGCAACACCACACCCGACGCACTCCAGAATCGCGTGGTGTCGGTGACCAGAGTTGCATATTCCTTCTCTATATACACGCGATGCACGGTCTCGCGAGACTCCGGGTCCAACCGACTTTCCTCGACTCGGCCGACGGTGAATCCCTGAAAAGTGACCGGGTCTCCGGTCCGCAGCGAAGTGGCCGCGTGACTGACCAGCGTGAGGCGCAGGCCCTCGGCGGTAGGCGGCGCGATCGGCGGTCGCTCGAGCACCTCGAACCGGCGCTGGGGCTCGCCGCCATCACCTGGCAGGAGGTGGATGTAGGCGCCGGAGAGTACGGTGCCCAACCCGCTGATACCCTCGCGCCCGATCCGGGGTTTGACCACCCAAAAGCGGGTTTCGCTGGTCAACATTCCCTCGGTGCCTTCAGTCATGCGCGCTTCGACAATGGCATGGCGGAAGTCGGCGGACAGCCTCACGGCGTCGACCTGACCTACTTGCACGTTGCGCGACTTGACCGGGGTCTTTCCGGCTTCGATACCCTCTGCATTTTCCATGAGGAGTGTGATGACGGGCCCGCGGCTGGCGTACTGGTCAAAGAGCATCCAAAGCCCGATCAGCACTGCGAGCAGGGGCACGATCCAGATCGGCGAAAGCCTGGTTTGCTTCCGCTTGACCGCGCGCTCAGGCCGGTTCGTCATCATGAATACCCCTTCCTTGTTCGTTCGAGGCGCGGTCCCAAAGCAGCCGCGGATCGAAGCTCATCGCAGCAAGCATCGTGAGCACCACCACCGAAGCGAACGCCAGTGCCGCGGGCCCGGGTGTCACCGACATCAAAGCGCCTGTCCGAATCAGCGCAACGAGTATCGCGACGACGAATACGTCGACCATCGACCAGCGGCCGATGAACTCCGTGAGGCGGTAGAATCGCACACGCTGCAACCGGGTCAATTCGTGAGCGCCTTGGCCGGCTTTGAGACACAGCCAGGCGAGAACCAGTATCTTACTGATCGGTATCACCAGACTGGCGGTGAACACCACCAGCGCAATCGGGATATCGCCCGCTTCGAGGAATGTACGCACGCCCTCGATGATGGTCGAGGACGTGGCATCGCCGAGGTTGCTCGTGTTCATGATCGGAAGGGTGTTGGCAGGGATGTAGAGCACTGTGGCGGCAAACAGCAGCGCCCAGGTCCGCTGCAGGCTATGGGGTGCCCGCGCGTGAAGATGCTCGCCGCAGCGTCTGCAACGCCCCCGCTCCTCGGAGTCGATTCGATTCACCAGCCCACAGATGTGGCAGCCGGTCAGTGCCTGGGGCGCCGCTTCCTCGCCGGGGCGGGCGCCTGCCGGCGCGGACGGCTCACCCGCCAGGGAAAACCACATCCAATCGCGATCGAGGGACTGGTTTGCCATCAACAGCAGCAGCGCAAAGCCGCAGAAAGACCAGAACGACAGCCCAAGGTGGATGTCGGCAATGCCGGCGATCTTGATCAGGCTGACCAGGGCGCCGATGACGAAGACGTCTGCCATCATCCAGGGGACCATATATGCCAGTCCACGGGCGATTGCACGACTCCGGGGTAAGGGATCGCGGCGCAGCAGACCAATCTGCAGCCAGATAACCGCCAGCAGGTAGCAGGCCGGGAGGACCAGGATGGTCAGAAAGACCAGAATGCCGACCATCGGTTCGTTGAAGTCGATCAGAGAGCTGGCCGTTTCCGTCACTTGGATACGGTTGCCGACTCCACGAGCCTCGAAACTGGCGAACGGGAAGGGCACTGACAGAATCAGCGCGATCAGCGCCGCCACTGCCAGCGCGAGGCTGCGTTGAGCGGGGTGGTGGTGGCGGCGAGCGAAGACGTAGCCGCAACGAGGGCACTCGGCTTTCTCGCCTCCGCGAAGCGGCGGGAGAGCGACCAGCAAGTCACACTCGTGGCAGGCGCGCAGCCGGCGCGACCGAGTGCGCCTCGGGGGTTTCGGCGCTGGCACTGTGAACGTCTCGGACGCGGAAATGGGGTCGGCCAATGGAGGTTTCGATGTGCAGCTTGAGGAGGTGCCGGGGCTCGCGGACGAGTCCAGATTATGCCTAAGAACAGTATAGAATTCAGGGGCTCTCTCACAAGGCCACCTCGGCCCGAGGCAGCGCGAGCGTGAATCTGGTGGTGCAGCACCGCGCGCCGCAGCGCGCTGTCGAGCGCCGCTGCCGAAGATCTCGGGCGCTGTGGGAGCAGAGTCCCTATTGTTTGATTCGATCACGCCGTCGCGCTGATCGCGGGGCGTCCGCCCGAGATGGGCGGCGCGCCGGGAAAGCGTGGTCTGTCCGCGGTTTGTGATTGCGGTGTGTAACCGTGTGCGGCGCCGACCGGCCGCCTAGACTCCCGCGGGATGGGTGCAGCGACGTCCTCGGAACCCCCCAGCCAGAGAGAGTACGATCCATGGAGGCAGGGAAAAGCAAAGAAGACCGCAGAAAGCCTGAAGGGGACCCGAACGCGCCCACACAGAAGGCGATCACCAGCCTGGAGAGCCTCCGGGAGCTTTATCTGTCCGAGCGTGGACGGCGTGAGAGCATCCGCTCCCAGATCGCGATCCCCGTCTCGATCGTTTCGTTTTCGATCTTCGGTTATGTCGCGTTCGCCCAGTACTTCAATGTGGCCAAGCTGAATGCCGTCACCGTGGCGATGGACATACTGATGATCCTTTCCCTGATGGCCCTTTTTGCGGCCCTCGTGTATCTCGGACGCGTCGAGCGCACGTTTATGAAGGTGCGCATGGAGACGCTCGAAGACGTGCGGGACTCGGAAAGCGAGTACCAGTACTTTCAAAACGCTTATCTGAGCTCGCGCGCGGAGAACGAACACGCCTCCAAACTCCGAGCGCGCGCCTTCACGCTCCTCTTAGTGGCCCTCGGGTGCTTCGTGCTCGCGGTGTCGCTGCTGCCGTTTCACCTGCGCGACAGCGGCGTGCATGGCCGAGGCGGGTCCGACGCCCTCATCCAGATGAAGGTGAGCCCAGATCAGTAACCAAGTCGACGAGGAGGCGTCACACTCGACAGGCGGTCTTCCCCGCCCGCGGGGCTTGGTTCCCCTGTGCGCCCGGGGATGTCACAAACGCGTATTATCCGTGCTTTTACTTGCCGGCGGCTCGCCTTAGGATAGGCAGCCATGGATAGTACCGACGCGAAGTCCCTCGTACGCTCGCCGCTGACGCTCGACAACAGCTATCTCCGCCTCCCGGAGGCCTGCTACGTGCGGGTCACGCCCACTGAGGTTTCGCAGCCCCGATTGCTGCGCCTGAACACGGCGCTCGCCGGGCAACTCGGGCTCGATGCGCAGGCACTGGCTTCGGATGCCGGTGTCGAGATCCTCGCGGGAAACCGGGTTCCGGCCGGGGCTGAGCCTGTCGCGCTGGCCTATGCCGGACATCAGTTCGGCAACTGGGTGCCGAGGCTGGGTGACGGTCGTGCGGTGCTGCTGGGCGAGGTGGTCGACCGCAACGGGGTGCGGCACGACCTGCAGCTCAAGGGCTCGGGGCGCACGCCGTTCTCGCGCGGCGGCGACGGGCGCGCCGCCCTCGGGCCGGTGATCAGGGAATACCTCGTCAGCGAAGGTATGGCCGGCCTCGGGATTCCGACCACCCGTGCCCTGGCGATGGTAACCACCGGCGACACGGTGATGCGCCAGCGTGTCGAGCCCGGCGGGGTGCTCGCACGCGTGGCAGCCGGCCACGTGCGGGTCGGTACGTTCGAGTACGTCTCCGGGCGCAGGGACATCGATACGCTGCGGGCGCTCGCCGACTACGTCATCGAGCGCCATTACCCGGAGGTCGCCGATTCCGCGCAACCCTACCGCAATCTGCTCGAGGCGGTTGCCGTGCGTACTGCGGACCTGATTGCGCAGTGGATGCGGGTGGGCTTCATCCACGGAGTGATGAACACGGACAACGTCTCCATCGCCGGCGAGACCCTGGACTACGGGCCCTGCGCATTCATGGACACCTACCATCCGGACGCCGTGTACAGCTCCATCGACATGCATGGGCGCTACGCCTACGCCCAGCAGCCTACCGTCGCGCACTGGAACATGGCACGCCTTGCCGAGACGCTGCTGCCGCTGCTGTCCGACGACCCGGAGTCGGCGCTGCCGATCGCGATAGAGGCGCTAGAGGCCTACGAGCCGCGCTTCGTGGCGAGCTACCATGATGGGTTTCGCCGCAAGCTCGGCCTGCGGGAGGCGCGCGGCGGCGATGCCGATCTGCTCAGCGATCTGATGAGGCGAATGGCCGAGCAACGCGCCGACTTCACGTTGACCTTTCGGCACCTCTCGGAGCTGGCGCGCGAGCCTACCGAGGCGGACGCGGCGGTACGCACGCTGTTCGACGACCCGTCCGAGCTCGATGAGTGGGTTGCCGTGTGGCGCGCGCGCCTCGCCGCCGAGGACAGCGACGATGCTATGCGGCGCGAGACGATGCGCGCGGCCAATCCGGTCTACATCCCCCGCAACCATCGCATCGAACAGGCGATCGAGGCAGTGGTCGGGCGCGGCGATCTCGCGCCGGTCGATGAATTGCTGACGGTGCTTACCGACCCCTATGCGGACCACCCCGAGCTGAGGCATCTGGCCGCGCCGCCGAAGCCCGAAGAGATCGTCCTGCAGACGTTTTGCGGGACGTAAATCCGCGAATCCCTCTGCGACACCCGCGCCGTTCTGGCCGCTCCGTGGCCTCGCGTGTCTGCCCAAGACTTGGCGGGGCGGCGGCATTCGCGTCCCTCGGCGTGTACATGTGCTCACGGAATCGATCGCCTTGTTCGCCGCGTGGAACTACGACGGGTCGCGGCCGGGTGCCTGGCGCACCGCGGACCGACACAGTTGCGCGAAGATCCGCACCGGCGACAAACGCGATCGCGTATCAGCATATAACCATAAAGCTACCTGAAGGGTCGCCCCCCGTTCGTGACCAACCTACCCCGGCCACTGGCGCCCCGCCTGTCAGCAGCGACCCGCTTTGCCGCCGCGCCAGGATAAAGGTTCTCGGCAAACGGCCGATTGACCTCGACTAGGGAGACGGCCTGCCCGACCGGGGGACGGCAGATCACCTTCGCGCGCCCTTAGTGGAAGTCCCGCAGTCGGGGCCTTGGTCGCGTACGTCAACGACCCGTTACCCAACCCGGCAGCAGCGGCGTCAAGGTGCGTGACGGCCAACATCTCGAGGATTGGAACCATGGTTGCGCTGTCCCATAAGGCAGGGCAACGGATTGCTCGCGTGCGTCGCACCGGACTGATGGGTGTGGTTTGCGGTTGCCTCATGACAATCGGCTTCCTGACCGGCTGTTCGGTCGTTGTGGCGCCCGAAGCGCCGCCCGAGGCGCCGACGACGACACCGCCGACGGACGCGCCGGGGCCACCGGTCAAAGCGCCGAACGATTTGCCGAAGCCGAAGGTCGCCAAACAGCCCGAGCAAGCGCCCGACCGCGTCGCGATCATTTACGCCCAAGGGGTGCCGTCCTATAAGCGCATTGCCGAGGCGCTCGTCGCACGGATCCCCAGCCGGGCGCGCGCCTTTCCGTTGGTTGACGACGCAAAGCTGCGTCTCGAATCGCAGAATGACGAGTACGGCCAGGTGGTCGCCATCGGCGTGCTCGCCGCTCGCACCGCGCGCGAACTGTCCGACAAGCCGCTGGTGTTTTGTCAGGCGTTCAACTTCCGCGATTACGGTCTGATCGAGAAGCACATGATGGGCATAAGCATGCTGCCGCCGGCGGAACAGCAGTTCGCAGCCTGGGGGGCGTTGGCCTCTGATGCGAAGCGCATTGGCGTGATCACGGGGCCTGGCCACGAACGCCTGATCGCGCAGGCCCGCACTGCGGCACGCCTGCATGGGATGGAACTGATCGACCGCATCGCACATACCGACAAGGAGACCCTGTTCGAGTTCAAGCGCCTGGTCCCCGGCATCGACGGGCTCTGGCTGGTGCCGGATGAACGAATTCTGAGCCACCGCGTTCTGCGCGAGTTGATGGCCTATAGCGCGCGGCACCGCAAGCTGGTGCTCGCCTTCGCTCCGGAGTTGCTGGAATTCGGTGCTCTCATGAGCGCCAGCGGTGTCGAAGCCGATATCGTCGACCAACTGTTGGTCGCCCTGGACGAAAGCGCCAGACCGGTTGGCGAACCCACGTTTCGCCTGTTGCCCCTCACCAGGGCTCATATCGAGATCAATGCCGAGCTTGCGCGCAGCCTGGGGTACTCGGCGGCGCAGCAACCGGGGCTGAGCGACGTCGATGTCCGCTGAACCGACTCTGCCGGAGCCGAAGGGCGGGCGCGCAGCAGCGCGCGTCAGAGCGTCCGCGCGCGTCGTCCTGGCGGCCTGTGAAACGCTGCGAGCGAACCTGCGCAGCGGAAGGCAGAGCGCACGAAAAGGTTTGCGAGCGAGTCTCTCGTCAACCCGCGCAGCACTGAGTTGGACAGGACTGAGTCGGCTGTTTCGGATTCCGGCATGCGGAGCACGCAGCCTGGTGGGAGACATTCTGTTGGCGCAGCTGCTGTTGGCCACGGTGGTCGGGGGGCTGGCGATCGGCGGTCTGTGGATGATCTCAAACGCGGTCATCGAGGACAATCTGCGTAAGTGGGCGGTCGCATGGATCACGGAGCTGGAGGGCCTCGGCGCTCCCCTGTACCGGCGGCAGGTGGACGAGGCCGAACGCTTCGTGCACATCGAGGACTACGTCGCAAAGTTTCCGGAGATCGGCCTGGTCCGCTATTACGCAAGCGATGGCGCCCTGCTGTTCGAACAAAGCACGCCGGACGGACCTCCGTTGGGCCGAATCGCGCCGCTCACGGGTGGGCAGCTGGATGCATTGAGGGAGGCGGTCGACCAGGACAAGCCGTACCTCCTTGACACCACCCAGGAGGAACACGCCTTGCTGCGGGTGAGCGCACCCGTGTGGATCGAGTCGATGAAGCCGGCACAACTGTTGAATCTTGATCTCGATGCCACGGCGGAGGACAACATCGAGCTGGTGGGATTCGTCGAGCTCGGCCTCGATTTCAGCCGTTACCGGGAGCGGTTGGTGTCGAGCATCGTGAAGGGCAGCCCGATCCTGGTGCTGGCGCTGATACCATTGGCTGCGCTCGGGCGCCACGTGCTGAAACGTACACTCAGGCCGCTCACCGAGCTTGAGATTCCGCTCGCGCGTCTAGCGGCCGGAGAAACGGACGTCGAAGTGTCGCCTACCGGTCATAAAGAGGTCGTTGCCATCCGCACCGCGCTGCGCACGACCATCCGTGCGCTCAACGAACGCGACAAGCGCTTACGCCGGCTCGCCGACTACGACCCGCTTACTGGCTTGCGCAATCGGCGTTCCTTCACACAGGAGCTGGACGAGGAGATCGCCCGTCGCGGCGGCCGACGCCAGGGCAGCAGCGCGTTGCTGTTCGTCGACCTGGACCAGTTCAAGTACGTGAACGATACGCTCGGCCATGCCGCCGGCGACCGGGTTCTGATCCAGGCGGCGAGCTGCCTGTTCAGCAGCGTGCGCTCCCAGGACATCGTGGCGCGCTTCGGCGGCGACGAATTCGCGGTTCTGCTGCGGGACGTCGGGGCGGAAGAGGCACGGCGGATCGCCGCGCAGGTGATTCAGATGATGCGAGATGCGCTCTTTGTCGAGGATGGTCAATCCCTCAATATCTTGTGCAGCATCGGACTGACCGTGTTCGGTTCAGCAACCTTCACCTCCGACGAGCTGCTGTCCCAAGCGGACATCGCGTGCCAAGAGTCCAAGGCGAGGGGCCGCAATCGCTACCATGTCTACGAGGTGTCCGGTCGCGAGCAACGCCGCAGGGCAACCGACGTAGGATGGTCACAGAAGATCAAAGAGGCATTGAACAACGATCGTCTCCTGCTTCATTATCAACCTATCATCGAGCTCGACAGCGGACGGGCCTCGATTTACGAAGTGCTGGTGCGAATGGAGGGCGACCAGCAGAACATTATCCCGCCCACCGCATTCCTGCCCGCTGCCCACCGCTTCGGGCTGATGGTGGAAATCGATCACCTGGTCATCGGCAAGGCGCTGCAGGCGTTGGCTGCGTTCCGCCGCAGCGGCCACGACGTCAAGTTCACCCTGAACCTGTCCGGGTATGTGTTTGACGATCCGGGACTGGTGCAGCTGGTTGAGCACCATCTGGACAAGAACGGCCTCGACCCGGGACTCGTCATTTTCGAGATCACCGAGCAGGTCGCGGTCCGCCATCTCGCGCAGGCGCGGGGGCTCATTCAGGACCTCATGCAGGTCGGCTGCCGATTCGCTCTCGACGACTTCGGGGCCGGCTTCAGTTCGTTCAACTATCTAAAGCACCTGCCGTCGGAATTCATCAAGATCGACGGCGGCTTCATCAAGAACATTGCCAACGAACCCGTCGATCAAGCGATGGTCAGGTCGATCATTCAGATCGCTCACGCCGTCGGGAAGCAGACCATCGCGGAATACGTACAGGATGCCGCTACTTTGCAGCTATTGCGCAGGCTCGGCGTGAATCATGCCCAGGGCTACTATATTGGAAAGCCTGCCGCTTCCCTGTGCACGACCCCATTTCCGCTTGTGGGTGCGGAGCGTCTTGAGGTCGGCGCCGGCTAGATGCGCGAGCGGTGGTTTGGCCGCCGGATCGGGCCCGAGGATCCGGTGGCGGCGGCATATTCTTTAACAGATTAGGCTTGACTTTTCTCGGGGTGCCCGCCAACGTGGCGAATGCACGCTCGAATCCATCCGCGTTAGATCAATGACCGACTCGCCAGACGTTCAGGTGCGTGACTTGCCCGTTCCATTGGACCGGGACGTATTCCTGCGCAACATGCTCCGCCACCTGTCCGGCACGCTGCAACAGATCGTCGGGTTGGATGAGGCCGCCGGATTCGTGAGCGTCGTCGGCCAGCAGATCGGCGAGGAAATAAACCGCGAATACAAAGGGGCCCTGGCCGTTTCCAGTCTGACCCGGACACAGGTGCGGGAGGTCCTGGTGGACCTCAAGCGCCGGATCCAGGGCGAGTTCTACGTCATCGAGGAGGATGACGAGAAGATAGTCCTGGGGAATCGGGCATGCCCGTTCGGTGAACAGGTGGACGGTCGGCCGGCGCTCTGCATGATGACATCGAACGTGTTCGGCAGCATCGCTTCGGACAACCTCGGCTACGCAAAGGTCCACATCGAGCAGGCCATCGCCCGCGGCGACGAGGGTTGCCGTGTGGTGGTGTACCTCAAACCGACGCCGGAGGCGGACGCCGCGCAGGGCCGCGAGTACTTCAAGGCCTAGAGAACCCGAGCGTGACGCCCGACCAGTTCGCCCTCCTCACGGATCCGTTCCCGGAGCCGATGCTGCTGATCTCTCGGGCGGGTCTGATCCTGTCCGCGAACCGCGCCTTCGCTCAGTACGTGGGGCTCGACCCATCCGACGTTCATGGTGCGCGCCTGGCTGACCTCGTTGCGCAAGCGCCGGAGGAAGTCGACGACTACCTCCGACTCTGCGCCCGAAACCGACAGCTGGTGATCGGCATGCTCTCGTTCCGGTCTGGGGATCGCTCGACCGACTGCCGCGCAGAGGGGAGTCTGGTACGCGCGGGCAATGAGAACTCCGATGCCTTGTTGGTGCTCCGGCTGAAGCCGAAGCAGGAGGCGATTCGGCGCTTCCTCACCCTCAACGAGCAGATCGAGGATCTGAAGAAGGAGATCCGACGCCGACAGCAGGCCGAGGCGGAAGTCCGGGAGCAGGCGGAGCGTCTGCGGGTCACGCTCACGAGCATTGGTGATGCAGTGATCGTGACCGACGCTCAGGGTCGGGTGACCCTCTTGAACCCCGTCGCCGAAGCGGCGACCGGCTGGTCGTCGGCGGATGCCATGGGTCAATCTCTGGCTGACGTATTCAACATTCTGAACGAGTATACGCGGGCGCCCGTCCATAGCCCGGTCGAGAAGGTCCTGGCGCTGGGGCAGATCGTCGGGCTTGCGAATCACACGGTTCTGATCGCGCGCGACGGGTCGGAGCGCCCGATCGACGATAGCGCCGCGCCGATCCGGGATGGCGAG